>JADMIO010991097.1_pt1 | contig 12250 bp, 11 predicted proteins | sample 8958161 | NCBI WGS metagenome assembly JADMIO01 (sample SAMN16585339, study PRJNA669376) | soil metagenome | isolation source: Crop rotation soil | place: USA: Cullars Rotation, Alabama | collected 2011 | reverse complement strand
CGCTGGAGTTTTGTCGGAAGTGGGTGGCTTGGGGGGCGGGGCCGCGGGCGTCGTTGAATCTCATCCTCGCGGCGAAGGCACACGCGATCATGCACGGGCAGATTTATACGTCGTGCGAGGACGTGGCGGCGGTGGCGCCGTCGATCCTGCGGCATCGGCTCATCCTGAATTTCGCGGCGCAGAGCGACGGGGTGACGGTGGATGATCTAGTGCGGATGATCCTGGAGAAGATTCCGAAGGATCAGTAAGGAGCGGAGGCGAAATTCTTTAGATTCGGCGTTGTATAATATCGAAGACGGCCACGACGCTGCCTTCATGCATGCGGCGATAAACGATAATCAAGCCGCCCACGTAGCGAAGCAGAAACGAGCGTCCGCGATGGTCGCGTGTCGAGGCATCGGGTGGCTCATCCGGTTGCTCGACCAATAATTCCAAGGCCAGCAAAATTCGGGTTGCATCGGCATCTTCCAAAACAAGGAGCGACTCAACCGCTGCGCGTTGAAGCGTATAGGTCCACTTAGGCATTACGCTTGCGGGCAGCGAGCAGCTCCAGCAGTTCCTCTCTGCTCACAAGCGGCTCACCCGCTTCCACGGCATCAATTCTCCGGGTTATTTCGGCGATGTATTCCTCATCCTGCATGAGAGCGAGCAAATCGAGGCGGCGTTGTAGAGCCCGTTGCTCCTCGGGGGCAAGGTGCTCGACTTGTTCCAGAATTTCGGCGAAACTCATGACGACAAATTGATGCGGTTAGGGTTTCGCGTCAACTTCGGCGGGTTTTGCGAGTGCGGGTTTTGGACCGAAGAATGAGCCGATGATGAAGAGGGCGACGGCGATGAAGATGCAGGAGTCGGCGACGTTGAAGGCGGGCCAGGGATGCGCGAAGCGGACGTGCAGATCGAAGAGGAGGAAATCGACGACATGGCCGTGGACGATGCGGTCGGTGAGGTTGCCGAGGATGCCGGAGAGGAGGAACACGACGGCCCAGCGCGACCATTTGTCGGCGAAGGCGTGACGACGGTAGGCAATCGCGATGCCGACGAGGGCGACGAAGGAGAGGGCGATGAAGAAGCCGTTGTGATCCTTGCCCATGCTGAAGGCGGCGCCGGTGTTGGGCCAGTTGACGAGGGAGAAGAACCGGCCGCCGACGAGTTTTTCGAAAAATTCCATGGGGACGACCCGCTCTTCGAAGGGGAAGAAGTTGTGCATGATCCACCACTTCGTCGCCTGGTCGAAGAGATAAAGGGGAAGGACGGCGGCGAGGAGTGGGAGCAGGGAAGGGCGATTCATTCGGCGGGAGCGTAGGCAGAGGTGGGGTAAAATGGAAGAGGTGCGGGTGGAGGGAGGGATTTTCGTGAAATGGCGGGGGCTTGAGGGCATTCAACATCCAACATCCAACACTCAACACCCAACGTTCAACGCCTAACGTTTTTACCATCGCCGTGGGGGGGCTGGGCTATGTAGATGACTACGGTGATGTGAGTACGATGCGCAGGCGGATGACTTGTTCCGGGATGCTGCCGATGGAGGTGGTGCTGCGCACCTTCAAGGTCTCGGTTGCGCCGTGATCGACGATCGAGACGAGTGTTGTGTCGTTGCTCTGCCAGGGGGCTCCGGGAGCGGGGGCGACTTCCACGATGTAAGACAAATCGCCGCGGTCCTTGGGGCGGGTGTAGGTGAGGGTGAGGTAGCCGGCTTCGGCGGTGACTTCAGGGAAGAGGTTGCCACCTGCGGTGGGTTCGGTGCCGAGGGCGTATTCGAGGAGGTTGACGAGGGCGTCGCCGTCGGGATTGGCGAGCGGGCCGGCGACGGCGGGATTACCGGCCTGGGCGCCGAATTTTTCCGCGGCCCATGCGGTGAAGGTGTGCAGCGTGGTGAAGCTGAGGATGCCGCCGGTGGTGGTGCCCTCGCTGTTCGTGGCGCTGGCGCGGTAGTAGTAGGCGGTGTGCGGGGCGAGGCCAGTGAGGGTGGCGGTGACGGCGGTGGCGGTGCTGCCGGTGATGGGCGCGGGGGTGGCGGCGATGGTACCGCCGAGGGCGGGAGTGAGGCCGAATTCGAAGGCGGCGGTGGTGTCGGCGCGGTTGGCGATGATCGAACCCGCGAGTATGGCACCAGCCGTGGTGATCGTTCCCGCGGCCTGGGTGTTCACATCGGGGGCGTGCTCGAGCAGGAGGCGCCAGAGGACGCCGCCCCAGCTGGGACCACCGCGATACGCGCCTCCGTAAAGACCGCCATCCGGCGCGAGAAGGAGAGAGCCGTAGGCGAGATTTCCGGGAGCGGCGCCGGTCCACTCCGTCAAATCGAAGAGTGTGGTGAAGACGCCGCTGGAGGACATTTTATAAATGGTGCCAAATCCATTGGCCCCGAGGGTGTTCGTGGCCCCATAGAAATTCCCGTCCGACGCTTGTTGCAGTGCCGTGGACGGAGATTTCCCCCTCGCTATGCCGCTGGAGCCCGTAAATTCGACGAGTGTGGTCAGAGCGCCGTTGAGCGTCATCTTGAAGATCGTACCATAATTATCCGCGCCGCCCGCGGAGGTTGTGCCGTAGATCATCCCATCGCTACCGATGGAGAGATCGCCGGGGCTGGTGCCTTTGGCGGCGCCGCTGGTGCCCGTGAATTGCACCAATGGTGTGAGCACGCCGGCGGGAGTCATTTTGAAGATGGTGCCGAAACCGTTGGCTCCGCCATTCCCGCCGTAGGCATCCGCCCCGCCGTATAAATTGCCGGAGGCATCCACGACCATGCGGCCCGTGGGAGTGCCGCCGACCGCGGGGTTGGCAGACCCGAATTGGTAGAGCGTGGTGAAGACGCCGCCGGACGAGATTTTGAAAATCGTACCCGGATACCTTGTAGTGCCATAAAATATGCCGGGGCTCCCCTCGACGAGCGAACCGACCGGCGCGTATCCCACAATCGGGCCGTTCGTGCCGCTAAATTCCACCAAGGTGGTGAGCGTCCCGTCGGGTGCCATTTTGAAGACTGTGCCGTGATCGCTGGCACCGCCATACACCGTCGTGCCGTAAAAATTCCCGTCGCTTCCAAGAATCAAGCTGCTTGGCTCCTTGCCCTTTGCGGTGCCGTCGGTGCCGCTGAAATGGACCAACGTGGTGACCGTGCCCGCCGGGGTCGTCTTGAAGACCGTCCCGAGGCCGTGGGCGCCGCCATCCGCGCCAATGCCGTAAAATGCCCCATCCGCGCCCAGGACGAGTCCGGCCTGCGGAGCGAGCGGCTTCGCCGGATCGAGACCACCGTTGAATTCGATGACCGTGCTATAGCTGCCCGCCGGTGTGATCCTGAAGACCACGCCATGGGTGCCCGTGCCGCCGCCAGCTGCCGTGCCATAAAACGCGCCGTCGTTACCGACGCTCAACTCGTTGGGATAGCTCCCGGGAAGGGCGCCACCCGTGCCGGTAAGCTCGGCCAGCGTCGTAAACACGCCCGCAGAGGTGATTTTGAAAATCGTGCCGTGATTATTCGCACCCCCCGAGTGAGTCGTGCCGTAAAAATCTCCATCGCTGCCACGGATCAGCCTGGTCGGAGCAGGCGCGACAAGGTTTATTTTTGGCCCAAAACTCGCGAGCGGCGTGAGCGCACCGGCCGGCGTCAGCTGGAAAACAGTGCCCGTATTGTAGGTTCCGCCGTCCACCGAGGTGCCGTAGAAATTGCCGTCGTTGCCGAGGGCAAGTCCGCCGTTGGGCCCGGTTCCGCAGCCGGCACCGTAGGTGAAATCCACCAGTGACGCGAAAAGCCCCGCGGACGTGATCTTGAAGGCGGTACCGCGGTTAAGCAACGCACCACCCGCACTGGTGACACCGTAGAAATCTCCGTTGGTGTCCTGCACCAGCTGGCCGATGGGGAACGCTCCCCTGACCGCTCCAGCGGCACCGGTGAAAGTCGCGAGCGTGGTGAGCGCGCCCGCGGGTGTCATCTTGATAATGCTGCCGTAATTGCCGCCACGCCCCGGGCCGTAGAAGTTCCCATCGCTGACCTGGATGAGCTGGCTTCCCGCAGCGCTGGCATTCGTGCTGTTGAAAGAAAAGAGGGTGGTGTGGATGCCGGCGGGAGAGAGTTGGAAAAAGGTGCCCAATCCATTCGCTCCGCCCGTTGCGGTGGTGCCGTAGAAATTGCCGTCGTTGCCCACGATCAATTCACCTGGATTGGAACCGGTCAACGCGCCATTTCCGGTGAAATTCACCACGAAGCTATTGGTGCCCGCGGGGGATACTTTGAAGAGGGCGCCCTGGTTGTAACCGAGTGCAGAAGACAGTACGCCGTAGAACGAGCCGTCCGGGGCCTGCACGAGCCGGTTATACGGACTCGCTGGGCCGCGCTCGAAGGTGGTGAGCACCTCATACTCCGGCGTGGCGTGGAGGGCCGGGGCGAGCAGGAGGGCGGCTAGAAAACAGACCGGAGCGAGTTGGCGGGGAAGCATGACGTCTGGGTGAAGGTATCGAGTGGCGATGCCATCCTTGCTGCGTTTGAGTGTGTCACTTTGGCGTGGGGTTGTCGAGGGGATAACGCGTTAGTGAGAGGCGTGTTTTGGCGTGTTTTGGCGTGTTTGCCAGTGTGAGGGCAGGCGTGTTGGGAGGGGCAACTACCGAGTGAGGGTTGCCTGCTGTGTCGCCTTGGGAGGCGGCGAGGGTGTTCGGGATGGTCATTCAAAAAGAGGCTTAATTTAGTGCAATTTGGTGCAATCTCCTCTGTGGGGTGGTTAAGCCATCTGGGGGTTCCATCGGTGCCGGTGTTCGGTGTGGGGAATTACGCATACTTTGGGAGATTTTCAAGGGGGGAGTGCTGGGGTGTTTCAGAGTAGGGGCTGGGATTGAACCGCGAAGGGCGCGAAGGGCGCGAAGGAGATTGGCCGCTGCGCGGGCGGGGGAGCGGTGGCACTTGGACAGTGCCAATCCTTGACCTCAGGCTGGCGGGGAGCGTTTGCCGATGGCCTACCGATTTCTTGGGATGGCGGGCTTTTGAAACTGAGTTTCGTTCCCAAGTGCGTGTCTAAATCGGAGCGGGCTCAGGGAGTTTGGGCACGAGTCTCCATGAACTGCGTTTCCATGGGCGATGGAAATGAAGGGTCGGGATGTCTTAGATAAGGACAATTCTCCGAGATGCCGCATACCGGACGCCCCGGAGGTGCGTCCGTACCTGTGCGCTCACGATACGAAGTCTAATTCTCGGAATAGGGTGCGCAGAAGCGCGGGGGCAGTATGGGGTTTAACCGGGGACGACGGCGGCGCAGCGGTCGCAGAGTTCGGGGTGGGTGGGGTGGAGGCCGACGGTGGGGCGGAAACGCCAGCAACGGGCGCACTTTTTATGAGTGGTGCGGGTGAGGCTGGATTTGGTTTCAGAGCTGGGGGTGAGGGTGAGGTCGCTGAGGATGATGAATTCCTCCAGCTCGTCCTTGCGGGCTTGCAGGGAGGTGAGTTGGGCGGGGTCGGCGACTTCCAGGGTGATAGCGGCTTCGAGGGCGTTGCCAATGAGTTTTTGCTGGCGGGCGGGTTCGACGGATTGGGCGACGACGGCGCGGAGTTTTAGCCAGGAGTCGATTTCGGACTCGAGTTTTTCGTCGCGGAGGGAGGGATCGGCGATGGGGAAGAGTTCGGTGTGGATTGAGCGCGAAGCAGAGGAAGAGGAAGGGTTGGGGGAGAACTCCCAGGATTCGTCGGCGGTGTAGACCAGGATGGGGGCTAGGAGTCGCGCGAGGGAGTCGAAGACGCGGTGCATTACTGTTTGCGTGGCGCGGCGGCGGGGAGCGTTGGTGGCGTCGCAGTAGAGGCGGTCCTTGGTGATATCGACGTAGAGGGCGCTGATATCGACGGTGACGAACTGGTTCAGGGTCTGGAAGACTTTGCGGAAGTCGTAGGCCTGGTAGGCTTCGCGGCAGGTGGCGATGACGTCCTGGAGGCGGCTGAGCATCCAGCGGTCGATGGTGGTGGCGCCGTCGAGGGAGGCTTGCGCGGGGGTGAAGTCGTGGAGGTTGGCGAGGAGGATGCGGAGGATGTTGCGGAAGCTGCGGTAGGCTTCGCCGAGACGGGTGAAGGCTTCCTCGGAGAAGGGGACTTCGTTTTGGTAATCGACGCTGGAGCACCACAGGCGCACGACGTCGGCGCCGTATTGGCCGACGAAGTGCTCGGCGTCCATGGGCTTTTGGTAGTTGGAAGATTTGCTGATTTTAGCGCCGTCCTTATCGACGACGAAGCCGTGGGTGATGACGGTCTTGTAGGGGGCGGCGCCGGTCATCGCGATGCTGGTCATGAGCGAGGACTGGAACCAGCCGCGGTGTTGATCTGTGGCCTCGAGATAGACGTCGGCGGGGCCGCCGCCGAGTTCGGGGCGGCGCTTCATGACGGCGGTATGGGAGACGCCGGAGTCGATCCAGACGTCGAGGGTGTCGTTACGGCGGGTGGTGTCGGCGGGGAGATCGAGCATTTGCGCCCATTCGGCGTCGGTTTTCTCGAACCACAGGTTCGTGCCGTGTTGCTCGACGAGATCGGCGACGCGGCGGGCAAGGGCGGGATCGAGGATGGGCTGGCCGTCGGCGTTGTAAAAGACGGGAAGCGGGACGCCCCAGGTGCGCTGGCGGGAGATGCACCAATCGGGGCGGGACTCGACGGTGCCGTAGATGCGGTTGCGGCCCCACGGCGGAAGCCAGTTGACCTTGTCGATGGCGGCGAGGGCGTCGGCGCGGATGACGTCCACCTTGATGAAGAATTGCTCGACGGCGCGGAAGACGATGGGGGTTTTCGAGCGCCAGCAGTGGGGGTAGTCGTGGGTGTAGTCGTGGGCGGCGAGGAGCGCGCCTTTTTCGCGGAGGTAGGCGACGATTTCCGCGTTCGCGTCGAAGACGTATTTGCCGACCCATTGGGGCATGCCGCATTCGTCGGTGAGGCGGCCCTGATCATCGACGGGGGAGAGGATGGGGAGGTTGTTTTGTTTGCCGGCGATGTAGTCGTCCGCGCCGTGGCCGGGGGCGATGTGGACCTGGCCGGTGCCGGTGTCCATGGTGACGAAATCGGCGGCGATGATTTTCGAGGTGCGCGGCAGGAAGGGGTGTTGAGCGTCGTGACCGGCAAGCTCTTCGCCGTGCAACTCGCCGGTTTGCTTGACCAAAGTGCGGCCCGTTTCGGCGAGGAACGAATCGAGCAGTGGTTTGGCGACGATGAAGTCCTCCGACGATCCATCCTTGCCGGCGGAGACGATGGCGTATTCCTGACGTGGAGAGACGGCGATAGCGACGTTCGCGGGCAAGGTCCACGGCGTCGTCGTCCAGATGACCATGCTGGCTTTGCCAGCGAGGGTGCCGGTCACGAGCGGAAACTTCACATACACCGCGGGATCGATGCGTTGCTTGTATTCGACCTCGGCTTCCGCAAGCGCGGTTTGCGCGCCGGTGCTCCAATAGACGGGTTTCTTCGACTGATAGACGAGGCCCTTTTCGACGAAGATGGCGAAGGCGCGGAGGACTTCGGCTTCGTAGGCGGGGGCGAGAGTGAGGTAGGGGTTTTCCCAATCTCCGAGGACGCCGAGGCGCTTGAACTGGCGGCGCTGGATGTCGATGTATTTGCGGGCGAATTCCTCGGCGCGGCGGCGGACTTCGGCGGGGGTGAGGCCGCGCGATTCCTTGACGACCTTGAACTCGATGGGGAGACCGTGGCAGTCCCAGCCGGGCACATAGGGCGCGCGCAGGCCGAGCATGGTGCGCGATTTCACGACGAGGTCCTTGAGGATTTTATTGAGCGCGGTGCCCATGTGGACGTCGCCGTTGGCGAAGGGCGGGCCATCGTGGAGGACGAAGAGCGGGGCGTCCTTGCGGGCTTCCTGGACCTGCCAGTAGAGGCGCGATTCCTCCCATTTGGCCAACCGCGCCGGTTCGCGCTTAATGAGGTCCGCCTTCATGGGGAAGTCGGTCTTCGGCAGGAGCAGCGTGTCTTTGTAATTCTGGCTCATGGTGAAAAGGGGCGCGACGGTAGCGATGGGGGGCGGACTGGTCAATGGGGGCGGGGGAATTACCGCGAAGGGCGCGAAGGACGCGAAGCTTTGTTGCGCCGCCCCTGCCGGGGCGGAGACGTTTTGATTATCGATATCCGGTGGTTCCCGCTCGCTGCGCTCGCTTCACCACCGGCTACATGCCATTCGTCCCTCCGGGACGATTCCGGGCACACGGTGCCGCTGTTCTGAATCAAGATCAATCCATTAGGAAAGGCTGATGATGCTTCGGCGTAGTCGCTCGGATTACTTTGCTTGAGGGTCGCGGCTGGGGTCGCCGAAGAGTTTGCTGAGGGTGGGTTCCATGGCTTTGGCCCAGGCGAGGGCGCCCTCGGGGGAGGGGTGGAGTTCGTCGGGCATGAGCTTTTTGTCGATGGTGCCGTCGGGGAGGAGGAAGATGGGGTTGAGATCGAGGAAGAAGACGTGGTCGTTGTCGGCGAGTTTGGCACAGAGTTCGCCGGCGCGCTGGTTGGTGGCGAAGCGTTTTTCGGCGCTGCCTTTTTCAATGCCGAGGCGGTTTTTGTAGACGTTGGTGCGGGGGAAGATGCGGAGGACGAGGATTTTCGCGGCGGGGCATTTTTCGCGGAGGAGTTTCACGATGGCGGCGGTGCCTTCGAAGATCTGCTCGGGGGTGTGGACGACGGGGTAGTTGGCGTCATCGGAGTTGTTGGTGCCGATGAGGAGGGTGACGACTTTGGGGGATTGGCCTTCGAGTTCGCCGTTGGCGAGATTCCAGAGGATGTTTTCGGTGCGGCCGCCGCTGTAGCCGAGGTCGAGGGCGTTGCGCGGGGCGAAGAATTGCTGCCAGACGGGCTGGAAGGCGGGGGTGTCGAAATTGTGGGTGATGGAGTCGCCGACCATGAGGAGGTCATACGCGTGGGATTTGGCGAGGGCGGCTTTTTCCGCGTGGCGCCGCTCCATGCCGGGCTGGGGCACGGGGACGATGGCGGAGTTCGGAGCGTCTTCCGCGTCGGTGCAGGCGGAGAGGGCGATGACGACGGCGAGGCAGCGGAGGAGAGAGCGCATGCTTGTGGGAATGGTCATGGAAGCCGATGCGCGTTTTCGCCCGGCGGTTCGTGCGGTGGCAACGAAGAGGGGTTCGTCGCGGTCTACGGACCGGAACGGGTAGCCATGGCGGCGCCCGCACCCATGACGTTCAGGACGACACTGACGAGGATCAGGAGGCTCCAGATGAGCATGATGTTCTTGATGTTCAGCCGTCCGCTTTCCATCCAACCCCAAATGAAAGTATAGAGGCCGCAAATCAGGCCAAGAATGCCGTGGAGCGCACCCTTTTGCTGGAAGAGCTTGATCAGGACCATGATGAAGCAGACGAGGCTGCCGACGCCGACGAGAAGGCTGAGGATTTGGAGCATAGGTGAGAAGTAGTGAGTTGTGGTTGGGGTTCTCCTGCGCCCTACGCCGCTAGCTGATGGATCGTGGCAACGTCGAGGAAAAAACGCGCAATCCAATAAATTAACAAAGCGCCGAGAAGCACCCAGCCGAGGCGGAATCGTGTATTAAGTTGCTCAAGGATACCGCCGAACCGTGCGCGGGGTGTGGCAGGGAGGAATGCGAAAAGCGCGAAGCCGGCGAGGGCGAGCACCACGAGCGGAGAGAAGGCGTGCAGGGTGAGGGCGTGGCGCCAATCGCCGTGCAGAAGAGCGACGGTGGCCCGGGTGAGGCCGCAGCCGGGGCAGGGTATGCCGCAGGCGGTGCGGAATGGGCATTGCCAAGCTGGCAGGCCGGTGGCGGTCAGGGCCAACTGCGCGCAGCCGAGGCCGGCGAGCACGAAGAGAGTGCGTCGGCTGGAGAGGAACGATGAGGAAGAGGCCGGGGGCGGGCTCATCGGTGGGTGAGGATGAGAGCGAGGCGTTGTTCGACGCGCCGGGTGAGGGCGTCGAAGTAGTGGGTGGCGTCCTCGAGGCCGGCGGCGTGGGCGTAGCGGAGGAGGGGATCGAGCAGCCATTTCTCGGTGGGGGTGAGTTGCGGGCGGAGGGTGCCGTGGCGGATTTGCGCGTCGATCCATTGGAGGCTGGAGGGGACGTGGGTGTCGTGCTGGTGGAGGTTGGCGAGGACATGATCGCGGATCGGATCGAGGGCTTCGTCCGAGGCATAGGCGTGGACGGCCCTCCCAACTTCGACGACGCGATCGATCAACTGACGCACGTCGTTTTCGTCGAGGGCGGCGATGATTTCGCGGACGATGAGCGGGCGGAAATGACCGGCGTCGTCGATGGCGGCGAGCTGGCCGAGGAGGTTGGCGACGAGGTTGACGAGCGCCTTGTCGAACTCGACGCGCGTGGGGCGGGCATCCTCGACGGACTCGCACCAGGCACCGAACGCGCCGAGCAGGTCCGTGGCGCGCTTGCGCTGCGCAGGGGAGCCGCCGGCGATGCGCGTGAGGCCGCGCGTGCCGGGACGATAAATGGCCTGCGCGCCGGTGCCTTCGCGCTGGCCGGTCTGGATGGTGACGCCACGGAGGAGCTTGGCGACGAGGCGGGGCATGGTGGCGGGCCAGAGGTCGGGGAGGCGGCCAAGAAGCGTGGATTCCTCGAGCTTTTCGAGGAGGAACTGGCGGACGCGCTGGAAGTAGATGCCATTGGCAGCGAGGACGAGGGCGGGGAGTTCGGGGACGGCGTCCTCCATTTCGGCCTGGAGGGTCTCGAAGAGCCGCACCCATTCGGCGATGACGCCGAGCAGTTGATCGGGCTGCGTGCAGACGAGGAGCAGCTCAGGCAGGCGGCCTTCTTCCGCGCAGCGGTGCAGATCGGGCGCGAAGACGTCCGCCTTCAGCACGTCGTCGCCGATGCGCAATTCGCCCGCAGCTCGCAGTGCATGGCCGCTGGCCGACCCGTCGCGTTCGACGAAGAAAACGCGGCCATCGATGGCGCGCAGGCCCTTGGTGAGATGAAAGAAGAAGGCGACGCCGAGCGCGCCCGCGGGGAGAATGCCGACCGTGCCTTCGCGGAGCCGCGCCATGGTCAGGGATTGAGCGCGGCGAGGATTTCCCGGGCCTTGCGGGGCTTGGTGGTTTTCATGACCATCCGGGTCAGTCCGCCGGCATGATCGACGGTGGAGTAGGCGTATTCGATGTTCACGCCGCCGTTGCCGAGGGCCTCGGCGATCTGTGCGAGTTTGCCGAGTGCGTCGGTGAGTTCGACGACGAGGACCTCGGCCTCGACGACAGGGAGGCCGGAGAATTCCAGCACCGCACGGGCATTGACGGGATCGCTGGTGAGCAGACGGACCATGCCTTGCTCGACGTTGTCGATGACGCAGAGGCCGTCGATGTTGATGCCGCGGTCGGAGAGCATCCGGCTGACCGCGGCGAGCCGGCCGGGGGTGTTTTCGATGGCCACGCTGAGTTGGCGCTGGAGGTGAGGTCGCATGGAGGGGACGCTAGGCTGATTTAGGGGGCGTGACGAGGGGGAAGGCGTGATCGGGAGGGGAAATGGAGGGGGCGGGTGAGTTGCGAGGGGCCGACTGCGCGGGGCTGAACATCGAACATCGAACATCGAACATCGAACATCCAACATCCAACAGGAGGGGCGTTGCGCGGGGAGGGGGGAGTAGATGAAGATGGAGATGAAGAAGCAGATGAAGAGAAGGGGGGAGTGATGGGCTATTAGCGAGGGCTTGCTTGCTGGGAGGGAAGGGGTTATCCTGCGCGCCATGAAATCCCTGCTTATCCTCGGGCTCGCTGTACTTCTCTCGAATGCAGTCGTGGCGGCTCCACTCGCAGACACCCTCAAGGGCGACCTCGTTGCCCTCTCCGGCAAGCGCACGCACAAGTATGACGACGCGGCGCTGGCAAATACGAAATACTACGCCGTCTATTATTCCGCGAGCTGGTGCGGGCCGTGCCGCGCGTTCACGCCGAAACTCGTCGAGTGGTATAATGCCAACAAGCCGAAGCACGCGGATTTCGAGCTGATCTTCGTGAGCAGCGACCGGAGCGATGCGGACATGGACGCCTACATGGCGGAAGACAAAATGCCGTGGCCCGCGCTCAAGTATAACAAGAAGGCGAGCAACAAATCGGTGACTAAATACGCCGGGCCGGGCATTCCGTGCCTCGTGTTTCTGGATGCCGAGGGCAAGGTGCTTTCCGACTCCTACGTGAATGGCAAATACGAGGGCCCGCAAAAGGTGCTCGCCGATATCGAGAAGACCCTTGGCACCGGCAGCGCACCGGCGGCGCCGGCGGCATCCGGCGGACCAGCCGCCCCGGCGGCGGCGGGCGCCACGACCGGGATC
>JADMIO010787689.1_pt1 | contig 12250 bp, 10 predicted proteins | sample 8958161 | NCBI WGS metagenome assembly JADMIO01 (sample SAMN16585339, study PRJNA669376) | soil metagenome | isolation source: Crop rotation soil | place: USA: Cullars Rotation, Alabama | collected 2011 | reverse complement strand
CTTTCCCCCACCTTGTTCTCGAAGGCGCCCATGAGCGGGATGACGCGGGCATCGATCGTCCACTCGGGGGGGACCTTGATGTCGATCCCGCCCCAGAAGGCCACGACGTCCAGGTAGGCGGTGCTGGTGAGGTTCGCCTTGCGGAGGTCGAGCTCGACGCCGCCGATGACCGCGGTGACGGAGCCGCCGCGGAAGTCGAGAGGCCGGTGTCCGCGCTTGACGTGCCCGATGAGGACCATCTCCGAAAGGTACGGCGACTCCGAGACCTTGACCGACTCGGCCGCCGGACCCTCGGCGCCCTGCCAGATCAGGAACGCGCCGAAGGCGACCATCAGGAGCGGCCAGGCCGAGCGGACGGAGAGGATGCTCGTGAACAGGAACAGGCCTCCGAGCATCAGGAAGGCGACGCCGGCCGCGCGCTGGCCGTCCTCGCGCGGCTGACGCACCTTGACGACGCCGACCCCGACGAGGAGGAGCGGCCACCAGCGGCCGAAGCCGTCCGTGCGCAGGATCCCCGCGCTGTCCAGGGCGAGGACGAGGCCGACGAGGATGAGGACGAGGCCGAGCGAGGTGCGGTTTCGCGTGGCCCGCGCCGAGGCGCCGCTCCTCACAGCGGGTCGCCGGTGGATCCGCTCCCGTCCTCCTCGCCGCGGCGCAGCGACTGGAGCAGGATCACGACCCCCACCACGACCAGGACGAGGGCCGACGTCTGCCGGAATCCCCAGGGAATGAGCCCCAGGTACTGGAGCTGCAGGAAGCCGCCCACCGCGGCGAGGGCCAGGCCGAAGACCTGGTTCGCGTCGTTGCGCGGGGCCAGCAGCAGGGGCAGGCCGCTCGCGACCAGGAGAACCGGCCAGAACTTGAGCCACAGCACGAACGGACCGCGGTCCTCCAGGGAGGAGGCGGCCGTGGGCTTGCCCTGGGAGACGAGGTTGCCTTCGGAATCGAAGACCTGCAGCTCGTAGAGGGAGTAGCCGTACGGCGTGACGCGCTTCCAGCCGTACATGCGCACGTAGCGGGCCGTGGCCTCCAGCTCCTGGTCGTCGACCCCCCCCTGCCCGTCCCTCACGCGGCGCGCCGTCGTCCAGTGCGTTCCGTCCGTCGAGACCTGCAGCTCGTAGTCCTTCGCGTAGGCCCCCTCCCACTGGAGGCGTACGCGGCTCAGGTGCGTGGGCGCACCGAGGTCCACGGCCAGCCACTGCGGATCGCTGAACGCGGACGACCAGCGCGTCTTGTCGTCCCCGTCGACGGCGTGCGCGGCCGCGAGCTCGGAGACGGGCTCGCCCAGGTTGATGCGCCCCATGTCGTGCAGGGTGAAGAGTACGCCCATCACGACGAACAGGGTTCCCCAGACCATCTTGGCCACCCGCTCCTGCCGCCGGGCCCGGACCCGCGCCCCCATGCGATCGATCATGTCCACCTCTCGCGACAAGGTACGGGCGGCCGGCCGGAGGGGCACGTTCAAATCGGTGAGTGGGTGACCTGGGCCGGTACCTGGGGGATTCCCGCCCCGCCGACGCCCGTCCCCCGCCGGCCGAATCGCAGGGGACGTCCGGGCCCGGCGCGCCGTAGGTTGCCTGCGGAGGGGATGACGATGAGCGAGCCGCTCCTGGCCTCCGGTGACCGTCTCGGGCCGTATCGCGTGGACTCTTCCCTCGGCGCGGGAGGCATGGGCGAGGTGTACCGCGCCGTCGACACCCGCCTCGGCCGCGCGGTCGCGGTCAAGGTGCTCTCCGGCCCCCGCGCCCACGATCCGGAGCGCCTGCAGCGCTTCGAGCAGGAGGCCCGCGTCGCCGCCTCGCTCAGCCACGCGAACGTGCTCGCCCTGCACGACGTCGGATCGCAGGACGGCGTCGACTACGCCGTCTTCGAGCTGCTGGAGGGACAGACGCTCCGCGCGCGGCTGGAGGCCGGGCCCCTTCCCGTCTCCAAGGCGGTCGACTACGCCGTGCAGATCTGCCAGGGACTGGCCGCGGTGCACGCGCGCGGGATCGTCCATCGCGACCTGAAGCCGGACAACGTGTTCGTGACCCGTACCGGCCAGGTCAAGATCCTGGACTTCGGCCTGGCGAAGCGGGGACCGCGCGGCCTGGGAATGCTCGAAGGCGGCTGCGAGGCGCGCACGGCCACGGAGCCGGGGCTGCTGGTGGGGACGTGCGGCTACATGGCCCCGGAGCAGGCGCGCGGCCGGCCCGCCGATCCCCGGTCCGACATCTTCTCCCTGGGCGCGCTCCTCTACGAGATGCTCACCGGCCGGCGCGCCTTCGCCGGTCCCACCCCCGCCGACACCCTGGCCGCGCTCCTCACCCAAGACCCGCCCGAGATCTCGGCGATCGTGCGTGCCGTCCCCCGCGGCCTCGCGCGCGTGGTGCGGCAGTGTCTCGAGCGCAACCCGGAAGAGAGGTTCCAGTCCGCGCGCGACGTGGCCTTCGGCCTCCAGGCCCTCGGCGCGGGGGATCCGCCCGCGCGGCCACGGCGCGCGGGCGCGGAGATGCTCCCGCTGGGCCTGCTCGCCGTCGCCGGAGCCGCCTTTTTCTTCGCGCGGCCGCGGCGCGGCCGGATCAGCGGCAGCGCTCGCGCACGCGCGCGGTGATCTCGAAGGTCGTGGGCGGGTTCTCGCCCAGGCCGAGCGTGTGCAGCATCTCGTGGATCACCATCGCTTCGGCCAGGGATCCGCTCTCGAACTCGATCCGTGACAGCCGGCTCGTGACCTGCCCCCCGGCGGGGCAGACGAAGACGTGGGGCACCCCCGGGACGGCCGCCATCATGACCGCGGCGCGGCGGCACCCGGGCAGCCGCGACCCGTCGACGAAGGAGAGCTGGAGGAGGTACTCGGCGGGGCTCACGCCCCAGGGCTGCAGGTTCGATTCCAGCGTCCGGCCGCGGCCGTCCTTGAAGTCGGTCAGCACCTTGCCGCACTCGGGCTCCTTCAGCCTGGCCGCGGCGCGCGCGCGCACGCGCTCCACCACGCCGCGGTCGTACGGGGTGAGCGGACGATGGAGGGGCGCGGCGGCCATGAGCAGGGAAAGGGCGGCGTACGAGACGAGAGCAGACATGGGCGACTCCTTTCGGGGAGCCGCCTGGCCAGGCGCGCTGCGATGCGTTGCGATCTCGAATATGCGCGTGAGCGCGCACGAAGTCCTCGGGGAGTCCCGACCTTTTCCCCAGGATTGCCACGGCCGCTGATGCGCATCGCCTTCGGCGATTTCCTCCTCGACACGAAGGTGCGCCAGCTCTTCCGCGGGCGCAGCCGCGTCCACCTGGAGCCCAAGGCCCTCGAGCTCCTGGAGCTGCTCGTGGCGCGCCGCCCGGAAGCGGTCTCGAAGAGCGAGATCCAGGGCCGCCTGTGGCCCGACACCTTCGTCTCCGAGTCCAGCCTCACCGGCCTCGCCGCCCAGATACGGAAGGCGCTGGGTGACGACCGGGCGCAGGAGCGATTCCTGCGGACCGTCCACGGCTTCGGCTACGCGTTCAGCGCGGAGATCGCCCGGGACGCGGAGCCGGCGGCGGCGCGCCTCGTGTGGGAAGAGGTGGTCTTCGCCCTCCGGACCGGTGAAAACGTGCTCGGCCGCTCCGAGGAGGCGTCCGTTCGCATCGAGGCTCCGGGCGTGTCACGACGCCATGCGCGCCTCGTCGTGACGGAGGACGGCGCGACGATCGAGGACCTGGCCAGCAAGAACGGCACGTTCGTGGGGGAGCGCCGGCTGGAGACGCCGGCACCCCTCCACGATGGAGACCGCCTTTTTCTGGGACGCCAGCTCCTGGTCTTCCGCCGCACCGCCTCCGCCGCGCCCACGCGGACGGAGAGCCCGCCGCCGGGAGAGGGGGCCTGAGGCAGGGCGCGTATAATCCAGCGCAATCGACGCCGATGAGGATCACGCGACGCCGTTGACCGCGCTCTGGCCGTGAACGTGCGCGCCCGCCTGCCTGCGGCGGTCTTCCTCACCCTGGCCGGAGCCGTCCTGCCCGCGGGCGCGGGCGGCCTCGACCCGCACAAGGCGGTCACCCAGTACAACCTCGACGCCTGGACGACGAGCAGCGGCCTGCCCCAGAACACGATCACCGCCATCGCGCAGACGCAGGACGGCTACCTCTGGATGGGGAGCTTCGGCGGGCTGGCCCGGTTCGACGGCGCCCGCTTCGTCGTGTTCGACAAGAGCACGACCCCGGCCCTGCGCAACAGCGGCGTGCACGCGCTGCTCGCCGATCGCAGCGGCGGCCTCTGGGTCGGCACCAACGGCGGCGGCCTCACCTTGCTCAAGGACGGGACGGCGCGGACCTTCGGCCTGGCCGACGGCCTGGGGGCGGACGTCGTGCGGTCCCTCTTCCAGGACAGCAAGGGCCGGCTGTGGGCGGGCACGAACGGCGGGCTGTCGCTGCGGGAGGGCGACCGCTTCCGCACCTGGAACGCAACCAACGGCCTCACCGGCAACGTCGTGCGCGCGATCCGCGAGGACGCATCGGGCGCGCTCTGGATCGGCACCAACGGCGACGGCCTCTTCCGGATGAAGGACGGGCAGTTCACGCGCTTCACGCGCAAGGACGGATTGCCCAGCGACCTCGTCTTCTCGCTCGCCTTCGACAAGGACGGCACCCTGTGGGTGGGGACGAACGGGGGCGGGCTCGCCGCCCGCTCCGCGGACGGCCGTTTCCGTCTCTACGGGCGCGAGAACGGCCTCGACGGCGACATCATCTGGTCGCTCCTCCAGGACGGCGACGGCAGCCTCTGGGTCGGCACCTACGGCGCGGGCCTCTTCCGGCGCGAGGGCGAGCGCTTCCGCGGCCTCACCACGCGCACCGGCCTCAGCAGCGACTTCGTGCGCGCCCTCTGGCAGGACCACGAGGGCAGCCTCTGGATCGGCACCAACACGGGCGGGCTGGCCCGCCTGCGCGACGGGAAGTTCACGACCTACACGACGCGCGAGGGCCTCCCCAACGACGTCGCGAAGACGGTGCTCGCGGGCGCGGACGGCGCGCTCTGGATCGGCACCTCCGGCGGCGGCCTCGCGCGCATGAAGGACGGCGCGTTCCAGACCTGGTCGCGCCAGGAAGGCTTGCCGCACGACTTCGTGCAGGCGCTCCTGCTCGACCGCGCGGGGGGCCTGTGGGTGGGGACGAACGGCGGAGGCGTGGCCCGCTACGCGGACGGGCGCTTCCGGACCTACACCGCGCGCGAGGGGCTGGTGGACGACCACGTCTCCGCGCTCGTCGAGGACCGGGAGGGCGCGGTCTGGATGGGGACCAACGCGGGAGGGCTCTCGCGCTTCAAGGACGGCCACTTCACGCCCTTCACGCGGCGCGAGGGCCTCGGCGCGAACCTGGTCATGGCCATGCTCGTCGACCGTCAGGGCGCGCTCTGGGTCGGGACGGACGGCGGCGGGGTGACGCGGATCAGCGGCGGCCAGCCGCGCACCTTCACCGTCGCGGACGGGCTGGCCGCGGACAGCATCCTCTGCCTCTATGAGGACACCGCCGGCGAGCTCTGGGTCGGCACCTCCGGAGGGGGGCTCTCCCATCTCCAGGGCGGCCGCTTCACCACCGTTTCCTCGCGCGAAGGGCTGCACGACGACGTCGTGTTCGCGATCCTGGAGGACGGCAAGGGCGGCTTCTGGCTCTCCGGGAACCGGGGCCTCTCGCGCATCGAGAGGAGCGCTCTCATCGCCGCCGCCGCCGGCGCGCGTCTCCAGCCGGAGGTCTTCGGGGTGGCGGACGGGATGAAGAGCAACGAGTGCTCGGGCGTCTCGCAGCCCGCGGCCACCCGCCTGCCCGACGGACGAATGGTCTTCCCGACCACGCGCGGCATCGTGATCGTCGACTCCGGGCATCTGCCCCGCAACGAGCGCCCGCCCCGCGTCCAGGTGGAAGAGCTGCTGGCGGGGGGGAAGACGTACGCGGGCGAGCAGCGCGAGCTGCCGCCGGGCGCCGGCAACTGGGAGCTGCGCTTCACCGCCCTCAGCTTCCTGGCCCCCCAGCGCGTCCAGTTCAAGTACCGCCTGGCCGGGTTCGACGACGACTGGGTCGACGCGGGCACGCGCCGGTATGCCTTCTACACCCAGGTGCCGCCGGGGAAATACGACTTCGAGGTGCGCGCGGCCAACAACGACGGGGTGTGGAGCGAGGCTCCCGCCCGCGTCGCCATCCGCCTCCATCCCCGTTTCCACCAGACGCGCGCGTTCCTGGCCATCGTCGCCCTCACCCTCGTGATGGCGGGAGCGCTGGGCTACGCCATGCACGTGCGCGGGCTCCACGCCCGCCGGCGCGAGCTGGAGCGCCTGGTGCAGGAGCGCACGCGTGCCCTGACCGAGCAGACGGAGATCGCGGAGAAGGCGACCGCCCTCAAGACCGAGCTCCTGCAGATCGCCGCCCACGACCTCAAGAACCCGCTGCAGGTCGTGCTCGGGCATGCGGAGATGGCGGAGGTCTCCAGCCGCGAAGGCCGGCCCACGGGCGAGTTCATCGGCCACATCCACCAGGCGGCGGAGCGCATGCTGGGCATCCTGACCCGCCTCCTCGACGCCTCCGCCATGGACGCGGGCAAGCTGGTGCTGCGGCCGCAGCACATCGACCTCGCGGACGTGGCCCGCCACGTCGTGGAGATCAGCGAGGCGGCGGCCCGGCGCAAGCGCCAGGACCTGGAGCTGGTGGCGAACGGAGAGCTGCCCGTCTTCGCCGACGCCGACCGCCTGGTGGAGGTGATCGAGAACCTCGTCCAGAACGCGATCAAGTACTCGCCGCTCTCCTCGAAGATCGTGGTCACCGCGCGGCGGGAGAACGGCCGCGCGGCGGTGGAGGTCAGGGACGAAGGCCCGGGCTTGAGCGACGAGGACAAGCGGCGGCTGTTCGGCCGCTTCCAGCGCCTCTCCGCCACCCCCACCGGGGGCGAGCCCGCCACCGGCCTCGGCCTCTCGATCGCCAAGCAGCTCGCGGAGCTGATGGGGGGCGACCTCTCCGCGGACAGCGCGGGGCCGGGCCGTGGCAGCGCTTTCACGCTGTCCATGCCGTTCGCGCCGCCCCCAACGTGATCCGCGTCCGCCCGCCACCGCCGCCGTGCGCTAAGATAGCGGCTGGTCTCTCCAGAGAGTGGACACCATGGACGCCGTCGCGCCACCGTACCCGCGGGTGCTCGTCGTGGACGATCACGCCGAAAGCCGCGAGATGTGCGCGGCTTTCCTCGCGCAGGCGGGCTTCCGCGTGATCACCGCCATCAACGGCCTCGACGCCCTGGTCAAGGCCTTGAGCCTCCGCCCCGACGTGATCGTGATGGACCTGGCCATGCCCGACCTGGACGGGCTGGACTGCACGCGCCAGCTCGCGGCCTCGCCGCTGACGCGCGAGATCCCGGTCATCGTCCTGACTGCCCACGCGACGCCCGAAGCCAAGGCGCTGGCCCTGGCCGCGGGCTGCCGCGGCTTCGTGGCCAAGCCCTTCCTGCCCTCGCTGCTGATCGAAGAGGTCGGACGCCTGGGGGCGGGGCGTCAGTCCACGGGGAGCGCGGACAGGTCTTCGGCGTAGACGACGACCCCGTCCGTCACGCCTTCCGTCTCGGTGGGCACGGCGATGAAGCGGAAGGGCCGGTCCTCTCCCCTTCCTTCTCCCTGGCGTAGCGTGACCTGGCGGCGCGGGCTGGTCCAGGTGGTCCCCGTGCGATAGGCCTCGTGCACGCCGCGGGCGAGCACGGAATCGCCCGCGAACACCTCCGCGAAGGCGCGGCCCTCCGCGTGCTCGGTGGCCAGCACGCGCGTGGCCGCGGGGTTGAAGCTGTCTATGAGGAGGCCCGGCCCCTTGAGGATCATCATGCAGAAGGGGGCGAGCTCGACCATGCGGGCCAGGCGGCCCCGCTCTCCGGCCAGGGTGCGGGTGAGGTCGTGCAGCTCGTTGGAGCGGGCGGAGAGCTCTTCGTTGGTCGTCTCCAGCTCCTCGTTCGTGGACTGCATCTCCTCGTTGTTCGTCTCCAGCTCCTCGTTGGTGGCCTGGAGCTCCTCGTTGGTGGCCTCGAACTCCTCGTTCGTGGCCTGCATCTCCTCGTGGGCGAGCAGGAGCTCCTCGTTGGCCGCCTGCAGCTCCTCGTTCGAGTCCTGCAGGTCCTTGTTCAGATCGCCGAGGCGCTTGTTGGTCGCGCTCAGCTCCTCCACGAGAAGACGCTGCTCGTCCTGGGAGACCTTCAGCTCCCGCGCCCCCCGCACCGTGTCCGTGACGTCCACGAACGACAGGACCGCATAGTCGTTCGTGCCGTCTTCGGAGTGCACGCGCGAGGCCGTCACCTGGAGATGGCGCTCCTCGCCGCTCAGGCCGACGCTCACCTCGGGCAGCACGACGGGCGTGCGGTCGCGGAAGGCGGCGTCGATGCTCGCGCGCATCTCGTTGTAGGGCAGGCCCCGCGCCGCGTGCAGGAAGTCCTCGCCCGCCTGCTCGCGGAGCTGCAGCAGGCGGCGGGCGGCGGGGTTGGTCGTCACCATCCGGTAGCCGCGGTCGATGACCACCAGTCCCACCGGCATCGCGCGCAGGAGGAGGTCGTTGAACTTCCGGAGGTCGGAGACGGCGAGGGGTTCGGCGGGGGCGGGAGGAGGTGCTCCTTCGCCGGAAGGGTCGGGTTGCGGGCGGCCCATCTTGCTGCGCAGGGCGGGCGCCCCCGGCGCGGGCGCCCCCACGCACCGATAGACGCGGAAGCGCTTGTTGACCTCCTCGAACGTCGCCTTGGACGGACGGACTGTCTCCGCCTTGCCCAGGAAGAGGTACCCCTGGGTGGGGGCCAGGGAATAGGCGAAGACGTCCAGGACCGTGTTCTGCCTCTCCGGCTTGAAGTAGATGAGGAGGTTCCGGCAGAGCACGAGGTCGATGCGGGGGAAGGGGATGCCGTGGCCGATGTCCTGGCTTCCGAAGATGACCATCTGCCGCAGGAGCTTGTTGATGCGGAGCCCCTGCTCGGCGGGCTCGAAGAACTGCTCCTTCTGCCCGTCCGACAGCGCCCCCAGCACCGCGTGCGTGTAGATGCCGCGGCGGGCATAGGCCACCGCCTCTTCGTCCACGTCCGTGGCGAAGACGCGGACGTTCCACTGGGCGAGCTCGGAGCCGAGCAGCTCGGCCACCGCGATCACGAGCGAATAGGCCTCTTCCCCCGTCGAGCAGCCCGCGGACCACAGGCGCAGCTGGCGGCCGCGCGCCCGTCCCTTCTCCAGGACCGCGGGAAGGATCGTGTGGCGCAGGAACAGGAAGGCGTCGCGGTCGCGGAAGAACTCGGTGACGTTGATGAGGAGGTCGGTGGCCAGCTGCCCGACTTCCTCCGGCTGCGCCTCCAGGCTCTGCGCATATTCCTCGATGGTCGGGGTCCGGAGCTTGGTCATGCGCCGGCCGATCCGCCGCAAGAGGGTCGAGGGCTTGTAGCTGTGGAAGTCGATGTCGCTCTGCTGGCTCACGATGCCGATCACCTTGGCCAGGGCGGACTCGACGGGCTCTCGGGCCTTCGGCACGGCCGGGTTGGCCACGACGTCGCCGAGGACGGCGGCCATGCGCTCGATGTCCACCACGTGGTCGACCACGGTGGGCGGCAGGGCCATGGGCATGGACGGATAACGCGCGGTGCGCGGGTTCTGGATGATGATGGTCCCGCCCGCCTTCTTGACCTCCATCGCCCCCGCCGCACCGTCCGACCCCGCCCCCGTGAGGATGACCGCCACCAGGCGCTCGCCGTAGGCACGGGCGGCCGTGCTGAGCAGTAGGTCCACGGAGGGCCGCGGGCGGTCCGGGGCGGCGCCGTCCCCGACGCTGACCATGCCGTCTTCGACGACGATGTGGCGGTTGGAGGGAACCACGTACACCGAGCCCGCGTGCATCCTTTCGCTGTCGGTGACGAGCACGACGGGGAGTTCGGTCTTCCGCTGCAGCACCGTCTGCAGGTGGCTGGGATGGTTCGGATCGAGGTGCTGGGCGAGGATCAGGGGCGCGGGGAAGCCGGTCGGCAGGCCGCCGAGCAGCTTGCCCAGGGCTTCGATGCCGCCCGCCGAGGACCCCACCACCACCAGGTGCGCGGGCTTGGCGCCCGGCGTCTCGTCCGTCATGCCGAGTACTCGATCGTCGCGTCCATGCGCTCCCGGACGGCGCGCCGCTCGTCCGCGCGCTCGCGCCCCGTCTCCGCCCGGGAGACGACCCTCCGCTCCACGTCCACCCACAGCGCGTCCTCGAGGCGCCTCGACTGCTCCGCCACCACCGTCTCCACGGTGTAGGCGTGACTGACGAGGCCGCGGAAGCGCAGGGCGCCCTCTTCGTTCATCTCCCAGAGGGTGCCGCGGCACTCCGGACAGGTGAAGGTGGAGCGTTTGCCGATCCGGTCCAGCTCGTCCTCGCTGCTGTCCATGGCCGCCATGCCGACCTCCAGCTTCATGTCCGCCGGCGCCACCTGGGGGGGGGAGGCCGGCATCGTCTCGCGTCAGCCGGTCGAGGAGAGAGGCGATTCCGGCCAGCGGAACGCAATGATCCACGCGGACGTTGCGCATCGCGCTGAGGGGCATGGAAGGATAGGTCGCGTCCGCGGGATCCTGCACGATCGTAACACCGCCGCAACGTCGGATCGCTCGCAGTCCGGCCGTGCCGTCGTCGAGGGCCCCGGTGAGGACGACCCCGATCACGCGCCGGCCGCAGGCCACGGCCGCGGAGCGGAAGAGGGGGTCGATGGCGGGACGGTGGAGGTTCTCGCGCGCGCCGGCGACGAGGCGCAACGTCCCATCGTCCACGAGCAGGTGGAAGCCGGCCGGCGCCACGTATATCCGGCCGTGCCGCATGGCTTCGCCGTCTTCGGCATGGGAAGCGGGAAGGGGGCCGCGCCGGGCCAGGATCCCCGGCAAGAGGCCGGGACTCCGGGGAGGAACGTGGATCACGACGAGGACGCTGGCCGGCAGGTCCGCAGGCAGGCCGGCCGCGATCTCACCCAGAGCGTCGATCCCCCCCGCCGACGTGCCGATGACGACGACGTCCCGGGTGGACACGGTGGGGATACGCTAGCTCGCGCGCCCGCGGCGTTCTTCACGCAGGCGAAAGGACTCGTCCTGGAGCCGCTGGGCCTCGTGGCACAGAGCGCGCGCCCGCGACACCTCCGCCGTCAAGCGCGCCACGCGGTCCTGGGCCACCGCGATCGCGGTCCAGGCCGCGCGCACGGCCTCATCGGGCTCGCGCGCGTCGTCCAACGCGAGCCCGGGATCGGCCAGGGCGGCCGCCACCGCGCACGTCGCGGCCGCGAGCGACTCTTCGACTTCGCTCGCTTCCGGTATGACCACGAATTCCACCTCGTTGCGGGCGCTGCATACGGCGCCCAGGTGGGCGACGAGCTTCTCGACGGTCAGCCAGCGGGGGGACATGATCTATCCGCGCCTGTGGAATTCCAGGCTATCACCATCGCCGCGCCCGCCTCGGTGGACACGCGCGATTCCCCGCGGCCCTGATGGTGCCTAGGGTTCGGTCCGCCCTCGTGCCTTCAGCGCCTCGAAGAGCTGCCGGCCCGACTGCTTCCGAAGCTGGAGGCTGCGCTCGACGATGGCGCCCGAGCGCCGGGAAGCGGCCCGCAAGGCCTCGATCCTCTCGCGAGCCACGACGATGGCCTCGCATACTCCCAGGAGGCCCACTTCGTCCTCCGGGCCGGCGATGGTCAGCTCGATGGCCTGGGCCGCGTTCGCGATGTGGCCGTCGATGTCGGCGACGATGCGCTCGTCGAGGACCCGCGGGTCGAGCGCGCGCGCGTCGTTGCGGAGCGCGCCGATCTCGCGCATCAACAGGTCGACCATTCCCCAGGGGGAGTGCATGGACGGGGACCGCAGCTCAAAAGCGTACGCGCCCGTCACGGAGGGGTCAAGCCCTTCCGTTGGCGATTCAGCCATTGATTCGTCGCCCCGGGGGGGGGGTAATCTTTTCCGGGCGGAGGCATTGCAGCGTCCCATGGGCAATCCCTGGACCGCCGTCGACGATCTCATCCGTGAGCTGGGCTCGATAAGACGCATCGCCCCTGAAGTCTGCGCCGACGTGGACGCGAAGGCCGCGCTCGAACGGGCGATCGCGGAAGCGGCGCAGGCCATCGACTTCACCATCGACGCCCCCACGGATCCCTCGCGCCTCGGGGCCGCGCGCGACGCCCTCGGCGTGGCCGAAGAGCTGATCCTCGCCCTGGACGGCCAGCTCGAGCGCGCGCTGCGGGCGCGAAACCGGGGCGAGGTCTTGCGCGCGCGAGCGCAGGAGCTCCTGGCCCGCGCCCGCGAGCGGGGGAAAG
>JADMIO011437973.1_pt1 | contig 12252 bp, 13 predicted proteins | sample 8958161 | NCBI WGS metagenome assembly JADMIO01 (sample SAMN16585339, study PRJNA669376) | soil metagenome | isolation source: Crop rotation soil | place: USA: Cullars Rotation, Alabama | collected 2011 | reverse complement strand
ATGGTTATCGGTTTATTCTGTCTTCCCGACTTTCCAGCGCTGTTAAACACCACCGTGATCTCACCTTTTTCCCCAGGCGCTACGGGGTCGCGTGAATACTTTGGAACAGTGCAACCGCAGCTAGCCTGCACGCTGGAAATGATCAAAGGTTCATTCCCGGTGTTTGAAAAATGATACGTGTATTCAACCTTATCACCCTGAACGATGTCGCCAAAATCATGGCTGCGATTTTCAAACGTAATCTCAGGCCCCGCTTTTTTTTCTTCTGCTGAACTATCCTGTCCATATGCAACGGCGGTCGCCAGGCATGCCAGCAGTAAAAATAAATGCTTTCTCATATCTTTCTTTTCTCCAAAATTAGTGAATTTTCAAAGTCACACCATGCTTTAAGCTAAAACGCTCAATCAGATTCTTATATTGCTCTTGATACCGAAGGCATGGAAAAAGAGCTGGAAAAAGTTTATGGCCAACGCATAAGGGTAAGGGCATGCGGAATTTGTTTTCAGGACAACAAACTCCTGATGGTAAATCATGGCGGCATTACCTCCGGAGATTTCTGGGCACCTCCCGGAGGCGGCGTTGAATTTGGACATACACTGGACGAAACTTTAGCGCGAGAATTCGCTGAGGAAACAGGGTTGAAAATTACACCTGGTAAGTATCTGTTCGGATGTGAATTCATCCAGCATCCTGTTCATGCCATTGAGCTTTTTTTTGAGATAGCCGCTTATTCGGGAACCTTGACAAAAGGTACCGATCCTGAAATTCACATTATCCGGGACGTGCGATTTCTGAGTGCTGAAGAAATCCTGGAGATCCACCAGGATCAATTGCATGGGATTTTCCGGTTTATCAAGTCACCTGCCGAATTAAGGGTGCTTAGCGGGTTTTTCCGGATATAATGCAATACCGCCTTTCATTATCCTCCATAAAATCTCTATTATTGTGTGATGAGTTCATTGGTTTTAGAGTTTTTCAAGCGTTAAAGAAACAAACTTGCAATCCACCCCAGCTAACTTTAAACTCATTAAAAAGATCAGGGATGACCGATTTGAAGAAGATCACATCCATCAGTATTCCCTGTTCATTCATCTCGGATTGCGCGATCTGCAGGTAGCTGTGGTCGATACAAAAGATGATAGAATTTTACTTCTCGAAGACTATGTTTTCCCAAACCCGGTAGTCGGAGATGAACTGATCAGCGTTCTCGACCAGCTGTTCGAGTCACATGCTTTTCTCAAAGCGGGGTTCTGGAAGGAGATTAAAGTATCTGTCAAAAATAACAAGTTCGTCCAGGTTCCTGAAGCGCTGTTTGTAGAAGGTGCTGAAAACGAATACCTGAGGTTCAATGCTCAGGTCGATGACGATGAGGAGCTCATGCATATCGCCAATAGCCGTACAAAAGCGGTTACGGTATTTGCGGTGCCCAGCAAATTAAGAGGATGGTTCACCAACATGTATGGGAACAACACGCCTGTCTTTATGCATCAGTCGTCAGCCCTCATAGAAGGTATTTCGGAACTTGCCGATCACAAAAAAAACAGTCCTTTATATATTTACGTTGACAGGTTCAAACTGCATATCATTTCCTGTCAGGACCAAAATTTACTTTACTACAATCAGTTTGGAATAAAACAGTTTTCAGATTACATCCGCTACATCATGCTGGTGATGAAATCACTGAACATGAATCAGGCCACGAGCCAGATTCTCCTTTGGGGTTATGTGGGGAAAAACTCTCCGCATTATCATGAGTTTTATAAGTACATCAACAACGTGATTTTTGGCCACCGTCCTGATTATTTGAATTTCGGATACATGTTTGATGAAGTTCAGGACCACCATTTTTTCGATTTGTACAGCATGCATCTGCTTGGCAACAAAAACTAAATAGCTCGAATTGAATCCGTAAAATTTCCGGATAAATAATGCCCGATAATAAAAAAATAGCGCTCTTTCCCGGATCCTTTGATCCCTTCACCAAGGGTCATGAGGATATTGTGCTCCGGGGCCTTCAGATCTTCGATGAGATCATTGTTGCCATCGGATACAACAGCCAGAAAAGCAAGCGCTACTTCCCCATCGAAGAAATGATCGGTCACATTCAGGAGACTTTTAAGAATCAGCCAGCCATTCACGTTCACACCTACGATGAACTGACAGCTGAATTTGCCAGAAAGCACGATGCGCGGTTTCTGTTACGCGGAATACGCAACACGACAGACTTTGAGTATGAGAACAGCATCTCACAGATCAACCGCCAGCTTTATAAGGAAATGGAATCGGTTTTTCTGATCACTTCCCCCCAGCTTGCCTGGATCAGTTCTTCGATTATCAGGGAAGTGCATCGCTATGGAGGCGATATCAGCGCCTTTTTACCATACCGCATGTAATTTCAGCGTGTATTTTTTACTTCAGCTTTCGCGTAGTAACGTTCAAAGACATAACTAATGGACTTATAGGAAAGCTCAAGTGCGTGATAAACATCTTTGGGTGTCATCCACCTCGTTTCTTCAATATCTTCCGCCAGGGCAGGCTTCATATGTGAATCGTCTACACATTCCATCAAATACCATCGTGTCTTTTTGATCATGGCATTCTTGTTCATGGTATACGTATGCCAGGTTGTACAGATCTTGGAATCAAGTTTTACGGAAATATTACACTCCTCTTCCACTTCGCGAACCGCAGTCTGCTTGTACTTTTCGTTTTTCTCCTTCTTTCCTTTGGGTAAATCCCATTTTTTCAGGCGATAGATCATCAGGAATTTATCCTTTCTCCTCACCAGTCCACCTGCTGCTTTCACAACCTTAAACCTGCTGCGCAGAAATTCTTTTATGTTCTCGTAATTCTCCACAGACACGATAAGGGTCAACAGATTGGTGGGAACCATGGAATTCAGGTAGCCCAGCAGGGTTTCAAAATGGAGCTCATTAACATTTTTTACCCAAACGTGATGGATAAGTTTGGCCTGGGTTATATTCTCCACCGCGGCATCAATCGTATAATTATAGCGGCCAGCATCGGGTTCTTCGCCTGGTTTTAAGATTTGAACCGGAATGTCGTTTATGAAAATGATCATTCGCTATTGGATAAGAACCATGTTGGCAAAAGAATGAATTATTATGGTGCTTACAAAAACTTTATAAAATTTTTGCTCAAAAAAACCAGCTTATTTGTCTTGTTACGATTGCATTTCATTATTTTTTTTCAGAAAGAAATTTAAGCCTATTTTTGAACCATGCCGGTTATTAACGTACAATCAGAAACCGCGGCCGGGGTTGCTGAAATGCTCCTGAAGATCGAGGCCATCAAGCTTAACACCTACAAACCTTTTACCTGGAGTTCTGGCTGGAAGTCCCCGATATACTGCGATAACCGCATATCCCTTTCGTTTCCCGCTGTTCGGGAGAGCATCAAGACTGCATTGGTCAATGTCATTCGTCAAAATTTTCAGGAAGTAGAAGGGATTGCTGGTGTTGCAACGGCAGGTATAGCCCAGGGAGCCCTGGTTGCCGACGTTCTCAGCCTTCCTTTTTTATATGTCCGCCCAAAACCCAAGGACCATGGCATGGAAAATCTGATCGAAGGTAAGATCACCAAAGGCCAGAAAGTAGTCGTTGTAGAAGACCTCGTTTCAACAGGAGGCAGTTCACTGAAAGCAGTTGCCGCGTTGCGTGATGCAGGATTCAAAGTGCTGGGGATGGTATCCATTTTTAATTATGGCTTTGACGTTGCCACCCGCAATTTCAGCGAGGCCGATGTTTCTCTGGTCAGCCTTAGCGATTTCAACCATCTGCTGACAGAGGCACTTAATAAAAAATTCATCAGCGACGAGGAGATCACTTCCCTGAAAGCATGGCGCGTCGATCCGGCCAACTGGAAAAAGGCGTGACTTAGGCATTAGGGCTTGGGCATTAGGCTTAGGCATTGGGCGTTGCCCCCGACTGTTTGGATGGCTTCCGGGCATTTAATACATTTACCGCAGTTTATTAGCGGCTATGCAGGAAATCCCACGGAAAGTCACCGAAATTCTGGTTGAAAAGCTTGGAATCGCCGAATCTGAAATAACACCCGACGCAAATTTTGTAAAAGATCTGGGAATCGATTCGCTCGATTACGCGGAGATTGTTATGGAATTTGAACAAACCTTCGATATTCGAATCCCTGACGATGACGCGGAAAAGCTTCAGACTTTCGGCCAGGCTGTCAAGTACATTCAGGAAAAGATCAAAAAGTAAATTATCCCTGCTGCGATTCGAAATAGCTCCAGAGTCTCGTTGCTTTCTCTGATTTATCGTTCAACAAAGGCTGTGACGAAGAAGGGTTGGTTAGTACAGCCAGGTTCCATCCATTACGGGCAGCATCCCACAACACAACATATTTTTCGGAGCCGATCAGCAGAACATCCATTTCATAAATTTCATCCCCTTGCTTGTCCAACAATCCTGTAAACTGCAATAAAATATGATCCTTTTTGAAAAGCTCACCTTTTTTACTGTCGATACTGTTCAGCCTCATGAGAAGTCTGCTCTCTTTATTCCAGGCCTTAAACATCAGCTTTCGTGGTGTAAAGAATTCCATATTCCCAAAAATTAGTATCCTTGAGTTGTGATGAGCGAAGTTAACAAGGTATTATTCATTGTCAATAAACACGCAGGTACCGAATACCGGCCGAACGTTGAGGGTAAGATCATTGAAGCCTGCGAAAAACAGAACATTGAAGCAACGATCGAATTTACAAGACACCGCGGTCATGCCACAGAACTGTCGAATGAAGCGCTTACAAAAAATTTCCAGCGTGTCATTGCAGTTGGTGGTGACGGCACAGTAAACGAAGTTGCAAAGGGCCTCTTACATTCAGGGGTTCCGATGGGAATCCTGCCCAAGGGTTCCGGCAACGGCCTGGCAAGGCATCTTCAAATACCCATGAACTTTTCACAGGCGCTTGCTTCGCTATTTAAAAGCCAGGTGATTGCCATGGACACTTTTCTGATGAATGGAAAGCTGTCACTCAATGTTTCCGGCATCGGGTTCGACGGCCATATTGCCAATCTTTTTGGGAAAGAGAAAAAAAGAGGATTTCAGGGCTACGCCAGGCACACCATGGGCGAGTTCCAACGCTTTCATGAATTCGAGGCAGAAATTGAAACCGAATCCCAGAATCTTTCCCGGCGCGCATTTGTGATCGCTATTGCTAATTCATCACAATATGGGAACAACGCGCGCATCGCCCCTGCCGCATCTGTCTGTGATCAATTGCTCCATATCAGCATACTGAAAAAAGTGCCTGCCTATCGTCTTGACTTTATTTATGCATTCTTTACCGGAACTATTCATCAGACAGCATACTGCGAACTGATTGAAACCAGAAATCTCAACATCAAACTCAAAGCTCCAATGGCATTTCATATCGATGGTGAACCCTGCGGCTCCAGCGACTTCTTTACTATCGAGCTCATTCCCACCAGCCTTCAGATCCTGATTCCCGAAAGGGCAAAGAACCCCTGATCGTGTTTCTGCACCAGTAAACTCCCCCAGAGACCAATGCTGTAATTCCCGGAAATATCCCGTTGTCTCATCATGGCGCTTACGTTACATTCAGGAAAACACTGGATCAACTATGAAAAAATTTTTACCACTTATTTTATTCGCGATTGCCGCGGGCAACCTGATGGCGCAGGGACTGGTACAGGGACTTGCCGGACCGCCCAGCGGAGACAATCAAAAATCTTCCGTCACACAATGGATCGGACCTGTTTCCATAACGATCACTTACAGCAGCCCCAATGTTCAGGGGCCCAACGGAGAGGACCGGAAAGGCCACATCTGGGGTGAACTTGTTCCCTATGGCTATATCGATCAGGGTTTTGGCACTGCAAAAGCAGCGCCCTGGAGAGCGGGAGCAAACGAAAATACTACTATTTCTTTCTCCCATGATGTCAACGTTAATGGCAAAGACCTGAAGGCCGGTACTTATGGACTCTTCCTTGTCGTGGAAAAAGAGGGGCCCTGGACATGGATATTTTCAAACAACTCAACAAGCTGGGGAAGCTATTTCTACGATCAGAAAGAAGACGCGCTTCGCGTGCAGTCAACGCCACAGGATGCACCGTTTACAGAATATCTCACCTATGGATTTGACAACCGGGAGCCCAGCTCCGCGGAAGCTTTCCTCCAATGGGAGACCAGGAAAATTGCCATGAAGATCGGAGTTGCCGACATCAATGACATCTATGTTGACCTTATGCGTGAACAACTACGCAACAACATAGGCTTTGACTACAGAAATTTTGAAGCTGCTGCACAGTTCTGCGCTCAGAATAAGATCAACCTGGAGGAAGCCCTGGTTTGGGCCGAAGCTGCGATCAGCTCTCCGATTGGCGTGGAGGATTTTGGAAGCCTGAGAACAAAGGCTGTCGTTCTTGCAGCAATGAACAAAAAAGATGAAGCCGATGCTACGATGCTGAAAGCGATCAATCATTCCAGCGCTACTATTCAAGACGTGCATGATTACGGAAAATCGCTGGTGAGCCAGGGGCGAAACGAGAAAGCAATGGAAATTTTCAAACTTAATCGCCAAAAGCACCCGGAGGACAAATTCATAACTTACGTCGGCCTCGCACGTGGTTTCACAGCCCTGGGTGATAAGAAAAACGCTATCAAGAACTGGGAAATTGCAATTAAGAATCTCCCTGAAAATCAAAAACCCTATATATCATTCTACGAAGGCGAGCTCAAAAAACTGAAAGGCTGATCTTGATGATAAAAAAAAAGCTGCCTGATTTCCCTGGCAGCTTTTTTTTTTCTCTCTCTATGTGTCATGAGATCTTTGGCAGAACGTAATTGTTATGGTATTTAGCAGCCAGGTATTCATTGGCGGCCTCCTCTTTGAATTTTGACGTTGACTCGTCCCAATGCACGATCATTCCCGTGCGGTATGAAATATTTCCCATCTGGCAAACTTTGGCAACGTGCGCTCCTGCCTGGATGGGGCATGTAAGCTGATCCATTTTTCTGGATTTGACAACATTGATAAAGTTTTGCGTGTGGGCGTCCAGACCTGACCCTTTGTTTGGTTGAAATGGCAGTGACTCCATTCTTTTTTCATCAGCAATCACTTCCCATCCCCCTCTGTCGAGAACGAGTGTGCCGTTATTCCCGATATAGGAGATGCCATGATCGCGGCCATAATTTCCATTGCTGATACTTTGTGCCTGTTCCCATAGCATGGTGAAATTTCCAAAGTCGTATACAGTTGCCAATGTATCAGGCGTCTCGTTGCCACCATTGGGGTAGGCATATTTGCCGCCCGAGGCGTAAACTGATTTTGGTACGGGCGCGTCCATACCCAGAAGCGCATAATCGATAAGATGCACTCCCCAATCCGTCATGAGGCCACCTGCGTAGTCCCAGAACCAGCGGAAATTGAAATGGAACCTGTTTTCATTAAAAGGGCGTTTGGTAGCCGGCCCCAGCCACAGGTCATAATTTACCCCGGCGGGCACGGGTGAATCCGGTTTTGCCGGAATGTCGGTCATCCAGCCCTGGTAAGCCCATGCTTTTGTCGTTCTTATTTTCCCCAATTTTCCGGTTTTAAGAAAATTCAAAGCATCCACAAAATGCGGCATGCTTCTCTGCCATTGCCCCGCCTGCACAGCACGGTTGTATTTTTTCTGCGCGGAAATCATGGCCGCACATTCGGCAATTGAATTACCAACAGGTTTCTCGACATAAACATCTTTTCCAGCCGCGCAGGCCTCCACCATCTGCAAGCAGTGCCAGTGATCGGGCGTTCCGATAATCACGACATCGATATCCTTATTTTCCAGCAATTTGCGGTAGTCTCCATAAGCGGATACTTTGACATTTTGAGCTTTCAATTCGGCTACGCGTTTTGTGATTACATTTTCATCAACATCACAAAGAGCCACAATATTGACCTCAGGGATCTTCATCATGGATAGTGTATCGGCCCACCCCATGCCATTGATACCAATAGCCCCAACATTGATCTTATCATTTTGCGATACCAGGCGCTTGTTTTTTGCAATGGCCTGCCAGGGAAGGGCGCTCATTAATCCCGCGCCAGCGACAGCCTTAGCAGAGGAATGAATAAATTTTCTGCGTGAATAGCTCATAATGGTTTAGTCTAAGGATTGCTAAAATAATGAATCCCTGCCCGGGAATAAACAGGATCAGGGTTTTTTCAACCAGGTCGCTGTAATCTCATTCAGGACGCGGACCTTGTCCTGAAGGTTTCCCTTGACCTTATCGCGGATCGCGCGCATGTTGTGCAGAAGCTCCTCGGTATTATCCGGAAGGACCTCCTCAAAGAACTCACGCAGTCGCTTGGCCATGGTTGGAGATTTGCCATTGGTAGAGATACCAATTTTCAGGTTGCCACGTGTTACCACCGATCCCAGATAAAAATCACATTGTGCCGGAGTGTCTGCAACATTTACCAGCAGTCGTCTTTTTCTGGCCTGCGCCCTGATGCGGAGATGAAGATCTTTATCGTCTGTGGCAAGAATAACGAGGTCTTTATTCTGCAGGTCCCTTCCCCTGAAGGTACGCTCGACGAGGCGGATCCTTGGGGACCCGGATGCAAGAACTTTAATATCGTCGAGAATATTTTCTGAAACCACCGTGACCTTTGCGGCAGGGCTGCTCTTTAATAAGGCACTGAGCTTTTCAAGTCCCACTGCCCCACCACCGACAATAAGTGTATCCAGATGCTCTACTTTGAGAAAAACCGGGAAAAGGTTATTGCGCTCTTCCACACCTGCAGTCGCGGGCATACTTTATTGTTTGTCGGTTATTCAAATGCAGAAATACGATTGTGTGCCTTCAGGGCAAGACTTTCAAGTATAGAAGCATACTTTACAACTTCACCCACAACAATAACAGCGGGTGCTCCGATTTTCTCCTGTTCGCACAATTTTGCTATCGTAGAAACTGTACCAACAACATTCTTCTGATCTTCAAGTGTTCCATTCTGGATGACCGCCACAGCAGCTTCTCCTTTTCCCTGTGCTTTGAAAATGGCCATGATCTCTTCTATCTTATTCAATCCCATCAGAATTACTACCGTTGCCGTGGATTTTGCAGCCAGGCCCACGTCTTCTGAAACTGTTCCAGCCATGGTTGTACCCGTAACGACCCAAAAGCTTTCACTTATTCCCCGTGAGGTAACGGGAATGCCGGCCGCGGCAGGAACAGAAAGCGCACTACTAATACCAGGAACAATCGCCGTGGTTACACCATGGCTTGCGGCAAACTCGATTTCCTCCGCCCCTCTTCCAAAAACAAAAGGGTCTCCGCCTTTAAGCCGGACAACATGGCCATAGAGATGAGCAAATTCAACGATCAGCTCGTTGATCTCGTCTTGTGAATATTGGTGCGTTCCAAATCGCTTTCCAACCTGCAAGACAGGAATTTCACCGGGGATCATGCGAAGAATTTCCGCTGAAACCAATGCGTCGTACAGGACAATGTCAGCAGACTTTAAAACTTTGATAGCCTTTAATGTAATGAGCTCCGGATCGCCAGGCCCTGCACCCACCAGGGTTAGTTTCGGCTGCTTGTGAAAATTGACGATCTCACTCATGACTTCACGGGTTCTTTTTCGTTTGCCCTGAAGCTGAACACATCTTCCATAAATTTCTTCGAGTCACGGAGATAATTTACTGCAAAAGTTTCCGAAGGTTCATTCTTGTTGATGCGCAGCACATAATCCTTGAAATTATCACCTGCAGGAATTAGACCTGTCTCAACGAAATGATGCTGAAAATCATTAAGTGTCTGTATCTGTGTACTGGGTTTAATATCACGCGTCAACAACATTGCTTTTGCTGTATTGATAAAAGCTCCGTAGCTATGATATATTGAATCTGCATATTGGTGCTGATCCAGGGCTTCCTGAGCCCACGCCAGCTTTTCCTCTGTATCAAACAGGAGCGTAGAAACAAGGTCAATGATGACACCAGCACATTCTCCAACCGCGGTATGGAGAATAAAATTATGATCTTCACCCCAGTCAATATATTCTTCAGGCAAAGTTTTGGTGATATCACCGAGTGGTTTCAGCATCGTATAAAAATGATTTCTTCCCCTTCTCAGGAAATAATCATGATAATATTCTCCTTCGTTGGCGTTTGCCTCATAATCGTTCAACAGGAAGCGCAGCGCCTGTGGGCCGCGTTTGCTTGGTATCTTAAGGATCTTGTCAGAAATGATCCCGTCACCTCCTCTTAGTTTGCCTCCGCCAAGCAGCACAACAAGTGCAGGCAACACCTTTCCCTGTTTGTCTTTTATGGTGCTACCGTGAAATCCGATACTGGCAAGTCCATGCTGTCCGCAGGAATTGGGGCAACCGCTGATCTTTATTTTAATGTCATTATTATAAATGAGATCCGGGTATTCTTCACGGATCACTTTTTCAAGTTCAAGTGAAATTTTTGTGCTGTCGGAAATTCCCAGGTTACAGGACTCTGTTCCCGGGCAGGCGGTAACATCACCAACACTGTCAAATCCAGGTTCTGCGAGCAGCATTTGATCAAGCGCTGCAAACAGATGTTTCAGCGCCTCAGGCCTTACGAATCGAAGCAGGTAACCCTGGTTGACTGTAATCCGCATCTCATTGGAGGCAAATGCATCAACAATATCCGCAAATTGACGCGCGCGAGCTGAGGAAAGATTTCCAACAGGAAGCTTCACGTATACGCCAAAGAACCCTTTCTGCTTTTGCTCAAAAACATTCGTTTTAAACCACCGCTGGTATTTTACCTCATTGACCTCTGGTGCGGCAGCTTGGGGAGCATCGGGAATATCCGATTGAGGGAACGATTCATAATCGATCTTATAAGATTGATTGGCAATAGCTTTTCTTTCTTCATTCACCAGGCGCATTAATTCCGGAAGACCGATTTCGTCCAGCAAGAACTTGAACCTTGCCTTCATTCTCCGGGTACGCTCGCCATACCGGTCAAAAACACGAAGTACACTTTCTGCGAATGGAATGATCTGATCTTCCTCCAGAAATTCATAGGCCACCTGCGTCAGATAAGGATTTGCCCCAAGTCCTCCACCAATCACTACTTTGAAGCCTCTTTTACCATCCTGCAACCGGGGGATATAACCGATATCATGGATAAAAGTATAGGCGGTATCATCGTCTGTGGAAGAAAAAGCAATTTTGAATTTTCTTCCCATTTCCTGGCAGATGGGATTGCGCAGAAAATATTTGAACGTTTCATTGGCGTAAGGAGAAACATCAAAGAGCTCCTGTGGATCGATTCCTGCTGTTGGTGATGCGGTTACATTTCTAACGGTATTGCCGCAGGCTTCGCGAATGGTGATCTCGTCCTGTTCGAGTTTCGTCCAAAGTTCAGGGGTACGATCAAGACTTACGAAATGGATCTGAATATCCTGTCGCGTTGTCGCGTGGAGATTGCTGCTCGCGTACTCATCAGAGATATCCGCGATCTTCCGGACCTGCTTGGTGGTAATCCTGCCAAAGGGCAGCTTAATGCGAACCATTTGAACACCAGCTTGCCGCTGGCCGTAGATACCACGGACGAGTCGAAGGCTTCTAAATTTTTCCTCATCGATTTCACCGTTGCGGAAAAGCCTGATCTTTTTCTCAAGATCAACAATATCCCGCGCTACGACCGGATTGGTTATATCCTCTAATTCTGATCTGAAACTCTCCATGTCTGCTGTTTATAAAATATAAAAGCCTTTCCCGGACTGCAGGAAAGGCTTCGTTTTAATGTTAATTTTCAATCTTAACTACGATCCGAATTTCCTGCGCCATACAACTGATGCTTACAACACCAGCACAGTGCGGGGATTGCTTTCATCATCATACAGTTTAGACTCTTCATCGTTTGATTAACAATCGAAAGTATGGCATTTCCGTTCAAAAACAAACCTCCGTTTGTCACAATTAGGAATTTTTTAACATTTACGTTTACGAACAACTGTTTGTTGCGTTTTGCAAACGTTGTAGAAATTAAGTTACGCCCAGTTCTAAAATGGTGACGTCAAAATACAGCGTTTACCGGTTATACTACCGGCTGGGGTATATCCGAAGGTTTAAGCCTGATCTATTCAGAGAGGCTTTCATTTTGATCTTTGTCGAGTGTGACGGCGATTGGAATTTGGCGTCCGCTTCGCCCGAAGCCAGGGGTTGTCTTTCCAGCACATTGGGATCCTAAGCTTAGAATTCCACGTGGACAAGTTGTCGCG
>JADMIO011130920.1_pt1 | contig 12252 bp, 9 predicted proteins | sample 8958161 | NCBI WGS metagenome assembly JADMIO01 (sample SAMN16585339, study PRJNA669376) | soil metagenome | isolation source: Crop rotation soil | place: USA: Cullars Rotation, Alabama | collected 2011 | reverse complement strand
GTTGCGCCGCTTGGCGATCCGATACAGATACGCGTGCGCGGCTATCATCTGGCGCTGCGGCTGGCGGAAGCACAGACCATCACGGTTTCAGCGGTGACCGACGACGCATGATACGCGTCCTCGCCGGGTACTGATCTTACCTGTCACAGAGTCACTTGCCACTTGTCACTGATTTATGAGCACCACCCTCGAATCGCCTTCCCTCGTCAAAGAGCCTTCAAACAATCTTGAGCGCCCCCTTAAGGCTTTGACCATCGCGCTCGCCGGAAACCCCAACGCGGGCAAGACCACGCTCTTCAATACGCTGACGGGCCTGCGCCAAAAGGTCGCCAACTATCCGGGCGTGACGGTCGAGCGCAAAGAGGGGACATGGTCTCTAGCGGCGACGGCGACGGGTGCAGCCCCCATGGCGGCGCGCGTCATAGACCTGCCCGGCCTCTACAGCCTGGACGCTGCATCCATTGACGAAAAGATCGCGCGCGATGTGCTGATGGGGCGCATACAGGGATTGCCCGCGCCGGACGTCCTGGTCGCCGTCGTCGATGCGACCAACCTTGAGCGTAATCTCTATCTGACGACGCAGCTCCTGGAGTACGGGCGTCCGCTGGTCATCGCGTTGACGATGATCGATCTGGCCGCGCGTCGCGAGATAGAGATCGACGTAGAGCGATTGTCCAGCCTGCTTGGCGTCCCGGTCGTTCCGGTCGTTGCCAGAGAGCAGCGCGGCATAGACGCGCTGGCCGAGGCGGTCATCAGGACGGCAGCATCGGCCGGAGAGGAGGCTGCGGGGCCCGGCGCTGGCTGGGCGCTATCCGAGAGGGCCGAGAGTGAACTGCTCTCGCTCGCAGAGGGCGCGGATACGGCGCGAGCTGTGCGTCACACTGTCGTGCGCGATCTCTACGGCGAAGAGTTACCGGCGGATGCCAAAAGGCGCGAAGCAATCGAGGGCGCCCGCGCGCGATTGCTTGAGGCGGACCAGAACTGGTGGCAGGAGCCGCTGCTGGCCCGTTACGACTGGATCGAGCAGATCGTGGCGCAATCTGTGCGCCACCCGGACGACCATCACAGGAGCGTCTCGGCGGTGACGGAGAAGATCGACCATCTCGTCACGCACAAGCTCTTTGGCCCTTTAATTCTGATCGCGGTCATGCTGCTCGTCTTCCAGACGATCTTCTCCTGGGCCTCGCTGCCGATGGACTTGATCGACAAGGGGTTTGGCACGCTCGGGCTATTCGTCCGCACGGTGATGCCCGAAGGATTGCTCACAGACCTGCTGGTTGACGGCATCATCGCAGGCGTCGGCGGCGTGCTGGTCTTTCTGCCGCAGATTCTACTGCTCTTCTTCTTTATCACGATCCTCGAAGACACAGGCTATATGGCGCGCGCGGCGTTTCTGATGGACCGACTGATGCGCGGCGTAGGGCTGCACGGCAAAGCCTTCATGCCGCTGCTGAGCAGTTTCGCCTGCGCCATTCCGGGCATCATGGCGACGCGCACGATTGAGAATCCGAAGGACCGCTTTGCGACCATCATGATCGCGCCCTTTATGAGCTGCTCGGCGCGACTTCCCGTCTATGCGCTTTTGATCGCCGCCTTCTTCTCGACGCAAAAGGTGTTCGGGTTTGTCTCTGTCGGCGCGTTGATGATCGTCTCGATGTATCTGCTAGGCATCACGGTCGCCGTCTGCGTCGCGTGGATTTTAAAGCACACGATCCTGAAAGCGCCGCCGCCGCCGCTCGTCCTGGAGCTGCCGCCGTACCGCGTGCCCAATCTTTTAACGGTCGCGCACGCTGTCTGGACGCGCGCCTGGCTCTTCGTCCGCCGCGCAGGGACAGTGATCCTGGCGATCTCGATTATTCTCTGGGCGCTCGTCACCTTTCCGCGCGCTCACACCAGCACGAGCGCGACCACTTCGTCGGCCACGGCGCAGGAGAAGTCGGCCGCGCCCGCAGGCGAGACAGCGCAGGCGTCCGAAGAGGGCACGGCGGTCAAGGACGAGACGGGCGAGCAGATACGTAATAGCTTTGCCGGTCGCGCGGGCCGTTTGATAGAGCCGCTGATCGCGCCGCTCGGCTTCGACTGGAAGATGGGCATCGGCTTGATCTCTTCGTTTGCGGCGCGCGAGACTTTGGTCTCGACTTTCAGTATTGTCTATAACGTCGGCCCGGACGAGGACGAAGGATCGCCTTCTTTGATCGAAGCCGTGCGCAATGCGCGCAGGCCAGACGGCACGCCCGCCTGGACGCCGCTCGTCGCCGTTTCGATGATGGTCTTTTTCGTTTTGGCCTGCCAGTGCATGTCCACGGTCGCGGTCGTCAGGCGCGAGACCAATTCGTGGCGCTGGCCGCTCTTCATGGTCGGCTATATGCTTGTCCTGGCCTACGTCGCTTCGCTGATTACTTTTCAGGGCGGGCGTCTGCTGGGTTTTACTTAAAGATTGCGATGCTCAACTGGCAGAACATTCTGGTGGGCTTGATCGTCGTCGCGGCCGTCCTCTACGTCGCGCGGCGCGGGCTCGAACGGCTACGCTCGTTTCGTGCGAGCCGTGGCGGCAGCGGCGGCGCTGCCTGCGCGACAGCCTGCGGCAGTTGCAATGAGAGCCAGAAGCCCTCAGATACTCCCCGCACGGTCTTCGTCGAGATCGGCCGCTCTCCCAGACTCCCGCGCCGCGATGCGCTCTAGAACAAGTTAAAGCTACTCCGAAGTCAGACTTGTAAGTTCCAGCCTCGAACTTCAATCTTCTGCACGTGAACCTACTAGTTCCAGCCCGAAATGTGTGAGCTCCAGGCTGGAGCTTACACATTTCCGACTGGAACGCTCAAGTTCTTGCTTTAGTCTTGTGTGTTCCAGCTCGGAATGCGCATATTCCGGGCTGGAACGTGTATGGTTCAAGCTGGAACGTGCATATTCAGGATTGAGTTTCGCTGCTTCAAGGCCCGGAATGGCGAGTCTGCATGGGGAATCTACTATTTTCAGGCCGAAAATCGAGGTTTGCGCTCTGGAAGTACCGTTTTGATAAAGGGAAAGGGATTATGCAGGTCAGGAAATGCTGGCTTTGAGCGGCGTTGGGTTTGAACCACCCAATTTATAAAGCAGCTTCAAGTGATTCATACTCGCTGATTATTCCGTGATCGTCTCCGTATCGCCGTACATGACGCTTTGGATTTGCACTGGCTCGTCTATGTTTTTGACTTCGACCGACCACGGCGCGCTTAAGGTAAAGTTACCGCCGAGTTCCTGCGCGGTCGCCTCAGTAACGAGTATCTGTCCGGGCTTGGCCTGGCCTTCGATGCGCGAGGCGATGTTGATCGTATCGCCGATGGCCGTGTACTCCAGGCGCTGCTCCGCGCCTATGCAGCCGACGGTCGCTTCTCCCGTGTTGATGCCGATGCCGAGCTTGACGCGCGGCAGATTCTTGGCCGTCAGTTGAGCATTGACCTCCTTGATACGCCGCTGCATGCCGATCGCGGCATTGACGGCGTTGACGGCATCGGTCGTTCCCTCGACGGGCGCGCCGAAGAGCGCCATCAACCCGTCGCCCATATATTTGTTGAGCATTCCCTGCTGCTGGAAAATCTCCGCGGCCATCTCCGTAAAGAGAATATTCAAGAGCTCGACGATGGTCTCGGGCCGTGCGCGATGCGAGAGCTTGGCGAAACCGCGCACATCGCAGAAGAGCGCCGTGACACGCCTGTTGGTCCCGCCCAACTGGAACTTTTGCGGATTCTCGACCAGTTCCTTGATGATGTGCTCGGGCATAAAGCGTGCGAAGGCGGCGCGCGCCTGTGCCTCGCGCTGCGCACGCTCATGCGAGCGCGCGGCCTCGACGGCCGTCGCCGCCTGCGCTGCCACGGCCGCGAGCAGTTGCGTATCCACGTCCGAGAAAGTCTCAAGCACGTCGCGCCTGTCGATATAGAGCGCGCCGTAGACGGCCTCGCGTCCGACCAGCGGAGCGCAGGCGAGCGAGCGTATGCCCTGAAGCACTGCGCTCTGGCTGACGTTGAGGTTAACGTCGCGCAGAATGTCGTGCGAGGAGAGCATGACGCGCTTCTCGATGGCTGTGCGGACGGCCGTGCGGCTGATGAGGGGCTGTTGCGAGTCGGCGCTGTTGGGCTGGCGAAACCTGAGGCTCACGGGGCGCGGGTCTTCGCCCTGCTCTGTCAAAAGGGCCGCGCAACAATCGGCCGGGATCGTGCGCATGACGACGCCCGTGGCGTAATCGAGGATCGAGCCGGTGTCGAAATCCGTGGCGAGCGCGGCGCTCATCTCGCATAATTGCGCCAGCATCTCCGCCTTCCTGCGCAGCTCCCTGATCTCGTCATCCTTCGTGCGCTGCGACGAGGTCGTCATCAAAAGCTGCGTCACGCCGGTTTCCGCCGGGACCATGGAGGTGCTCATAGAGAGCGGCTCGTCCGTATAGCTCAAGGGCGGCTCGGCGTTCCAGTTGACGCGAAAGGGTGTAGAAACGATCTTGATCTGATCGCCGACGCGAAGCGCAGGCGCGCCCGTCTCGGCGCGCACGTTCTGCTCGTTGAGGAGGACTATATTGCCGTTGCTGATGTTCGACAGCTCGGCGCGCAGACGCGAGATAGAGCGTATGACGGCGTGGTGACGCGAGACGCGCAGGTCGTCTATGCGTATATCGTTATCGGGCGCGCGACCGATGGTCAGAGTGCGCCCCTCCGGCAGCTCCCACTGCCGCTTGGCGCCTTCTATCTCTTGAATCGCAAACATAATCGTCTAAAACCAGCGGCAAGATCATTCATGCTGGCGGACAAAGCCACGCTCGGGCACGCGGTCGGCTGTCGCCTGTGGCTGGCCTTTGCGACGCTCGACAAAGTAAGCGATGGTGTGCCGGAGACCCTCGCTTAGAGGGATGCGTGGCTGCCAGCCAAGCAGCTCGCGCGCGCGAGTGATGACGGGCTGGCGCTGCTTCGGATCGTCCTGCGGCAAAGGGCAGTACTTGATCTCGGCGCGCAGGCCGCAGATGCGCGCGACCTCTTCGGCCAGCTCTCTGATCGTAAACTCGCTCGGGTTGCCAAGATTTACGGGCTCGTGAATATCATCCGTGTTCATCAATCTGATGAGGCCCTCGACCAGTTCGTCCACATAACAGAAGGAGCGCGTCTGTTCGCCAGTGCCGTAGATGGTCAGGGCCGCGCCGTCCAGGGCCTGCACGATAAAGTTCGAGACCACGCGGCCGTCGTTCTCCAGCATCCTCGGCCCATAGGTATTAAAAATTCGCGCGATCCGTATATCGACATTGTTCTGACGGTGATAATCCATCATCAGGGTTTCGGCAACGCGCTTGCTCTCGTCGTAACAACTGCGAATCCCGATGGGGTTAACGTTTCCAAAATAGCTCTCGGGCTGCGGGTGAACCAGCGGGTCGCCGTAGACCTCCGAGGTGGAGGCTTGAAGAATGCGGGCGTGGACGCGCTTGGCGAGGCCGAGCATATTGATCGCGCCCATGACGCTCGTCTTGACCGTCTTGACCGGGTTGTACTGGTAGTGGATCGGCGAAGCGGGGCAAGCCAGATTATATATCTGGTCAACTTCGACGAGGATCGGCTCGATCACGTCATGGCGCAGCAGCTCGAAATTGCGATTGTCCAAAAGATGCAAGACGTTCTCGCGCCGCCCGGTGAAAAAGTTGTCCAGGCAGATCACTTCGTGCCCGCCCGCGAGCAGTCGCTCGCACAGGTGCGAGCCGATAAAACCCGCGCCGCCCGTAATCAGTACTCTCATCTTTTTTCTTTTCGAGCCACACCCGAAGAAGCAATCATCGTCATCGGATCGGGCCTCTCGTTCTTGCTTTGAAGGAAAAGCTGGTATTTTCAGGATCAAGCCGAGCGGGCTTATTTACCCGCCATCCCCAGGCGCCGGGAGGCCAGGGCTTCGCTGAGATGGTTCGGATGCGCAAGGTTGAGGACCGTATTGCTTAAGACCACCATCAACTCTTCGTGCTCGCGACAAAAGCACCCGGTCAGGGGACGATCCTGCGTTTTGACGATGACGCCTTCTCTGACCCACTGCCAGAATTGCGCCTGCGTAGTCCAGAACTCTTTCCGGTCCTGACAGACGATGAGCGCCGTGCGCTTCTTCTTTTTGCCCTTTTTCGAACTCACCTGCGCCTGGCCTCCCGAAATGTTCATCGACCAAAGTGTCTGCCCCTGGAATCTACTGACCATGCTCGCCAAATGTCAACGCGAAGCGAGAAGGCCAGCCTTAGGCCCCGACGCGATTAAAGTCATCATGCAGGCGCACTATATCATCCTCGCCGAGGTAGCTGCCGCGTTGTATCTCTATGAAAACGAGCATGCCCTTATCAAGCGGGTTCTCTATTCGATGTGCGGCTTCGACGGGGATATCCACAGTATCGCCGGTCCGGAGGACGATCTCCCGATCGTTCAAGGTGACTTTGGCCTCGCCCTCGACGACCATCCAATGCTCTGCGCGGCGGTGGTGTTTCTGATAGCTCAGACGCTTTCCCGGCAAGACCTCTATGCGTTTGACCTTATAGTTGTGGCCCTCGTCGAGCACGGTAAACGTCCCCCACGGACGCCGATCAAATCGCGGCGAAGTTTCATCTATTTCCACTTTGTCCATCCATCTCTCCTCAGACTTCGGCGCTTTCGCTTTCGAGTGGCTGGGATTATATCTTATAAAATGAGAGTTCTCACTTCCGCCGGGCGCGGTCGTCCAGCGAGATCGCAACAGGAGAGAGCAAACCGGGCGCGCTCCGCAAACGCTTTCCGCGACTTCGGCCTGCGACCGAAAGGCTTTCATACAGACAAAAAAAATGGAAGGGACGAAGGTCTTAAGACGTTCGCCCCCTTTTCGCTCTGTCGGTTCGATCAAGTATTAAGGCGTGACTGAAAAGTCCATCAGCCTGAAACTGCCGCTGCCAGTATCGGAATTGCGTATCTTTTCATCCTCTCCCTCAAACATTCCCGGGGATGAAGTTGTAATCGGGCCGGCTTTAGTGACCGAATGCGCCGAGCCGCACCTCGACGCATCCATTCAAGCGACGACGTAGGACTTCTCTGGTCTTCAAGCATGACACTCACCCGGCCACATCTTTTCCTCCTCCTTCCGTTTGACCATTAAGAGGAGCAGGCAATGTAGGGCAGGTGCTTATCACTTTCCCTCGCTAAGGGCAGGACGGGGCGGCCCCGGAGTTGCCCGGTTTATCCACAAACCAACCTCTGAACTCGATGTCGTCGAGCGTGTATTTTCCAGGCTCGTCAACGATCAGTATCACGGAGTTTAGCGTTGCGCCCGGCGGAATTACGGGGAATGCCTGGGCTGGATTTTGCAGGTTGAAAGCGACGCGCTGCCAGCCCGGACTCTGACCCGGCCCCGGCACAGCGTTGCCGCAACCGCCGACGAAGCTAAAGTGATTGCCCGTGCCATCACTCCAGGAAACATTAAAGCGCGGCCCAACGCTGCATGGGCTGCCGTTCTTGTAATCATAGCCCAGCGTGTCACCCGCCAGCACGACGACTCCGCTCAGGCCGTTGAGCACCGCGCCGGCCGCGACGTTGTCGGTGAGGGCGGCGTTCTTCTCAAGCTGAAGACCAAAGTTGGTCTTACAACTCGAATCGGATTCGCCGATACCATTTTTCCAGTAAGCCACTGCACCCCCGGTTTTGTCCGGGTCGAACTCAAAAGTGCGAGATGCGTTGAAGTTGGGGTTTTGCGCTGCTGCGAAACTGCAAAGCGCAAGCACCGCGATGGAGGCGAAAATCAATCTCTTCATCACCATTTCTCCTTATTTGTTGAGTGGGTCTACCGGTCCCTTTCCGAGACCGGCTAGGGGGCAAGAAATGCAACCCCACGGGGCCGCATCTCAGGTTATGATTTATCTCGATGGCAGCTTTCAAACAGACCGATTTATTGCAGGCCCCTTGTAGGGATGGGCGACATCCCAATGCCGAATGATCCAACCTGGATGGCGTTTGTAATCTCATCACAAGGCCCTCAACGATCAGGCTGTCAGGCGTTCATCGAGACTTGAAGATAATGCGAGGCGAGCGGAGTTTGTGAATCTGGCCATAACTCCATCCCTGTGTATTCGCGGCAGGAGTTAAAGAGGAGTCTGCAATTAAACCGAGCTGCAAAAACAGTCGGCGTAGATGGCGCAGCTTTTGGAAACGGAGCGCATTCCGGCAAATGGCTTCAGTCCGGCTAAACGTTCAATCAACCGATACAGGCAAGGCATTCATTAGTGGACGACACAGGGCTTGCCGTTCAAACGGGATGCGCTATGACGATGAGCGATGACAGAGCAGAAGCAAGTTTTTTTCAGCTTGCGGGATTCGACCCTGACAAGTCATCAAACGAGACTGGCCACCTACCAGAGCCGGGGCTAAAGCGCTCGGCGGTAGTGATCAAGCGGCCTTACCAGGAAACGGGGCGCACTTTATTTTAATTGTCCCGGCTTGTCAACCTCCAGTAAAAGAAATCCTTAAAGCCCTTTCCCTTCCAGTCCGCCGCGAAACGGATGCCCACTTTCATCCGTCGCCTGAGTCGCTCCCTGAAGGCTTTACGGCGACTCTTCCTGTAAGCGCGGTTAAAGATAAAGCCCCCGACGAATCAGGGGCTTTATCTTAAAAAAGCGGCAGTCAAGACTGCGCGGCTTCTCTTACTTGCCTGTGTTGACGTACTGGATGCAATCGCCCTGATTCTTGAACGAAGAACCGTCGGCGCGCTTCACGTTATTCCAGCCGCCGTCCTTGCACTGGTCTTTAGCAGAGGCGACCACGTACGGCTCAAAGTCATACGCCGTGCCGTTGAAATTAACCAGGTCCGTGTACACATCATAGAGAGGGTTGAATGTTCCGACGTTGACACCAAAACCGACCACGACGGCACTGGGGCAGATGGTCTTAAGGGTCGTCAGGGAATAGAAGGGCGGGCCACCAGAGCCGGCGGTCACGACGCAAGAGCCACCTGCGTTGACGGTCCTGGATGACCAGAACTGTCCGGCATCCACATCCCACTGCTGCCAGACATTAGGAATGATGACCGGGGACGGCGCGGCCAGTCCGTTATTCTGATAGGGCTCGAACACGAATGTCGTGAAGCCCGTGCAGCCAAGCGGGTTGGTCGGAGTCTGAGGACTGGTCAAGCCGCCCAGGCAAACAGGTAGTTGATACGAAGGGTCTGCGACCGGAGGACCGCTGACCTGTCTGGTGTAATAGCTCAGCTCGGTCACGTTGGCCAGCGGGGTGTTGGCATCATGCATGTATTGCGCTTTCGCAGCCGTCGTGGCGTCCGTGGTTAATTGGAGCGCGCCGATCCCTGATGGGGCCGTCGAATCCAGAACGAAATTCACATCTCCACCGGGTCTCGTATCCGCCGTAGTCCAGCCTTGCTGGTTGCTCGGAGTGACGACGATGGTATTGACTGCCGCCACAGTCACGAGCAACAAAGTCGAGGCGGCGACGGCGGCGATCAATGTCAAAACAAAATATCTTTTCACTTTCATCTTTACTCTATCTCCTCAGAGGGGCAAGCAACTGCGAATAACAGCAGCGCTGGGTTGAAAGGTTTCAGGAGCAATGATTCCGGAATTACTCCCGCTGCTTCCGCACGAGAAAAAAAGCTTCGCAAATGGATTTATCAGAAGATTAAGTGTGCCGAAGTACAAAATCGGCCGCATTGACCGGCACTGACAGAGCGCTCAGTTAAGCTATATCAACTGAACTGGAGCAGGAGAAAAACTTAAACTTCGCGGCAATCGCATTATTACGATGGGCTGCTCTGGTATGGCGCGGCCTTGCCTACGTCGAGCAGTACATAAGCTTCGCTGTATGTGTGCGCACTCTATTTTAATTGGGCCAACTTGTCAAATGATCGAGAGATAGAAACTATTAATAGAGCGAATATTCCTGATCTTTATTGACTGACGGAGGGGTTCGATGTCTGGCCAACCGTAACGTACGTCGACTGACCCTAGGGCGAACTGCTGTTTGTCAGAACAACAATAACGTGGGCCAACATTTTTAACTCTGCGTATATTGGCGGGCGAGCTCGCGCTTGAGCAGTTTGCCCGTCGGCCCCTTCGGAATCTCCCGTATAAAGCGGATCGTCTTGGGGCATTTGTAGTCGGCAAGGCGTTCGCGGCAAAAATTTATGAATTCATCTGCGCTTGCCTCGGCATCCTCTTTGAGGACGATAAAGGCCGCGACCTCTTCGCCGTAAACAGGATCGGGCACGCCGATGGTCGCGGCCGCCGCCACAGCCGGATGACTGTAGAGCACTTCGTCGATCTCGCGCGGGTAGATATTTTCGCCGCCGCGGATAATCATGTCGGACTTGCGATCGACGATGTAGAAGAAGCCGTCGCCGTCCCTGTAGCCGATGTCGCCCGTGTGAAACCAGCCGTTGCGAAAGGCTTCGCTGGTCGCCGCGGGATTTTTGTAGTAGCCCTTCAGGATATTTTCGCCGCGCAGGACGACCTCGCCCAGCTCCCCTTCCGCAACCTCCCTGTCCTCCTCGTCGACGATCTTCATCTCATTGCCGATGGGCATCCCGCAAGAGCCCGGACGGCGGCGCTCGTCCGGCGGGTTAAAGGTCGACCGGCAGGTGGATTCAGAGAGGCCGTAACCCTCTATGACCAGGCAATTGAAGGTCTCCTCAAAGGAGCGCAGGATTTCCGCGGGCACTGGCGCAGAGCCGCACATGGCGAAGCGCAGCTGTGCGGTTTTGAATTTTGCGGGCACGCCCTCCGGGTACGCACTCAACAGGCGCGCGAGCATCGTCGCAACGCTTCCGAAAGATGTGACCTCGTAGTCCGAGATGATCTGCCAGAAGCGAGACGCGGAGAATTTTGGACTGACGACCGTCGAGGCTCCCGCGTAAAGCGGCGTCATCGTCGTCACAGAGACAGCGTTCATGTGAAAGAGCGGCATCACGGTCAGTAGGCGATCACGCTCTGTAAACCCCAGCCAGCTGCTGATCTGCCGCGCATTGGCGATCAGATTGCCGTGCGTCAGCAAACACCCCTTAGGCTTGCCGGTCGTCCCCGAAGTGTAGATGATGATCGCCTCGTCGTCCCTCTCGATCGCAGGGTAGGAGAGCGCCCCCGCATCCAGGAACTCCGCGGTCGCCTGCGCCTCGTCATCGAACTCCAGGACGTGTTGTAAATCCGGCAGCTCCTTTTGAACGGCATCCACGGCAGAGCGAAACTCCGTGTGCAGGACGAGCGCTTTCGCTTCCGAGTCTGCGAGGACATAAGACAACTCCTGCGGCTTGAGCAGCGAGTTGACGGGGCCTGCGACCGCGCCCAGCTTAAAACAGGCGAAGTAAGCGATGATATATTCCGGGCTGTTCGGCATCAGCAGACTGACCTTATCGCCCTTCTCTATGCCGCGCGAGGCGAGCAGATGCGCCGCCCTGTCGACGGCGCGGTCGAACTCCGCGTAGGTGTAGCGCCGTCCATCCACCTCAGAAAAGAGGAAGACCTTAGAGGGGTTGTGCGCCGCGCGTTGCTCAAGCAGCTCGCGCAGGTTAGCCGGCTCTCTTTGTGCTGACCGTGCAGTCATGTTTTGGCTTTCAATCATAGCCGTCTATGATATAGTTAAGTCTCGCTTGAGTCATCACTTCCGGGCCTGATTGCACGGTTTGTGCTGTGGGCTCTAACGAGTGTCAGGCCATCCTTCGCGACGGTTCTATCAGACAAAACTTTCGCGTTTACAAATACACCAAGTTCCGAGGGGAGACAAATACGCTCCGATGACAGTCTATCGCAATTTTATCGGCGGACAATGGATCGAATCCAGCGCGGGGAAAACGGTCGAGAACCTTAACCCTGCGAATACGGATGACGCGCTCGGCCAGTTTCGACAGGCATCGCGCGAGGAGGCGAGGAGCGCCGTCGAGGCCGCCGCCGGGGCTTTTCGCGAGTGGCGCAGAACGCCGGCTCCGACGCGCGGTCGCATCCTGGCGCGGGCGGCCCGCCTGATGGAGGAAGACAAGGAGAATCTGGCGCAGTTGTTGACGCGCGAAGAGGGCAAGACCATCAGCGAATCGCGCGGAGAGTTGCAACGCTCGATCAACGTCGCGGAGTTCTGCGCGGGCGAAGCGCGTCGCATCACAGGCGAGACGATTCAATCGGAGCTGCCGCTCAATTTCGCCTACACGATCAAGCAGCCCCTCGGGGTGGTCGCCTGCGTCACGCCCTGGAATTTTCCCGTCGCCATTCCTGTCTGGAAGATCGCGCCCGCGCTCGTCGCCGGAAACGCG
>JADMIO010941477.1_pt1 | contig 12254 bp, 8 predicted proteins | sample 8958161 | NCBI WGS metagenome assembly JADMIO01 (sample SAMN16585339, study PRJNA669376) | soil metagenome | isolation source: Crop rotation soil | place: USA: Cullars Rotation, Alabama | collected 2011 | reverse complement strand
TACCGATGCAGTGATGTTCACCGCCGATGGCGAAATGGTGCAGGCTTCCGAGATTTTGCATAAGAAAGCGATCCTGATCGAACGCGGCAGTTTTCGGCCGGTGACTTACGCGACGAACGACATGCTGGAAGGCGCGCGTCGCCAGTTCCTGAAGGAAACCGGTTGTTCCGAAAAAGAGCTCGTGGTGCTAATGGAAATGACGCTCGAAAATTTGCTGGCCGAAGGTCACCTCAACCACGCCGACTTTTTGCAACGAGTCGATATTCTAGGCGCTCTTGGCCGCACCGTTTTGATTTCGAAATTCGGTGAGTATTACCGTCTCGCGGCCTATCTCTCACGTTACACCAACAAAATGATCGGCCTTGTCATGGGTGTGCCGACCTTGCATGAGATCTTCGACGAAAAGTATTATCTCAATCTCGAGGGCGGAATCCTGGAGGCGCTGGGCCGGATGTTTAAGCACGGCCTCAAACTCTACGTCTATCCGATGATCGATGAGAAAACCGGCAAAATTGTCACCGCTACCCAAACCGAGGTCGCTTCGAATTTGCGATCACTCTTTCAGTACTTGATCGACAACCGTTACATCGAAGAAATCGCCGAGTATCAGAAGGATTTTCTGCGCATTTATCCAGCCGCGGTCCTGGCCAAGTTAAAGGCTGGCGACAAAAGCTGGGAGGAAATGGTGCCCCCAGAAGTCGTCCGAATCATCAAAGATCGCGAGTTTTTCGGGTATCGGCCGGCAGTTGCGGCCTAAAGCCTGGAAAACCGGTTTAAAGCCAGTTGGGCGCGCTGCGTAACCTGCTCTCTAAAAAGCGTCTCTAGAGGGCACGTTTTTCGCTACAGGGGTTCAGCAGCATCATGGCCAAGCGCGCAGACTCTGTTGTTGGCATCGATTTGGGCAAGCACATGCTCAAGGGCGTTGTCCTTCGCCGCAAGAACGACTCTCGCTTCGTCCTGACCAGTTTCGCCTCCCGGCCGGTGCCGGAAGAGTTCGCTTCAGCCGACGACCTCGCCCGCGAATTAAAACAGCTGCTCCGCGAGCTTGGGGGCGCCAAAGCGTGCGCCTTCGCTGTGTCCGACCCCGGCGCGATCTTGCGGATCATTGAACAGCCCGATACTCCGGTTCATCTGCTTCGTAACGCTCTCCGGTTCAATGGTCTGGCTGTCTTAAACCAGGATTGCAAGGAATTCGTTCTCGATGTTGCACCGGTTGTAGGCCGTAACACTGGAGTTTCAACTGCCGACAAATCGAGCGGCGGAAGTTCCAACGTCGCCGTTCAGACCGGCGTGGTCACGCAGACAAAATATTTAGTTGGCGGAATGTTGCGGAGCCAGGTCAAACATATTACAGCCGCAGCGGCCAAGGTCCGAGCTTCGGCTGAGATCGTGCAACTCGCCCCGGTTTGCTCTTTCAATGCCTTCGAGGTCGCCTACCCCGAGGTTTTCGCGAACGAAGCGTTTCTGCTGCTGGACATGGGTCATCTGCAAAGCACCGTGCTCATCGGGAGCCACAGCGAGCTGGTATTGGTTCGCAGCATCGATTACGGAGGGAAAGCATTGATGCAGGCGTTGACCGCCGAAGACGCGCTCGATGCCGACGCTGCTTGGCTAATGATTCAACAAGGCGACGAGGGGATGACCGAAATTTGTCGCAACTCGCTCGCTCGACTGGCCATGGAAGTGCGCAACTCAATCGGCTTCTTTGAAGGCCAGCGGGAAGAAGGGATCAATCGAATCTTTGTCTCGGGAGGTCTGGCCCGCGCCGAAGCCGTTTTGCAAACGTTGAGCGACGAACTGAGTCTGCCCTGCGAAATCTGGGATCCTCTCGAAACCTGCGAAGTCGCGTTGCCCGCAGCAAAACGGCAAAGCCTGCCTAACGAATTCGTGTCACTTAACGTCGCGTGCGGCGCCGCCTTCGAATACCTCAAACAATAACCAGCAGCAATGGCCCTTAACCTCAATCTCCTGCACGAGGAAATCCTTGAGCAGCGCCAACGCCAGCGCGATCCACTCAAAATCGGCATGATGGTGCTGGCCGGCTGCGGAGCCGTGCTCTTCCTTTATTACGCCTGGAACGCTTACCGGGCGATTGAGATTAAAAGCCGGCTCAGCCACATCAACGCCGATTGGAAGAAGATCGAACCGGAAGTGACCAAAGCTCAAAAGCGCGCCGCCGAGCTAACGAACATTATCAATACGACGCGCGTTCTCGACGATTACATCGATAACCGCTTTTTCTGGGGACCGTTTCTCGAAAAACTGTCACGCTGTGTTCCGCCCAACGCTCAAGTGACGAATCTGGAAGGACAGGTCCAGGACGAAGACAAAGGCGCGACGATTTCCGTCACAATCGAAGGGGTGACCGCAGCCCGGGAACCGCGCTCCGCGGCCGAAGACCTGCGCCAGATGCTTCTCGAGCAACTCGGCAAGAGTTATCACGAGGTGAAGGCCGAGTTCAAAGCGCTCGAAGATGTGGAGACGGTCGCGAACATCGGCGGTTCAAACGTTCCGATGTCGCATTACATCTTACAGATCACCTTCAGCCCTAACGAAAAAGCCAAACCGACCGCCACTCCCGCGCCGACCCGCATCAAACGCAGAACCAACGATGAAAATTCCTAAGCTTTCTTCGGACCAGATCAAGAAGATGGCGCTGAGCGCGATGGGCTTCGTGTTTCTGCTTTACGTTTACTTCACCTTCTTTCTCGGGCCCTTACAAAAGTCACGCAACAGCACGCTCGCCGAAATCGACGAGACTCAGAAAAAAATCGATGGCTCGAAGGACGAAATGGCCAAGGCCGCCAACCTCGAACGCCAGGCCAAGGATGCGACTAACCGTTTTGCCGCCCTCAAAGCCCTCACCCCGGATGGCGCGCCAATTGCCTGGTTTCCACCGAGGATAAAAACGTTTTTTGCCAACGAGCAGATCGACAAAGCAGTCGCGCGATTGGAAAGCACTACCGCTTTCAAGCAACAAGATCTATCGGCCTGGACGAAATATAACTGGCTAATCGAATTGCCTCAGGCCGACTTTGGCGCGCTCGGTCGAACGATTGCCGCGCTCGAGAATAACGAACCCCTGCTCGCAATCACCAAATTGAGCATTCACGTCGTTCCAAATGAATCCCAATTTCAACAGGTGGGAATTGCCGCCACCACCGTGATCGAAAAAAGATGAAAACTTTGAGTCTATGCCTTTGTCTGTCGGTTGCATTCAGTCCGGCGTTATTTGCGGCTGCGGAAAAGGCAACGCCGGCAACAAAAACCGCGCCCGCCCAAAATGCCGCGCCGGCCGACGCCAAAAACAAACCGGCAGATGGGCCGATCGCAATCACTCTCAAAAATAAATCGTCGTTCCAACTTGACTTTGGGGCTCGCAACCCGTTTTGGCCAATCGGCTGGAAACCGGCCGGACGCGTAGCGGGCGCCGGCGCCGCCGGTGGGCTCTCAGGTGCGCAGGGCGAAGTTCCGCCCAGCGCGTTTCTCCTCACCAGCATCACACTCGGCAATCCTCATCACTTCGCGATCATCAACGGTAAAACCATGATCGAAGGCCAACAGTTCGGACTACAGGTCGGGACCCAGATCTATCAGGTCATGGTCAAGCGGATCGAAGACGGCCAAGTCGTCATTGGCCGCGGGGACGAAGAGATCGTAGTTCCCCTACGTCGAAAATAGCAAACGCGCCCCCGCCGTCCCAGATGTAGTGAGATCCTGTGTAGCGTGTCGTAGCCCTGTGCGAACGGCTGCATAAATCGCTTTCTTTCGGCAATTCCAATTGAGTTTTTCCGTAGAAAGCAGCAATCTCGGTCGCCGATTCAGACGGCCGGTCTTAAACCCGATCACTCCAATTGTATGAAACTATGCTTCGCAATCCTGTTAGGATGTAGCTTTGCCGCCGGTAATGCCGTCGCGACGAGTTCCCGCGACTATTTCGGCCCGAAAATCAGCGCCAGGCCCACTGTCACCAGTCAGGCCCCAAAGAACGCCCTCGATTCCATTCACCGGTGGAACCAAATCGCGATCGATGCCACCGGGCTCGATCATACCCCGGTCGCGCCCGGTGAGCTTCGCACTTTTGGCGAGCAGCTTGGGCCAGGCCGCGCGGCTCGGGCGATGGCCATCGTGCACATTGCGATTTTCGACTCGGTGAATGCGGTGCTTGGCGGTTACGAGAGCTACTCCGGAATCCCGCGAGCAAAAGGTCCTGTGTCGCTCGACGCCGCTGTTGCGCAAGCGGCACGAGATACCCTGAGCGTCCTTTTCCCGTCACAAACGGCCAAATTCGATTCGTTTCTCGGCCAAGACCTCGCAGCAATTCATAGTAAGCCGGAACGCAACGCCGGTATTGCTTTGGGGCGCCGAGCTGCGCAGGCCATCCTGGAGCTGCGCAACAATGACGGTTCACAAGTTCCGGAACCCATTCTTGGGTCGACCTGGTTCACTAGCGATCAACCGGGGCACTGGCGGAAAGACCCGATTGCCCAGCAAGGTATCGCTCTCGGCGCCCATTGGGGTGAATGTCGGCCGTTCGTGTTGCAGTCCGGGAGCCAGTTTCGCGCGCCGCCGCCGCCGCCGTTGGCTAGCCAGGAATACGCGGATGCTTACAACGAAGCGCTGTCAGTTGGCAGCGACGGGGCGCACCCTCCAACGACGCGTACCCCCGAGCAAAGCTTCATTGGCATTTTCTGGGCTTACGATGGAACGCCGAGCCTCTGCGCGCCGCCCCGTTTTTACAATCAGATCACCGTTCATATCGCGGACCAGATGCATTTGAACACGGTCCAATTGGCACGACTGCTCGCGCTCATGAACACCGCGCTGGCTGACACCGGGATAGCCGTCTGGGAGTCGAAGTTCTTTTACGATTTCTGGCGTCCGGTGACCGCCATTCGCGAAGCCGATCCGGGCACCGGCCCATCGATGCTCGGTGACGCAAACCCAAACACCGCTGGCGACCCTGCCTTTGTGCCCCTGGCTGCGCCAGCCAGCAATCTGACCGGACCGAATTTCACTCCGCCATTTCCATCCTATCCATCGGGACACGGCGGCTTTGGCGGGGCCATCTTTCAAACCATGCGTAGGTTTTTTGGAACCGATAATATCCCATTCACAATCGTTTCGGACGAATTCAACGGCGTGACCAAAGACAGTGCCGGCAACATTCGGCCGCTCATGCCGCGCAGTTTCACCACTTTGTCACAAGCCGAGGAAGAAAACGGCCAAAGCCGGATTTACCTCGGTATCCACTGGCGATTCGATAAGACGGCGGCCATTGCCCAAGGCCGAAGCGTCGCGAACTACGTGTTCGATCATGCCTTTGTTCCGACTGGAGAACACTGACCTTTAACCTATCGCCGCCGCGCTGGTCGTGACTGAAGTCACCGGCACAAATTCACTTTCTTTCAGCACGGCTGGTTTGCTTCCCCGAATTAGTTGCCACCATTGCGCCGCGGAGCCGACAACGATCAGCAATACGAATAACATGAAAAAAGCAGCCACGATCGCATCGATTTGCCACACCCACGTTTGTCTCAACAGCTCCTGGGCTTTCGTTGGATCGTTAACGTTGCCTGCCTGAGCCGCGAGCGACTGCGCGCCGCTCAAAAATCCAAGCCGCGGATCATTTGAAAAAATCTTTAAATAGCCGGCCGAAAATGTGACCGCGCACATAAACAGCAGCGGCGCGAGGGTGATGAATATATATCGCGTCCTTTGCATTTTGATCAGGATCGTGGTGCACAAACAAAGTGCGATCACTGAAAGGAGCTGATTCGCCAAACCAAACAACGGCCAAAGCGTGTTCACGCCTCCGAAGGGGTCGATTACTCCTTGATACAAAAACCAGCCCCAGGCTGCGACGAGCAGCACGCTGGTCACAAAATTTGCGCTCCAAGATCGGGTATTGCCGAGTGGGCGCCAGACGTTGGCTAATAGATCCTGCAATAAAAATCGACCGACCCGGGTGCCAGCGTCGATCGTTGTCAAAATAAACAGGGCTTCGAACATGATGGCGAAGTGGTACCAGAGCGCGAGCGCAGTTGGACTCGCCGTAACCCGGGCAAACATGTGGGCCATGCCGACGGCAAACGTCGGCGCCCCCCCAGCCCGATTATACATGGTTTGTTCGCCAAGATCTTTCGCCAGGGTCGACATTTCCACTTCGCTCACCGGAAATCCGGCCGCCGATACTTTCTGCACGATCTCGGCCGGGCTGCCTTTCATATTGATCGCGAAATATTGACCCGGTTGGAGTACGGAGGCGGCGATAAGCGCCATTAACGCCACCATCATCTCGGTGATCATGGCGCCGTATCCGATGTCGCGGACGCGTGATTCGCGCGCGAGCATTTTTGGCGTCGTCCCGGATGAGATGAGCGAATGAAAGCCCGAAACCGCTCCGCAGGCGATGGTGATGCAAACAAACGGAAAGACTGGCCCGGCAAAAACCAACCCCGAACCATCGATGAACTTCGTCAGCGACGGCATTTGCAGAGTTGGATGAATTACAATCACTGCGACCGCGAGCGCGGCTACCGTTCCAAGCTTCAAAAAAGTGCTGAGATAATCACGCGGCGTCAGCAACATCCATACGGGCAAAATTGATGCCGCCAATCCGTAAATCATGATTGCCCACGCGATCCAGGTCGCGTCATGACGAAACCAAGATTCGATTGTTGGAAAATTCGCCAGGAATTGCCCGCCCCAAACTCCGAGTCCCAAGCCAATCAAGCCGATCACTGTTATGATCGTGACATTGAATTTTCCGGTCCGCAGACCAAAGCCCATAATCAGCGCGGTCGGGATGGTCATCGCAATGGTGAACATGCCCCACGGGCTCTTCGCAAGGGCTTGGACGACCACGAGCGCGAGCACGGCGAGCAAGATTATCATAATGGCGAGTACGCTGATCAACGCCAGAACGCCGACACCGCGACCGATCTCTTCCTTCACCATCTGGCCGAGTGTTTTTCCGCCGCGGCGCACCGATGCAAAAAGCACGATCATATCGTGAACCCCGCCGCCAAGTGTCGCCCCGATTAGAATCCAAAGGGTTCCCGGCAAAAATCCGAACTGCGCCGCGAGAACCGGTCCAACCAATGGCCCTGGTCCCGCAATTGCCGCAAAATGATGTCCGAACACCATCCATCGATTCGTCGGCACGAAATCCTTCCCGTCGTTTCGCACAAGCGCCGGCGTCGCTCGATCGTCGTTCAGAACCAAAATCTTGGTCGCGATCCATTTACTATAGAAGCGGTAACTGATCGCGGCCGCGCAAAATCCAGCGGTCACGATCCAAAGCGCGCTGATCTGCTCTCCTCGCGACATCGCGAGCACGGCGACCGACGCCAAGCCAAGCAAGGTAACGCCAATCCAGAGCAGTTTTTTGGAAAGCGACATTGTCAGATAATGATCGACAATTATCTAACCTAGCGCAATGCGCCTTGTCGCGCGTGTCATGGCTCTATCCCAATTTTTCCCGCGCGTGCCTTAGCTTTCTCAGTTGCTCGTTGTAATTCTCCTGCCGCTGGCGATTTAGCTCCACGACGTCTCTAGGCGCGCGATCGACAAACGATTTGTTGTTTAGTTTTGATTCAACAATGCGCAAATCCGCTTCGACTTTCGCAATCTCCTTGTCGAGGCGATCGCGTTCCGCAGCCAAATCGACATCAACGATGAGGAGGATTTCACCGAGCGCTGTCGTTGCGATTGGGGTTCCGGTCCCGGCTTGGAAATTGGAATCGATCGTCAATTCTGACGCGTTGAGTAATCGTCCGATTGTTTCCCGTTCTTCATTCAGGGCAGACTGATTCGACCTTAGCGCGAACTTGGCTTTTTGATTCGAAGGAATCCGGGCCAAAGCGCGCAAATTTCGACCGGCCTGGACCGTTTCGTAAATCGCGCCGACAAGTTGACGTTTTTGAATATCGGCGTCGTTCAGCGCGAGCTTATGTGGTAACGACGCGAATTGAATTGATCCGGTGCCCAAGCCGAGGAGTGACCAAAGCTCTTCGGTAATGTGCGGCATGTAAGGATGCAGCAGTCGCGAGATCGCAGACAGCACATAATCCATGACCGCGAGCGCAGATTCTTTTCGCGATTCATTCTCGCTGAAGATTTCGGTCTTGGCTGCTTCAACGAACCAATCGCAATAATCGCTCCAGATAAAATCGTAGAGTCGTTGGGCGATGGTGTTGAATTCATACTCCCGATATCCTTTTTCAATCGCGTCGATCGTTTCATTTAAACGCGCCAGCACTTCAATTGCGTAAATCGACAGGTTTTCGAGTTTGGGCGCCGCTGCACTCGGACCGTGCATCTGCCGGAAACGCGCGACGTTCCAGAGCTTGGTCGCGAAATTTCGTCCCTCTTCGATTTGTTTTTCGTCGAAGCGAATGTCCTGGCCGCTCGGTGCGATTCGCATCAAACCGAAACGCAATCCATCCGCACCGTATTTATCGATCAAATCGAGCGGATCTGGCGAATTGCCGAGAGACTTCGACATTTTTCTGCCCTGCTTGTCGCGAATGATGCTAGTGAAGAAAACGTGGTGAAACGGAATGTTGTCTTCGATTTTTGTGGTCTTGCCCGGTTTGAATTGGAGCCCTGCGAAAATCATTCGCGCCACCCAGAAGAAGATAATATCCGGCCCGGTTACCAGCGTGCTGGTGGGATAAAATTTCTTCCGCGTTTTCAAATCCATCGTTTGGTAGGCCCACAGCCATGAGGAAAACCACGTATCGAGAGTGCCGTTATCCTGAATCCAATTTTCCGGATCCTTCGGCGGCTTTAAGCCCACATAAATTTCGGATTTCGGATTTCGGATTTCGGATTTTCTCTTCCGGTACCACGCCGGAATCCGATGTCCCCACCACACCTGCCGGCTAATACACCAATCCTGAATGTTTTTGATCCATTGCTCGTAAACTTTTTCCCAATGCTTCGGCCAAAAGCGAATGAGATGCTTCTTCACTACTGCAAGAGCTTCCGTGGTCTTTGGATACTTCAAAAACCACTGTTCGCTCAGCCGAGGCTCGATCGGGACATCGCTACGATCACTGAAGCCGACGTTATTCTCGTACGGCTCGGCTTTCGCGAGTAAGCCCTTCGCCTCCAACAATTCACCAGCGCGTTTGCGGGCCTCAAATCGATCGAGGCCATCTAATTCTGGAACGGCCGGGCAATCGATCGTGCCATCCGCAGTCAGAACGTCGATAACCGGCAGCTTATGTCGCTGGCCGATCTCGAAATCGAGCGTGTCATGCGCCGGGGTTACTTTTAGCACCCCGGTCCCGAATTCCCGGTCAATGGCATCGTCAGCGACGACCGGAATTTTTTCGCGTGGCATCGGGCGCCAAACATACTTGCCGACAAGTTTCGCATATCGCTTGTCCTTCGGATGAACGGCGACGCCGGTGTCGGCCATGATCGTTTCCGGCCGCGTTGTGGCGACTTCTAAAAAATTGCCTGGCTGATCGACGATTTCATACCGGACGTAGTAAAGATTTCCCCGCTGCGGTTTGTTGATGACCTCTTCGTCCGACAACGCGGTTTGCGCGGCCGGGTCCCAGTTGATCATCCGCCGGCCGCGATAAATCAGCCCCTTCTTGTAGAGATCAACGAAAACTTCGGCGACGGCGTGCGCATAATTTTCATCCATTGTGTAGCGCTGGCGCGTCCAATCACACGAGCAGCCCAGCCGTTTCAGTTGCTGGATAATGATACCACCGTGTTTGTCCTGCCATTCGAGCACGCGCTGAAGAAATGTTTCCCGGCCTAAGTCGTGACGCGTGACGCCTTCGTTTTTGCGCAGCCATTTTTCGACGGCGGTCTGGGTTCCAATTCCGGCATGATCCATTCCCGGAAGCCAAAGCACTTCGAAACCCTGCATTCGCGCTCGGCGGGCAAGAATGTCCTGAATGGTGTCGTTCAAAACGTGGCCCAGAGTCAGAACGCCCGTGATATTCGGCGGGGGCATGACGATCGAGAACGGCTTCTTCTTCGAATTGGCATCCGCCTCGAAATCGTGGGCGTCGATCCAGCGTTGATACCACTTCGGTTCAACCGTCCGCGGATCGTAGGTTTTGGAAAGCTCGGCCATTGCGCTCAATCATCCGAGAGCCAACGTGGATTGCAACTGGTAGCGGGGTTGACTCAATCGGTCCGAGCCGGACTGGCCCTTTGACGGCTCGGTCAGTCGCAACGACCTACCGACTTGCGGCAGATGCTTACTGCGCGGATTCTTCCCGCCACATGAGCGATGCTCGGCCGATAGGTGTTTTCGATTCCGGCATTGGCGGTCTGACCGTGGTCAAGGCATTGCGCGATCTTCTCCCGAACGAAAACGTATCCTATCTCGGTGACACCGCGCGGGTTCCGTATGGTAACAAGAGTTCGGAAACCGTCGAACGTTACAGCCTGGAGTTGGCCAATATGTTGGCTGCCGAAAATGCTAAGGTCATTGTCGTCGCTTGCAACACGGTTTCCTCCGTTTCAATTCCGAAACTGCGGGCAAACGTAAAAGTCCCGGTGGTGGGCGTGATTGAGCCAGGCGCTCAAGCGGCGATCGCGACCACTCGTAACCGCCACGTCGGTGTAATCGGAACCCGTGCAACCATTCGCAGCGGGGCCTACGATAACGCGTTGCGCGCGCTCAACATTCACGTGCGCGTTACCAGCCAGGCTTGTCCTTTGTTTGTACCGCTGATCGAAGAAGGCTTGCTCAACGACAAGCTGACAGACCAGGCAATCGCGCGCTATCTCGATCCGATGATTGCCGAAGGAATCGACACACTTGTGCTTGGTTGCACCCATTACCCATTGCTCGTTCCGGCTATCTCGCGTGCATTAGGCGACAATGTAAAATTAGTCGACTCCGCTCAAAATTGCGCCATTGCTGTGCGCAACCTTCTCGATCGACAATCTCTCCGAGCGGATCCGTCGGCCAAAGGAAATCTGCGGGTTGCCCTCACCGACGCCGCCGATAATTTTCTGAACGTCGCGCGCGAGGCGCTCGATTTGCATTTTAACGACCTTCAGATTCGCGCGCTGCAGTGAGAGATCCGCAGTTACCCTCCGCTGAACCGCTCCGACAACTTTTCGCCGACTTCGTTCTCTGGTTGGTATTAGTAGTGTTGTTTCTGACGTTTCGTGCCACTCTGTTTTGGACTTTCCACGGCGAGACTTCCCAGCTACCGAGCTCGATCGCGTCGGTTCGTTGCCTCAATATTGGCCTTGCCTCAGACGCTACTGCGGCGACGTGGGCGATTTTGCCGTCACTGATTCTCACATTGATAGGATTCTTTAGTCCGCTTGGAATCTGGCACCGTCGATTGCGCCAACTTACAATCGGGATCGTTCTATTGCTGTGCGCGATCACTTTCGTCGCCGACACCGGTTATTTCGCCGAATACGACAATCAGTTTGATCATTGGATCTTTGGGCTGGTCTACGACGACCGGACCGCAATCGTTCAAACAATCTGGAAAAGTTATCACGTTTTTCTGCTAGCGCTTTCGATCATCATTTGGGTTGGGATCTGCGGTTATTTGTTGAACAAGCTCTGCCGGCAGGCTGAATCTGCCGACGTTCCAGCGTTTTTCGGCACAAGAGTTGCGCGGACAATCACAATCGTCGCCATAGCGATTTGGGGGTTCATTGGCGCGCACGGCTGGCTGGGAAAAAATCTTTCCGGATTGAAAAAGGCGGAATCAACCGGCGACGTTTTTCTCAACAAGATCGTGTTAAATCCGTTTTTCGCCTTGCGCTACGCGATTTGGCAAGAGCACACGATGCAAAAATCAGCCGGGCTGAAAACAATTCTTCCAAACGGCGATATTCGCGGAGCAGCGGCCGCGGTGTATCCGGAGAGCGCGCCGAACGCCAAAACTCTCGACGACTGTCTGAAACGAATCGCGCCCGGTAACTCCGGCAGCCGGCCGTCGCATATTTTCGTCGTCGTCTTGGAGAGCTACGATGCATGGGCGCTCCAACCGGATTATGCCGGACTTCATCTGACCGATCGTATGAAACAAATCGCCGAGGGAGGAATCCGCGCGCGTGGGTTTATTTCGTCAGGAATTAGCACGATCGAAAGTCTCGGCGTGATTATTACCGGGCTGCCATTCGCTCGCGCGTTTGTGAATTTTCAACCAATTGTCCGAAAGGGGCTACCGACGGCTGCGGCGCAGATTTTCAAAGAGCTGGGATACAAACCGCGATTTTTTTACGGCGGATATTTAAGCTGGCAG
>JADMIO010852447.1_pt1 | contig 12254 bp, 9 predicted proteins | sample 8958161 | NCBI WGS metagenome assembly JADMIO01 (sample SAMN16585339, study PRJNA669376) | soil metagenome | isolation source: Crop rotation soil | place: USA: Cullars Rotation, Alabama | collected 2011 | reverse complement strand
CTTTCCCGCTCGCGCCTGGTGCGCCTGCCCGGCGAGGAGCGGCCGGCCGATGCTGCTGACCCCAACCGGCGGCGCACCGCGATCCTGCGCGTGGGCGCGGGCATCGTGCTGTTCCTGGCGGGCGGGGCGTGGGTGCTGCGCTCGGCGCCACCATCGACGTTCGTCCCCGTGCTGGCCGCGGTGGCCGCCACCACCGGCGGGCTGGCCCTCCTCGGCGGCCCGTGGATCTCCGCGCTGTGGAAGGACCTGGCCGACGAGCGCCGGGCCCGCATCCGCACCGAGGAGCGGGCCGAGGTGGCCGCCCAGCTCCACGACTCCGTGCTCCAGACGCTCGCACTCATCCAGCGCCACCCCGAGACCACCCGGTCGGTGGCCCAGCTGGCCCGGCAGCAGGAGCGGTCCCTGCGCAGCTGGCTGTTCGGCGGCGCGGCCGACGGGAGCGGCGCGACCGACGGCACGGCCACCTTCGCCGAGCGCATGCGGGCCGCCGGCCACGACGTGGAGGATCGCTTCGACCTGCCGGTGGAGCTGATCGTGGTGGGCGACGCGCCAGCCGATGCCCGGGCCGAGGCGCTGGTGGCCGCGGCCCGCGAGGCCATGGCCAACGCGGCTCGCCACAGCGGTGCACCCGAGGTGTCGGTGTACGTGGAGGCCACCGAGACCACGCTCTCGGTGTTCGTGCGCGATCGCGGCAAGGGCTTCGACCTCGACGCGGTGCCCGACGACCGCCGCGGCCTGCGCGACTCGATCGTCGGCCGGCTGGAGCGCCAGGGCGGCTCGGCCACGGTGGTGAGCGCGCCGGGTGAGGGCACCGAGGTGGCGTTGGAGGTGACCCGATGAGCGATCCGGTGCGCGTGTTCCTGGTGGACGACCACGGCCTGTTCCGGGCCGGGGTGAAGGCCGAGTTGGCCGGTGAGGTCGAGGTGGTGGGCGAGGCCGCCGACGTCGACGAGGCGGTGACCGGCATCGTGGCCACCGAGCCCGACGTGGTGCTGCTCGACGTGCACCTGCCCGGCGGAGGTGGCCAGGCGGTCATCGCCGCGATCGCGCCCCGGCTCCCGAGCGTGGCGTTCCTCGCCCTGTCGGTGTCCGACGCCGCCGAGGACGTGATCGCGGTCATCCGCGCCGGGGCCCGGGGCTACGTGACCAAGACCATCGACCGGGCCGGGCTGGTGGACGCCATCGGACGGGTGGCCTCTGGCGACGCGGTGTTCTCGCCCCGACTGGCCGGCTTCGTGCTCGACGCCTTCGCCGGCGACGCGCCCGTGGCGGTGGACCCCGAGCTCGACTCGCTCACCCCTCGCGAGCAGGACGTCCTCCGCCTGATCGCCCGGGGCTACACCTACAAGGAGCTGGCCCGGCGCCTGTCGATCTCCCCCAAGACGGTGGAGACCCACGTGTCGTCGGTGCTCCGGAAGCTCCAGTTGTCGAGCCGCCATGAGCTCACCCGCTGGGCCGCTGACCGCAAGCTCCTCTGACCGTCATCGAGCGTGTGATCCTGGCTACGCAGCGTCGTGGTGGGGCATGATTGGCGCCCCCCGAGGTAAGGAGAGGCGCCCATGGCGAGGTCGATCTGGAGCGGGTCCATCAGCTTCGGGCTCGTCAACATCCCGGTGAAGCTGTACAGCGCCACCAGCAGCAAGACGGTGCGCTTCCACCAGCTCGACAGCGAGACCGGCAGCCGGGTGCGCCAACAGCGGGTGAACGAGAGCACCGGCGAAGAGGTGCCCTACGAGCGCATCGTGAAGGGCTACGAGCTGGCGTCGGGCCGCCACGTCCTGGTGTCCGACGAGGAGCTGGCGTCGCTCGATCCCAAGGCCAGCCGCACCATCGACCTGCTCGAGTTCGTGCCCGAGGAATCGATCAACCCGCTCTACTACGACTCCTCGTACTACCTGGGCCCGGACCCGGCCACGGTGAAGCCCTACGCCCTGCTGCTGAAGGCCATCTCCGAGGCCGGGAAGGTGGGCATCGCCCGCTTCGTGATGCGCGGCAAGGAGTACCTCTGCGCGCTGCGTCCCGACGACGGCGTCCTGGTGCTGAACACCATGCGCTACGCGGACGAGGTGCGCGACCACGAAGAGGTGCCCGACCTCGACACCGTCGACGAGATCGACGTGAGCGCAGCCGAGGTGAAGATGGCCAAGCAGCTCATCGAGAGCCTCGATGCAGAGTTCGACGCCGACCGCTACCACGACGAGTACCGGGAGAAGGTCCTGGAGCTGATCGCGGCCAAGGAGCGCGGCGAGGACGTGGTGGAGGCGCCGGAGGCCCCCGAGCCCGACAAGGTCGTGGACCTCATGGCTGCCCTGCAGGCCAGCGTGGCCGCGGCCAAGGAGGCACGCGGCCGCCACCCCAGCAACGAGGAGCCGGCCCCGGCCAAGAAGCCCGCAGCCAAGAAGGCGACCGCCAAGAACGCCCCCGCCAAGAAGGCCGCGGCGAAGAAGGCCCCCGCCAAGAAGGCGGCGGCCAAGCCCCCGGCACGCAAGTCGGCCTGACCCGGCCGGCTGGCAGGTGGCGCCCAAGAAGGTCGAGGTCGAGATCGGGGGACGCACCCTCGCCGTCTCCAACCTCGACAAGGTGCTCTACCCCGAGGCCCACTTCACCAAGGCCGAGGTGATCGACTACTACGTCCGCATCGCGCCGGTGCTGCTCGACCACCTGGGCGACCGGGGCATCACCATGCGGCGGTATCCCGACGGCGTCGATGCCGGCTCGTTCTTCGAGAAGCGATGCCCGTCGCACCGTCCCGAGTGGGTGGACGCGGTGGACGGTCCCGGCGACCGCGGGGGTGCCATCGGGTACTGCCACCTGGCCGAGCCCGCCGCGCTGGCGTGGGCCGCCAACCTGGCCGCGATCGAGCTCCACGCCCCCATGGCGCGCGCCCACGACATCGAGTCGCCCACCATGTGCGTGTTCGACCTCGACCCGGGTCCGCGCACCGCCATGCCCGAGTGCGCGGTGGTGGGCGGGTGGATCCGCGAGGTGCTGGAGAGCGTGGGGCTCTCGTCGTATCCGAAGACCTCGGGATCCAAGGGCCTGCAGCTCTACGTGCCGCTGAACAGCCCGTGCACCCACGACCACGCCAAGTCCTTCGCCCTGGCCGTGGCCCAGCTGGTGGAACAGGCGCATCCCGAGTCGGTGGTGACCTCCATGGCCAAGGAGGTGCGGACCGGCAAGGTGCTGATCGACTGGAGCCAGAACAGCCGCCACAAGACCACGGTCTGCGTGTACTCGCTGCGGGCCCGGCCCCATCCGACGGTCTCCACGCCGGTGACCTGGGACGAGGTCGAGGCCGCAGCCGAGGGCGAGCCGCTCTCGTTCGAGGCGGCCGACGTCCTGGCCCGGGTGGAGGAGCTCGGCGACCTGTTCGCCCCCACCCTCACCGAGGTCCAACACCTCCCTGGTCAGGGGGCTTGAACCATCCGGCTCCCCGCCGATGAGAGACTGTGGGTTCCCGCCCACGCGTCCCGCCAGGAGTGCCCGTGCCCGAGTTGTTGATGCAGCAGACCAGCCCGTACGGCACCCGCCGGGCGTCGCTGCTCCGTGGTGAGGGCGACATCTACCTGTACCTCGAGGACCTGGTCGGGCCCACCACCACGACCACCTCGGCGGTGTGGGTGGCCAACCACCTGCCGGCGCCCAGCGGGCGTGGCGAGCCCACCGATGAGGGCACGCCGCCGCGCATGGGGGCAGGCGGCACCCGTCACCCCGAGGGCTGCCCGGTCCTGTCCGACCGGCTCGACATGGTGTGGTTCGAGGAGGGCGACGCGGTGGCGATCGTCGACGGCGAGGGCGTGCTGGCCGCCATCCCCGGCTGGGCCGGCCGCAGCGAGTTCTACGGGTACGCCCGCTACGCGCGCGGTCGCAGCCCCCTGGCCTGGGAGCTCACCCGCGACGCCAATCAGGCGCTCGAGACCAAGGTCATCGAGTCCCGGGAGTTCTGGAAGTGGCGCGGCAACGGCGCCTGGCCGGAGATCCGCTCCACCGGCCTGGCCCACCTCGAGGCGCGCATCGGCCCGCAGGAAGCGGCCTGGCCGCTGGGCGACGCACCGTTCCCCGAGCTCATCGCCACCCGCCACCGGGTGGGCGACGAGCCGGTCTGGGTCACCGTCACCACCGGCCTGTCGGGCCAGCGGATGGCCGGCGTGGAGCAGTACGTCGACGAGCCGGACAAGGCGGCGCGCATCGAGCTGGCCATCGCCCGCACGGTCCCCGACCAGAGCGGCGCCGAGCTCCTGAGCTCGCTCGCCACCATCCCCTTCGGCCGCTGCACCTGGCTGGGTGAGGGCCACACCATCGGCGGTTCGGCCGGGGTGTACCCGTCGTTCGGCCCCGACAAGGCGGCGGTGCTGCTCACCTCGGATCCGCCCCAGGGCGACCGCTTCGAGCGGCCGGACCTGCGAGGGCTCACCCGGCGGGGCGGCGTGGTCACCTACCTCTGGGTGATGGTGATCGACGAGGAGACCTTCCGCCTCGCCCGCGGTCGCGATGCCCGCACCGCGCTCGACCACCTGCGCGGCCTCGGTGCCTCCTGGATCCAGTGATCAGGTGCTGAGCAGGTAGACGATCAGCACCACGGCGCCCACCAGGAGGGTGCCGCCGAAGGCCGTCCACAGCCCCAGGGTGCGCAGCGAGCGGGCCTCGGGCTCTCTGGTATGCACGCGATGGGCGGTGGGCGGCACGTAGTCCTGCTCGCCGGCGCGGCCGTAGACCGCCTCGGGCGCCTCACCCATGCCTGGCGGGAGTTGCTCCTCGGGCATGACCTGGGTGCTGGCCGGACGGGCCGGCACCAACCGGTTGCAGCCGGGGCACATGCTCCGGCCGGCCGGGATGGTCGCCCCGCAGTGGGTGCACGTCTGTTCGCTCACGCCCGGCTCCATCGCCCCACCTCTACCCGTTCGGACCCGGAGAGCCTACGACCGACGCCTCAGCGTGCGACGAAGTACTTGGCCTTGGGGTGGTGGCAGATGATGGCGCTGGTGGTCTGCTCCGGGACGTACTGGAACCCCGTGTCCTCGTTGACCTCGATGCCGATGCGATCGGCGCCGAGCAGCTTGGCCACCTTCTCGTTGTCCTCCAGGTCCGGGCAGGCCGGGTAGCCCCACGAGTAGCGGCCGCCGCGGTACTGCTGGCGGAACAGGCCGGCGAGCGAGGGCCCGTCCTCGTCGGCGAAGCCCATCTCCTCGCGGATGCGCCGGTGCCACAGCTCGGCCAGGGCCTCGGCCATCTCCACGCCCAGGCCGTGCAGCTTGAGGTAGGCGTCGTACTGATCGGACTTGAACAGCTCGGCGGTGCGCTCGCTCACCCGCTCGCCCATGGTGCAGATCATGAAGGCGACGTAGTCGACCTCGTCGGAGTCGATGGGCCGGAAGAAGTCGGCGATGCACTGGTAGGGCGCCTTGGAGCTGCGCGGGAACGGGAAGCGGGTGAGCTCGCGATCGCGCGACTCGTCCTCCCACACCACCACGTCGTTGCCGTCGCCGTTGGCCGGCCAGTAGCCGTAGACCACCTGGGGCACCAGGAGGTCGTCGGCGCGAGCCTTGGCCAGCTGCTCGCGGAACTCCGGGCGGATGCGGGCCTTGAAGTCGTCGTCGGACTCGCCGTCGTTGGGCCGGTAGCCCCACTGGTTGCGGAAGATCGCGGTCTCGTTGAGGTAGCCGGCGATCTCGTCGAGCGAGAGGCCCTTCACGATGCGGCTGCCGGTGAACGGCGGCACGAAGATCGGGTTGTCGGTCTCCGCCTCGGGCGAGCGATCGGGGATGGGCTCGGCATTCGGATCGACCTCGCCCTTCTCGGTCACGCCGGCGCGGGCGCGCACGGTGGACTCCGACGGGACGGTGCCCCAGTCGGGGTCGTCGGTGGTGGGATCGCGCCGGATCTCGCCCAGGCGATCCATCACTCGGAGGCCCTCGAACGCGTCCTTGCCGTAGAAGAGCCGGCCCCGGTACACGCCTCGCAGGTCGCGCTCCACGTAGGAGCGCGTGAGGGCGGCGCCGCCGAGCAGCACCGGCACGTCGGACAGCTCGCGGGCGTTCAGCTCCTCGAGGTTGTCGCGCATGATCAGCGTGCTCTTGACCAGGAGGCCGCTCATGCCGATGGCGTGGGCCTTCACCTCCTCGGCCTTGTCGATCATCTCGGAGATCGACACCTTGATGCCGATGTTGTGGACCTCGTAGCCGTTGTTGGTGAGGATGATGTCGACCAGGTTCTTGCCGATGTCGTGCACGTCGCCCTTGACCGTGGCCAACACGATGCGGCCCTTGCTGGCGTCGACGCCCTCCTCCACCTTCTCCATGTAAGGCTCGAGGTAGGCCACCGAGGCCTTCATGGTCTCGGCGCTCTGGAGCACGAACGGCAGCTGCATCTCGCCGGCGCCGAACAGCTCGCCCACCACCTTCATGCCACCCAGCAGGTGTTCGTTGATGATGTCGAGCGGGGTGATCCCCTCGGCCATGGCCTGGTCGAGGTCCTCGGTGAGGCCCTCGCGGTCACCGTCGATGATGCGGTGGTGGAGGCGCTCGCCCACCGGCCAGCCGGAGCGGTCCTCCTTCTCCTCCTTCTGCACCTTGACGTCGGCGAAGACCTCCAGGAACTTCTGGAGCGGGTCGTAGTTCTCGTCGCCGTCGGACAGGGCGCCGGCGGTGCCGCGCTTGTCGTAGATGAGGTCGAGGGCGACGTCGCGCTGCTCCTCGGGGATCTTGCTGAGGGGCAGGATCTTGGAGGCGTGGACGATCGCGGAGTCGAGGCCCACCTGCTGGCACTCGTGCATGAAGACGCTGTTGAGCACGTGGCGCGACGCGGGGGAGAGGCCGAAGCTCACGTTGGAGAGGCCGAGCGTGGTGAAGCAGCCCGGGATCTCCTCCTTGATGCGCTTGATGGCCTCCATGGTCTCGATGGCGTCGCGGCGCAGGTCGTCGTCGCCCGTGGAGAGCGGGAAGGTGAGGGCGTCGAAGATGAGGTCCTCGTTCTCGAGCCCGTAGGTGTCGCGAGCGAGCTCGGCGATGCGCTTGGCCACCCCCACCTTCCACTCGACGTCGCGGGCCTGGCCCTCTTCGTCGATGCACAGGCAGATCACCGCCGCGCCGTACTCCTTGGCCAGGGTGAAGACGCGGTCCAGGCGCGAGCCCTCGGCGAAGCCGTCCTCGAGGTTGGCGGAGTTGAGGATGGCGCGGCCGCCGATCCACTGGAGGCCGGCCTCGATGACCTGGGGCTCGGTGGAGTCGAGCACCAGGGGCGCGTTGGCCTGGGTGGCGAAGCGGCTGGCGATCTCGTCCATGTCGCCGGTGCCGTCGCGACCGACGTAGTCGACGCAGACGTCGAGCACGTGGGCGCCGCTCTTGATCTGCTCGGAGGCCATGGCGGTGCAGGTGTCGTAGTCGCCCGCGAGCATCGCTTCTCGGAACTTCTTCGACCCGTTGGCGTTGGTGCGCTCGCCGATCATCAGCGAGGAGAGGTCCTGGTGCAGGGCCACCGGCGAGTAGATCGACGCCACCGACGGCTCGTGCTCCACGTTGCGCGTGGCGGGCGTGAGGTTGGGCGCCATGTCGGCCAGCAGCTTGATGAACTCCGGCGTGGTGCCGCAGCAGCCGCCGATCACCTGCACGCCGAGCTCCTCTACGAACCGGCGCTGGTGGGTCTCCAGCTCGGCGGGGGTGAGGTCGTAGTGCATCTTGCCGTCGACCACGCTCGGCAGGCCCGCGTTGGGGAGCACCGAGATCGGGATGCGGCTGTGCTGGGAGAGGTGGCGGATGTGCTCACCCATCTCGGTGGGACCGGTGGCGCAGTTGAGGCCGACGATGTCGGGCTTCAGCGGGTCGATGGCGGCCAGCGCGGCGCCGATCTCGGTGCCCACCAGCATGCGACCGGTGAGCTCCATGGTGACCTGGCACTGGATCGGCACCTGGCGGCCGACCTTGGCCATGGCCCGGCGCACGCCGATCATCGCCGCCTTCACCGCGAGCAGGTCGAAGTGGGTCTCGAGGATGAACAGGTCGACCCCGCCCTCCAGCAGGCCCTCGGCCGCCACCTGGTAGTGGTCGCGCAGCTCGGCGAAGCGGATCTGGCTGAGGCTGGGCGACTTGGTGCCGGGGCCGAGCGAGCCGGCCACGTAGCGCGGGCGGTCGGGGCTGGCGAAGCCGTCGGCCACCTCGCGGGCGATGCGGGCGTTGGCCAGCGCGATCTCGTGCGAGCGCTCGGTCATCCCGTACTCGCCGAGCGGCACGCCGAACGCGCCGAACGTGTTGGTCTCCACCACGTCGGCGCCCACCTCGAAGTAGGCGGAGTGGAGCGCGGCCACCACGTCGGGACGGGTGATGCCGAGGTAGTCCGTGCAGCCCTCGAGCGCGTCGCCGCCGTAGTCGTCGACGGTCAGGTTCTGGGTCTGCAGCCAGGTGCCGGTGGCGCCGTCGTAGACGACGACGCGCTGCTTCACCAGGTCGAGGAAGGACGTGCTCACAGAGCGAGGCTACCGGCGACCCCCAACCGGCCCGAAGTTGGTAACCCGGGAGGAATCGTGCTCGCTCCAAGCTCGTAGGCTCGCCGGGCCATGAAGATCTATACGCGCAAGGGTGACGACGGGACCACCGGGCTGTACGGCGGCGGGCGCGTGGCCAAGGACTCGGCCGCGCCGGAGGCCTACGGCACCGTCGACGAGGCCCAGGCCGCGCTCGGCGTGGCCCGCGCCCTGTGCGAGCGGGGCGGCGAGCTCGACGTCCTGCTCACCGGGCTGGAGCGCGACCTGTGGGTGCTCATGGGCGAGTTGGCCACCGACGCGTCGAACGCTCACAAGCTGGTGGACGGCACCAGTCGGGTCACCGCCGAGATGGTGGCCGCGCTCGAGGTCCGGATCGACGAGGTCTCCGACCGCTTCGAGCCGCCCACCGACTTCGTGGTGCCGGGCGAGACCCAGGTGGCCGCCGCACTCGACGTGGCCCGCACGGTGATCCGTCGGGCCGAGCGGGTGAGCCTGCGCGCCGCCGCCGACGGGTCCCAGGTGGTGCCCTACCTGAACCGCTTGTCGGACCTCGTGTGGACGCTGGCCCGGTGGCAAGAGGGGCAGAGCGTCATCACCAAGACGCTCTGATCAGCCCACCTCGGCCCAGCGACGGATCGCGGCCACGCTCGACCCGGCGTCCGGGGCCAGCACCAGGAGCAGGTCGCCGCCGGCCAGGACGGTGCTTCCGTCGGGCACGAGCACCTCGTCGCCGCGGATGATCGCGGTGATGCGGCAACGCTCCGGGAGGGGCACGTCGCGCAGCTCGTGGTCGAGCACGGGCGAGGCGCCGCCGAGCTCCACCTCCACCAGCTCGCCGCCGAGGCGGTCCACGGGGACGGCCTCGACGATGGGCGACCACGGTTCGGGATCGGCCTCCAGCCCCAGCCGTCGCGCCAGCAGGCCCACGGTCATGCCCTGGGCGGCGGTGGAGATGATCACCACGAAGAACACCACGTTGAAGATGGTGAGGCCGGCGGGGTGGTCGTCGAGGAGCGGGAAGGTGGCCAGCACGATCGGCACCGCGCCCCGCAGCCCGGCCCAGGCCAGCATCGGCAGCTCGCGGCGGCCGAAGCCGAACCAGGGGAGCAGGACCGCCACCGCCAGGGGCCGGGCCACGAAGGTCAGCACGAGGGCCACCACCAGCGCCCGGCCGGCCTGGCCGGGCAGCTGCGACGGCTCCACCAGCAGGCCCAGCAACAGGAACAGGCCGATCTCGGCCGCTTCCCCCAGCGAGTCGTGCAGGCCGACGATCAGCCGGCGGTGGCGGGTGACCCGATGGCCGATGATCGTGCCGGTGAGGAACGCGGCGAGCAGGCCGGACGCGGCCACGCCGTAAGACAGTCCGGCGAGCGAGAGCGCGGCCACCGCGGCCGCGGCCGAGCTGTGGAACCGGCCGGTCTGCAGCACCCGCGCCCCCACCAGGCCCACCAGCGCCGCGGCGCCGACGCCCCCGGCCAGCTGCCGGACGCCGAAGCCCACCCAGTCGGTGGCGGTGGGGTGACCGTGGAACGCAGCGAGCACCCCGACGGTGAGCAGCACCGCCATGGGGTCGTTGAAGCCGGACTCGACCTCGAGCATCGAGCGGACCCGGCCGGGGATGGCCACCCCGCGCAGGGCGGAGAAGATGGCCGCGGCATCGGTGGAGGCGATCACCGCGCCGAGCAGCAGCGCGGTGTTCCAGCTGAGGTCGAACAGCGGCCGGGCCACCAGCGCCACCGTGGCCATGGTGATGCCCACGCCAGCGGTGGCCATCAGCGCGGCCGGCGCGCCCTGGGACCGGATCGACCGCCACGGGGTGGCCAACCCGCCGCTGAACAGGATCAGGCTGAGGGCCGCGATGGAGGCGCCCTCCACCCAGTGCAGGTCGTGCAGCCCGATGTTGATCCAGCCCAGCCCATCGCTGCCCAGGGCCATGCCGATGCCCAGTGACACCAGCAGGCTCGGCACCGGGGTGCGCTCGGCCAGCCCCGTCCCCAGCAGCCCCAGTGCGAGCAGCGCGGCCACCGCGAGGATGACGCCGTCGACGGCGAGGTGCGCGTCCATCGCGCCCACCCTGGCAGGTGAGCGGGTCGGCGACCGCCCAGTTCGGTCGTCGGTAGCGTGCCGTCCATGCCCACCACCATCACGATCGACCACGCCGCCGCCGTTCCGGAAGAGGTGCCGCTGGTCGCGGTAGGTGTTCGCAGCGGGGCGCTGGCCGAGGATGCGCCGGGACTCGACCTCGACCTGGCCGAGCTCGGCGGGTTCCAGGGCAAGGTCGCACAGACGCTGGTGGCGGCCACCGACGCCGGCCCGCGGCTGCTGGTGGGCCTCGGATCGGACCCCGACCCCACCGCCTACCGCAAGGTGGGCGCAGCGGTGGCCAAGGCCGCCTCCCGGTCCGTGGCGGTGGCGGTGGACGCCCTCTCCACGCTCGACGGCAGCGAGCGGGTGGCAGCCGCCGAGGCCCTGGTCCAGGGCCTGATCCTGGGCACCTACCGCTTCGATCGCTACAAGCAGCCCGATCCGGCGCCGGTCCTGGAGTCGGCCACGGTGGTGGGCAAGGGCGGCAAGCGGGTGGCCGATGCCGTGGCCCGGGGGATCGCCCTGGCCGACGCCATGGTCCTGGTGCGCGACCTGGTGAACACGCCCGGCGGCGACCTCACGCCCAAGGCCTTCGCCCAGCGCGCGGAGCAGGTCGCCGCCGACCACGGGCTGGAGATCTCGGTGCTCGACAAGGCGGGCATCCGCAAGGAGAAGCTCGGCGGCCTGCTCGGCGTGAACCGGGGCTCGGCCCAGGAGCCGCGGTTCATCACCATCACCCACCGACCCGAGGGCAAGCCCCGCGGCCGGATCGCGCTGGTGGGCAAGGGCGTCACCTTCGATAGCGGTGGCCTGTCGATCAAGACCGCCGGCGGCATGGAGGGCATGAAGACCGACATGGCCGGCGCGGCCACGTGCCTGGCCGCCCTCGCCCTGGTGCCGCTGGTGGCGCCTCGGCTGGAGGTCACCGCCTACCTCCCGCTCACCGACAACATGCTCGGCCCCGACGCCACGCGGGTGGGCGACGTGCTGCGCGCCCGCAACGGCAAGACCATCGAGGTGCTCAACACCGACGCCGAGGGCCGGTTGATCCTGGCCGACGGCCTGTCGCTGGCCACCGAGTCCGAGCCCGACGCGATCATCGACCTGGCCACCCTCACCGGTGCCTGCATGGTGGCGCTGGGCGACCGCACCGCCGGCGTGATGGGCAACCACGACGGCCTGCGCCAGCGGGTGCTCGACGCGGCCGAGGCCGCCGGCGAGGCCATGTGGCCCCTGCCGTTGCCGGACCACCTGCGCAAGCCGCTCGACAGCGAGGTGGCCGACCTCCGCAACATCGGTGCCGGCCCCTACGGCGGTGCCCTCACCGCCGGCATCTTCCTGCGCGAGTTCGTGGGCGACGTGCCCTGGGTCCACCTCGACATCGCCGGCCCCGCCGGCGCGTCCGCCGCCTACGACGAGGTGTCCAAGGGCGGCACCGGCTTCGCGGTGCGCACCCTCGCCATCCTCCTGGCCGGCTGGTCGCGCCTCCCGGCCGAGTAGCCGGCGGCCCCCGCTCGCTCGCGTTCTGGCGTAGATCCTGGTCGACTATCGACCGAGATCTACGCCAGAAGCAGGAGGGTGGCGGTCAGGCGGCGTCGGGCGAGTCGTAGGGGCTGAAGCTCGCGGGCGGCGCGGGGCGGGTGGCGCCGATGCGGGGGCGGTCGCCGATGCGCGGGCGGTCGCCCAGGGAAAG
>JADMIO011331882.1_pt1 | contig 12256 bp, 8 predicted proteins | sample 8958161 | NCBI WGS metagenome assembly JADMIO01 (sample SAMN16585339, study PRJNA669376) | soil metagenome | isolation source: Crop rotation soil | place: USA: Cullars Rotation, Alabama | collected 2011 | reverse complement strand
GCCGCGACTTCAAGTCACGTGAATTCCAAGCTTCGGATCCCACTGTGCTGGAAAGCCCGGTTTGATGTGCCAGCGCGTGCGATGCTTCAAACCAACTCCACATCACGCTCGATGCATCGCGACGTGACTGCCGCTTATGTGTCTGCAGCGGCGCGAATTGGTGCTTGGGCTGTAGTGTCGGCGATTGTCTATCGTCTTGCAGGCCCGGCGCATTTTGCGACGCTCGCACTTATTCGCGGGACCATCGGAATCCTCAACTACACCTCTGTTGGACTTGCCCCGGCATTGATTCGAGTGTTGGCGGAAAGATCGGGCACAAAGTCGCTCGATGTGCCAGACCATCCGACAGCGCCCGACACCTCCACCGAGCGCTCCATCTTTTCCACCGCATTTGTTGTAGCGGCAACTTCAATTCTCGTCGGCTTGGCTCTCGCCAGTGCGTATTCTTTTTTGTTCGATCGTTTGCACGTGGTTCCCCCTTCACTTGCCCGGCAGGCGCGGTGGGCGGTCCTGCTCATCGGCCTGGGAGCGCTGCTGCGGCTCTTTAGCGACGCGTGCAGCGCGGTCCTTCAGATGCGCGGCAGGATCGCGCTCGATCATCGTCTCCAGGCCATGTGCGATTCGTTCTGGGCGCTGGCCACGATCGCACTGTGGCGCTGGCCGGGCGTGTTGACGGCTTCAATTACTTATGCGATCGCGGGAGTGCTGCTGGTCATCGCGCGATCACGCGCTGTGGCCCGGCTGGATGATTCTCCCTGGCCGCCGCGATTGACGTTTTATCGCTGGGCGACCGCCCGGCGATTGCTCTCCTTTGGAGTGATGGTGCTGCTGGCGCAAGTGGCCGACTACTTCTACGCGCCGGCGGACTACATCCTGATCAACCGTTTCTTCGGCCCGGGTGACGTGGCGGCCTACGCGCCGGGAGTGCAGATCGATCTTGGCCTCTTGATGCTTGTCACGGGGCTGGCTGCGGTGCTACTGCCACGGACAGCTATGGCGCACGTCGCAGGATCGGGCGCGGTCATCCGCCGATATTACGTCCGCGGAACCCTGGCCAGCGCCGCTTTACTTAGCGCGGCAGCGCTTGCCGTTTGGCTTTCATATCCGCTTATCTTCCGCATCTGGTTTGGCCCCCGCCCGCCGAATACCGGGATGATTCTCGACTTGGTCTTAGCCGGCACAGTGATCGGAGGCAGCAGCGCAGTTGGAAAATCCGTGCTGATTGGGATGGGAAAAGTCCACGCGTTCACCGTCTCAGCGCTGCTGGCCGGCGCCCTGAACGTGATCGCGAGTTACGGCTTCGTGAAATTCGGCGGATGTGGCCTGCGCGGAATTCTCTACGGCACGCTGGTCGCAGTGATCGCGCGATGCGTGCTGTGGATGCCCTGGTATGTCCTGCGGACGCTAAATCGTTCGCAGAAAACAGATCCACGAATCTCCGCGAATTGACCCGAATCTACACGAATTGAATCCCGGTCATTCGTGTCGATTCGTGAAAATTCGTGGTTTTGTTTTCTGATGAACTTCGATTAGTGAGTCGCGATCTTTTCCCGCGTTTCCTCTGCCTTTTGCTTGGCGGCATCGACATCGCGCTTGAGGGCATCTTTCACCTGTGCGCGGTTGATCCATCGGTGAAACAGGCTGGTGTAAATGATCTTGCCGTCCTGCTTCACGTCGATCCAGAGATATCGATCCTGGAATTCGCTGGTCTCGGCGGTGAGCTGGGCAGTGAGAGAGTTTTTCTGTTCGGTCCTCTCCATGTAGCGGATGAGGCTTTCTTTCGGGTGGTTCGGCTTCGAGACGTAGGCCCCGGCGCAAAGAGCCGCCAGCAAAATCAGGATAAGTAATTTTTTCATGATAGACGATTATACCGCATGTCGAGGCGATCGAGCGTTAGGATTCGATTGGATTTTTCTAACGTGAGCTGACCGCTCGCACTTTCGACCTCTGCCCGCGTTCCCATTACACTTCCAACCCTCAATTGCCAGGACACGGTAGAAATGATGAATGATTCGGCCTCGCCTCTGCAATACGCATCACCATCTCATCGGCCGCCTTCGCTGCCATGGAAGCTTTATTTGGTCGAAGGCCTGGCCGCGGCCGGCGGAAATCTGCTGATCACCGCGATCTTTTTCTACACCACCGCGCGCTACCACTGGGTCCTGAAGCAGAACTTTCTGCTCGCCAGCGGGCAGGGCCTGTTTTACATCGCAGGCGCCATGACCGCCGGCGCGGCTGCGCGCTGGTTCAAACGCCGAGGGGCATTGGCGATCGTTTATTTTTGCATGACGGGGTTGGCGCTGGTGGCGTACTTCATGCGGGCGCAGCCGATCGTGGTGACGGTGCTCCTGCTACTTTACAGTTTTTTCAGCACTGTTGCCTGGCCGCAGATTGAGAGCCTGGTTTCCAGCGATGTCGATGCGCATGCGCTTTCGCGGCGAATCTCGGTTTACAACTTGTGCTGGGGAACCATTTCCGTCGTGATGCTGGCGGTAGATGGGTCGCTGATCGTGCACTGGCCGGCGGGAATTTTTCTGCTGCCCGTCGCGGTGCACGCGGCGGGCTGCTTCCTCATGCTCCAATCGTTAAGCGAGGAAAAGCGCGGTGCACCCTCGCACGCTGATACCGCCCATGCCGCCGTCGCGCCCGAGCCGGAGCTTCTTCGCGTGCGAACGCTGGCCATGTGGCTGTCGCGCGTGGCGCTGCCGGCCACATACGTGGTCATTTTCAGCTTGATGGCGCTGATGCCATCGCTGCCGGTGATGCAGGGGCTCAGCCCCTCGACGCAGACGCTGCTGGGAAGTGTGTGGATGGCGTCGCGCCTCGTGGCGTTTTTCTCGCTCGGCCTCACGACGTGGTGGCATACGCGCCCGCGATTGCTGCTGATTTCCGCGATCGTGATGCTCATCGCATATTTCGGCGTGACTGTTCGCCCGTCGCACGTGCTGGGGCATGGAACCTTTGCCGTCGATGTGGCGACGATGATCGTCGCGCAGATCGCGCTGGGCGTGACGCTCGGAATGATCTACTCGGGAAGCCTTTATTTCGGCATGGTCCTCAGCGACGGAAGCACCGAACACGGCGGCTACCACGAAGCGCTCATCGGCCTCGGATTCGTCGTCGGCCCGGGCGTCGGCGCAATCGCGCAATCGCTCAGACCAACAAACGTCTACGCGGGGATTTACGCCGTCGGCGCGGTGGTCTTGCTAAGCGTGTGCGCCGTTGTCGTCACCGCAATTTTGGGTGGCCGAAAAGACCGAGCGGACAATTGACGACGTCAACGGGACGGACGCGTCGACTACGCGAGAACCCCCCACGCCGGTCCAAGCGAAGCGCCGGGCCGGATCCTTCTTTTCGCGTGAAGAATCACTCGCAAGCAAATCAACCCGATCCTCCCCGCGCGACATCACGCATGCGTCGTCCGCAACCATCGCTGACAGCAATTCGGAATCCCCGCCCAAAATTCTCCCCGAACGTGTGGCATTTCCCCCCATGCAAGCTGCGTCATCACTGCAATCGGGGCGGCATGAGAAATGACGATCAGTTTCCGCTCCTCGTAACGCTTCAGAAAATCCCGCAGACGCTCGGCCAACTGATCGACTGATTCTTTGGGATATTCCGTACCCTCAACCGTCGCGACATCGCCCCACTCGCGAATCAGCGGCTCGACGGTGAAGGCAATTTGCGTTTCCGCGGTAATCTCCGCCGCCGTCTGGCGTGCCCGCGCGTACGGACTCACCAGGCCCGAGAACTCTCGAAGATCGTACTTCGCTAACTTGCGACCGAGCTCGCCAGCTTGCAGGACGCCATTCGGAGTCAGGTTGCAATTCGGGTCCTTCGACAGACCGACGTTGGCTTCACTTTCGCCGTGACGGATAAGAAGCAGTTCGCTCGCCATCGCAGAAGATTACTGGGAAAGAAGTTCGAGCATAAGAACCCGCTCAAGCCATTGACGGCACGCCCTGCAATACAGACTCTAACCCGCATGAGCGATATCGACTTGGCCGTGGGCAGTTGCAAGCGTCTGGAATCGTTGCTCGAGAAAAAGCTCGGCGCCAGCGGGCGCGGGCTGCATGAAAAGGTGAGCAGCGTTGAGGGAAAGTTGCCTCGCGAACTGGTGCGAAAACTGCGACTGGTGGCCACAGTGCGCAACAAGGTGGTGCACGAAGCCGACTATCAGAACATCGACAACCGCAAAGATTTTGTGCGGGCGTGCAAGGATGCGGAGCGCGAGTTGAACGCCATGGGCCGAAAAGCCGGCGCTTTGAGTGGGAAGCTGCTGCTGATCGTCATTGTGGCTGCGCTGATTGCGATTTTTGTGCTATATCGTTTTTTTGTGCATCGATGAGGCGCAGGTTATCGCGCCGCTTTCTGTTCCTTCATATCGGCTACGATGATCGCCACGGGCGGAGTCGTCGGGTTGGCCATGTCGCGGACGCGCAGGTAGGCCGGGCGCTGCGTTGGGGCGACCCACGGGGCGCACTGGATGAAAATCTGGCGCTCCGACTGGCCTTCGAGAAGGTGAATGCCATTGAGGCCGACGTCCGCGACATAGACGCCGTGCGGGAGGTTGCGCGCGTCGAACGACATCGGCTTGTTGTATCCATTGCGCTTCACGCGCAGCCAGGCGGGAGTGAGCTTGCCGGGAATCACAGTGACGGATCGGGAAGCGCTTTGAGCAGATGAAGTGACAGGCTCCAATGAGATCAACACTGGAGACTTGGTTCCGGCTGAGGGCCACTTCAGATCAGGCAGCGAACGAGTGACCGGATTTCCGTCGATGATTGCGCTGGCCGTTGCTTTTAACCCGCTCATCGCAACCGCGGGCATTGTGGTCGGCGCATCTACACTGGCATAGAGCGTTCCCATCGCTTCCCACTGCCCCGCTTCCACGATGATTGGAGAAGATACAGCAAATCCAGCCGGGGGCTCGGAGATGTCGATGCGCACCGGGCCGTCGAATCCGTCGATGCGATCGAGCTTGACGGTGAAATCCTTGCCGGCGCCGGCAGGTGGGTTGGCGTCGTAGCCCACGATCGTCGCGCTAAAGTCGGGCTGCGATGGGCGGATTGTCAGCCGATAAACGTAATCGCGCCCGCCAAATCCGCGCGTGTCGGTGACGCGAACCTTGTATGTCCCGTCGGCCGGCGCTTTGAACATCAACCGCGAGTCGGAGGCGAGCAGGCGGTTGGACTCATCGTCATTTTCATAGTTGAGCGGAATCACCGGCAGGCCGTTGGGCGCCAGCTTTTCGCCGAGCGCATGCGGCTCAACGATATAGCATTTTTCATCCAGCGGATGAGCGGTGGCGGTGGTGTCGAAGAAGCATCGGCGTTTGCCGTTGAGGGTGTAGAAAAAGAAATTGGAGTCAGGGCCTTCGGGATAGCGAAACAGCCGCACCACTTCGCCGTTCATGTAGACGAACTGATCGAGATCCATTTCCTCATAGTTGGGGAAACGCGCCCCGACGTCGTTGGCGTCGAAGCCGCGAAAGGTAATGTTGCTGTCGCGCACAGCGCGAAGCTGAAGCCGCTGGACCGGCCGCCCGTCGGCGTGAAGGACCTGAATCCGCGTATCAATCGGCGAGCCGCGCTGAGCAGCAAGTGTCTCAATCGTGTAGCTCACGCCGACCTTGGCCTGGAAGCGGAAAACATCCGCCTCCCCCGCTGAGCCGATGCGACCGCTGACCGCGCCGGGAACGGGAAGTTCCATCGCCGGCGCATCTTTTGTGTCCGGCTCAATCAACTCCGGCGAGCTACTAGCCACAACCTTCAACGGCCGGCGGCTGCGAAATTTTTTCGGATCGACGGAAAGCTCCAGATCCCCGGCAACCGAAGGCGCAACCTCAATCGACGCATCGGCTGGCAAATTTGTCCCAAGCAGTTGAACGCGCGTCGTTTTGCCGACGGGTACGCCCAGCGGAAACACGCCCGTGACGTATCCAGAATCGCCGACGGAAAGCCGGTAATAGTTTTCACTCGTTCCACCGGCGGTGAGATCGGAAACTTTCACCGTGTAGCGGCCATCGGCCGGCGCAGTAAAGGTCACAAGTGGCTCAGTGTCATCACCCGTCGCCCTACTGCCCGAAAGCATCCGCCCTTTGTCATCAAACATCGCCAGCGCAACCTGCGCCTTCGAACCGATCCGCCTGGCTGCGACGTCGAAGACAAGCGCTTGGCCCTTCTTCACGTCAACCGCGTAAAAATTCGCTGCGCCCGCGGGGACGAATGTTCCCCAGACGCTCGCGGGCATTGAGACCAACTGCGCTTGTGCCAGCGACGTTCCGCCCTTCCCGTCCTTTGCCACTTGGGGCAGATCATCCACATGAAGCTTAAGCGGCAAGGCCTTGCCCGTGCGGCCGACGAGCGTCACATCGATCGCATCAGCCGAAAGATCGTTTGGCGTGAGAACTTCGAGCCAGGCCTCGGTCAATGTCGCATCCGGCAAAATTCGAGCAGTGATATTCTTGCCCGGTGTGCTCGATACTTTCACCTGCGTGATGTGGCAGAGATTTTTTCCTGTGAGTTTGATTCGGCTCGCGTGGCCGCGCTGAATGCCGCGCGGAGCGGCGCTGTTCAATTCTGGCGCGGGCGGCATCACTTCTTCGCCGGTCTGCGTGCGGTAAAACGAAAGACTTCCGTCAATCCGCCCGACGACGAGCGTCTTTCCGCCATCCGCGAAAGCCAGCGCGCCGGGCCAATCGCTCTGGGTGGGAAACGTCAACTTTTGCGTCATGTCGGCTGCATTGAAGAGGCGCAGCGTGTTGTTGTCGGCGCCGGAGGCGATGAACTTGCCGTCGCTGGTCCATGCGATGCGAAGAATCGTTCCGTCGTGAGCGAACTTGGCGTGCTCGAGGACGTTGCTCCCCTCGACCGCGCTTGGGCTGACTTTCCAGATGCGGATGCGATTGTCGACGCCGCCCGCGGCAACGCGCGATCCATCGGGGCTCCAAGCGAGCCCGTAGAGATCCTTCAGCGGCTCGGGCCGCGTGTCGAGGCGCTGACCGGTTTTCACGTCCCAGAGCTTGAGCGTGCGATCGGCACTGACGCTGGCCAGCACATTTCCATCGGGACGAAACGCGACACTAAACACGGCGCCATTGTGACCAGTGAGCGAGCGTGGGGTGCCGATGTTGCTCAGATCCCACAGTAATATTTTCTGATCATAGCTGCCGGTCGCGAGCATCTTGCCGCTGGGGGCGACGGCCAGGGAGTAGATGGCATCGGTATGGCCCTGCAACACGCCCAGCGGTTTCCAGTCGGCAGTGTTCCAGCGCCACACGCGCCCGACCACGCCGGGCTCACCCCCCGCGGCGAAGACCGTTTTGCCGTCAGCGCTGAACGCCACCGCATTCACGTCGCCAGGCAAATCGCGGAAATCCTGAACGACCCCCTGCTGCTCGACCGACCAGATTTCCACCTCGCCCGGCCGGGCAACGGCAACGAGGTTGGCCGTGGGACTTGCCGCGAGCGACAAAACCGGACGCCGGAGGGCAACCGTGGGACGAATCCGGCTCGCGGGGCGTGAGGTGGGTGTTGCCACTTCTCCTGCTTTGGGCCCCGGTGCGCCGGCGTCGATCCAGGCGCGGATCAGTGCGATTTCTTCTTCCGGCAACTTCGCAGCCTTTTTCGGCGGCGGCATGAAGGGTTTAATCTGATGCGTAATCTGCTGAAACAGCCGGCTCTCACTCGAACGACCGGGGATGATGTCGCGCCCTTTTTCGCCGCCTTTCATCAACAGCTCGTAGCTTTCCATCACGAGCTCGCCGTCGGCCTCTTTCGCGTCGTGGCAGCTCAAGCAGTGATTGGCGAAAATCGCCCGCACCTGCGCCCATGTCGGAGCAGCTAACGCGCGCGCGGAAGACATGGCGATCGCGATGCAAAGCAGGAATGAGTGAAAAGATATTCGCATCGGTAATTTCTGAACGAGCCGTCCCGTGACACGGCCACGGCAAAATCCTTTTCCAACCGATTCAATGATTGAACAAAAACTGGTTGCTGCTGAGCACTCCCCAGAATAAATCTTCGATGATCTCGCGACGGTCTTGATCTTTCTGCTCGGCCATCTCGTGCAGCAGCCGGCTCGTTTCGCTTTCAGTTGGATAGCGCGAGAGGGCGTTGAGATAGAGCTCTTCAATCACCTTTGCATCATCTGTTTTTTGAGCCAAGAGATGCGCGATGCGCCCTTCCTTCGATTGCAGTTTCTGGTTGACGGTGTCGCCGTTGGCGATGTGGAGGGATTGGGCGACGGTGGGTTGGCCGGTGCGTTCGCACTCGCACGTGTTGATGCGGTCGGGTCGGCCGAAGACTTTCAGGAAATAGGAATCGACGCCAACGTCGGCAAGCTCCAGGGCGCGAGTCCCCGCCGGGTGCTTGGCGAAGGTTGTTGGCACTCCGGTGACGCTGCTGGCGGCATCGAGCGCGACCTCGGCCATTAGGCGCTTGGGGTAGTAATGGCTGTAGAATCGTTTGTCGGCGGCGTTGGTTGCCAGTGAGGCGCTGCTGCGGTGATAAGTCTCCGATTGCAAGATCAATCGCATCAGCGATTTGAGGTCGAACTTTTCGTCGGCGAGATACGTCGCCAGGCGCGCCAGCAATTTTTCATTGCTCGCCGGATTGGTCATGCGCATGTCATCCACCGCTTCGACCAGGCCGACGCCCAGATAATTGGCCCAGACGCGATTGACAATGGCGCGGGTGAAGTAGGGATTGTCGCGCGACACAAGCCAGTCGGCGGCGTGCAGCCGGCGATCGGTCGCGTCGGCGAAGGGATACACCTTTCCGTCGAGCGGTTGCGGCGGCTGGGGCTTGCCGGTGAAGGGCTGGATCAGTTCCCCCTCCCGCGCGCTAAAGACGATGAAATTGCCGGTGGCGCTGCCGTTCTTGTAGCGCACACGCGAGAAGAGATTGGCAAAGCCGTAGTACTGATCGTTGGTCCACTTTTCCAGCGGATGGTTGTGGCACTTCGCGCAGTTGATCGACATGCCGAGAAACGCCTGGCTGATCGTCTCGGCGGCCTTGGTGGGATCATCATGCAGGCGATAAAAATTGGCGGCGCCGTTTTCCAGCGTGCTGCCGGTCGCGGTCACGAGATTTTTCGCAAACTGGTTCCACGGCACATTCGCCGACACCTGCTCGCGAATCCACGTGTAATACGTCTGGGCATCAGCCGGCCCCAAGCCTTTGCTGTTCACCAAAAGCAAATCCGACCATCGATACGCCCAGTAATCGACAAACTCGGGCCGCTCGAGAAGCGCATCGATCAAGGCATCGCGCTTGTCCGCGGAAGAGTTAGCGAGAAACGCCCGCGCCTCGTCCGCAGTCGGAAGCACGCCGATCGTGTCGAGAAATGCGCGGCGCAAAAATTCGCTGTCGCTGCTGCGGGCCGAAGGGGCGATGTTGAGCGCCTTCAGTTTTTCCAGGACTTCATCGTCGATGAAATTCCGGCGCGGGGCGATGGCGAAGGTCGTGCTTGCGATGGCTCCATCGAACGGCGCGGAGACGGTGGCCGTCGTCAGCCGGCTGAGGTACCACGCGACAATGGCTGCTTCGCCGCGACCGGCGACTTTGACTTTGCCGCTGTCGTCAATGGTGGCGACGGACGTGTCGGCAGCGGTGTATTTGGCCCAGCGCGTCACGTCCTGCACGCGCCCGTCGCTGAAATGCGCCAGCACGACCAGTTGCTGCTCGTCGCCGGGCTTGAGCGTCACGAGAGGTGGCAGGATTTCGATCGACTCGATTCGCGGATCGCTCGTCTGCGGGCCGGGCGTTCCCGCCGCGATCCACTCGGCTATCAGGTTGTATTCCAGCGACCCAACCCTGAACCGCTCGCCGCCCTTGTGCGGGACAGCCATCACCGGCTTAAGGAGCAGAAGGCTGCGCTCAGGGTCGGCGTAGTTGATCCTGCGTCCCATCGAATTGCGCGTGAGAGCGCGATAGTCGCCGTCATCGTCGTAGCCGCGCAGAGAAAGTCGAAAGCCATTCTTTCCTGCTGCCGCTCCGTGGCAGGCACCGCTGCTGCAACCAGCGGACATCAAGATCGGCTGAATGTCGTTACGGAAGCTGGGAAGAAAAGGATGGTCCAGGCCGGTGACGGTCACGCTCGCCTCGGCAGATTGCGCGCCATCGGTGGCAGTGATGGTTGCCTTGCCGTTAGAAACGGGAATCGCGGTGTTTCCCTCTATCTTGACGACTTTTTCATTGCTGGAGCGAAGTGTCGCACTCGTTGCCGTTCCAACGGCGCGATTCTCCTGCGCCTTTTCCACGAGCAGAATCTGACGCGCAACCGATCCGGTGAGCGTGAAACCGCGGGGATAGATCACGAGACTTTCCCTCTGCCCCGCATGCGCTGCAATCGTTGCAATTGCAACAACCGCAAAAACGCCTGGCATACAAAATGCTTTCTGCATCGATTTCATCGTAGGGTCCGCCTTGGCGGACGCGTTTATGGGCGGGTCATTAATTACGCCGATTCTCACTCAAGCATCATTTGTGTTAGACGCGTAGCGACGACAGAACATGCCGCAAAACGCGTCCGCCAAGGCGGACCCTACGAATTAAAACAATTCGCGGATCGCTCTGACGCCGGAATCGACGACTGCGAACGGCCGACCTTGCGGGCCGGGGAGCGTTGTTTCCAGATCGACGCCAAGGCTGTGGTAAATGGTCGCGGCGACTTCCGCGGGGGTGACCGGGCGCTCGGCAGGGTAGGCGCCGATGTCGTCGCTGCGGCCAATGACCCGCCCGCCCTGAACGCCTCCGCCGGCGAAGTAGACCGTCCAGCATTGCGGCCAGTGATCTCGTCCGCCAGCCGGGTTGATGCGCGGGGTGCGGCCAAATTCTGAAAGCGCACACACCATCGTCTTGTCGAGCAGCCGTCGCTGGTGCAGGTCTTCGATCAAGGCGCTGTAACCCTGGTCGTACATCGGCGCGACGATTTCCTTCATGCCGGCGATCGATGTGAACGGCGTGGTGCCGTGAATGTCCCAGGTGATTTCGTTGAACACGGTGAGGAACGTGTTGATCGTGACAAACCGCACACCGGCCTCGATTAATCGGCGCGACAGGAGGCACGATTGGCCGAAGCGGTTCATGCCGTATCGGCTGCGGACGCTTTCCGGTTCTTTGGTCAAGTCGAAAGCCTCGCGGGCGCGTGTGCTGGTCATGAGACGAAACGCCGTGTCAAAGTCAGTATCCATCAGCTTGGCGTTTTCGCTTGCCTCAAAATCTTTGACCGCCCCATCAACGGCTTCGCGAAGCTTTCGCCGGCGCTCCACTCGGGCTGCGCCGAGATAGCCGGGCGGAAGAAGGTCGGGAACGCGGAAGTTCTTCTGCGATGGATCAGCGGAAAGGACGAATGGATCGTACCCTTTGCCCAAAAAGCCTGCGTCCTGTCCGTGCGGCAGATTTCCGCCGGTCGGCCCCATCACTTCCGGCAGGATCACGTGCGAAGGAAGTTCATTGCGCGGCCCGCGCAGAAAACTCATCGCGCTTCCCACGTGTGGCGTGTTGATGCCGGCGCTGAACAATCGGCCCGTCTGCATCATCTGATGACCCGTGTCATGCACGGCCGCCGCGTCGTGATGGCAGCTTCGGACGAGTGAAAACTTGTCCGCGATCTTGGCATGCAGGGGCAGCAATTCCGTGAGCCGAATGTCCGGCGAAGCGGTTTTGATAGGCTTGAATGGCCCGCGAATCCCGGCGGCGGCATTGGGCTTCGGGTCGAACAAATCAAGCTGGCTCGGCGCCCCCAGATTGAAGATCATGATGCAGGATTTTTCATCATCGGCGTTCTTGATTGCGCCGCGCGCTTTGAGCGCCATCAAGTGAGGCAACGTCAGTCCCATCGCCGCCAATGAGCCGGCGTGAAGAAAATCGCGGCGCGTCATTCCATCGCACGTGCGGGTGGAGTCGGGGCCTTGGAAAGAAATCATGTCTTGCCGTGCCTTTCAGGAAATTCGGGTGCTTAGATAATACCGGATTTTGAGGTGCGATGTTGCAGAAATGCGCCCCTTGCCCGTTCAACTCAACGTGGCTTGCAAAGCACCAGTAGAGCGCAAGAGACAGGCCTGCCGCTCTGTGCAGCCGCTAGAGACTTTGGAGAACGCTCATGCGCAGCCCATCGACCCTCGCGCCGCCGCTGGCATTCGTCGCTGATCGTCCGCTTCCCGCGCATGCCACGCCTGCGCCGCTCGCCAGCAATCTTTCCAGCACATTGGGATCCTAAGCTTAGAATTCCACGTGGACAAGTTGTCGCG
>JADMIO010787688.1_pt1 | contig 12256 bp, 20 predicted proteins | sample 8958161 | NCBI WGS metagenome assembly JADMIO01 (sample SAMN16585339, study PRJNA669376) | soil metagenome | isolation source: Crop rotation soil | place: USA: Cullars Rotation, Alabama | collected 2011 | reverse complement strand
CTGAGTCGCCGAGGGCGATAGAATCGGCGCCGTTCATGCGTTTTTCAGCAAGCTCCTAGCGTCCAGCAACGGCTGCACGAACCGGCGGCGGCGTGACCCCACGTCGTCCAACCCTGCCGCCTGCGGAAGCTGTCGCGACGTAAGCGCTGCACAGAGACGGTCGAGTTGTTCCTGATCGGCGAGGTCCTCTGCGAGCCGTTTGCGCTGCCGCTCGGCGTGCATCACCACCACCGAGACGAATTCGGCATGGAGCTGCCGCCAATAGCTGTCGGCGTCCTGGACGGGCGTATCAGGTGCCAACGGACGCTGTGGAGGGACGACAGCCGACTGTCCATCAACAGGCACCGTCCGGTTGATGCGCCGTTCCACGCCCTCGAGCACATCGTCCCAGCCGGCGACGGAGGCCTGAACTGTCACCGACTTTCGATTGGCCACAATTGCCCTGCCAGCGCCTGCCTGTGGTAGGGTCCGAGTGCCATGAAGATCACCTGCCTTCTACGCGGGCACCGTTTCTCCAAATGGCAATTCATCGCTGACAAGTCATGCCGTCAGAGCCGTCCCTGCACACGGTGCGGAATCCAAGAACAAAGAGTCAATCACGGGCGGTCCAATGCTGAGCTGCCACACGAGTGGCGCTACAAGAGTTCGAATTCGTGTGAAGGGAGCTTGTTCTGCGCTCGTTGCGATACTCCTTTGGTGACCGAATTCCGGCACGCGCTTGACCTGACATCCATTACGTACTCTGAGGAGCATGTCCCCGACGTAGCTGCCGACAGTGCCAGTTTCGGCGGCGGGGGCTACACGAAGGCGATCAGCTCCGCGAAATGCACCCAGTGCCAGGAGTGGATAGAGGTTACAGAGCAAGAACGTGCGAACCTGACGACGGCTCGAACTTAAGTTGGCGCTCATCCGATCAGGCCTAAGAGCTGCACGATGAGGGCGCGGGTCTCTCGCGCCAGACGCTTGGCTTCCCGCCGTTCCGCCTTCTGCGCCTTCGAATAGAACCCGTGCTTCGTCCGCGCCTGCCGAATGCGCTCGAGGCCTTCAGCGGTTCGCGCCCCGGTTGACTTCCCGCCGTGTAGCCGACACCGGCGCCGGAGACGCATTGCCGGACACTGACACGGCAGCCCGCGCCGATTCCGCGCTCCACAGCGGGGCGCTTTCAGGAAGTCACACGCGGGCGGTTGTTCGGGTGTTTCGTTCATTTCGACTCGCCTCCCCCGGTCCCCGAGGCCCCGGTCTTGGTCACGGAGCCGGCAATCACGGCCTGTCCACCGTCGGCAATGTGGTTGTGCTGGACGACTACGGTCTGCTTCCCGCCGGTCTTGAACTTCAACAGCGCGAGCATTCCGGATTGATAGGTCTCGATGAGACGCGTGGCCGCATTGGTCAATCGAAGGGCCAAGACGTCGTCTGGTTCGCGCAGCTGTCCGGCGCCAACGGCATGTCCGAGCAGGCGCATGGCGGCGAAATGGAGCGCTGCCAGCTGATGGCACGCCATCTTCTCGATGGAGTTGCTGGCGTTGACGGTTTGGGCCAGGTCCATCCCGGATTGCACGAGACCGAGACGCTGGAGCGCCTCGAGCCGCTGGTGGCTGGCGCCGAGGCCGATCATCGACGGGTTCTCGAGGGTGTCGATCAGGTCGATTTCCCGGCTGTTCTGCGCCACAGAGAGGCCGTTGCCGGGCCCCGTGTCCTTCACCATGCCCTCGCCACCGGCCAGGATGACGGCGTCGAGCGGCGGAGCCATGAACGCGGTCGCTTCAGCCAGGTGTCCAGCCGCTTCACGAGGTTTGGCGATGGCATCGAAGCGATCGAAGGCTGGGCGCTGAGCGGTGACGTGCGCCTGATGGTGGGCGACGACGGCGCGGGTGCCCGCGTCTTGCTCCTCGCTGCGGCCGGTGAGTGTGCGGGCGGGCTGCCGCCGTGTCACGACGCGGGACACGAGCACCGGCAGTGGTGCCTCAGTCGCTGGGAGAGGGGCCCTGACCGTCGCTTTGCGTGTGGGCATCGTCAGATGCCCCCGCTCTGAATGAGCCGCAATAGTCCTTTCACAGCCACTGGACACTTGTCCTGGACAGCACCGGACATGTCCACCGGACAACTGGACGGACAACCCCTATAGGGGTTGTCCAGTGTCCAGTGTCCTGTCCAGGTGTCAGGCATGAGAGCAGAGAGGGTATTCGCCCTCATGCTGTACGCCTCTCGACGAGCGAAATACGATGGACCCCATCGGGGCTCGAGACCTTGGTGAACATGTCGTGGCGCTTCACGGCCTTGATGACGGAGTCCACCTTGGCGTCGAGCTCCTCGGCTATCTCGGCGAAGGTGAGAGGCCGACCCTTGACGAGCGCCGCAATGCGACTGGGGAGGGGCATCCGCTCGGAGAGCCCCTCGACTTGCGCCAGATCGACCTTCCGCACTCGGATGCGACTGTCAGCACCAAACAGAAACTCCAAGCCCACGGGCTTCTGACGGTCTCCGTCGTTCTGCTTTTGAGGAAACAGGCCCACGGTGACGACGTCATCGGTGGCGCCGGGCTGCTTCTTCACCAGCCACGAGCTGCGACACAGGTTCGAGAAGAAGACGCTTCCGAACGGCCCGATCGCGTCGCCCTTGCCGTCCGGCCCGAGCGAGCTTTTCGGCACGTGCGCGGCACAGAGCGATGGCGGAAGGGTGGACAGCGCCCGATGGAACCGGATGGCGACGTCGTCATCGATCAACTTGCCGTCGCACGCCAAGCCGACCGAATCAATCGCGATGAACTCGACCCGGTGCTCATCGCAATACCGGCGGATGCGGTCGCATTCCCGGACCAGCGGTGCGTGGCACTCGAGGTACCGCAGGTTGTCTAGGCGCTCATCGCCAAAGAGCCGGCACTTCCGCTTTTTGTGCCTCGCCGCGGTCCATTCCCAATCGATGTACAGGGTCCGATGCCCGCGCTGCGCCAGCGAGCCGAGGATGAGCAACGCGGTCAGCGACTTCAGCGAATCGCCGTGGGCGATGAGCATGGAGGCGGCGTCGGCCGGCACCTGAAGGCCCAAGACCTCATGGTTCAGGTCCGCCACCTGCGGCGCATCGTCGAGCACGATGACGTCGTCTCCTTGTCGTTCAGCGCGGATGATCTCGAGGCAGGCGGCATCGACGGCGCCCATCCAGTCGAAGTCGTCCGGCTTGGTGTGGGCGCGCTCGGCGCAATGCTTCGCGAGACTCTTCCGAGCCACCTGAGAAGAGAGGTTGAGATCGCCGCAGGACAGGCTTTTGCCGTGCCGGCTAACACCCGCCCAGCTGCATTGCACATCGACTTCGGCGTGGAGCTGGTGTCCGTGCTCTCGGCGAAGGTAGCGCGCCTCGATGCGGACTGCCTCATCGACGAGGGTGTACGCGTATCCACCCCCGCTGAGCGGTTCAAGCAGACGACGGTCGCCGACGGGCTCGCTCACGCGGCCGCTCTCATGCGGTCGCGGTCCAGGCGTCGCTGAGCCAGAAGTCGATCCCGGTGTTCACTCACGTGGTGGAGGGCATGTAGGGCCTGCTGCGCCAACAGCCGGTACGACGTGGCGTCGAGGATTGCCTCGAGGAACGGGTCGTCACTGCCTGACGATTGACCTTCGTCAGATGGCGCCAGCGTCCAACAGATGTCCGCAGCCGTCATTTGCCACCGCCCTGGTGCTTCGCGATGAACGCTGCCAGGGCGGAACGTGCAATCAGCCGCCGGCGCATCCGACGCCGAGGATTGAGCGGGCACGGCAAATCGACCGTCGGGATTTCGCCGGCCATTACCAGTTCCCGGAGCGTCCACGGTGAAATGGACAGCTCCGCCGCTGCACTGGGCATATCGAGCAGGAGTGAGTCGGTCGGAGGGGCCACGCGCTTCATGAGCGCCCTCGGACCGTCTGGCACTCCCGGCGAACGATGCTCAGGTGGAGCGTGCCGAGGACGTTTATGGCTTCATCGTCGGCGACTTGAACGGCGCATGCCAGCGCGGTGAGAACCTCACGCCGAAGGCGTTGGTACGCCGTTGGGTATTGCTGGTTGGGTTTGCGGTCAGTGCTATGAAGTTCCATGGAGCTTATGAAACTTCACGTGCGCGAGAACAACTAACGGGAAGGGATAGGGCTATTACTTTCCGAGTCCACGCCTCATCTTCCTGATATTCGGGTGGTCGAGAACCGTCTCGTTCCTGACGTACGGATCCCGTCCCTGTAGCTGGAGCAACGCCCGCGCAAAGGCGATACCGTCGCGCACACTCCCCGCCGTTGTGCCCCGATCATCGTCCGCTGCGATCTGCTCCGCGGTCACGCCCTGGAACCGTCGTTTGACGAGCCAGCCAACGTACTTCTTCAGCTTTGGTACAGGCGCATTGGGCTCTCCACCGCCGCAGAGCCGACGGGCCACGCTCTCGCGGCCTAAGAAATGATGCTCTGCCCGCGCCAGGAATTGGCCGAGATCTTCTCGAATGGGGTCAGCGGCTACCGGAGCCGTGACAGTGTCTTCTTGCTGCGCACGTCTGATGAAGGCAACATCGACAGTCACGCCTCGCGCTCGGGCGTGCTTCTCAGACGCAATTTTCCGAGTGAGCGATGTGTCTACTGGGAGCGTATTCATCCGCTCGTATTCGAGAGCCCACGCGTCTGGTGCGCGATCACCGTTGTAACCGGAATGCAGCTCCGGCCTTCCGGAAATGGCTGTGATGTGTTGACTGCGCACGCCCATCACGATTGTCCATGCGGCATCACGAACGCACGGCGCATTGACGTGATGGAGGGTCAGCCATTTGTCGATGGCGTCATGCGTGGCGGGAATCTGCCGTAGTTGCTGAAGGCTGTCGTCGCGAAGTATCACGTTTAGGTGGCCGATGAAGGCCTGCTCTGCTTCGTACCTACGAGACGCGTCGCCGAGAATCACTTGGCGGCCCGTGTGCTGGTAACCCTTCGGCTTGCCCCCCCGGCGGGACGCCTTCTCAGTTGCTGCCATCGCTCCTCAACGATGCCCTCATGGAAGGTACCGCCAGCCGGGGAGGAGCCCGGCGTTCGCCCCGGTTCATGAGGCCGGGGCTAGGCGGCCGGATGCGAGGGTATCAAAAATCAGCCGTGGAAGAATCGCAAAGAAGCCAGGCGATCGATGCAGAGTGTACTCAAGAACCGTATGAACCGGCGGACAGGGCCTAGAGGGACGCGCGCACGACGTCCTCGAAGCTACGGCTGATCGGCGGAACGGTGGTATCAGTACGCAGCCATGGCATCCGCTTACCTGCGGATGCCATGCATACCTGGAACCTCGTCTTGGCTAGCGTTGATCTCCGCCGCAGCTTCCGCGACAGTTTGGTGCCAGTCGGTTTGGTTCAGCATGCTCTGAACATTCAAGGGATTAAGCCTGACTGGTCCGTACTGGCCATCCATAGTCACGCGATGGATGATTTCGCGCATATACGGGAACAAGATAGGTGGCACTCCGCGCTGACAAAACCGCTGCAGGTCCTCGGGTGTCCCGTTCTGCGTCCTGAAGCGCCCGACCACCTCGATCTCGATTTTGTACGGTTGCCACTTAGGGTCAGGAGTAACGGTCATGCCCATGCTCACTTGGGCGTGCTGATCTTGCGACACTCCTATTGCCGCGCCGAGCACGATGTTGATATTCACATTTGATGGTTGGGTTTCGCCTGCCTCCGGTGGGACGCGTAGCAAATGCTCAAACAAAAGCTTGCTGAGTGCGAATCCGAGAAAATCGAACTGGACAACACGATCCCGATCGGCAGGGCCACCCTTCTCTGGCGCATCAGGCGGCGATGACGTCATACGCATCCTCAAAACGCACGTTGGGCGGTACGATTGCGATCTCTATAGTCTCGCTGCGTTCCTGTTCTACCTCTGCCCCATCATTCGCGGCAGTCAACGCTGCTACTTCTCTGGCGTAGTCAGGAACATCATGAGTGTCGCTGGTTACGCGAGTAGACCAGTCAGCGATTTCTGAAAAAGGCGCAAATCTGACGACCAGCCCAACGTCGAAGGCGTCAGCAAGCTTTACTAACGTCTTAACGTTTACAGCACCCTCATAATTGATGCTCTCAAGCAGAGAGATCCGTCCCTGCGCCATTCCAGCCTGTTCGGCTAGTTGCTTCTGCGTCCAGCCTCGGCGAAGACGCATGGCCCTAATCTGAAACGGGATCACGGTCTCAATTTGAGTCTCAACGAACAAGGCTCGATAGGCCTTGTCTCGTAGCCCACTAAGTAAGCGTAGGAGTCGGATTCTCATATTCGTGATCGCAGACACGGCATGTGCCGTTGTTAATCGCTGCTAAATATGCGGCGGCAGTTGCGAAGGCGTCAGGCGGTCTGATGTTGTCGTTGTGCTCAATTGCTCCAAGTACGATGGTGAACTCACCAGTATGTGGGCCATATCCACCGAGCGGGCGATACTGCACTCTGTTGATCTCCAGGACGATTTCAAACACGCCATCATGGCCCTTGATTTTCTTGACGTATGGTGGCCGTAGCAGATCGCAAGCTCGCAGATGGCGCAGAATCCAATCGATCTTCAGACGAGCCTTTAAAGGCTGCTGGTCCAGCCATGGTCGAATCACACTCCGACCGTCACCATCCGCTCGGTTCTTGAACGCCCACGGCATGAGAATATCAGAAAAAAAGTATATTCAGTTCGTCTTGTTGTATAACATATTTATTATACTAACGGTAGGGCTATGCGATTACCGTGAAAAAGCGTGAAGGCCAGCGGAAGAGCTGGCCTTGGGTAGGACTGACTGGTGCGCCGGGCGGACTATGGCCTTGCCGGGCAGGGTTCAACTTCCTCCAGCTCCACAGTTGATGGGCATCCTAACACGGTCGTGTTTCCTCCCAGCCACCATCCAGTAGGATTCCTGCCCGATGGGCTCCATTTACAAGCGCGGGCGGGTTTACTGGATCGCGTGGTTCGATGCCCGCGGGAAGCGGCATTCCGAATCCAGTCGGATCCGCGGGCGCCGTGGCACCGGCCGCGATTTCAACGCCGCGAAGCGCCAGCTCGCCGAACGGGAAGCCGATGCCTCCCGCGGTCTACCCGTCATCAAGGACGCCGCCAAGTTCACGTTCGATGATGCTGCGGCGCTCGTGAAGGACAACTACGTCCGCAAGGAACGCCGCTCTCTGCCAGACATGGAGCGCCGCCTCGAGAAGCACCTGACGCCGTACTTCGGCGGCACGCTGTTGTCGCTCGTCACCACCGACATGATCGATGGGTTCGTGGCAACCCGGAAGAAGGCGAACGCGAGCAACGGCGAAATCAACCGGGAGCTCGCCATCATCAAGCGGGCCTTCACGCTCGCCGCTCGGGCCGGGAAGATTCACGCCCGGCCCCATGTCGAGATGCTGGCTGAGGCAAAACCCCGAGAGGGTTTCTTTGAGCATCAGGCCTTCGATGCCGTCTGCAAGCAGCTCCCGAAGGAGATCGCCCCGCTCGCCCGGTTCTGCTACATCACCGGCTGGCGCTGGAAAAGCGAAGTCCGGCCGCTCACCTGGAGCCAAGTCGATACCGCTCACGGCACGGTCTCGATTCCGACCGGACGGACCAAAGGCGGAGAGCCGCGGGTATTCATCATCACACCCGAGCTGCGCCGGCTGCTCAAGAAGCAGCGTACGTATACCGCTGCCGTGGAGGGCCGTACAGGCCGTACGTGCGCCCTTGTGTTCCACAGGGAGGGTGAACCGCTGACCTCGCTCTACGACGCATGGCGAGCCGCCTGCAAGGCGGCAGAGGTGCCAGGGCGCCTGCTCCACGACCTGCGCCGCACCGCGATTCGGAATCTGATTCGGGCCGGTGTCTCTGAGACCGTCGCGATGCGCATGAGCGGTCACAAGACCCGAAGTGTTTTCGACCGGTACAACGTCACCGCGGAGAAGGATCTGCGCCAGGCGGCCGCTCTCCTGAGCGCCCACCACAAGGCGCTCGATCGGGCTGCGACTGCTACGTTTTTGCTACAATCAGGCCGGAAACGGCCCGGCCGGCCCCGCACAAAGCGGTAATTCGTTCGTAAAATGTGGTGCCGGAGGTGGGAATCGAACCCACATGACCTTGCGGTCACCGGATTTTGAGTCCGGCGCGTCTGCCAGTTTCACCACTCCGGCCCGAGGTGGTCGCCTCAATCGTATCAGGTACTTACGCGGATTGCTTCGCCGGTCTGCCGGTTGCAGCCTGCGAATTGTCCCCGCGATTTGTCCCTGCCGCGCTCGGAAGGCGCCCGATGCCTTCCCGGACGTCGGCCTCGCTGGTGATGTCGTAGCGGTCGAACACGGCGCGCGTCTTATGCCCAGTGATCTTCATCGCGACGGTGTCCGGCACACCCGCCCGTACGAGGTTTCGCACGGCTGAGCGGCGGAGGTCATGGAGCACGCGCCCGGGATAGCCCGCAGCCGTGCACGCCGCGTCCCACGCGCCGCGGAGGTCCTTGATCGGTTTCCCCTGGCGCTGGAAGACATGAGGGCAGATCGTCCCGGCCTTCGTCAGCGTCTCGTGTTCGGTCCAGAGCGCCTCGAGCTCGGCGACAAGCCCGGCATGATCGCCGATGTTGATGACGCGGCCGCGGCGGTTCTTCGTGGTCCCCGGGTCGAGCCGGACCGTCCACGACTTCCGGTCGACCTGCCGCCACTCGAGCGTCAAGACTTCCTGCTTCCGCCATCCGGTCACGTAGGCGAACATGACCACCGGCCTCAACGCCTCCGGCAACTTCGCAAGAACGGTCTGAATCATCGCGTCATCGAAGAACCCGGTCCGGACGTTGTCCTCCGCGAGCATCGGCACGTGCGGGACCCGGCCGTGATACCGCTCAGATCTAACAGCCAGGGAAAACGCGCGCTTCACGATCGCCAGCTCACGGTTGATTTCCGCGTGCGCGGCCCCGGCCTCAAGTCGTCGCGAGGCGAACGCCCGGATGTCCGCCGACGACAACGCGCTGAGGCGCCGGCCCGTGAAGGCCGGCGTCAGATGCAGGGTGATACGCCGCTCGAGGTCCTCTTTCGATTTCTTTCCGTTGATGTCGTAGTCGGCAATGACGTCCTTCAGCGCGTCATCGATGGTCAGGCGCGTCGAGCGCGCGGTGATCGGGACGCCATCCGCGATGGCGCCCTCCCGCTTCTTGAGCAGGTCCTTCGCATCGTCGTACTTCGAGAAGCCCGTCGATTCCTCGATGCGCTGGCCGTTCCGGTAGTAGCGGATCTGGTAGAACTTCCCGCGTTTGCGAAGCTGCCCCATCACCGGCCGCCTGTCTTCGGCTGGGCAGGTTTGCCCTGACAGACCATCATCAGCCGCATGACGAGGGCCTGATCGTCCTTCGACAGCGAGGCGAAGAGGCGCGCGACCTTTTCAGGAACGGGAATCGACTTCGGTTGACGAACACGATTGGTCATTGGGGCCTCCGAAAAGAGGCCGGTAGGCGGGCTACACTGCGGTAGCTCGTCGACCGGTCGCAACGGTTGACGGGTTAGGGGCGCTTGCGGGTTGCCGCCCGCTTGCGCTCCGTTTTGATGCCCTTCGGCGAATCCAGCCACAGTTGAATTCCCCGCCGAATCTGCTCGGCCTCCGAGATGCCATCCCGCTCACGAATAGCGGTGAGCCCGGCTTTCATCTCGTCAGAAATCGCGAATGTGAATGTCTTCTTCGCTGGCACCATGTAATACCTTATAAGGGTTTATATACCCCGTCAAGGGTTGTCTGAGAACTGAACGGGAATCGCGTATCCTTCAACTATGAAACCCAAGGCCACCGACTATCTGGTCGTGATAGAGACCGATGACAACGGCGCGATCAGCGCCTTCGTACCCGGTCTGCCGGTCTACGCTGCTGCTGACACCCGTCCACAGGCAGAGCGGGCAATTCACTCGACACTCGCGGCCTATCTCGAGGCGCACCCGGAAGCACGGCGCCGCCCCTAATCACGATCACGGGCCACAACCGCTCGATGAGTGGTGACCGGCATCGGTCCGGCAAATGCCAGATTTCGACGCTGGCGTTCAACGGCCGCGGCAGCCATTTCAGGGCTTCCCCTTCGACGGTCGCTGGAACGTTCGTGTCCACGCCGCCGAAGAAGGTGAACTCCGATTACGCAGAATGCAATCGGGGCGATAAGATTTGCAGCAGCTACAACCAGCAATGTGATGAAAAGGCTGCGCTCAATGACGCTCGAAGATTGGAATACCGCTTTCCAGTTTGGTTCCGCCGTGCTGCTAGGTATGACGTTCTTCGTGGGCGCAGGCGCGATCTGGACGTCGTTTGTTGTGAACAAGCGCCTAACCGAGCGTGTCGCAACGGCAGGAAGAGCATCGGCGGAAGCCAACGAAAAGGCCGCCGCCGCAGCGGAGGGAACGGCCAAAGCCTTGGCGAATGCCGCGGAAGCCAACAAGCTTGCTGAGAGTTTTCGGCTCGACATCGCTAGGGCCAACGAACGAGCGGCAGAGGCGAATGTGACTGCCGAGAGGGAACGGCTTGCTCGGTTACAACTGGAGGCGCGGCTCGCAGACAGGACCTTGACGGCAGAACAGCGAGCATCCATCGCTTCGGTGTTGCGCCGGTTGGGGCGTATCTCTGTCCAAATACTGACGTTCAGCGACATCACGGAAGTGCTGCGAATCGGTGATGTTATTGGCGAGACGCTGAACGCGGCCGGCTGGCAGTGCGCTGTGGCTACAGCAGCCGGAGGCGTACGCGTTAACGGAATGGTGCTGGCTGTTGGACAGGCCGCGTCGACGCAGGTAAAGACCGCGGCCGCCACGTTAGCCTCAGAACTCGCCCGCAACGGTGTTGAGGCAAAATTGGCGACCGAGACGATCGAGGAAATTCCTCGTCCACGTACCGGCGGAGGAATGTTCCTGGAGTCGGCCCAAATCAAAATCATGATCGGGCCCAAGTAGCGCATCCAGGCTGACACGGCCCAAGAGTCGTTCGCCGCGCGACTCGCTCCCCAGTGTCGTCATCCATCGCGTCGAACATCACTGTCCTCCCATCGTCCAGCTGTGCTCCTCGCCTTCACCGGTAATCCACCGCGGGATGATGCCGACGTAGAACCTGCCCGCCGCGACCGCGTCCCGCTCGCCCTCGCATCCGCCGGGGCCGCTGCCGCCGGGCCACTCACCGGCCTGCACTTCCGCGACTGGCGAGTACGCATCGCTCGTGAACCGGGCCACGATGGGCGCACCGATCGGCACGCCATTAAGCGCCGTGACCGCAACCACGTAATCGCGCTGCTCGCCAGGGTGCAGGAATATGCGGACCGTGGTGGCGCCGCCGATGACGGGCCCCCAATGGACACCAGGCCGCCAGTGCTCGCCCGGGCGGTCGAGCGTGATGGCGTTCGGCTTGTGCGCGACCATTCGCATCACAGCCTCGCAATTCCGACCGAATCGAGGTGCAGGCTCGCCGTCCCGCCCGTCCCGCCGGCCGTGGAGCAGTCGATCGCCACAGTGAATTTCGTCGCGCTGGTGACGGTCACAACGCGGTTGCCGTTGGGATCGGCGTCCGCGCCAGCGACACCCGCGATCGTGACCGTGTCGCCCGTCACGAGTTTGTGTGGCGCCGCCGCGGTGAACTCCGTTGGGCTCGCTTGCGTATTGCTCGTCAGCGCAACAGGAGGCGCCAGCGCGTTCGCGAGGCGGATGGCGATGTCTTCGTCACAGGTCCCGCCCTTGTCGAGGCCGTTGCTGCCCTTGGCCTCGAGCACGGTGATCGTGCGGTCCGACACATTGGCGAGCTGCGCCAGGCGTGTCACGGAATGGCCGGCGGCTACCCGCCGGGTCTGCAGTGAATCGAGGCGGCAACTCATGACGCCACCCCGTAGAGCGCCGGCCGCTGCGACCGGACACCCATCGAGCGCGCACGATTGACGAGGGCATCCGCCTTCGTGATCGCCGCGCGTGCGGCCTTCACGTCTTCCGGGATGCGCGCGTGACGCGCCGCGGTGATGGCCTTCCGCAGCTCCATCGCATGGACCGCCTCGAGCGCGTCCCCTTCAACGTCACGCCCCGTCCACGTCTGCGCGTGTCGCTGCTCAACCCACCGAATGAAACTGGCGTTCTGCTGCTCGAGCGGCTTCGCCAGCGCCGCTGTGTACGCCGCGCGCACCGTCGACGGACTCGCATCGGCCAACGTGCGATCGAAGCGCGCATAGTGCAGCTCCGCCAGGATGCCGAGGTTCTGCACCTCGAGCGGCGGCAGCAGCTTTCCAGCACATTGGGATCCTAAGCTTAGAATTCCACGTGGACAAGTTGTCGCG
>JADMIO010846085.1_pt1 | contig 12258 bp, 7 predicted proteins | sample 8958161 | NCBI WGS metagenome assembly JADMIO01 (sample SAMN16585339, study PRJNA669376) | soil metagenome | isolation source: Crop rotation soil | place: USA: Cullars Rotation, Alabama | collected 2011 | reverse complement strand
CTTTCCCCCGGTGGTCAGGGCGGCCAGGGTGGCCAAGGCGGGCAGGGTGGTCAGGGTGGCGGACGTCGCGGCGCCGGCGCCGCCGGCAGTCTGTAATTCGGACGTGACAGTGTCAGCGGTTCAGGAGCACGCATGAGCATTCCGCGCTTTGCTATTCAGCGCCCCGTGATGATGGCGATGATCAGCTCGATCGTCATCATGATTGGCGGCATTTCGCTCACCCGCCTGCCAGTCGACCTGCTGCCCGACATCTCGCAGCCGACGGTCAACGTGCGCGTGAACTACACCGGCGTCGGCCCGCTCGAGATGGAAGAGCTCGTGGTGCGCCCGCTCGAGCAGCAGTTGAGCGCAGTGCAGGGCCTCGAGCAGATGAACTCGAACGCCAGCGAGGGCAACGCCAGCATCCAGATGAATTTCGTCTGGGGCACTGACCTCAACGAGGCGATGAACGACATCCGCACCCGCATCGACCGTGTGCGGAACCGGCTGCCCGAAGACGCGGATCCTCCGGTCGTGCAGAAGTTCGATTCGAACTCGCAGCCCATCATGGGTCTGGCCCTCGAAAGCACCGACGGCGCGCTCGATCGCGTCGCGCTGCGCGAGCTGGCGGAGAACGTTCTCTCGCCGCGGCTGGAGCGGGTCGGCGGCGTCGCCGCCGTCACCGTGAACGGCGGACTGCGGCGCCAGATCCACGTCGATCTGTCGCGCGAGAAAATCACCGCGCTCGATCTGTCCGTCGATCGCATCGTCAACGTGCTGCGCACGGAGAACGAGAACATCCCGATTGGCGAGGTCTACCAGGGCGACCGTTCGCTGCTGCTCCGCAGCCAGGGTCAGTTTCAGAACCTCGATCAGATCCGCAACCTCGTGGTCCTCACGAAGGGCGGCATTCCCGTCTACCTGAAGGACATCGCCGACGTCGAGGACTCGACCGAAGACATCCGTTCGGTGCTCCGCATCAACGGCAAGCCCGGCGTCCGCATGCAGGTCACCAAGCAGTCGGGCACCAACACGGTGCAGATCGCCGTCGGCGTCCGTTCCGAAATCGAGCGCATCAACCGCGAGGTCCCCGGCGTGCGCATCTCGCTGCTCGACGACAGCGCCAAGTTCATCGAGCGTTCGATCAGCGCCGTCCAGGAACACGTGATGATCGGCTCGGTGCTGGTCATCCTGATCATCTTCCTGTTCCTCCGCAACTTCCGCTCGACGCTGATCGTGTGCACGTCGATTCCGATTTCGGTGGTCGGCACGTTCGCCCTGCTCTACTTCGGCGGCCTGACGCTCAACACGATGACATTCGGAGGTCTGGCGCTCGGCGTCGGCATGATTGTCGACGCGGCGATCGTCGTGCTCGAGAACTCGTTCCGGCACATGGAGCATCACGGCAAGGACCGGATGACTGCCTCGATCGACGGCAGCGAGGAAGTCTGGTCGGCGATCCTCGCGTCGATCCTCACGCATATCGCCGTGTTCGTCCCGCTCCTCTTCCTCGAGGGCGTCTCGAGCATCATGTTCCGGCAGCTGTCGATTGTCGTCGTGTTCTCGCTGCTGATGTCGTTGTTCGTCGCCGTCACGCTGGTGCCGGTGCTGTGCTCGCGCCTGCTGGTGCTGCCGCCGCCGCCTGAAAAACGCAGCCGGATCGGCGGCTGGATGTACTCGCTCAGCGAGCGGTTCCTCGAAGGCATGGACGAGCAGTATCGCCGCCTGCTCCACCTCGCGCTCAATCACCGGCTGATCGTCATCGGCGCTGCGGCGGCATCGGTCGTCGTGGCGATGATCATCCTGCCGACGCTGCCGACGGAGTTGGCCACGCAGACCGATGAAGGCCAGGTCCAGGTCAGCGTCGAGCTCGCGCAGGGCACGCGCATCGAGATCACCGATCCGGTGCTGACTCGTGTCGAGCGGTCGATTACCGAGCTCGTGCCCGAAGCGACCGATGTGATCGTGAACGCGGGCGGCGGTGGCGGCGGCGGCGGATTCGGCGGTCCCGGCGGCGGCGGTTCCGTCAATCGCGGCAACATCCAGATCCTGCTGAAGTCGAAGGACGAACGCACCCGTTCGAGCGATCAGATCGCGCAGGACCTGCGGCGCCAGCTGTCCGGCATCCCTGGCGTGATCGTCCGTGCGAACGCCGCGGGCGGCAACAATCAGCTGAATCGCTTCCTGTCGGGCGGCAACAACGGCGGCGGCCGTCTCGGTCTCGAGATTCGCGGTGAAAGCCTCGACGACGCACGCAAGATCGCGCAGGCGACCAAGGAGCTTCTCGACACGGTTCCCGGCGTTGCCGACGCGCGTCTCGGCCGCGACGAAGGCCGGCCGGAGCTCGCCGTGCGCGTCGACCGCGCCAAAGCCGCGCTCATCGGCGTCAGCGCGACTACAGTCGCGAATACCATCCGCACCAACGTCGCCGGAACACAGGCGGCGCTGTTCCGCCAGGGTGGCCAGGAGTACCCGATCATCGTGCGGCTGCGGATCGACGAGCGGCAGGACATCGCCGACGTCAACGACGTCCTGATCAGCACGCCGCAGGGCCAGGTGCTGCCCGTGAAAAACCTGATGCGCGTCGAAGACTCGGTCGGGCCGTCGCAGATTCAGCGCAAGAACCAGCAGCGCATCGCGTATGTCAGCGCGGAGCCGGAGATCTCGTTGAGCGACGCGGTCACCGCCGTGCAGGCGCGGCTGCCGCAGGTCTACGGGCTGCTGCCGAAGGACTTCTCGATCGGATTCGGTGCGGAAGTCGAGCAGCAGGCCAAGGCCTTCGAGCAGCTCCGGACCGTGTTGATCCTCGCGCTCGTCCTCGTCTACGCCGTCATGGCGTCGCAGTACGAGTCGCTGCGCGACCCGTTCATCATCATGTTCTCGGTGCCGACGGCGGCGATCGGCGTGGTGCTGTCGCTGAAGCTCACCGGCACGTCGTTCAACATGCAGGCGTACATCGGCATCATCATGCTCGCCGGCATCGTCGTCAGCAACGGCATCCTGCTCGTCGACTACACCAACGTGCTGCGCCGCCGCGACGGCATGGCGCTGCGCGATGCGGTCGAGATCGCGGGACGCACACGTCTCCGTCCGATTCTCATGACCTCCATCGCGACCGGTCTCGGTCTCGTGCCGATGTCGCTCGGCATCGGCGAAGGCAGCGAGCTGCAGGTGCCGCTCGCGCGCGTCGTCATCGGTGGCCTGAGCACGTCGCTTGTCATTACGCTCGTGCTGGTGCCAACCGTGTATACCTTGTTCGAGGAAGGTATCGGCGGGCTGTGGAAGCGGTCTAAGAAAATAGAGGCCGCGGAGGCCTGACGATCAGATGAAAAAGACGATCATTGCCCTCGTAGTTCTGGCTACGGTGGGTGGCGCTGTATTCGCGTACTACCGCTACCGTCAGACGCCGCCGAAGTTCTCGGTCACCACCGCGGCGGTGACGCGCGGCGATGTGGTGGACAAGGTCGGCGCCACGGGCACGCTGCAGGCGGTGACCACGGTTCAAGTCGGCACGCAGGTCTCGGGGACGATTCAGTCCCTGTACGCAGACTTCAATTCGCTCGTGAAGAAGGGTCAAGTGCTCGCGCGCCTCGACCCGTCGTTATTCGAAACGCAGATCGAACAGGCCAAGGCGAATCTCATTCGCGCACAGGCCGATCTCGAGCGGCTCAGGGTGTCGCTGGACGACGCAAAGACCAAGCTGGCGCGGGCGCGTGAACTCTCGGGACGCCAGCTGCTGCCGAAGAGCGATCTCGACACCGCCGAAGTAAACGTGCGGTCGGCTGAAGCACAGATTCGATCGTCGGAAGCGCAGGTCACACAGGCGCAGGCGTCGCTCAGCCAGAACCAGGTAAATCTCGAGCACACGGTCATCAGCGCTCCGATCGACGGGCTCGTGATTTCGCGCAGCGTCGACGTCGGACAGACCGTCGCGGCGAGCATGCAGGCGCCGACGTTGTTCATCCTTGCGGCAGATCTCACGAAGATGCAGGTGGTCGCGAACCTCGACGAGTCGGACGTCGGCCGCATTCGTCCGGGCCAGCAGGTCAGCTTCCGCGTCGACGCCTACCCAGCGGAAGATTTCATCGGCAAGGTGTCGCAGGTACGGCTCGAGCCGAAGGTGCAGCAGAACGTCGTGACCTACGCGACGGTCATCGACGTCCCGAACAACGAACTCAAGCTGAAGCCGGGCATGACGGCGAACGTGAACATCGAGATCGCGAGGAGTGCGAACGTCCTGCGCGTGCCGAACGCGGCACTGCGCTTCCGTCCGACCAACGACATGTACGCGGCGATCGGTCAGACGCCGCCAGAACCCGGTGGCCGTGGTGGCGACATGGGTGGCATTGGCGGGATGCGTCGCGGCGGCACGGACGGACCGACCGAAGCGGTACCGGGTGGAACGAGCAGTGCACGGCCGCCGGCGCTCAATCCCCCAGCGGCGAACGACGCGCAGCCGCGGCAACGCAACAACAACGCCGCACCGGCGACCGGAAGCGTACCCTCCGGCGGACGCGGCGGATCCGGAGCGGCGGGACAGACTGACCGTGAAAGTCAGCGCCGCGAGGGTCAGCGATCACGCGGCGGCCGCGGCGGATTTCCGGGCGATCCGTCGGCGGGCGGCGGCAATCGTTTCGCTGACCGGAACCAGAATCTATCGCCCGAAGAGCGCGAGCAGATGATGCAGCGCATGCGCGCGCGCGGTTTCGATCCATCGACAGCTGGCGGTGGACGCGGTCGCGGCGGCGCGCGGGCCAACACACCGGCAGTGCCGGCGCCGACACCGGAGCGCCCGGGTGCGGCGACGACGATCGACGCGCTGTTCGGCCCGCTGCCGCGCGTCGAGTCAAACGGCCGCGTGTGGCTCTATGCGGAGAAGCAGCTGCGTCCCACGCGGCTCCGCCTCGGGATTTCCGACGGTCAGGTTACTGAAGTGATCGATGGAGACGTCACCGAAGGCCAGGAAGTTGTCACCAATATCACGACCGGAACGGGCAGCACGCGGCCGGCTGCCAGCGCCTTCCCCTTCCCGGGACCGGGCGGCGGGTTCGGCGGCCCCGGCGGAGGGAACCGCGGTGGCGGCGGTGGCGGACGCGGCGGCGGCCGCTAACGGAGCCTGACATCATGTCTCCGGCCATGACCTTCCGGATCGCCTTCAAGGCGCTCAGCCGGAACAAAATGCGAACTGGGCTGACCATGCTGGGCATGATCATCGGCGTCTCCGCCGTGATCACGCTCGTCGCGATGGGCAACGGCGCCACGTCCATGATCGAGGATCAGATCAAGGGCGCGGGCACCAACATGATCACCGTCAACGCCGGCAACTTCTCGCAGGGCGGCGTACGCGGCGGCTCAGGCACGTCGAGCACGTTGTCGGTCGAGGATGCCGAGGCGTTGCTCAAGGAAATCTCCGGCGTCCAGTACCTCGCGGCCGGCGTCGCAATGCAGACGCAGGTCGTCGCCGGCAACCAGAACTGGTACACGCGCATTCAGGGCACCGACGTCGATCTGCCGCTGATTCGCGCGTGGACGACGCGCGTCGGCAGCTTCTTCAGCCAGCAGGACGTCTCCGGCGCCGCGAAAGTCGCCGTGCTCGGCAAGACGGTCAGTGATCTCCTCTTCGGCGAGGACGCGGATCCGGTCGGGCAGGTCATTCGCATTCGGAATCAGCCGTTCAAGGTGATCGGCGTGATGGCGGCGAAGGGCCAGACGGGCATGGGCCCGGACATGGACGACCAGATTCTCGCGCCCTACACCACCGTCATGAAAAAGCTGATGGGCACGACGTCGATTCGCGACATCACCGTGTCGGCGCGCTCGGCTGGCGAAACCAGCGCGGTCGCGGATCAGATCGCGGTGCTGCTCCGCACCCGCCACAAGATCATGCCCGGCATGGACGACGACTTCAGCGTCCGCACGGCAGAGGAAATCGCCGACATCCGTACGGCGGCGATGGGCACGATGACGACGCTGCTCGCCGGCATCGCTGGCGTCTCGCTCGTCGTCGGCGGCATCGGCATCATGAACATCATGCTCGTCTCGGTCACCGAGCGGACGCGCGAAATCGGTCTGCGCATGGCGATCGGAGCGAAGGGACGCGACGTGCTCCTCCAGTTCCTGGTCGAAGCGGTCGCGCTCAGCCTGATCGGCGGTGGCATCGGCATCGCGCTGGGCTTCAGTCTGGCCGAAGGCATGTCGCGATGGATGTCGTGGCCCGCGAAAGTCCCGGCCAACGCCGTGGCGATGGCGTTCGGTTTCGCCGCGGCCACCGGCGTCTTCTTCGGTTTCTACCCTGCACAAAAGGCGGCGCGCCTCGATCCGATCGATGCGCTTCGATTCGAATGAGCGACGATTCCGTCGTCATCGCGATTAGAAACCTCGTCAAGACCTACATCGTTGGGGAGGTGGAAGTGCGCGCGCTGCGCGGCGTCACCCTCGACGTGAAGCGCGGCGAGTTTCTCGCGGTCACGGGGCCGTCCGGCTCCGGCAAGTCGACGCTGATGCACATTCTCGGGTGTCTCGATCGCCCCACCTCCGGGCAGTACATCCTCGACGGGCGCGACGTCTCGCAGATGTCCAAGGACCAACTCGCCGAAGTCCGGAATCAGAAAATCGGTTTCGTCTTCCAGGGGTTCAACCTGCTGTCGCGGACGACGGCGCTCGACAACGTCGAACTACCGCTTCTCTACCGCAGCAAGAGCAAGCTGCGGACATCCAAGCGGCACGAGATGGCGATGGAGGCGTTGACCGCCGTCGGTCTGGGAAAGCGGTTCGACCATCATCCCAACCAGCTGTCGGGCGGTCAGCAGCAGCGCGTCGCGATCGCGCGCGCGCTGATCACGCAGCCATCGATTCTTCTCGCCGACGAGCCGACGGGCAACCTCGACACGCGCACCAGCATCGAGGTGATGGGCATCTTCCAGCGTCTCAACGTCGAACGCGGGATCACGGTGCTGCTGATTACGCACGAAATGGATATCGCCGAATACGGCACGCGCATCATCAAGTGCCGCGACGGCCAGATCGTCTCCGACGACATGGTCACCAGACGACGCGTCGCCGAAGACGAGCTCAAGGCGCTGCCCGTCGAGGAGCCAGTCGCCTAAATTCGGACCTGCGGGGTTTTCAATGCGGAATGTTCGTCCCACCGCGACCATCACCCTCTTTGCCGCCGCACTCGCGGTCTCGGCGTGTTCGAGCGGCACTCGCGCTGAGGCGCCTCCTCCCGGCTCACCGTCGGGCGGACGCGGACCGGCGGCGGCCGTTCCGGTCGCGATCGGTCATGTCGCCAAGAAGGCGGTGCCGCTCGATCTGCAGGCGATTGGCACCGTCGAACCGTCGTCCACGGTATCCGTGCACGCGCAGATCACGGGACAGCTGACGACGGTCGGGTTCAAGGAAGGCGACGAGATCAAGGCCGGCACGGTCCTGTTCACGCTCGATCGCCGGCCGCTCGAATCGGCGCTGAAGCAAGCCGAAGCCAATCTGCAGCGCGACACCGCACAGGCGGCGAACGCCGCGGCGCAGTCGCAGCGGCTCGTCGAACTGGCGTCGCGCGGCATTGCCACGCGCGAGCAGGTCGACACCTCGCGCGCCTCGGTCGACGCGCTGAACGGGACGATCGAAGCCGACCGCGCGGCCGTCGAAAACGCGCGCATCCAATTGCAGTACGCGACGATCACCGCGCCGCTCAGCGGCCGTACCGGCGCCCTCATGGTGCACGAGGGCAATCTCGTCCGCGCCAACGACAGCACCCCGCTCGTCGTCATCAATCAACTGTCACCGATCAACGTCTCGTTCGCGATTCCCGAGGCACAGCTGCCCGCGCTCAAGCGCTTTCTGGCGCGCGGAACGGTCGGCGTGGAAGTGCAGCCGCCCAACGGCGCGACCCCGCCCGCGCGCGGCACCGTCACGTTCATCGACAACGCAGTGGACCAGACGACCGGCACGGTGCGCGTCAAAGGCTCGTTCACCAACGCCGATCACCAGCTGTGGCCGGGCGAATTCGTCAACGTCACGGTGCGGCTCGCGGTTGACGAAGACGCGATCGTGGCGCCGACCGCCGCGATTCAGACCGGTCAGGATGGCCAGTACGCCTTCGTCGTCAAATCGGATCAGACGGTCGAACTCCGTCCCGTCCATGTCGGGCGCGCGCGCGGCGACGAGACGATCGTGCTCGACGGCCTCGCCGCCGGCGATACCGTGATCACGGACGGTCATCTGCGGCTGGTGCCAGGCAGCCGCGTTTCCGTGCGCAACAACGCAGCCCACTAGGCGAAGGCGATGAATCCCTCAGCACTCTTCATCACGCGCCCCGTCACCACCGTCCTGCTGATGGTCGGCATCCTGATGTTCGGCACGCTCGCCTATCGCGAGCTGCCCGTGAGCGACCTGCCGACCATCGACTTCCCCACCATTCAGGTGAGCGGCTCGCTCCCGGGCGCGAGTCCCGACACGGTGGCGACCTCGCTTGCGCTGCCGCTCGAAAAACAGTTTGCGACGATCGCCGGTCTGCAGTCGATCAATTCGACCAGCTCGCAGGGCAGCACCAACATCACGCTGCAATTCGATCTGAGCCGCAACATCGACGCCGCCGCGCAGGACGTGCAGGCGATGATCGCGAAGGCCGCGCGCCAGCTGCCGCCGCAGATGCCGGCGCCGCCGTCGTACCAGAAAGTGAACCCGGGCGACCAGCCGGTGCTGTTCCTCGTGCTCCGCTCCGCCACGCTGCCGCTGTCGACGATCAACGAGTTCGCGGAGACGACCATCGCGCAGCGGATCTCGATGGTGAACGGCGTCGCCCAGGTGCAGGTATTCGGTCCGGCGCGGTATGCGGTTCGCGTCGACCTCGACCCGCGGCAACTGGCGTCGTACGGCATCGGCATCGACGAGGTGGCCTCGTCGATTGCCAATGCCAACGTCAACCTGCCCACCGGCACGATCTACGGCGAGGACAAGACATTCACCGTTCTCGCGAACGGCAAGCTGCTGCGCGCGGCCGCCTACGCGCCGACGATCATCGCCTATCGCAACAACAACCCGGTGCGGCTCGACTCGGTCGCACACGTGTACGACGGCGTTGAAAACGACAAGACCGCCGGCTGGTACAACGGCGAGCGTGCCGTCTTCCTCGCGATTCAGAAGCAGCCGGGCACGAACGTGGTCGCCGTCGTCGATGCGGTCCGCGAACTGCTGCCGACCTTCCGCGAACAGCTGCCTGCCGCGGTGGCGCTCGACGTGCGCACCGACCGCTCGGGACCGATTCGCGATTCCGTCCACGACGTCAAGCTGACGCTGCTGACGACCGTGGTGCTCGTCGTCCTGGTGATCTTCATGTTCCTGCGGAACATCTCGGCGACCCTGATCCCGAGCCTCGCGCTTCCCGGGTCGATCGTGGCGACGTTCGCGGTGATGTATCTGCTCGGGTACAGCCTCGACAACCTCTCGCTCATGGCGTTGACGCTCTCGGTCGGATTCGTCGTCGACGATGCGATCGTGATGCTCGAGAACATCGTGCGCCACATGGAGATGGGCAAGTCGCCGATGGCGGCGGCGCTCGACGGCTCGAAAGAGATTTCCTTCACGATCGTCGCGATGACCGTGTCGCTGACGGCGGTTTTCATCCCGGTGCTCTTCATGGGCGGCGTCGTGGGACGGCTGCTGCACGAGTTCGCGGTCACGATCGGCGTCGCAATCCTGGTGTCCGGCTTCGTGTCGATCAGCCTGACGCCAATGCTGTGCAGCCGCTTTCTCGCTCCGCCGCACAGCCGTCATGGCGCGCTGTACAACGCGATCGAGCGCGTGTTCAACGGCTGGCTGAAGCTGTACGACCGCACGCTGCGCGTCGCGCTCGACTACCGCGCCGTGACGATGGCGATTTCGATTGTGCTGCTCGGCGGGACCGTCTACCTGTTCATGCGGGTGCCGAAGGGCTTCCTGCCAAGCGAGGATCAGGGACGCTTCAACATCAGCACCGAAGCCGCGCAGGGCATCTCGTTCGACGATATGGTGCGCCGCCAGAACGAGGTCGCGGCAATCGTCGCCAAGGATCCCAACATCGCCAGCTTCACCAGCATGATCGGTCAGGGACCAGGCGGCAGCGGCGGATCGCTGAACACCGGCCGTCTTGGCGTCGACCTCAAACCGCGCGCGGAACGCAGCCAGTCCGTCGATGAGGTGATCGCATCGCTCCGACCGAAGGTGGCGCAGATTCCCGGCCTTCGCGTGTTCATGGTGAACAACCCGCCGATCAATCTCGGTGGGCAGCAGGGTGCGCGCAGCCTCTATCAGCTCACGCTGCAGGATACCGACACCGCCGAACTCTACGAGTGGGCGCCGAAGCTCGAAGCCGCGGTCCGCGACCTGCCCGGCATCGAGGATGTCAGCACCGACTTGCAGATCAAGAATCCGCAGGTGCAGGTGCAGATCGATCGCGACAAGCTCGGCACCCTTGGTTTGACGGTGAACCAGGTGGAGACGGCGCTCTACAACGCCTACGGCAGCCGGCAGGTCACCCAGATCTACGCGCCGAACAACCAGTATCAGGTCGTGCTGCAGGTCGCGCCCGAATTTCAGCGCGACCCGACAGCGCTCGGGCTCCTCTACGTGCGTTCGACGAGTGGACGGCTGATTCCGCTCGACACGGTGGCGCGGGTGAAGACCGATGCGGGCGCCTTCGCCGTGAGTCACACCGGGCAGCTGCCGTCGGTGACGATTTCGTTCAACCTGCGGCCCGGCACCGCGCTCGGCGACGCTGTGTCGTCGATTCAGAGCACCGCGGCATCGCTGCTGCCGTCGACCGTGTCGGTGCGCTTCCAGGGCACGGCCCAGGCGTTCCAGGACTCACTCCGCGGCCTCGGTCTGATCCTCGCGATGGCCGTGATCGTGATCTACATCGTCCTCGGCGTGCTCTATGAGAGCTTCACGCATCCGCTGACGATTCTCTCGGGTCTGCCGGCGGCCGGCTTCGGGGCGCTGCTCACGCTGCTGATCTTCAAGACCGACCTGAGCCTCTACGCGTTCGTCGGCGTCATCATGCTGGTCGGGTTGGTGAAGAAGAACGGCATCATGATGGTGGACTTTGCCGTCGAGGCGCAGCGGGCGCATGGCTGGTCGCCGCGAGCGGCCATTCACGAAGCCTGTATGGTCCGCTTCCGTCCGATCATGATGACGACCATGGCGGCTCTCGTGGGCACGCTGCCGATCGCCCTCGGGCTCGGCGCCGGCGCCGAAGCCAGGCAGCCGCTCGGGCTGGCCGTCGTCGGCGGCCTGCTCGTCTCGCAGCTGCTCACGCTCTACATCACCCCGGTGTACTACACCTACATCGAGGATGCACGACTGCGGCTGTCCGGCCGCCGGCCAGCTGTCGTCCCGGAGGCGGTCCCGCTGCCCCAGGCGTGACAAGCGCGGCCGTCTGGCCACTCGGGCACGTCAACCTTCCGCCCGGTCCGGCCCGTCCAAGGTCGTGTAACGTGACGACCGCTGCCGTGACGCTAAACGTGAGCACGTTCGGGACAGCCAGGGTGGACTCAGACGTGGCCCTGGCCACCCAGGGCGATGCCTCCGCCTTCGAACGGATTTACCGGCTCCATGTCGGCCGAATCCACGGGCTCTGCCGGCGGATGCTGGGCAGCCACGAAGCCGACGAGGTGACGCAGGACGTGTTCGTCCGGACATGGCAGAAGCTGGCCACGTTCCGCGGCGACTCGGCCTTCGGCACATGGCTGCATCGCCTCGCCGTGAACGTGATCATCGAGCGGCGGCGCACCTACGCCATTCAGCGCACGCGGATCGCCGACGACCCGGCCGTCATCGACACGATCACCGTCCCCGCCGGTCGGGCCGATCTCGCCGTCGACGTCGAGTACGCGATGCAGGAGCTGCCCGACGGCGCCCGCGAAATTTTCGTGCTGCACGACATCGAAGGCTACAAGCATCGCGAGATCGCCGATCTGCTGGACATCACCACCGGCACATCGAAACGCCAGCTGCATCGCGCGCGGATGCTGATGCGGCGCCACCTGGGTGCCTCATGACCACCATGCACGAACAGTGGACCGATCGCCTCTCCGACTATCTCGACGACGAGCTGCCCGATCACGAGCGCGCCGAAGTCGCCGCGCACCTCGCTGGATGCGCCGACTGCTCGCGTCTCCTCTCCGAGTTGTCGGAAGTCACGCGTATCGCGGCGACGCTGCCGCCGCCGGCGGCGCCTGAGCGCGATTTGTGGCCCGGCATCGCCGGCCGCCTGACGCCCTCGCCGGCGGCGCGTGGGGAAAG
>JADMIO010828358.1_pt1 | contig 12258 bp, 15 predicted proteins | sample 8958161 | NCBI WGS metagenome assembly JADMIO01 (sample SAMN16585339, study PRJNA669376) | soil metagenome | isolation source: Crop rotation soil | place: USA: Cullars Rotation, Alabama | collected 2011 | reverse complement strand
CTTTCCCTGGTAGCTGAACCCGGTGCGGTCGAACACCGCCTTGTAGGCGGGGTCGTGCGCCTCGAGCGTGCCGGCCGCGGTCGGGACCGGCGTGTGCGCGGCCTGCGAGACCGCCGCGTCGACGTCGAAGCCGGGCCGGTCCGCCTGCTGCGCCGGCGCGCTGGTCGCGGCGGAATGGTCCAGCACCTGGGGCAGCCAGCCGCTCACCACGGTGAGCAGCAGGAACGTCACCGCCAGCAGCGCGATCCCCCTCGAACCTCGGCCCCGCAGCGATAGCGGCAGCGCGGGCGACGACGGCGCGTACGTCGTGAGCATGGTCCCTCTCCCAGTCGAAGACCCACGCATCATCGGCGCGCGCCGGCCGCGAGGAATCGGGTGAACCCCTAGTCCTTCTCGCCGGTGGCGAGTGCCAGACTGGTGGTGCGCACGCTCAGGGGGAAGGAGCCGCCGTGGAGAGCTCGAGTCGGCGCCCGCAGCTGCTCGTGCTCGCGGTGGTCGCGGCGCTCGTCGCTTGCGTCGGCTTCCTCGTCGTCCGCGCCGCCGGCGGCGACGACCCTTCGGTCGTGGCGAGCGAGGCGTCGACGACGACGGCGGCGTCGCCGCCGTCTCCCCCACCGGCCCCGCAGCCCACCGGCGGCCCGAGCTGGGTCGGCGTCGGGTTGCAGTCGGCGCCGCTGTACCAGGAGGGTTTCGACTACGGCATCCGGCTGCTCCGTGGTGAAGAGGTCGTCGCCGAACGTCGCCTCGACCAGTTCAGCAGCGACGTCGCGTCGCCCCGCACCTACTTCACCAGCCTCACGGTCGAGCCCGGCCCGCTGGTCGCCGCGAGCGACCTGAACATCGGCGCCGGCCCACCGCCCGGGCCCATTGACTTCAGCGACGCGTGCCGCACCCACATCGACGTGCCGAAGGGCGGCGGCGTGCTCGTGCAGCTGAACTGGAAGACCGGCTGCCTCGAGACTCTCGATGCTTCGGCGCTCCCGTCGCTCTCGCCCGCGCCGACGATGTGGACCGAGGCGTCGCCTGGTCCGGCCGGCACGAACCCGGCGCCGCCGAATCCCAAGGGCTCGTTCGGTGGCATGGAGGAGTTCGCGCTGTTCACCGGTCGCTGCCCGTTCCTCGACCACAAGCTCGACGCGACCTACTCGCTGTCCGACGGCGCGAAGTGGCGCTTCCACTCGACCTACTGCGGCGACATCGACGCGCAGAACCGCCACTACGGCAACGGTGAGTTCACGTTCACGACCGCAAACGGCTCCACGCTCACGGGCACCTTCCACTCCGAGGCGCAGCTGCCGAGCAGGGGCGAGCCGTACACGATGCAGATCCACGAGGGCACTGGGGACTACGCCGGCGCCACGGGCGAGTGCGCCATCGACAACCACCTCGAGATGGTGCGCTTCGGTCGGCAGCGTCAGTTCGGCACGTTCGACTGCACGGTCACGCTCCCGCCGCGCAGCTCGGCCCCGCGGACGACCAGCCCGCCGCAGCAGACCGACGTGTAGGCGCCCCTCGGCTCAGGGGTGCGCGAGGACGAGGAGCTGGCCGCGGCGGCCGTCGAACCGGTCGACCTCGGCCACCGAGTCGATCGTCCAGCCGGCCTCGGTGAGCCACGTGAACGCCGCCTCGCGCGGCGGCACGGTGAGCACCACTTCGCCCGACTCGGCCAGCTGGCGCTCGCGCGCCAACCGGCGCTCGGCGTTCGGATCCTCGTCGCCCGGGTCCCTCGTCGAGATGCTGACGGCGAGCTCGCTGCCCGCGGCGGCGCGGCCAGCGATCGCGGCCATCAGACCGCGGATCGACGGCTCGGGCAGGTAGCGGAGCACTCCTTCGAGCAGGAAGGTCGTCGGCTGCTCGCGCCGATGGCCGCCGGTCTCGAGCGCGGCGTCGACGTCATCTTCGATGAAGTCGGCGGCCGCGAAGGTGATGTCGTCGGTGGCGATGCCCAGATCGTCGAGTCGGCGCCGCTTGTCGGCCTGCGTCGCCGGGTGGTCGACCTCGGTGAACCGCACGCCGGGTGTCCGGAAGCGGCAGGCGCGCAGGTCGTAGCCCGCGCCCAGGATCACGATCTGCGATCGACCGTCGACGATGGCGCGCAGGACGGCCCCGTCGAAGAACGTCGTTCGCTCCGCGATCCACGTCCCGAAGACCTTCCAGGCCTCGGTTGCATCGGATGCGCCGCCGAGCTCGGCGCGCCGGGCCTCGGCCCGTGAACGGATGGCCTCGGGCGCGTCCGCCAGGAGCGCCTCGGCGAGCACCCGGTCGGCGGTGGCGTCACCGGTGGGCACGGTCGGACGGTCGAGGCGAGCGCGGCCCAGCGCCACTCCGAGGGCGGTCAGGGACGGTCGGTCGGCGAGCACCTGGCCAGTGTGGCGGCAGATCCGCACGACCTTCACGTCGGTGCCTCGCCGCCGCAAGGTCCTCGCGGCCAAAGCCGCCGTGGTCGGTGCCATCACGCTCGTGCTCGGCGAAGCCCTGTCGTTCACGGCGTTCGTCATCAGCGAAGCCACCCTCCAGCCGCAGAGCGACCTGCTGTCCCCGGCCGCATCGCTCCTCGTCCTCATCGCGTGGCCGGCCGCCGGCCTCGTGCTCGCCGCCGTCCTGATCAACCGGGACGTGTGAGCGTCGGAGCCTGGAGGTTCACGATGTGGCGGCGACCTCGAGCAGCTCGACGCGGTTGCCGGCGGGGTCGAGCAGCACCGCCTTGCGTCCCGCGTCACCTTCGGGCTCGATCGGCCCGGCGGGCACGCCCCGCGTGGCGAGCGACGCGACCGCCTCCTCGATGTCCGGCACCGCGATCGCCACGATGCTGTGGCCGGCCCGTTCCGGGTCGCGCAGGACGTACAGCCATCCCGTGCCGGCGACCTGCCACATCACCTCCTCGTCGTGGGCGACGACGTCGGGCGCGCGACCGAAGAGCTGCTCGTACCAGCGCCGCGCCTCGGCGAAGTCGGCGACCGGCACCCCGGCGAACAGGACACTCGCATCCATCGCCCGAGCGTGGCACGGCCGGCGCCGCTGACGCTCCTACGGCGCCGGATCGATCTCACGCGATGGGTAGTCCGCCGCGTTCTGGAGCGCGACGTCGACCAGCGGCTCGGCGGCCGAGGCGGCGCGCGGCACTGCGGTGATCCCGCCCTTGGTCTCGTAGAGCACGAACCGCAGCTCGTCCAAGGAGAAGAACCCGCGCTGTCGCAGGTGGGCGTACAGGTCGTTCGCGGTGAGGCCGCAACGGCGGAGCTCATTGGTGCGCAGCCGACCGTCGGCGAAGAGCACTCGGACCCGGTGATCGAACAGCCTCGTGAACACCGGACGCAGTCGGATCAGCGACGCGAGCCGGTGGACGGCGACGAGGATCACGAGCGCGACCGCACCGCTCGCGTACGACGGGTTGTCGGCGGTCGCCGTCCGCCCGATGATCGCCCCGATCGCCACCGCGGTCGCGAAGTCGATGATCGTCCACTGCGCGAGCGTTCGCCGCTCACCGAGGCGGAGCGCCACCACCGCCGTGACGTACATCAGCACCACCTTCATGGCCGTGTGATCGATGTCGGTCCAGTTCCCCAAGAGCCAGTGCACCAGCGGCTCCCTCCTACGAGGCCCGCGCGATGGCGAACAGGCCGGCCACACCGACCACGTACAACGCGACGGTCACCAGCGAGTCGATCCCCATGCGAGCGACCTTGCGGTCGGGCCGGAACAGGAGACCGGTCGCGTAGACCAGCGTGAGGACGACCGCGACGGCGGTCAGGTAGATGTCCGTGCGCTCGGCCTGGGGAAGCACCGCCTTGCCCGAGAGCAGCGTGGCGACGAGGAACAGCACCGGAAGGAACGCGTTCCCGCCGAAGATGTCGCTGACGGCGAGCTGGTAGTCACCCTCCTTGACCGAGGTGAGCCCGGTCGACAGCTCCGGCAGCGACGTGGCGGCGGCGAGCACCGTGGCCCCGAACAGCACGCCCGAGAGCCCGATCCTCGATGCGATCGCGTCGCCGCTGCGCTCCAGCACGACACCGGCCACGAGGGTCACGACCGCGGCGGCGCCGAAGATCGCACCGGCCTTGGTGGTGCTCACACCGGCCGAGGTCGCCCGCTGCTCGGTCTTCACTTGGCTGTGCCCGCGGGGACGATCCTGGTTGTCCGGCGCCTCACCGGCTTCGTGCCACGGCAGCGTCCCGGTCGCCCGTTGGAGCAGGAGGAGGCCGGCGACCCACAGCACCGCGATCAGTACCGAACCAGGGGCGAGTCGCCACAGGACCAGGTCCCGCGGGAGCTGCGTCCCGGCGATCACGACGCCGAGGACGCACACCACCAGGAGGGCCTCGAGGACCAGGACGAGCGACGCAGCCCGGTAGGTCAGCGGCTTGTCGCCGCGGACGCCGAACACGTCCAGGAACGCCAGCACGACCGTCTGGATGGCGATGCCGCCGAGGATGTTGCCAACGGCGACGCCGACGTGCCCGGCCAACGACGCGCTGACGACGATGGCGATCTCCGGCAGGTTCGTCGCCAGCGCCAGCATGATCAGACCGCCGAGCGCGGCGCCCAGGTGCAGGCGGGTCGACAGGATGTCCGTCTGCTCCGACAGCTGGATGCCGGCCACCCAGATGGCGCCTGCTGCCGCGAGGAAGATGACGAACAGCAGCAGTAGCGGCATGTCGAACGCAGGCACCTCCTTGACTGCGAGCGACCTACCCAGCACCGATCCGATCTCGACGGCCTCCGAGCGCTCGTTCAGCTCATGGCCGACCGCTCATCCCCAGTTGGCCGCCGAGGTGAGGCAGAACGGGTGGCCGCTCGGATCGAGCAGCACCCGCCACGTCTCGCCCGGCTGGTCATCGGCGACGGTGCCGCCGAGCCCGGTGCACTCCTTCGCGGCGCGGTCGATGTCGTCGACCGCGAGGTCGAAGTGGAACTGCTTCGTGCCGTGCGGGTTCGGCCACGCGGGCGCCTCGTACCCGTCCACCGTGCCGAACCCGATCGCGACGCCGCCGGGACCGGTGAGCATGGCGTACTCGTCCTGCTCGTGGGCGACGTCCCAGCCGAGCACGGCCGACCAGAACCGGGCGTCCCGGCGGGCATCCGCGCTGTCGAGCGTGACCATCTTCAAGGTGGCGACCGCCATCGGTCGGGTCCTCTCTCTCGGGTTCCTCGAGGACCAGTCTCCGTAGGCTCGGGACATGGGCGATTGGACAAATGCGACAGCGTCGCAGGCCGGTGTCCTCCGGCCCCACGAGTTCGCCCGCTACGTCCAGCTGGACCGCCGACCGGCTGGACCGCTGGTCAGCCGCTGGGTCGAGAACCACTGGGCGCTGCGCTGGGACCTGCCCGAGGGCCGCTCGTTCGCCAGCCAGGTCCTCGCGCACCCCACCGTCTCGCTCACCGCGGAGCTCGGCACCCATCCCCGGCCCGGACTGCCCGGTGGTCACCTGTTCGTCACCGGCGTCGCCACCCGGCGCTTCGACGTCGAGACGCGGGGCTGGGGACGGGTGGCCGGCGTGCGCTTCCGGCCCGGCGGGCTGACCGCGTTGACCGGCCGGGCTGCGTCGGGGTGGACCGACCGCACCGTGCCAGCGGTCGAGGTCCTACCGAGCTCGCTGTGCGCCGAGCTCGCCGAGCCGGATCTCGTCGAGGACCCGCTCCGATGGGCCGGCGCCGCCGAGGCCGGTCTGGCCGCGCTCGGTCCGGATCCGGACCCCCGCTACGACGAGCTGCTCGGGATCGTGGCCGACATGCTCGGCGACCGCACGCTCCTCACGGTGCAGCAGGTGGGCGACCGCCACGGGATGACCGCCCGGACGCTCCAGCGGCTGTTCCTCCACTACGTCGGCGTGGGGCCGAAGTGGGTGCTCGCCCGCTACCGCATGCACGACGTCGTCACCGACCTCGACGACGGCTACGACGGCACCCTCACTGATCTGGCCCAGCGCTACGGCTGGTACGACCAGGCGCACTTCACCCGCGACTTCGTCGCGCTCGTGGGCGTGTCACCCGGTGCGTACCGCGGAAAGGAAGATGCATGAACGCCCCTGCGCCTGCCGTGACCGCATGCCCCTCGTGCGGCACCAAGAACCGTGTGCCGGCGTCGACCAAGGGCACGCCGGTGTGCGCGTCGTGCAAGGCGCCGCTCCCGTGGATCGTCGACGCGGCGCCGGGCACCGTGGACGACGTGCTGCAGGCGTCGGTGCCGGTGCTCGTCGATCTGTGGGCGCCCTGGTGCGGGCCGTGCCGTGTCGTCAGCCCGATCATCGAGGGCATCGCCGCGACCCGCGCCGGTCGGCTGAAGGTCGTCAAGATCAACGTCGACGAGCTGCCGGAGGTCTCGGCCCGGTACGGCGTGCAAGGCATCCCGACGCTGCTCCTCCTCGACCACGGCCGCGAGATCGCCCGCCAGGTCGGCGCGGCTCCGTCGGCGACGCTCGAGCACTGGGTCGACGAGCACATCGGCACCACGCGCTGACCTGTAGGAGGATGGCGGCCATGCGGCTCACCGGTGTGTCGTGGCGGGAGTGGGAGTCCGAACGCACGGGCCCCGTCTCACCGGCCGCCACCCGAGCGACCGCCCGCTCGATGTCGGCCCACGCCGGCCTCGGCGCGTCGCCGGCCGTGCGCATCGGGGGCAATCGCGTGCCGGTGCTCGGCAAGGCCCGCATCTACGTGTGCGGCATCACGCCCTACGAGACGACGCACGTCGGTCACGCCGCCACGTTCGTATGGGCCGACGTCGCGGCGCGCGTGCTCCGACTCGCCGGTGCGACCGTCGAGGTGTGCCGCAACGTCACCGACGTCGACGACCACCTGTTGCTCCAGGCTCGCCGCGAGGGCGTGTCGTGGCGCTCGCTCGCCACGCAGGAGACCTACCGGTTCGAGCGGGACATGGCTGCGCTCGGCGTGGTCCGGCCGACCTTCGAGCCGCGCAGCCGCGACTACGTCGACGAGGTCATCGCGCTCGCGCTCGAGCTCGTCGACCGGGGCGCGGCGTACGAGCGCGACGGTTCGGTGTACTTCCGCGGAGCCGACGTCGTTGTTGCCGCCGGACTGAGCCGCGAGGACGCGCTGGAGCTGGCCCATGAGCACGGCGGGCAGCCCGACGACCCGAACAAGGACGACCCGCTCGACGCCGCGCTCTGGCAGCGCTCGGTGGACGACGAACCGGCCTGGCCGAGCCCGTGGGGCTCCGGTCGCCCGGGATGGCACGCGGAGTGCACCGCGATGGCGCTGTCGACGTTCGGACCGACCGTCGACGTGCACATCGGCGGCGCCGACCTGGCGTTCCCGCACCACGCGTACGAGGCCGCGCAGGCCGAGGCGTACACCGGCGTCCGACCCTTCGCCCGAGCGTGGCTGCACGCGGGGAACGTCATGGTCGACGGCCAGAAGATGGCGAAGTCGACGGGCAACCTCGTGTACGTGCACGACGTGCTGGACCGCTACCCGCCCGGCGCGCTCCGGTTGCTGATCCTGTCGCGGCCCTGGTCCGAGCCCTGGGAGCTCTCCGAGGGCGATCTCGACCAAGCCGCGGGTGAGCTCGAGCAGCTGTGGCGCCACGGGTCGGCGTCCGGGGACCGCGAGGCGGCCGAGCACGAGGTCGCGGTGGCGCTCCTCGACGACCTCGACGTGCCGCGCGCGCTCGAGGTCGCGAAGGCCGCCGGAGGTCAGGTGCTGCGCGACCTCGTGGCGCTGCTCGGCCTCGCCTGACCCGGGGAGCTCGGCTCAGGTGTCGTGGCCGATGACGTCGGCCGAGCTGTCGCCGAGGAGGTAGCGGGGCCCGGACCCGAGCGCCGCCGCGCCGTCGGCCGGGTTGTAGAGCGCGCAGGCCCGCAGCGAGAGGCAGCCGCACCCGATGCACGACGACAGCTCGTCGCGCAGGTTCGTGAGCACCGCGATCTGTTCGTCGAGGCGGGGACGCCACGCCTTCGAGAGGCGGGCCCAGTCGCGCACCGTCGGCGTGCGCTGATCGGGCAGCGCGTGAAGCGCGTTGCGCACCTCGTCGAGGGACAGGCCGACCCGCTGCGCGACCCGGATGAACGCCAGGCGGCGCAGCGCGTCGCGCTCATAGCGCCGCTGGCCGCCCTCGGTCCGCGTCGAGTGGACGAGACCCTGCGACTCGTAGAAGCGGACCGCCGAGGTCGCCAGACCGCTCCGTTCGGCGACCTCACCGATGGCGAGCAGCTCCTCGGGCATCGGTCCAGGAGAGCACAACAAGGACCTTGACTTCAAGTGAACTTGAGGTCATACGGTGCCGCACATGCACCCACGCGACGCCGACCTCGTTGCAGCCTGCGCGGCTGTCATCGACATCCCGAAGGCCGATCCGCCGACCTCCTTCGAGCTCCACGCGCCGCTCGAGATGCTGGCCCGGGCCGTGCTGCTCGAACGGCTGCCGGCCGAGCACCGGGCCGCCGCGCACGACCGGCTCCGCTCGATCACCGACCAGTACGCGGTGGCCGGCGCCGGTGTGGCCGAGCCGCCGCCGCTCACCGCGACCGCGGAGGAGATGGTTCTCAGCCTCGCCGCCGCGGGCCACGCCCCGATCCTCGCCAGCCTGCGTCCACGCGTCTCCGCGGTGGCACCCACCTTCGGCGACGCGCTCGTCGCCACCGAGCTGGCCCGCTACCCGACGTGGGCGTTGCGCTGGCCGCTCGCCCGCAGCGCTCGCGGCGCCCGGACCGCCGACTTGGCCGAACGACTGGCCCGGCCCCGCTCACCGGGCGATCCCGGCAGCAACTTCATCTATCCGACGATGCACCTCGTCGACGAGAGCGGCCTGGCCGCCGAGGTGCTCGACGAGCCGCTCCGGGGCATGGGCGTCGAAGAGGCCCGCATCGTGCTGTTGCGCACCGCCGCCCAGTCGATGCTGCAGGACGACCCGGCCGCCGCGCCCTACGGCTGGACCCACTGCCTGACGATGCCGCAGGCGGTGCTGACCGCGGCCGATCACGGCGTCGATCCCGACCTCGCCGTCGCGGTGGCCGCCACCTACGTGCTCGGCTTCCGGGCCACGCTCGGCCGGGTGCGCATCGACCCCGAGTGGCAGCCCCCGCCGGACAACCGCCCGGACCTCGAGGAGGAGCTGGCCGTGTTCGGCGCGCTCCACCCCGACGCCCACGTCGCCAAGTACACGCTGGCCTGCTTCGACGCGGCGGAGGCCGATCCCGACGCCCGGTCCCTCTACCTCGCGGCCGCGGCCCACCTGCACGACTGGTGGCGCAGGGCGGACCTCGGCGCGGCCGGCTGATCGTGACCCCCGTCGTGCAGCTGATCCGGTCAGACCGGACCAGGTGCACGATGAGCGCCGCCTACGATCGCCCGCCATGCGTGGTGAACCGGTGTGGGTGGAGGGCGCGTGGCACTCGGGGGCGCCGAACACGCCTGGGCTGCGCAAAGGGCCCTTCCTGTTCGTGTCGGGCGCGGTGCCGATCGATCTCGCGACCGGCGAGAGCGTGGGCACCGACATCGGGGAGCAGACCGCGCAGGTGATCGACAACATCGAGGCGGTGCTGCGGGCCGGCGGCGCGTCGCTCGACGACGTCGTGAAGACGACGGTCTTCCTCACCGACAACTCGATGGCCAAGGGGATGAACGACGTCTACGGGCAGCGTTTCGCCGAGCCGTTCCCCGCCCGCTCGACCTTCCAGGTGGGCCCGCTATCGCGGCCCGAGTACCTCATCGAAGTGGAGGCGATCGCCTGGGTGGGGGATTGACGAGGGTCGACACCTCGCTGGTCGGATCGTCGAGCAGCAGGAGCCGGGTGGCCGGCGCGCCCGACACGAACACCTGGACGGCGACCGGGTCCGCCGGCATGCCACCGCGCCACTCGTAGTACCCGAGCCAGCCGGCGAAGGTGCTCTGCGCCTTCCACTGGTCGGGAGCGACCACCCCGAACTCGAGGCCGTCGTCGGGATCCTCGAGTCCGGGGTAGAGCAAGCCCTCGACGCCGACGATGGACCAGCGTCCGGGCTACGCCGCGGCCGCCGTCAACGCCCGCTGGATCTCGTCCAGCACGGTCTGGTCGGGCTGGGGCGGGACGGTCGCCGAGAGCGTGCGGCGGGTCGAGGCCAGCGCGGCGAGCACCCGGCTGCCGTGGATCGCCGGCGTGTGGCAGCCGACGATCGTCGAGGGCGACAGGCGCTCGATCCGGTCGATCGTCCGCTGGAACTTCGCCTCGTCGACGAGGTCGAGCCACGGGCTGACGTAGCGGTCGAAGGTGGCCATGCCGTCACGCCAGAAGTCGTCGTCGAGCTCGGCCACGTCGCGGACCGGCGAGAGCATCGGCGTCGCGAAGGCGTCGGACGACCAGTACACGCCGGTGTTCGGGTCGTACAGCCCCCGGGTGGTCGGCGAGTCGAAGATCGGCGGGCGGACCGCGTGCAGCCGGCGGTCGCCCACGCTGAAGGACTCACCGTCGCCGATCCAGCGCCAGCGGGTCGGCGGCACCGCCAGCGACGCGCCCATGCGCTCGACCATGAACCAGTTGATGACCGCGGTCGCGTTCGGGCAGGCCTCCATCAGCGCATTCAGGTTGCCGGTGTGGTCGACGTCGTCGTGGCTGATGTAGAGCCAACGCACGTCCTCGGGCTCGACGAGGCTGAAGACGTCGGCGAGGAACCGGTCGCGGTTCTCGGCCATGCCGGTGTCGATCACGACGGGCTCGGTGCTGCGGATGACCATCGAGTTGAGGGCGACGCTCACGGGCGCCTCGCCCTCGCCGTGGTGGTCGTGGATCACGAACATCTCGGGCGCGATCTCGGTCGGCTCGAAGCGGGTCTTGGTGCCTCGGGTGTTGTCAATGGACTCGGTGGACACGGGACGACCTCCTGGGTCGGGTTGAACGGGTCGTGCCGATCGTCCCGAGGCCCCTTTCGAGCGCCCGTCCAAAGGTTCCCGAAAGGTCGCGGAGCCGACGAAGATGGCCCTCGTGGGGGAGGGAGCGCCGACACCGATCCGCTTCGCACGCGTCGACGACGCGGCGATCGCCTACCAGACGTGGGGGGAGGGCTCGGCGCCCGTCGTCGCGGTGCCGCCGCTGGCGCAGAACGTCGAGCTGGCCTGGGAGCGGCCCGAGTACCGGGCGATGTTCGCCCGCCTCGGCTCGTTCGCCCGGATGCTGCACTTCGACAAGCGGGGCACCGGGGCGTCGGATCGCACGGCCCGCATCCCCACCATCGACCAGCGGGTCGAGGATCTCGTCGCGGTGCTCGACGCCGCGGGCTTCGAGCGGACCCACCTGCTCGGCCTCTCCGAAGGTGGGCCGGTCGCGATCGCGCTGGCTGCGACCTATCCGGAGCGGGTGGAGACGCTGACGCTCTACGGCTCCGGCGCGCGCATCGTCGGCGACGAGACGCCCGAGGAGCGCGAGCGGCGGCGGGCCGGCGTCCGCTACTTCCACGAACGCTGGGGCACCGACGAGTCGGTGACGCTCGACGTCTTCGCGCCGAGCCTCGCGAGCGACGCCGGGTACCGGGCGTGGAACGCGCGCTACGAACGGCAGTCGGCCACGCCCGCCGCGCTCGGCGAGCTCCTCGAGATGGTGGAGGTCATCGACGTCCGCCCCCTCCTCGGCGCGATCTCGGCGCCGACCCTCCTCATCCACCGCCGCGACGACGCGGTCGTCCCGGTCGAGATGGCGCGCGAGGCCGCGTCGCTCGTGGCCGGTGGCCGGCTGGTGGAGCTCGAGGGGGACGACCACTTCCCGCACGCCGGCGACGTCGACGGCTGGGCCGATCACTTCGAGCGGTTCGTGGCCGGCACCGTCGGGTCCCGGGTGCGCCGCGCTCGAGCGCGGGAGGTCCGGATCGCGACGATGGCCGGGTTCCGTGTCGAGGTGGACGGCGAACCGGTGCCCGCCGGAGCCTGGGGATCGCGCCAGGCCCGCACGGTGTGCAAGCGGCTCGCCGTCGCGGTCGACCGTGCCGTTCCCCGCGACGAGCTTGCCGACATGCTGTGGCCCGACGAGGACGATCCGGCGAAGCTCGGCGCCCGCCTGTCGGTCGTCCTCTCCAACATCCGGCGGGTGCTCGGCGGCGGTCTGATCGCCGATCGGGACGCGGTGCGGCTCGACCTCGACGCGGTGAGCGTCGACCTCCTCGCGGTGCGCGAGGCGATGACCTCCGGCGACGACGTCGCGCTGGTCGATGCGTACGCCGGCCCGGTGCTGCCCGAGGACGCCTACGAGGACTGGGCGATCGCGGCCCGCGACGCGGCGCTTTCCAGCACAGTGGGATCCGAAGCTTGGAATTCACGTGACTTGAAGTCGCGGCC
>JADMIO010634711.1_pt1 | contig 12258 bp, 10 predicted proteins | sample 8958161 | NCBI WGS metagenome assembly JADMIO01 (sample SAMN16585339, study PRJNA669376) | soil metagenome | isolation source: Crop rotation soil | place: USA: Cullars Rotation, Alabama | collected 2011 | reverse complement strand
CCCACCGCCTCTATAATCCACCGGTGGGACGCACCATCTCCGAGAAGATTTTCAGCGCGCACGTCGGTCGCGACGTGAGGGCGGGCGACATCGTCGTCGCGCCGCTGGACCTCGTGTTCTGGGACGATTCGAATCGGCCCCAGGCATGCGACGTCTTCCGCCAGATGAACGGAACGCGCGTATTCGATCCGCGGAAGATCGCAGCGTTTCTCGATCATGGCGCGCAAGTGCACAGCCTGGCGATCTCCTCGATCCATCGGACGATGCGCGCGTTCTGCCGCGAGCAGCAGATCCATCTGTACGAAACCGGCGAAGGAATCGAGCACCAGCTCATTCCCGAGAAGGGTCTCGCCGTTCCCGGCGACATCATTGCGGGCGCCGATTCGCACGCATGCACCGCAGGCGCGATCAACGTGTTCGCGGCCGGATTCGGGTCGAGCGATCTCGCGACCGCCCTCTTGACCGGCAAGCTGTGGTTCCGCGTGCCGCGCACGCTGCGGATCGAGTTGAGCGGACGATTGCAGCGCGGCGTATTCTCGAAGGACGTCGCGTTGCATGTTCTCGGACGCGTCGGCGCTGACGGCGCAACATACGAGGCGGTCGAATTCAGCGGACCCGCGATCGCCACGTTCTCGATGGAGAGCCGGTTCGTGCTGACGAACATGGCAGTCGAGATGGGCGGGAAGACCGGACTGATGGAGATCGACGACGTCTCGCGCGAATGGCTGCGGAAGCGCACTGATCGATCGTTTCGGGAGACCGCATCGGATGCCGATGCCGCGTTCTCCCGCCGGATCGACATCGACGTGTCGTCACTCGAGCCGCAGGTGGCCAAACCGCATTCGCCGGCCAACACTGCAGCGGTTGCCGAGGTCGCGGGAACGCCGATCCACCAGGCCGTCATAGGCACCTGCACCAACGGACGGATCGAGGACTTTCGCGAGGCGGCCGCGATTCTCGAGGGCCGCCACATCGCGCCGCACGTCAGGCTGTTCGTCACGCCGGCCTCGAGGACCGTGATGCAGGATGCGATGCGCGAAGGCTTGCTCGACGCGTTCGTCGCTGCCGGCGCGGTGATCGGTACGCCCGGTTGCGGCGGCTGCACCGGAGGCTCGGGATTTGCGATACCGGCCGACAACATCAACATGATCACGACGGCGAACCGCAATTTCCGCGGCCGAACCGGCAACAACAGCGCTTCGATCTATCTCGCGTCGCCGGCAACGGTGATGGCGTCGGCCATTGCCGGGATGATCGCCGACCCAAGGCATCTCCAATGATCCTTCGGGGGCGCGCGCATCGGTTCGGCGACGACATCAACACCGATTACATCATCGCCGATCACTACAAGGCTGCGTCGGCCGACGTGGACACGCTGTCGCGCCATGCGTTCGCCGATTACCGGCCGGAATTCGTCGCAGCCGTGAGGCGGGGCGACGTCATCGTCGCCGGTCGGAATTTCGGATGCGGCTCGGCGCGCGAGGCAGCCCCGCGCGTACTGAAGGCGGTCGGCATCTCGTGTGTCGTCGCGACGTCGTTTGCGCGGATCTTCTTTCGCAACGCGATCAATGTCGGTCTGCCGGTGATCGAATGCAATACCGCAGTCGTCGAGCAGGATGACGAGCTCGCCATCGATGTCGAGCACGGCACGGTCGACGACCTGACGAAGACCGAAAGGATGCAGGGACTTCCGATGCCCGCGATGATGTCGGCGATCCTCGATGCCGGCGGGCTCGTCGAATACATGCGCCGGCACGGCGACCTCGTGCTCTCGGAACGCGCGTGACGCCGGCGCGCAGGCTTCGCGAGTTGCTGTCGCGCGACCAGCCGCTGGTCGCCGCGGGCGCATACGACGGTTTGTCCGCGCGCCTCGCGGCGATGGCGGGATTCGAATGCGTCTATGCGAGCGGCTCGAGCATCGCGGCCAGCCTGCTCGGACAGCCCGACATCGGACTGGTGACGTTCACCGAGATGGTCGACCAGATCCGGCGGATGACCGCGATCGCCGGAGTCCCGCTGATCGCCGACGCCGACACCGGTTACGGCAACGCGATCAACGTGATGCGGACTGTTCGCGAGTACGGCCGTGCCGGCATCGCCGGGATGCATCTCGAAGATCAATCGATGCCGAAGAAGTGCGGGCATTTCGAAGGCAAGACGCTGATTCCCGCGGACGAGATGGCCGGCAAGATCCGCGCGGCGATCGATGCGCGCGAGGATCCGGATTTCCTGATCATCGCGCGGACCGACGCGCGAACCGTCACCGGACTCGCCGACGCGATCGGGCGCGCGAAGCTGTATGTCGCCGCCGGCGCCGATGCGATCTTCGTCGAGACGCCGCGCTCGGTCGACGAATATGCGGAGATCCGCCGCGCGCTGCCCGATACGCTGCTGATCGCCGACGTCACCGAAGGCGGCAAGAGCCCGGCGTTGTCGGCGAGCGAGTATCACGCGCTCGGATTCGACCTGGTGCTGTTCAGCGCGTCGGCGATCCGCGCGGTGATGCGGGCGCTCAGCGACTTCTATGCCGCCGCGCACGATGCGCAATCGACCGGCGGGTTGCACGCGAAGATCGCCGGGTTCGACGAGCGCAACAAGCTGCTCGACCTTGCCGGTTACGAGAAGCTCGCGCGCAAGTATGCGGGCGACGAATCCGGCAACTAGTCAGATTTCGATGGTCGCGCGGCGCATCTGCTCTGCCCGATCGGCGCCGCTCGCCTCGAGCCTTCGGCCGAGCCGTGACAATCCGAAGCACAGTGCCCAATAGACGAGCGCGATCAGCACCAGCGTTTCGATCGGATTGAAGTATTGCTGGTAGACGATTGTTCCGCGCCGCAGCAGCTCGTTGAGCCCGACGATCGATCCGATCGACGTGTTCTTGATGCAAAGGACGAGCTCGCTGACGAGCGGAGGCAGCATCCGGCGGAACGCCTGCGGCAGCACGACATCGGCCATCGTGCGTGCGAAGCCCAATCCCAGCGACCGCGCTGCCTCGACCTGGCCGCGATCGATCGACTGGATGCCGGCGCGAATGACTTCCGCCATCTTCGCGCTGTGATACACGGCGAGCCCGAGCACGACGGCGACGACGGTGCCGACTTCGAGCTTCGCGCGATAGATCGCAAAGTACACGCAGGTTAGAACCAGGAACGACGGCAGGCTGCGCAATCCCTCGACACACGCGCCTGCCGCAAGCGACACCGGCCGCCACGGCGAGAGCCGGCCGAGCGCCAGCAGCGTTCCGCCGACAACGCTCAATGCAATCGTGCCGATTGCGACGGCGACCGTCAGGCCCAGCCCGCCCGCGAGGAACCGCAGGATCGCCGGATCGAGGAGCGCGGCGATGCGCGCAGCGAAGTCCACGATCAGCGCACCTTCCGCAAGCGTCGACGATCGAGCGCGGCAAACCCGATGCCGATCGGGACGATGATCGCCAGGTAGAGCGCCGCGACGGCGCCGAACGTCGCGAACGTCCGGAACGTTTGCGACTCGACGACCTCGCCCTGGTGCATCAGGTCGGCGACGCCGATCGATGCGACGAGCGCGGTGTTCTTGACGATGCCGATCACGATGTTGCCGAGCGCCGGCAGTACGATCGCGATCGCCTGCGGCATCACGACATGGCGCAACGCGCCCGCGTAGCCGAATCCGAGCGAGCGGATCGCATCGACCTGGCCGCGATCGACGGCGCCGATGCCGGCACGAACCGCCTCGGCGACGAATGCGCTGGTGTATAGCGTGATCGCCCACGCGCCGCACGCAAAGCCGTCGATGGTGATGTCGATCCCGGGCAAGCCGAAGAAGAAGAAGAACAGCAGGATCAGCGGCGGAACGTTGCGAAAGCCTTCGACGTAGATCGCGCCGGCCGCGCGCACCATCGCGAGCGGCGCAGTCCGCGCGATGCCGATCAGCGTGCCGGCGACCAGGCTCAGCGCGGTGCACAGCGCCGACAACTCGAGCGTGACGCGCAGCCCTTCGAGGAGCTGCCCGACGATAGCGCCGATGCCGGCGCCGGTCACGCTGGCGTGCGAAGGATCAGCGCAGCCACTTCGGATCGGGCGTTCCGGGCGGCGGTTCGCGTGATGCTTCGCCGACGTCCTTCCGGTACAGCTCCTTCCACTTGCCGCTGGCCTTCAGCTCGCGGATGAATCCGTTGAGATACGCGACCCATTCGGGATGACCCTTGGCGACGCCCATCGCATGCGGCTCGAACGTGAGGCGCTCGGGAATGACGCGAAAGCCCTTCAGCTTTTCCTGCATTCCCTGCAGCGTCGTGTCGTCGGCGACGAACACCGTCGCGCGCCGGCTCACCAGCGCCTGGAAAGAGTCGCCGTGATTGTCGAGCTGCAGCAGCTTCGCTTCCGGATACATCTCGCGCATCGCCTGCTCGCCGGTGCCGCCCTTGGCCACGGCGATCGTCGCGGTCTTCAGTTCGGCGAGCGTCTTGATCGGGCTCGCTTCCGGCACCATCGCCTGCATCCCGGCCAGGTTGTACATGTCGGTGAAATCGATCTCCTGCATCCGCGCCTTGGTCTGCGTCAGGTTGGCGATCACGACGTCGATGACGCCTTCCTGCAGCATCGGGATCCGCGTCCGCGACACGACCTGCCGCAGCTCGACCTTGTCGGGTGAACCGAACAGCGATCGCGCTAGCTCGCGCGCGATGTCGATCTCGAACCCTTCGACCTGCCCGGTCTTCGGATTCTGGAAACCGTACAGCGGTATGTCGTAGCGGACGCCGACAATCACGTTGCCGCGCTGGACGATCTTGTCGCCGAGCGATCCGGGCGGGAATGACGGCTTCGATTGGCCGAATGCGTCGGCGCCGAGCAGCGTGGCGGCCGTGAGCAGAATGGTAATGAGGATCTTGCGCATCGTCGGGTCTCCAGGAGTGTCGAATTATTAGTGGGTAAGGATCTTGCCGAGGAAGCGGCGCGTCCGCTCCTCGCGCGGGCTTTCGAAGAATTCATGCGGAGTTCCCTGCTCGACCACGACGCCGCCGTCGATGAACACGACGCGATCCGCGACCTCGCGCGCAAATCCCATCTCGTGCGTAACGACCACCATCGTCATTCCGTCGCCTGCGAGACTGCGCATCACGTCGAGGACTTCGTTGATCATCTCGGGATCGAGCGCCGACGTCGGCTCGTCGAACAGCATCAGCCGGGGCTGCATCGCCAGTGCCCGCGCGATGGCAACGCGCTGCTGTTATCCGCCGGACAGGTGCGCCGGATATGCGCCGGCTTTCTCCGGGATGTCGACGCGCGCGAGCAGCTCGTCGGCGAGCCGGTTTGCGTCGGCGTCGGGCATGTTCCGCAACCGGCGCGGCGCGAGCGTGATGTTTTCGCGGACAGTCATGTGCGGGAACAGGTGGAACTGCTGGAACACGAAGCCGATGTCGCGACGCAGCGCATTGACGTCGACGCCGTCCGAGTGCAGAGGCACGCCATTGACGACCAGCTCGCCGCTTTCGATCGATTCCAGGCGGTTGCAGCAGCGCAGGAACGTGCTCTTGCCCGATCCACTGGGGCCGCAGATCACGACAACCTCACCCTCGCGCACGTCGAGGTCGATGCCTCGCAACACGCGCTGCATGCCGAACGATTTCGATACGCGCCTTGCGTCGATGATCGGCGCGGCGACGCTGCTTGACTGCATGGTCCGCATCAGCGGCGCTTGCGCAGTCCGGTTGCCGTTCGCGACAGCCACGCCAGCATCAGGCTCAGCAGCACGAGGGCCCACACTTCGAGTGTCGGAATCATCCGTGGGCCGACGTTTAGTGTCGCGGTCGCCGTATTGCCCGCGCCGCCGTTGGTCGACGTGACCTGCACCGAATTGACCACGGTCACCCCGGGCGTCACGCCGGTCACGACAATCGAGAAGGTGCACGACGCCCCCGGCGCGAGGGATGCGCCGGTCAGCGAGACCTGGCTGGAACCTCCCACCGCAGTGATGACGCCGCCTCCGCAGTCGCCGGCCAGGCCATTCGGCGTCGCGACGATCAGCGGCGCAATGTTGTCGTTGAATCCGATTCCGGTCAGCGCAACAGCGTTCGCCATCGGATTGGCGATCGTGAACGAGAGCGTCGTCGATCCGTTGAGAAGCACCGACGTGGCGCCGAACGCCTTCGAGATCACCGGCGGCGCAACGACGACGATGCTGGCCGTCGCCGAATTGCCGGTCAGACCGCCGGCCGCGGTCACGTTTCCGGTGTTGTTGACTTGCGTTCCTGCATTAGTGCCGACGATATTGACCGTCACCGCGCACGAAGCGTTGGCGGCAATGGTTCCGCCGATGACGCTGAGCGTCGCCGGCGATCCGGCGATGGCGCCCGCAGCGCCGCCGCACGTCGACGACAATCCACTCGGCGACGCGAACGAAAGACCTGCCGGCAGCGGATCGGTGAATGCAACGCCGTTCAACACGGTCCCGGTATTGGGGTTCGTGATGGTCACCGTGAGGCTCGTCGATCCATTGAGCGCGACTGACGCTGCGCCGAATGCTTTCGCGATGCTCGGCGGCGCAACGACGACGACGCTCGCCGTTGCAGCGTTGCCGGTGAGTCCGCCCGCTGCGGTCACGTTGCCGGTGTTGTTGACTTGCGGCCCCGCGGCGGTGCCGACGACGTTGACCGTCACCGTGCACGAAGCATTGGCTGCAATCGTGCCGCCGGCGAGACTGAGCGTGGACGGCGATCCCGCGATCGCGTTCGCAGTCCCACCGCACGTCGACGACAATCCGCTCGGCGACGCGAACGAAAGGCCGGCCGGCAACGGATCGCTGAATGCAATACCGCTCAGCGCGGTCCCGGTGTTCGGATTACTGATCGTAACCGTGAGGCTGGTAGATCCATTGAGCTCAACTGTCGCTGCGCCGAATGTTTTTGCAATGCTCGGTGGTGCAACAACGACGATGCTCGCCGTCGCCGAATTGCCGGTGAGACCGCCGCTCGCGGTTACGGCGCTGGTATTGTTGACTTGCGGTCCTGCCACGGTTCCGACGACATTGACGGTGACCGTGCACGAACTATTGCCGGCAACCGTTCCGCCGGTGAGGCTGAGCGTCGACGGCGATCCGGCGACCGCGCTCGCAGCGCCGCCGCATGTCGACGACAACCCGCTCGGCGATGCGAACGAAAGCCCGGACGGCAAAGGATCGGTGAATGCAACGCCGTTCAGCGCAGTCCCGGTGTTCGGATTGCCGATGGTCACCGTGAGGCTTGTCGAGCCATTGAGCGCGACCGTCGCTGCGCCGAACGCTTTCGCAATGCTCGGCGGTGCGACAACGAGGATGCTCGCCGTAGCGGTGTTGCCCGTGAGACCGCCGGCTGCGGACACGTTGCCGGTGGTGTTGACCTTTGTCCCAGTGCTCGTGCCGACGACGTTGACGGTAATTGTGCACGAGCCATTGGCTGCGATCGTCCCGCCGGTGAGGCTGAGCGTCGACGGCGGTCCGGCGATCGCGGTCGTATTTCCACCGCACGTCGACGACAATCCGCTCGGCAACGCAACCATAAGCCCCGCGGGCAATGGGTCGCTGAATGCAACGCCGCTCAGCGCCGCCCCCGCGTTCGGGTTGCTGATGGTGATGGTCAGGCTCGTCGATCCGTCGAGTGCGATCGTCGCCCCGCCGAATGCTTTCGTGATCGACGGCGCTGCAAGAACGTTGATCGCGCCATTGACCAGCGCCAGCGAACCGTTGGCGGTTGTCTCCTGAACGGTTCCCGGTTCGTTCGTCAACTGCGTGAGCACGGGGTCGAATGTCAGCGCAATTGCGGATCCCGGCGTCGCCGACGCCGCCAGGGTGAAATGAAGCGTCGCGACCTGATTGCCCGGCGCCGGGGCGTTCGACACGAACGGAATGAGGTTCGTCCCCTCGGCAAAAGTGTCGATCAGCGTAATCGTGCCTGCAGCCGAGGGGCTTACTTCGAACGTGGGAGTCAGTGCCGTAGTGATGCCGCCACGCGTGAACGTCACCGATTGAATTGCGGCAGCCGGGGCATAATTGACTTTGAGGCTGTAGGCCTGGATCCTGAAACTGGCGGGCTGGTCGATGCCGAGCGGCGTCCCCGTTACGTCCCGGACGTAAACAGGCACGTCGATCATCGAGCCCGGGGCCGCCGAGACGGTCCCGACGGTGACCACATCCTGCGCCAGCGGCTGCGCGTGCACGGAACGGGCGAACGCCAACGCTGCCAATATCGCGAATGCGTATTTCGCTTTCACTGCGACCTCCCCTCAAGACAAAATCGATTACCTCGCAGCCACCCCATGTTTATACCATCGTCACGCACCGAACCGCACGCGCCAACGCCCGCGCCGTGCGGGACCTGGTCGTCTCCCGTCACAGCCGATCGAATCGTCGGAGCGTCGACGCCGATCGACGAGATCGCGATGTTCGCGGGAGACATCTTCTGGACCGAGCGCCGCCCGCTCGAGCGCGGCCGCACGACGTTGATGCGGATGTCGGCCGACGGTCACGTCGATGAGTTGACGCCGGTGCCGTTCAACGTCCGCAGCCGCGTCCATGAGTACGGCGGCGGCGCATTCAGCGTCGGGCCGCTGGGCGTGTTCTGCACATCGTTCGACGACCAGCAGCTCTATCGGATCGCCGCGGACGCACCGCCGGCGCTTGTAACGTCCGCGACGTCGATGCGGTTCGCCGACGCGATCCACGACACGATGCGCAATCGGCTGATCGCCGTTCGCGAGGACCACTCGACCAGCGGCGCCGAGGCGGTGAATGCGCTGGTGTCGATCGATGTTGCGTCCGGCGAGCAGCGCGTGATCGCGCAAGGACACGACTTCTTTTCTTCGCCTGCAGTGAGTCCCGACGGCCGTCAGCTCGCCTGGTTGAGCTGGGATCATCCGAACATGCCGTGGGATGGGACCGACCTGTGGCTCGCCTCGATCGGTTCGAATGGCGACGTCGTCGACGTCCGGCACATTGCAGGCGGTCGCGACGAATCGATCTTCCAGCCTTCATGGTCGCCGTCCGGACAATTGCATTTCGTGTCGGACCGTTCGGGGTGGTGGAACCTCTATCGGCTTGCGTCGAACGCGATCGAAGGGGTGTATCCGATCGATGCCGAATTCGGAATGCCGCAATGGCAGTTCGCGATGCGCACGTACGGCTTCGACGCGCAAGGCGAGGTCATTGCCGCGTGGTCGAGCGCCGGCGAATGGCAGATCGCGCGCCTGCCTTTGCTAAGTCAGCCGCCGCAGCCGATCGCGACGTCATTGCGCAGCATGCGTCGCGTTGCGGTCGAAGGCGACACGCTGCTCGTTGTCGGCGGAAGCCCGTTCGCACCGGAACGGCTCGTGCGAATCGATCTGGCGACCGGTGCCGAGACGGTGGTCAAGGCATCGAGCAGCGAGACGATCGATCCGCGATACGTGTCGGTCGCCAGACCGTTTTCGTTTCCGACGACGGGCGGAGTCGAGTCGCATGCGTTCCACTATCCGCCGACCAATGCCGATTACCGTCCGGCCGACGCCGAGCGTCCGCCGCTGATCGTGATGTCGCACGGCGGACCGACCGGATCGACCGGCGCGTCGTTCAACTGGACGATCCAGTTCTGGACCAGTCGCGGATTCGCCGTCGTCGACGTCAATTACGGCGGCAGCACCGGCTACGGCCGCGCGTATCGCAACCGGTTGCGCGGGCAATGGGGCGTCGTCGACGTCGACGATGCGGTCAACGCGGCAAAGCACCTGGTCGCGATCGGCGAAGCGGACGGGCAGCGCGTCGCAATCCGCGGCGGCAGCGCCGGCGGCTATACGACGCTGTACGCGCTGACGTTTCGCGATTACTTCAAGGCCGGCGCCAGCCACTACGGGATCGGCGATCTCGAGACGCTTGCGCGCGACACGCACAAGTTCGAGTCGCGCTATCTCGATTCGCTGATCGGTCCGTACCCGGAAGCCCGCGCGCTGTACGTCGAGCGCTCGCCGATCCATCACCTCGACCGGTTGTCGAGTCCCATGATTCTGTTCCAGGGATCGGATGACAAAATGGTCCCGCCGAACCAGGCCGAAGCGATGCACGATGCGGTGCGGCGCAAGGGATTGCCGGTCGCCTACGTGCTGTTCGAAGGCGAAGGACATGGCTTCCGCCGCGCGGAGAACATCGTGCGCGCGCTGGAGGCGGAGCTGTATTTCTACGGGAAGATCTTCGGATTCGTGCCGGCGGATTCAATCGAGCCGGTGACGATCGACAATCTAACTGCGTAATGGCCGCTGTGCGGTGCCGCCGTCGTGGGTGCACGTTTTTCTATTCGAGTCGTCTTGCCAGCTTCCGCAAACCGTGCAGGTCTTCTTCGCGAACATCCAGTCGCTTCGAGCCCGCGAAGAAGACCGGCCACCTTGCATTGACGATACGAAGAAATGTTGCGGGACTGACCCTCACTCCGATCGCGTAGGCGAGGTTGCGACACATGCGCGGGGACGCGAAGTCGCGCTCCGCGAGCGGACCGAGTTCGACCGAAGCGCCATCGATGTCGACGCGCAACTCGGCTTCCTGCGCCACGTCATCTGAGCCAACCGCGTTATAGCCGAGCTTCACTGTCGGAATGCCGGTACTGCCGCCACGCGCGTATTCAAGCTCGGCGCCCAGCGATCGACCGGCACACGGCCAGGAAGACGACAGGTTCGTCACCACCGTGACGTCACCGCTGCCCTTTGTTTCCGTGAGACCGTCCGAACGATCGCCTGTTGATTGGCAAACGCCACTGGTTGCCAGAATCGTCAGCGCGACCGACAACGAAGCGCGCAGGCTCGCCGTTGGCGACCTCAATTCGGAAACCTGAGGTTGAGAAGGATGTAAGAGAAACCGTAGCCGCTCGGATTCGGATATCCGCCATTACCGGGCGCCAGGCCGAAATAACTCCGGTGCAGGCCGCCGCCGACAGAGCAGTCCTTGAGGAAGTACTCGTCGGTCTTTGCAGCGTCGTACATCGTGTAGCTTGGGTAAAGAGTCCAGTTGAAGGTGCGATGCGGAGTGGGCATGTCGGACGTTCCGGCCGCCTCGCATCCGCCATAGCTCGCCGTATACGTTGCGCTCGCATCACAGGTGCCGGAAATGTCCAGCTGGCGCGTCACTCCGTCGGATGTGTAGAGATTCGCGGGGTTGATCTCGATATGGGAGCAAGTTGTCTGTTTCGGGATCTTGGCGGTGACCGGGTACGCGCTCCAACTTATCGCATGTGCGCCATAGGCATTTCTCGCAACCAGCATCCAGTTGAACGGACTGGTGACGAGACTCGTATTGCCGATCGCCTGCGGCACCTGGACGGTGATCGTCGGCCCTGTGCCGATGAGCGAATAATTGTTCTGCGGCAACGTGGTCGTGGAAAAATTGTTCGCATACCACAGCGTCTCGGTCGCGACGCCGCTGCAGTCGGCACGCAGCACGAAATTGGATCCGGCAGGCGCAGACAGTGAGCCGGAGACAACGGTCAGGGTGCAAAAGGCCCCTTTTCCTGTCGAGCCGCTGCCGCCAGTCGTTCCGCTGGTCGCGCACATGACGACGCCTTCGTTCTCCCAACCGCGATTCACGACCTCCTGCAGCGCCGACGGATTCGAGGTGATCCGATGATTGCTGTCGACGCCGCGAGTTGTGCCCTTGTTGTATGCCCGATAAACCGGGACCTGTCCGCTGGCGCAGGCTCCATTGACAGCAGGCGTTGTGACGAAATCGAGGTTTTCGAAGTTCCAGCGCTTCTGCGTCGCCGGGGTCGTCGCCTGCAGCTGTTTCAGATATGCGCATTCGCCGGCGTCCGCCGTATAGAAATGTGAATTGGGGCCGGGTGATTGGCTGCCGTAGAAACGGCACACCGGCGTCGTGCCACCCGAAGCGAACGTATTGCCGGTTCGCGTCCAACCGGGACCGGCGCCACCCTTGTCGATACCTGAAGCTTCCGCGGCGTCAGCGGTGATGAAGTAGTTGTCGAGAATCGTGTTGTAGAACTCGACCACCTGCGCGGCCGGCGCCGACGTTACCGTAACCGTTGCGCTCGCGGCGGCGCCGGTGCCGGCAGCGTTGATCCCCTTTACTGTATAGGTCGTGGTAGCCGACACTGTGACCGAACATGACGCAGAAGCATTGCCGGCGCACGTTCCGCCAGTCCACGCGTATGACGTGGCGACCGGTGAGCAAACGGCGGTAAGCACCGCGGCGGCGCCGGCCGACACCGTCGCCGGCGCTGCGGTCAATGTGCACGCGGGCGCGACCGTTGGCGTCACGGTCACCGTGACCGAC
>JADMIO012731278.1_pt1 | contig 12260 bp, 11 predicted proteins | sample 8958161 | NCBI WGS metagenome assembly JADMIO01 (sample SAMN16585339, study PRJNA669376) | soil metagenome | isolation source: Crop rotation soil | place: USA: Cullars Rotation, Alabama | collected 2011 | reverse complement strand
CTTTCCCAGATCGTCCCGCTTGATATCCGGGCCGCCCAGCCGCCAGTCGCAACGAAGGCGGACCGTGTGAAGGTGGCGGTTAGTGTGTTCGAGGATGCACGTCCTGATAATGATGTACGTGCTGACAAGGCCAGGATAGGGATACGCACCCACCTTGCGGGCGGAGAAACCTACTTCACAATCAAAGGAGGGCAGCTCGGGCCAGCGGTTTCACAGGTTGTGGCGGATTACCTCACCCAACGCGGACTCGATGCCTGGGTCACGAAGCCTGGTGACGCGACCGGCCGTACACCGGATGTCTCTCTCAGCGGACGGATCATGGATCTGCGAGCCCACGCGAACAGCAGGTTTGGATGGACGGAACTTGCCGTTCGAACCAAACTCTATGTCGAAGCCATAAACCTTGCCGACCAAAGTGCTGTGCGCATGACTCTGAACGGAGAAGGGCAAGATATCAAGACCGTCTTTGACGAACCGGATCTGGAAAGGCTTCTCAATGAAGCTCTTAATGACAGTTTGAAGGAGTTCCTAAGCGATACAAATATTGCCAATCGCATGATGCGGTTGAAATAGCGGAGGTGCCGTTCGGAACCTCGTGCTCAGCCTGGGGTGGGTTGTGTTGAGGACCATCTCGGAAGCTGGGGATTCATGTGACATCTTCTTAAGTGTTTGAAATATAACTAACAAGTAGAATTTAATGTAGAATTCGTTGACTTTTAGAGCCGCCCCTGAGTAACCTACTGCCCGTTTTAGTTTCTCCTAGCCTCGTCGACTGCTGGATTTTCAAGTTATCCAGTAACCTTCACTAGCTTGGTTGTGGTCGAAGCACAGAGTGGGCTAGATGTTTAGGTGCAGCAGGAGGTTCGTTTGAAAACTCAGAAGTTATCGAAAATAGGCCTTGTTTTCTTGGTGTTCGGTGGTGTTGCTACGGGCTGCTCTTATCTGCCTAAGGGGAGAGCCGATTTTGAAGTCAGGGCGAAGGAGCAAGGTACAGCGTCATGGTACGGGGACACCTTTCATGGCCAAGTGACGGCCAGTGGGGAGGTGTACGACGAAGGAGCTTTGACGGGCGCACATCGGACGCTTCCATTCGGAACAATTGTCAAGGTAACTAATGCAAACAATGGCTTACACGTCAAGGTGCGTATCAATGATCGTGGGCCATATTTTGGGGGACGTATTTTGGATATGTCCCATGCTGCGGCTACCAAGGTCGACTTGATCGGGTCAGGAATTGCCCCGGTTCGTTTGGAGGTGGTTGGAGAGGGTGGGGGGGCGTCGGCAGATCATCCCGGAACCTGGGAAGTGTTTAGAGGCCTCATGCGAAAAGTCGTTCTGACTGAGGCGGAGCAACCATCTCCGGCTCGACAGAATTTACTCAAAGATTCTTCCTTGGTCCTCGCCAGCGTGAGAGAGGGGGAGCCGCGCCGCACGACCCCATGGGACATTGTGCTGGAGCGTCGACTTCGGCGCGAAGCAGACCCCAAACCCTTTGACACGGGTGAAGAAGGAGGTTCAGAACCTGAGTTGACCTAACCGTCCCGCCACCGGATGCCTCGGACTCGTTGACACTCGCAAGGACCCTCGAATAGACTCCTACAATTCCGTCCTGAACGGAGCTACCAGATCAATCCTACACATGGGAATGGAGGACTCTGCACCAATGGCAAAAAGCAAAACTAAGGAATCAGACGAAGGACGCTTGAAGAAAAAAATAGCTGAACGTCAGAAGACCGTCGAAAACGCTGAAGGTGACGCGGCCTTCCGCACGTTGAAAAAGAGACTAAAACGCGTTCAGAGAAAACGACGCGCTGATGTGATCCGTCGTCGACACGCTGCAGGAAAGGCTGGCGCCGCCGAATCCAAATCCGGAGCCGCCTCGCCATCTTCATAGAGTCATGAATGGTATGAGAGCAGTCGATTCTCGGGAGAAGGGATGCCAGGACATGAGTAACGAGCATAAAGGGGCGGCAGAAACAGATAAGTCGTTTGATGGGCAGGAGTCTCTGGAGGCTTCGAACCAGGCACCGGATCTCACGGATCATCTGGCCGACAGTCTTGCGATGAATCCTGAAAAGGTGGCCGACCCCGGTCCAGTGGATACAAAACAGACGGAGACGGTTCTCGAAGAGGATCGAGTCAAGGATGAGATCGAGATCCAGATCGATCTGCTGAAAGACCCTGATTGGGCGGTTCGCCGCGAGGCCTGCATTACTCTCGGGGAAATGGGTGATGAACGTTGTGTTGAACCACTTGTTCGTGCGCTGCGCGACGGCGATTGGCAGGTCCGGGAAGCTGCGATGGAAGCGCTGGGCATGGTCGGGCCTCCGGCCGTGGACCATCTCCTGAAGATGCTGCGGGATTGGGACATTCGCAAGGCGGCCATACGGACGCTCGGAAAAATTCGGGATGAGCGCGTATTGGATCCTCTGATTGGTCAACTTCGGCTCGACGAATTCCATCTCGATGCGATGGATGCCTTGGTCGAACTGGGGCAGCCTGCCGTCGAGAAAGTGCTGCCCTTGCTGAAAGACAAGGTGGAGGAAACACGCAAGCGAGCGGTTATCGTGCTGGGCCAGATCAAAGATTCCGGAGTGTTGGAGCCCTTGATCGAGATGCTAAAGGATTCCGACTGGTTTACCCGACTCAGCGCCGCTGCTGCACTGGAAAAAATCGGTGACGAAAAGGGACGGGAGGCAATAAAACCACTCCTCAAAGATCCGGATCTTGTCGTTAAGATGAGAGCTGAACGGATTCTGGCCGGATGGAAGAAGCGGGCGACGCCTGCCTGACTCAAGCGTCTAGCCGTCTATTGGTTGGCCAAGCTATCCAGTTCTTTCTGCAACTCGTCGAACGTGCTCCTCGGCACGGCTTTCCCTGCAGCCAATTCAGACTTCACCAAGTGCAACTTTTCAATCACCGACTTGAGATGTAATGCGCGCTCCCCATCGGTTCCGTCCCGTCGGACTTTTTCCAAACTCTCTTCCGCGTCGCCAAGTTCCTTGGCTGCATTCCCTAAATTGTGATCCAGCACGTCCGCCCTTGCCTCAACCACCTTGCCCTTTGCGTCGATAAGACCCTGTCGCCATCGTAACGTCCGCTCCAACCCCAAAGTTGTTTCTACAGCACTTCGGGAAATATTGGTTACTTTACGAGAAAGGTCCATTACCGTTTGCTTGAGTTCACTGACAGGCCGCTGCCCGGCGTAGTAGCCCAGTCCGAAGACGATGGCCAGAAGTATCAGCGTTCCTAAGAAGCGCAACATGAGTGTCCCTCCTCCAAGCCAGCCTTTCCTTTCGGTGGCTTCGATCGCTGCGGCATCAGTACTTGGGCGAGGCTCCCAGCTGCGGCAAGCCGAACGGCGGGATCCGCGTCATGAAGCGCTCTTTTCAAAGCGGCCACGACGTGGTGCCCTCCGATTCTGCCCAGCGACCGTGCCGCCATCAACCGGGGTTGAGGCTGCTGATCAACGAGCAAAGGCTCGAGTATGGGTATGGCCTTGATCAAGCCGGACACGCCTATTGCCTGGGCTACTGCCCCTCGAATCGAAGGATCCGAATGCTTGGCCAGGTCTGCCGCAATGAGCAGCACATCGGTGTCCCCTAACCTAAGCAGTCCTTCGACCGCTCCGGTTTTGACTCGTTCGACAGGATCCCGAAGCGTTTGCTGGAGCAACGGTCGCGTATAGCTGAGCCGAAGTTTTCCAAGACTGGCAGCGGCGACACTCCGGACCCGCGGGTCCTCATCTTCCAGCGCGTGAGTCAGAGCGGCGGATCCTCCCGGATCATCAAATTCCCCCAGAGCCCCTGCTGCAAAGGCTCTGACCGATGGGTCGGGATCATACACAGACTGGCTCAATCGTGAAAGGGTCTTGGCTTGTTTCAAACGTCCAAGTAAGCCGATCGCCGCCATTCGGACATCTGCTTCGGGAAATGACGCGGCGTTCAAAATATCAGCCAGTGCATCAGTCTTCCCGAGCTTGAAAAGGGCAGCCAATGCAAAGACGTGTTCGGGCCCTTCTTCAGATCGGGCGATGCGGGTGAGTTCTGGTATCGCCGTAGAGACTTTTGCATCACCGAGTACATTCATGGCTGCGATTCTGACTGTCGGAACGGGATCTTGAAGGGCTCGTCTCAGTCCGGACGAAGTACCTCCCAGTCGCGCACGCCCAATCCCTTCGATCGCACGCGCCCGCACGAGGACGGATGAATCCAGAAGTCCATCCTCCAATAGCGGGCCCTCGTCGCGGCTGCCAATTTCAGCCAGCGCGGTGTACGCAGCGATACGAAGGTACTCCTCAGGGTCTCGAACGCGGCTGTGCAGAAAACCCAGCGCAATAGCTCTCAGTAGTTCCCGTTCATCGACTTGACCAGTGGGTACCAGGCGGGCATACACGCTCAAAGCTCCTTCCGGCCGCCCTATCCGCAAATAGCTTCGCAGCGCGAGGATGAGGGTTTGACGGGATGGATTCTGTCCAGCAGGAAAACTTTCTAGAAGGTGGATCACGCGATCGTCCTGATTTTGCTTGAACGCGGCAGCCGCCTCCCGTTCGACAGAAGCCCCATCCGATTTGCCGGCCTCGTGCCGTGGAGAATCGATGGCGTGGCTGGTGGAAAAGACTGCAAGGAAGGCAAGCCAGACGGTGAGTCCTCGTGTCAATTTCCACATCAGGACATTCACCGGGGCCGTGTCAGCAAACGGTCAGTACCTATTGAGATTGGGAGCGGGAGAACGCCGCCGGAGCGTACATGACCTCCATGTACTCCTTCACCATGCGTCGGGCGGAAAAACGAGGTGCAATCGTTCGAATGGCATCTTTGATGACTTGGAGCCATCCTCGCGGAATGCCGTCGCGGTCTCGCGCGTAGAATAGCGGAATGATGTCCTGTTCCAAGAGTAAGTACAGGCGCTCCGCATCCTGAGCATCCTGGGCCTGCGGATCCATGATATCGATTGAAGGGCCGATGGCCCAACCATTTGCGCCGTCATACCCTTCCTGCCACCAACCATCCAAGACACTCAGATTGGGGACGCCGTTCAACGAGGCCTTCTGGCCGCTGGTGCCGCTTGCTTCCATAGGTGGACGCGGCGTATTGAGCCATACATCTACCCCCTGCACGAGGTACTTCGCCATGTGCATGTCGTAGTCTTCCAGAAACGCGATATGGCCGCCGAGTCCCTGATCTCGGCAGAAATCGTATACCTGCTGAATAAATTGCCGACCCGGCTCGTCGGCCGGATGGGCTTTGCCGGCAAAGACTATCTGAACAGGCCGCCAACGGTCTTGAAGCAGCGGCTTGAGGCGCTGAAGAGAATTAAACAAGAGGGTCGCCCGTTTGTAGGTTGCGAAACGACGTGCAAAACCGATTGTCAGCGCGTCAGGATCGAGCAAAGTCCCTTCAGCCAGGACTTGCGTAGGTTCGATCCGGCCTGCTATCCAGGACGCGCGCGCGCGTTCTCGAATAAAACTCAGGAGTTTGGCTTTGAGCGCACGACGAACCGTCCACAGCTCACTATCCGGGATGTCCTTCACACGATGCCAGATTGCGGGGTCATCGGATCGCTGAACCCAATCAGGTCCCAGATGCCTGCTATAGAGTTCACTCAATTCCGACGCAATCCACGTTGGCGCGTGGACGCCGTTGGTCAAACTGCGGATCGGAACAAGATGCTCAGGAGTGCCCGGCCACAGACATTGCCACATCGATCTTGAGATACGCCCATGCTCTCGGCTGACCCCATTTCTGTGCTCGGCCATCCGCATGGCTAATGCGGTCATGTTGAATCCGGCCCAAGGCGTTTCAGGGTGTTCCCCCAAGCGAAAGAAATCCTCTCGTGAGAGACCCAATTGCGGCCAGTACTGTCCGAAATAACGGTCCATCAGATGGTGGGGAAAGACGTCGTGCCCGGCCGGGACTGGCGTGTGAGTGGTAAACACGGTCGTCTGTCGGACCACATCGGCCGCCTGGTCAAATGTGGCGCCATCCTGAAGCTGCAAACGGATGCGTTCGAGCGTCAGAAAAGCCGAATGTCCTTCGTTAGCATGCCATACAGCCGGTGAGATGCCGAGCGCCTTGGTGGCCCGTACACCTCCGACCCCCAAAAGAATCTCCTGGCAGAGCCGAACCTCCTGATCCCCCCCGTACAAACGGGCAGACAATTCACGATCCTCAGGGGCATTGTCAGGCATGTCGGTATCCAAGAGGTACAGGATTACTCGTCCTACGCGCACTTGCCAGATCAGTACATGGACCAGACGATCTCCGATCTCTACTGAAATTTGGCACGGCGAACCGGAAGCCGTGAGGGCCTGGTGAATGGGAGACTCTAGGCGATTGAACGTGGTGTACTCCGGCTCCTGCCAGCCCTCCGCGCTGATTCGTTGACGAAAGTATCCCTGTGGGTACATGAAGCCAAAACCAATCAGGGGAATTCCGAGGTCGCTGGCTTCTTTGCAGTGATCACCCGCCAGGATTCCGAGTCCGCCGCTGTAAATCGGAATCGAGTTGTGAAGGCCGAATTCTGCGGAGAAGTAGGCAATCTGCTTGCCGGCGAGATCCGGATACTGAGTGGCGAACCATGTGTTTCCGATATTGAGATACTCGTCGTATGCTTTGATGACCGCCGAATAGTGTCGGACAAAAGCCGGATCGTGCCCGAGCGAGATCAGCCGTTCGGGCTTGAGTTCCTGGAGCAGTCTGACCGGATTGTGGTTGGTCAGATGCCAGAGAGTTGGATCGATAGTTTCGAACAGACGTCGACAGTCCTGGCGCCAACTCCACCAGAGATTATTTGCCAATTCCTGTAGGCGAGTCAGCCCTTCCGGAAGTTGTAACGCCGTTCTCATGACACCACGATCCCGACTTGTCTGTCCTTCGAGGGCATCCCTTTTGGCTCCCGCCCCGCTCTCTTCCATAGGCTCATGCATGTCCGAACCGCTGCCAAGTGGCCCATTCAGTGGAAAACGCGACCGCCGCATAGCGCTCGCCGAGAATTTGTGTGACTTCGTTCATGATTCGCGTGAGTTCCTTCGCTTCTTCAGGGTTGAGATCTTGTCGAAAGCGGGGATGGAGACCCCAGCGGGTTTCAACCTCCTCGCCGCGGACGGTGGACATGACGCTTACCAACTTTATTTCCTTGCCGGTGCTGTCCGTTCCAGGGCGCTCCGACGGGAAAGAATTATGTTGGATCGCGGCCGCTCCGGTCATTCCTTCAAATAGGGATTTCATGGCAGGAATGGCCGCACTGGCACAAAGTGTCGCTGCCGAGACGACCAATGGGTTGTCTGAAACGTCGAGTAACTCTGCGATACGGCTTGCCAGGCAATCGAAATATTGTTTGCGTGCCGGACTGTCCTCCGTGGCGACGAATCGAAACTTTTCGTACACCTGCCGACTCTCCGCGACGGTGTTGCCGATTGTCAAGGTGATTTCCATGCTATCGAGATCCGGCCCAAGCGCGGATTTGAGCGCGTCTTTCAGCCGAAGGCCAACAGCGTCCTCCAGGCTGTCCATGAAACGCGGTTGTTCCTGAATCGGAATGTAAAATGCAGAAAGACGATCCGCTAGATTAAAGAGCACCTTCAAGAACTCCAGATATAAATTCCATTCCGCCATTTTCTTCAGTTTCAGCGTTTGTTGGGGTGCGCTCCGTTTGATCATCGTGACGGACTCGCCCGCGACCCCTACCATCAGGACGGCAAGCTCCTTCAGCAGCTTCGTGTATTCTGTGTGAATGGTCATCTTGGTTGTGAGGTGCCCATTATAGCCAAGTCATCGGTCCCGCACCAAGAGAGGATCGCACACCGGCTGGATTGCATCAGGATAGGCGGTATGTTATTAGACCGCAGCCAATCCTCGCCCATAGAAAAAATCGCAGATGCCATCCCATGGATCGTGAAATCAAACCGTACGTGCTTCGTCGAGCAGAAGACTCGACCACTCGGGCTGCCCTTTCAATCAACTACGAGCAGGCACTCAATCCCCAGCAGTTGGCAGCGGCGACTGCGGCCGACGGTCCTGCACTTGTCATTGCCGGAGCGGGCAGCGGCAAGACCAGGACGCTCGTCTACAGACTTGCCTATCTCATTGACCGCGGCATAGAGCCTGGGTCGCTGCTCTTGCTGACGTTCACGCGCAAGGCGTCGTCAGAAATGCTCACGCGCGCGAGTGCATTAATCGGCGCCCGAGCGGAGCGCGTGACGGGCGGAACGTTTCACTCTGTTGCCAATTCTTTGCTGCGCCGCTATGGGCGTCCCATCGGTCTCGAACCGAGTTTTACGATCCTGGATCGCGGAGACAGCGAGGATCTCATCAATTTACTGAGGGGGGAGCTCGGACTCAGCGAGAAAGATAAACGGTTTCCCCGGAAGGCCACCGTCGCGGAAATCTTTAGCAAGGTGGAGAACACGCTGGCAAGTTTGGAAGACGTTCTTGCCAAGGAGTTTCCGCACTTCCTCGAACATCTCGGCCCCCTGACTCAACTGCGGCAAGCATACGATAAGACGAAGCGGGAGCGCCAACTGCTGGATTACGATGACCTCTTGGTAAAACTGCGCGATTTGCTGAGCCGGGATGAAGGCGCGCGCATGGCGATCTCCTCCCGGTTCCGATATATCTTGGTCGATGAGTATCAGGATACGAACCGTCTACAGGCAGACCTGATCCGAAACCTGGCGGCGACTCATGACAATGTCATGGTGGTCGGAGATGATTCTCAGTCCATCTATGCATTTCGCGGGGCGACATTCCGGAACATCATGGAGTTTCCGACGTTGTTTCCCGGAGCCACCATCTACAAGTTGGAGGAGAACTACCGCAGCACGCAACCGATTCTGAATCTGGCGAATGAGATTATTCTCGCCGCGCCGGAGCGATACAGTAAGAGACTCTTTACTCGTAAGTTGGATGGACCTCTGCCTGCCCTCGTTCAAGCCTCAAGCGAAAATTCGCAGTCCCGCTTCATGTCGCAAAGGATTCTGGAATTGCGAGAAGAAGGTGTGCCACTCAACGAGATAGCCGTCTTATTCCGTTCCAGTTTCCATTCGTTTGACCTGGAAGTCGAACTCTCCCGTTGCAACCTGCCGTTCGTCAAGCGGGGGGGATATAAGTTTATCGAGACCGCGCATGTCAAAGATTTGCTGGCGCACCTGCGGGTCGTCGGAAATCCCGGGGACGCCGTCAGTTGGAACCGAATTCTACTGCTGGTCGAGGGGGTCGGGCCCAAGAAGGCGCAAGGTGTGATCGCAACACTGATGAAATCGCAAGATGCTATTTCCGCTTTCCGCGAGATGAGTGGTCGATTTTCTGCCGGCCTCAAGGATCTGGCCCGACTAATTACGGATGCCATGCGCGTCGGATCCATGACGCCGGCGGAGTTGATTAACGAAGTCTATGGATACTATTTGCCCATCCTGAAGGATCATTACGACGATTATCCCAAGAGGATGCGCGATCTGGAGCACTTGTTTTCGATCGCCGAGCGGTACCACGCCATCGACGATTTCCTGGCTGACCTAGCGCTTGAGCCGCCCGACGAGAGCGTGGTCGGCGTGGAAGGGGTTGGGCGGGACGACGAACGTCTAGTGCTGTCTACCATCCACTCTGCCAAGGGATTGGAATGGCAATGCGTGTTCGTCATTTGGCTCGTGGATGGGCGTTTCCCTTCCGTGTTTTCCTTCATGAGCGAGGAGGAATTGGAAGAGGAACGTCGCCTGCTCTACGTTGCGGCTACCCGTGCAAAGCACCATTTATTTCTTACCTACCCGATAAACGTATACGACCGGACGAGCGGCGCGATTCTCTCTAAGCCCACCCGGTTCCTCGACGATGTTCCGTCATCTCTGCTGGAAACGTGGAGTCTCGTGGAAGAGAATGGAATGACCGGATGGGGCTGACGCTTGGCTCGATATCGGATCCAAGGAGCTGGGAAACTGGGTGTTGTCTTCTTGACCGCGCCGCTGCTGTTTATAGCACTTACCGTCTGCGGCGCCGAGCAAAGCAAGAGCGAACAAGGAAACTGGTTAACCGGGCTTAGCGATCAAGCGTCCAAACTGGGTCTGCCGACTCGATTTCTCCGTATCCTTCCTCCCGACTTCATTGTGGTGGAATTTGCAGACCTGCGCGCCTTTGCCGCGGAATATCATCCAGAGAACCACCATATGGTTTTGGACCGCATCTTGTCTTTCAACGGAGCCGGTCGAACTCTTCGACCCTTGGCCCAGATGAATCACCGGGATGTCGCAACTCTCTACCATGAACTTTTCCACGCCTACCTGGATTATGTGACCACCGAGTCCGGCCGTGGAATACTCGATCGGGGATCGCAGAGACTCCTGGCATTTGCCAAAGATCGACAGGAATGCCGGTACACGTCGGTCTCCATCACGCCGTTTCCTCAGAAAAAGACGGTGACAGAACCCCGGCTTCTGGGCGACCAGGAATCCTGGGAGGCCTTAAATGAATCCTGGGCGGTTTTTGTCGGATGGGCCATCTGGGGAAAATTGGAGGTCAGGGATCGCGGAAACCAAAGCCGTCCGGCTCGAGAAAAGTTTCGTAAGCTGTTGAAAAAGGCCGATGATTCTAAAGAACTCGTTGGATACTATGAACCAAAAGAAAGTAAAGAGAGAGCGGTGACACACAAGAGATATTTGGGCCCTGGGAATCGTATTACTCGGTCAGAAGCGAGCGTCTTATTGGAAATTATTTTCGAGGAAACAGCCGAGAATGCCTCATGGTTGACTTCGTTGATGGTCATCGACCCTCCTTTGGCTCCAGGCGGCTCGGCTTGTACTGCGCAATAGGAAAAAAGGCTCACGATACAATGATTTCCTCTTGACAGGCCGCCATCTACTCAATACAATCTTTCATTTCCTAGGCCAAATTGTCCGCTCTCTCATTCAGTTACCAGGCCCGGAATTTGTGAAAGGGGCGGTGGAACTGAGGGGGGCGGTTTGTGTTTTATTTTGTGATCGACCTGTGCTTTGAGACGCGGTCTACTCTTCTTTGTGGCGGCAGGTCCCACAGGTTGAGCAGAACTTGTGTCGGTGTCGGGCAGGTACCCAAGTGGACAAAGGGGGCAGACTGTAAATCTGTTGCCATTGCGCTTCCAAGGTTCGAATCCTTGCCTGCCCACCAAACCGAGCGTGACTCTCTCCAAAGCACGCATTCCTTGGGCGACGGGATGGGAACTTTGACTACTTGTGCGTGACTATTTCGTCGTCTCGCTCGTTCTCCTCGGCAGCAGTAGTCTCGTGCGCGAACGATAACAGTTTCTGAGTGATCATAAGCTTGAGCGGAATGGACACTGCCCACGCCTCTATTTTTGCAGTCTCTAGTATAGAGAAGAGTGGAATCTTGGCAAAGACTTTGATGATAACAGAGCTGAGCGGGCGTAGCTCAGTGGTAGAGTTCCAGCCTTCCAAGCTGGCTGTCACGGGTTCAAATCCCGTCGCCCGCTCCAAACAGCGGCAGGGGAAATTCGTCGTGGAGCAGCGGTGATCGATGGTCTGGAGATTACGGTTGATGATTATCGTGGTAGACGCCCACGTAGCTCAGTTGGCAGAGCACGTCCTTGGTAAGGACGAGGTCACGCGTTCGATCCGCGTCGTGGGCTCCAGCCAAGCTTGCTTGCTCTGATCTAGTTAAATGGCTTTCCGACTCTCGTCTGGGTCGGCATCAACAAGGAGAATGGCGTATGGCGAAGGCGAAATTTGAGCGACGCAAGCCGCACGTGAACGTGGGGACGATCGGGCACGTGGATCACGGCAAGACGACGCTGACGTCGGCGCTGACGAAGGTGGGGTCGGACCGGGGGATGGCGAAGTTTATCAGTTATGACGAGGTAGCGAAGGCGAGCGAGTCGCAGGGGCGGCGGGACCCGACGAAGATTCTGACGATTGCGATTTCGCACGTGGAGTATGAGACGGACAAGCGGCACTATGCGCACGTGGACTGCCCGGGGCACGCGGACTACGTCAAGAACATGATCACGGGTGCGGCGCAGATGGACGGGGCGATCTTGGTGGTGAGTGCGGCGGATGGGCCGATGCCGCAGACGCGCGAGCACATCTTGCTGGCCCGGCAGGTGGGGGTGCCGTTCATCGTGGTGTTTTTGAACAAGGCGGACAAGGTGGACGACAAGGAGTTATTGGACCTGGTGGAATTGGAAGTGCGGGAGTTGCTGACGAAGTACGAATTTCCCGGGGACAAGATTCCGGTGGTGACGGGGTCGGCGGTCAAGGCGATGGAAGGGGACCAGAG
>JADMIO011525524.1_pt1 | contig 12262 bp, 3 predicted proteins | sample 8958161 | NCBI WGS metagenome assembly JADMIO01 (sample SAMN16585339, study PRJNA669376) | soil metagenome | isolation source: Crop rotation soil | place: USA: Cullars Rotation, Alabama | collected 2011 | reverse complement strand
ATCATGTCTCCCGCGACCGCCAAAAACGTCCTCACCGTCGGAGCCATTGAACAACTGCGCAACATCACCAATGACGTTTACAAATGTACTACTATCTACGGCGTTTCGAATACCGTCACCTGTAATACGAACAAGCCCTGGCAGCAGTCCACTGATAGCCGAAACCAAGTCGCCAGTTTCTCCAGTCGCGGCAACGTCGGCATCGGCATAGAGGGAGATTTCGGCAGGTTTAAGCCGGATGTAGTTGCCCCGGGAACTTTTGTGGTCTCCACGCGTTCCACTGAATGGGATCAAGCCGCTTACTACAACCCAACCAGCCACATTTTTGAGAGCCACTCCTTTCTCCTCGTCCCCACCAATGGGCTGTGGAGCAGTCCCGTTTTTATCCCGGACAATGCCGTTCAACTAAACATCAGTGTGTTCGGCGATATCGACCTCCCCATTTACGTCCTCAAGGGACCCGGCATTGCCAGCAAAACCAACAACGATTTCACTATTATCAATCAGGTTTCCACACCTCCGGATGGTGGTGCGTTGACTCCCGTCGGTCAGAACTGGAATTTTTCGATTGGTAACCCCACCAACGTCCCGGTCCTTTTCGATTTGCTCATCGACATCGTCGTGACCAACGACCTGGGCAATTACTTGGATGTTTTGCGCAGCCTCAACGATCAGCTCGGGCCCTATTATCGCTATGAATCCGGCACGAGCATGTCTGCCGGCAGCGTATCTGGCACCCTGGCGCTCATGCAGGAGTTTTTCCAGGAAAGATTGAAAATAACGAATAGTCCAGCGTTGATGAAGGCTCTGTTGATCAATGGCGCCCGTTCCGCGGGGACTCTCTATGATCTGCAGGTGCAGACCAGTTTGAACCAACAGGGCTGGGGACTCATCAATCTCTCCAATAGCATTCCAACCGACCTGACAAATAAGACTCTTACCAGCTCTTCATTGTTTCTTGTCGACCAGAGCCCAACCAATGCCTTGGCCACCGGACAAAAACACACCTATAATGTCGCTGTTAACCCGGATGCCCAGGGCTTGCCGATGCGGGTGACGGTGGTTTGGACGGATCCTCCCGGCAATCCCGTCGTGAGCACCAAGCTGGTAAACGACTTGGACCTCGTCGTGACCAACTTGGATAACGGCGACATCTTCTACGGCAACGACATCCTTTCCGGAAATAGGTTCAACCTTCCTTGGGATACCAATTCCATCGCGAATGTGGACGTCATCAACAACGTGGAAAATGTTTACCTCTCGCCCAATCTCGGGACCAATTATTCCGTCACCGTCATCGGCAAACGAGTAAATGTGAATGCCGTCACGGCTCACACGAACAACGTCGCCCAGGATTATGCGCTGGTGATTTCCAGTGGGGCAGGGGAGCTCCCCGGCGCGTTGACCCTCACCGATACTCCCCTGGTGGCGACCAATCTCGCCAACATAACCGCCCTTACCAATCAGTTTTCGGCGAGCCCCGGCAACTCGGGCGGTATTCTGCAAAACCAGCGCACCGGAGCCAATTCACCTCTGCTCGGACTGAACCAGGTAGTTATCGCCAACGCTACCCCATTAATGGGCCCAGTCTCTGGAAGCTTGACCATTGGCGTTACCAATCAGTGGCATTTCTACGTGGTCACCAATTCCACGACCTACACCAACGCGGCCTTCCTCACCTTCCTGCCTCCCACCTTGTCCATCCCGCGCATGGGCGTGCGTGAGTTTAGTATCGATAACGCTACCCGCGAGTCGGATGTCGACATTTTCGTTTCGCGTGATTTCAATCTCACAAATCTAACGGCGGCTGCGGTAAACGCTGCCGATAAATCGTTGGGCCGAGGAGGTAGTGAGACCCTCGTCTATTCCAATGCCTCACCTGGGATTTACTACATCGGCGTGAAATCGGAAAGCCAGGAGGCCGCTCAATACGGATTTTTTGGCGTCTTCAGTGAATTGCCGTTCGATTCGGAAGACCAATTTGGAAATCGAACATTGCGCGGCATCAATGTTCCCGCGGTCATTCCCGATGGTAATCCCCAGGTGCCCGGTGCCGTTCAGATTTTTGCTATCAATACGCGTCCGGACATGAAGGTTCGCCGTGTGGTGGTCACCAATATCTTAACGCATGAGTTGATGGGCGATCTCATTGGAACCTTGACGCATAGTTCCGATCGACGGTTTGCGGTGCTCAACAATCATTCGACTAATCGAAACGTCTTTAACCAACAATTTGTGTACGATGATTCGGGCGAAGGGAGCACTCCGGGAGCTCAGCATAGTGATGGACCCGGCTCTCTCAATACATTCAGAGGAAGACAGGCAGGTGCTCAGTGGATCTTAACCGAATTGGATAACGCGCCCGGCCATATCGGGACGAACGTGAATTTTAATGTGTGGCTGGAGAAACAGCAGGACCTTACTGATGGAACTTTCGTGTCGATTCTGCCTGGCCAATGCGTCACGGAATTTCTCGATGTGTTTCAGGGAATTACCAATCTAACTGTCTTTGGCAATATCGTTTCTGGCATTGGACCGGTTTCCATGACCGTATGTGGGGAGTCAGGCGGCTGCAAATCCACCTCCCTCAACAGCTCACCTGGCAATACTAATCAGGTTACCTTCGATCTCACGAGTAATCCCTTGGTCAATCCCGGAACTTACACCGTCGTGCTCTGCAATAATGGCCCGGATCCGGTAGTGGTCTTTCTGCGCGCTCAAACGATTTATGATTTGAACGGCATCGTGCCTACCCGATTCTTTTCAGTCGGACCCACGGCCATTCCCGATGATGCTGTTTCCACTTCCAGTGTTTTTGTCACCAACGATGACCGCATCGTCTCTGTCGAAGTAGGCGTGAGAGTGGATCATCCGCGCATCTCCGATCTCGTCTTCCATTTGGTCAGCCCCGACGGCACTCGTATCCTGCTGCAGGAAAATCGCGGCGGAAACTCTGCCAGTGGCATGGGTTCTAATTTAAACACTACCAATATCGTGCCGGTTTCTTCCGCCGGCGGCCCCGACGCGTCCACCAACAGCGTCGATACCGGTCAAACTTCGGGAAGCATCCAAATCGATTACAACTTTTTCGATGTGCCCGATACCATGCACATCTACTATGATGGTGCACTCATTTTCGATTCTGGCTCAGTCCGTGGGGCGGGCACCTTCAATGTGTCCTTTGGTCCCGGCACCTCCACGGTTTTGACCATCGTCATGAACGAAGGCGGCAATCCCGTTCCATCCACTGCCTGGGAATATACGCTCACGGCAAGTCATTCCGAATACCTTTACCTCACCTTTACTGAGGATACGAACCGCACAACCACTCCCATCAAATTTGCCACGCCTCCTTTTACGGATAACGGTAGCCCCGCCTCGACTAAAGTCTTCCTCAGTGGGTTCGAACCTTCCGCTGCCGGAAATTACTCACCACCTGCATCACTCGATGGTTGGGCAATTCTAAGCAACCAGGTGAGGGTCGTAGATGATCCGTCCTCCGCACATACCGGCAACAAGTACTTGGCTCTGCTTAAAGCCGGATTGGATCGAGCCCTGCCTACTGTCGCAGGGAAAAACTACACCCTTAGTTGGGTTTCGCGTTCCACAAATTGCACGCAGTTCAGCAATTTTAAGTCGATTCCAAACTTGACGCTCGTTGGTTCCTCTGCCGTGACCGCTGCCGGCGATTTACGGCTCACTCCCGCCTCAGGTGGATACAATGGCACCGCTTGGTTGAAGGATAAGCAATCCGTTGCCTCAGGTTTTGATACTCGGTTTCAATTCCGCTTCACCGGCCCCTTCGGCGGTGGGGGAGGAGACGGAATTACCTTCACCTTGCAGAATAACAGCGGTACCGACCTCAACTTTGGTTCGCCCGGCGCATCGCCAAGTTACGTAACCGTCTTCTTTAATACATTTTGGAATTGGCCTGGTTGCTCTGATTTCACGCAATGTGACATGAGTGATAACTCGGTCGGGATCATCGTGAACAACGTCTACATAAGTCAGGTGGACCTTTACACGAAGGGTATCAACATGAAAGACGGCGCTGTTCACGAAGCCCATATCACCCACGACGGCGCTCTAATGAGCGTTTGGCTCGATAATGTGCCACTGCTCGCCAATATCCCGGTTAATCTTGCATTGGCTCTTGATAATTGTGGTCAGAGTTGGGTCGGCTTTACCGCCTTCACCGGTGCGGCGTGGGAAAATCATGACCTTCTAAATTGGTCCTTCTGTACACAAGCTCCGACTCCTTCAGCCCAGATCCTTGTGGCAAATACGCCAGTTAAAACAATTTCCGGAACCACTTCATGGAATACCAATTCTCTTGGGTTCACTGCGCAGCAAAATGGAACCGATTTTAAAATCGTGTCGCCCTCGTGCTCTTCGGGACTGCTGCTGGATACGTTCGAATTGACTCAAGTCGGTGGTGCAAGGTTTGTCCTGCCCGAACAGTCGCTAGACGCACTGGTTGGCTCACAAGCTTTTGGCAATTGGCAGCTTGAAATCTGGGACAACCGAGTCGGTCCTGGCGGCGGCACAAATTCTGCCCCCACCCTGCTGGGTTGGGAATTGTCATTCATTTTTGAGCACGCAGTGCCAAAACCAATCGACATCGTCCACGGCGTCACTCAAACGAATACCGTTGCTCCTGGACAAGTCCAATACTTTACCGTCAAAGTGCCCTATTGGGCTAGTTTCGCCACCAATTGGCTCATTGCGGCCAGCGGCCCTGTTTCAGTTCTCTTTAATCAGACGGGTCCGCCGACAGGAAACCCTGGAGACGTCACCCTCTTATCTAACACCACCCAGGGAATCCGTACGCTCGACACGAACAGTGCTCCCCTCCTGATTCCGGGGGCTACCTACTATCTGGGTATTTCAAATGCTGGTCTTACAACAGTTACCTTTGACTTTGAAGTGGATTTCGACGTCACGCGGCTTACTAATGGCCTCCCAGTCACGGGTACGGACGCTGCGGGCGCTCAACCAAGATACTTCTATTTTGATGTCGCCTCCAATTACACCGCCGTTTCCTTCATGCTCACCAATTTGAGTGGAAACGCCAATCTCGTCGTTGAAAAAGGCCTGCCTTTCCCGAGTCCTACCAATTATAACTATGGTAGTTTCAACCCCGGCACCTTCGACGAAGTCATTAACGTATTTACCAACTCAGACCCTGTCCCCTTGAGCCCCGGGAGATGGTATATCGGTGTGTTCAATGCCGATCCGGGCCCCGTAACGTACACCATTGTGGCCATTGGCTATACCAATGCCATTCCTCGGATCATTACCCTGTTCAACACTATCCCTTATTCCAATACGAACTCCGGAGTTGCTCCCGCGACCGATTATTATCGCTATTCGGTTTCCACCAACGCCGCCCAGGTGCGCTTTGAGATCCTCAATCCGAGCGCGGACATGACGCTCGTGGCCAGAAAAGGCCTGCCCTTGCCGAATGCCGGCTCCTATGACTACATCAGCGCAAACGGCGGGACGACCAATGAATTGATTATTGTTACCACGAACTCCACTCCAGTGAGACTGACCCCCGGCGATTGGTTCCTTTCCGCCATCGATGTCTCCGGTGGACCCGCGAACTACACCATCAAGGCGACCGAACTGACCGTCCCTTGGACCAATATTACTATCGTCAGCAGCGGTGTCAGCAATGGCCAATACTGCATCACATGGACCTCGCAGCCTGGCAACGCTTACACTGTTCAAGGGCGAACTACTATCGTTGCTCCAGGTTGGGATGACATCGCGACCGTTACTGCAACGAGTGACTACACGACCTATTGTATCCCATTACCGTCACCGTACCAGTACTTTCAGGTGGTCCCTGCCGGTTCATCCAGCGTTTCCACCAACGCCCCTGCCATCAGCAACATCACCTATTCTCCAACTGGCGTCGTCCTCAATTGGACCGGACCTCCCACCGCCCGCTACCAGGTCCAATGGAGTTCCACGCTCCCGCCCGTTTGGAACACTTTCACCGGCACCGTCACCTCCACGACCGGGAATTTCACCTACACCGACGACGGCTCCCAATCCGGCGGCCTCACCGGCCCCCGCTACTATCGCCTGATCCTGTTGCCATAGTCTCAATTGTAGAAGACGAGGTCACGAGACTCCGTTCAATCCGACTTAAAATTAGGAGACGGCGTAACCTATCAACCTGTCGGCAACAAAATAACGCGCCTCAGACTCAACTTCTAGAAAACGAGGTGACGAGACTCTGATCGATGAACTCAAAATTCCAGCAGACCACGTAACCTATTAAACCAATCGGAAACAAAAAAACGAGTCTCACTCAAAATTGTAGAAGGCGAGGTCACGAGACTCCATTCACTCAGCCTCAAAAATTTGAAACGACGCCCTAACGCATAGAACCCTCCGAAGCAAGTAGAAGGCGAGGTCACGAGACTCCAATTAATCGGTCAGTCGATCAACCGATCAACGAACCATCCAGAACCCCACAAACATTGACTACTAACCTCGTTCCCTTCCATAAGATAAAGAATAACGGCCTTCCCTTTCCGTCTTCTACACCAAAACATCTAACCTTCACCAAACCTCTCCATTCCAAGGCGGCCGATCCGACGGCTGAATATTAAACGGCGGGCGTACAATATCTCCGGCGTCTGGCCGTTTTTCCGCTGCGTAGAACTTCCAGAACTTTCTCCAATAATCATTTTCTCTCGGGTCGAGCTTCGGATACCCGGGCACAATCGCACCCATAAATTTCCAATCATCAACTCCCTTTACAATCCCCGCCCGGACCGGATTTTCCAAAATATAACGGCAACCCCTGGCAAAGGCGTTTTTTCTTCGATCTTCCGCCCGAAGCACGTGGTCGTGAGCCTGTCGCTGAAACCGTGCGGGAGCTAACATCGGTTTCAAATGCGTTCGAAGAAACGCCATTCCGTTCCGTTGGTCAGTCTCTAAACGCAGCCCCATCCACAATAGATGAATATGGTCAGGCATTAAACAATAGACCGGGCAAAACAAACCTTCCCGCACCGCGGCATGCAACATCAGTTCCCGAAAGTTGGAGTGGAAAAAATCCGACAACCAGCCAGTCACGTGATCAACGATCGTCAACGTCCAATGCACCACCGCGTCACCTTGGTAATATTCACGAGGGAGACGCGGAAGAAAATACGTCCGTCGCTGGTGTGCGCTTTCACCAATCTGTGTACCAACACGCATGCTGCACTTTAACAATAACTAATCACCGCCGTCCGAAAAAATCCTTTGTAGCAGACGAGGTCACGAGACTCAAATCAAACCCCTCCAGTCTACCCGAACGACCACGGACGAATCGCGAAAGCAAATCGAATAGGCGACCTAAAATCCACAGGAATTGTAGAAGACGAGGTCACGAGACTCCATTCAATCAGCCTCAAAAATTCAACACGACCACGCTAACGCAGCGAACCTCCGAACAACCTAACGCCCCTCAAATTCAATTGTAAGACGAGGTCACGAGACTCTGATCATAAAACAACCCCCAGTAAAAATCGGGCTACCGTAACCCTTGTAAACCCGCCTCTCTGAAAAATCTGGTGCAGTTCTTTCTCGTCTGTGCTTTCTGTTCCCTCCCGTCCAATCCTTCCCGGAATTAGTGAAAATTCGTGCTAATTCGTGTCGAGCATCCCTCCTTTCGGAGCCTCGTCTTTACGGTTCCTTCTCTCCTAAAGCTTTATCGAGAGCCTGCGCTCTGAACCAAACTCGAGTTCCCCAATGTGATTATCGTCACGTTGGCGCGGGTGTTTCGCACTTCCATGTTCTCACATTCGAACTTCACCTGGTTCATTCCCGCGTTAAGCGTCGGAGTTTCTCCCTCAATTTTTACCTCCTGTAGCAACTCGCCTTTCGGGCCGTAAACCTTGCAGTTCGTTGCGGATTCCAATTCGAGATAGCTGCCCGTTTCGAGTTCCACCGGAAACCGGATACGCTGCCCTCCAATCATGAGGCTGGGACGCTTTAAAGTAGCTTTCGTAAGCGGCAATGCCTTTATCGCGCTTAAGTAGGTGGTCACGTCCTTGCCCGGCGGAAGGTTGTTGTACCAGATCGATATGGAAGAGACCTGCCCGAAGTTGACGGCTTCGCGGTAAATCGAGTAAGCGTCACCGTAAGGCCACGAATACTCGGCCCAGCGGCGGCTTTCCGGTTCCACGAGTTCAAAATATCGCCAGCCATTGAAATCGATGGTGATGTAATGGTCTCCAATCCCAGCCACGAGGTGCTCCGGGCTGCGCAATTGCAGGTTTAGAATTTCGCCCTCGCCATCTCCATGAACCCACAAGCCTAGGCCTTCATGACCGCTCAGGTTGAGTGGCGGAGAAAAATTTTGCTGAATTTTCGTCCAGGCACCGCGTGGGGAACCGGTGCCATTTGTGGCGCCAAAGCGCAAACTCACCGAGCTTGCGTTCGTCACGGTTGTGTCTTTCGAAAGCTCGAAGGCAATGCCCTCGGCAGAGGCTCGGTTGGTAAAGGCTCCCAAATTGTCGGCATCCGCCAAAACCATATTCGTCGCGGCCTCCCATGGTCCCGCGGCCATGAGCGGCTCGATTCGCAAGCGCAACGGTTGAGCGCCGTAATCATTCGTGACGCTCCACGAGAGACTTGTCGGCTGCCGGGTTTCTACTTTGTGCCTCGCATACTGCGCGAATTGAAATGTTTTTTCGCCTTTTGCATCTTCGGACAATCGAAATTCGTTCCGCGGGACTGCAAGTTTCTGCTTCATCCCTGCTGGGACGCTCCCGGAGTGACGCAAGGTTTCGTACCGCCTGAAAATGTCGGCGAGGCGTGCCATGCCGGTCGCATTTTTAGGCTCGATGCCCATCAATGAGAGGCCGCTATCAGTACCCAGGGCTTTGCCACAGAGGTATTCGATATCGTCAGGAAAGGTCCGTTCCTCCTGCGCTCCGTTCCAATTTTTTACCGCCCACCAACCCAGATTTCCCGGCAAATACATCCGTTGATTGTTCTCATTAGCCGCCAGGTGCAAATCGATAAATTCTTTTTCGGCTCGGCGTGGATGGTCCCAGGCACCGGCCCGTGAACGGACATACCATAGATGATGGTGAAAGGTGCTCATCTCCATGAGCGCCGGCTTCTGGAGTCGCTTCGCCAATTCGAAAACAAATTGGGACCCGTAATGCCAGGCGTTCTCGCTGCCGCCCAAAATGTCTTCCCCATCAAGGGCATCCAAATAGACCATGTCAAAACCGCATTCGTTGTAAAAATCGGCAGAGCGCTGAGCTACTTCCGCAAGGAGTGTCGTTTCTGGATCCGGCACGAACAACCCGAAACACTCCTTCAGATGGTCCACTTTGATGCCCCGCTCATGTCTCGAAATCGCGGTGCCAAAAGCGCCACGCTTACAGCCGGTGAAAGCATATGGTGCGGTTTTGGAAATTCCCGAGTAGGTAATCAATTCTTTGTCGAGGCGCAACGTGACACTGTTGCGCACGAAAAATCCAGTGATGGCCGAGATCGCTTCGGTTGATTCCAGCACCGGCACCGTCACATCGTTGCTGTCGAGTGCTTTAGCCAAAGTAAATGTGCCGTCACTTGCCAAACGTGGATCCGGCACTGGACTCACCCATTCTGCCTTTTTATCAATGAAAAACGCATACGTATGCAGCCCGGCAGAGATTCCTGCGCCGTGCAGCTTATCAATCACCGCTTTGAAACCTTCGCGTCCGCGGGGAAACACTTTCTCGTTCACCAGACAGTCGCCAAATCGAAAAGACGTCCCACCGTGGAAATCGATTTGGTTGAATCCGAGGCTTTGGACTAGCCGGATCCAGTCCCCAACGCTTTGTTCATTCAGATTCCCAAAATCGAAGAGATACGCGCCTCTGGCTGTCGGAGCATCCCAGGCCCATGGCCCTCCGAGTTTTGATTTCGGTAAATCAGGAGCCTCCAGGACGACATCCTGCATGATGCGGCGCATTTCTCCAGGAGCACAGGCAACGACGGCCGTCTGAGCCCCACTGAAACCGAACCGTGGGAAACATGAGGCTCTCAAGTGACCGACAGGTTGTGGAAATTCACCCACCAGGGTTTTGAGATTCAATGCCATCGCCGCCGCCGCAAATGGTTCACCAGGGGAGCCGCTCAATGAAAGAGGCACATTGGCAAAAACGAATTCCTCCACGTTCGTTCCAGTCACCGAAATCACTTCCCACAGTAGGTAAGAGCCTTTTGCGGAAATTCGGACTACCGCCTGCACTGCCGTGTCAGCAAAGTGCAGGGTCAGGTCATTACTTTGGGAGGCGGCAGCGATGCAGGGATGGTATTTTCCTTCAACCTTTATTTCGGCGCATGGAGAGTTGCTGCGAACATAATTAATTCCGGACGCTCGGTCTGTGAACAACTGGTTTTTTCCGTCGAGGCCAATGGCATACATGACACGAGGGGCTTCCAGTTTCAGCGCGCTTTTGGGTTCAGTTGCCGCAAAGGCCGAGCTCGCGCTCAGGATGGCAAGCAGGAAGACAGCCGGGCAGGGCATCAACGATTTACCAGGCATTCCAGTAGGTCCCGGCTTGAAATGCCCAGTAATTACTCATGGAGCGCATGCGTTTCCATTGCACCGAACCGTCGAGCAGCAGGACGTTGCCACCTTTAGCTCCAACATCCGAAGGTCTAGTCAACTTGTTTACCCAAACAAACGGAATTCCCCCTTGCAGGGCGGCTCCGCCCGCGCAATGAGGTGCCACGACCCAGCCGTTCGGCGGCTCCGCCCAGGCGTTCAAATCGCAGGCGAGGGTTAGTTGCGGACCATCTGTAAACTTTAGGGGTGATATCCACTTTGGGTTCGGCTCACCCGACCAGGGTTTCTTATGCCCGCCATTATAACTGTAACCAATGACCCAGCCGATACCGGGTTGATAATATTGGAATGAGCCTGCCAGGCTCGGGCAGGTGCTCATGTTGGTGGCGCTGTATTGCTTGATGGCGTTAAAGGTGTTCGTGCTAATCCAAATGGTGTGCGAAGCGCCATCGTCACGATATCCCTGTGGCAGCTTATCTCCGTTATCCAATCCGTAGAGGTGCAGGGCGAGGCCGAGTTGACGCAACGAGCTTTGACAGGAGGTTCTGCGGGCTTTCTCTTTGGCGCCCACCAGGGCTGGCAACAACATGGAAGCCAAAATCGCAATGATCGCGATGACTACGAGAACTTCGATCAAGGTGAATGCCGGGCCGCACCTTTTCCTTAACGCGAGCCGTGGAAGGTTCGCCGCAGCAGCAGGCAAAGTGCGTTGCATAAAGGCAATCCGGGTTCCCAAAGACGATGCTACCTGGTGAGGCTCCAGGCAACCTAAAAACTCTGGCTTCCTGAAGGCCGCAATCTGACGGTGAATGGGAGTAAAATTCCTAAAAGTTTACTTGCTCCAACTGGTGCCTTGCTGCAATAGTTAACCATATGGTTAACTGATGACAAAAAGTATGGCTAAAGAAAATCCGAAAGTAGTATCGCGAGAACAATGGATGATGGCGCGGAAAGAATTGCTTGCGGCCGAGAAGGCGTTAACCCGCCGCAGCGACGAAGTCGCGCAGCTTCGCCAACAGTTGCCCTGGGTGCGAATCGATAAGCCATATCGTTTCCAGACCGAGGACGGAGAAGCGTCCCTGGCTGAGTTCTTCAAAGGACGCTCGCAGCTCCTGGTTTATCATTTCATGTTCGGACCCGACTACACGGCAGGGTGTCCCCATTGCTCGGCGATCGCGGACGGCTTCAATGGCTTTGCTGTGCATCTGGCAAACCACGACGTAATGCTCTGGGCGGTATCACGCGCCCCTCTGGCAAAGCTGCTCGCCTTCAGAGGGCGGATGGGTTGGACCTTCCCGTGGGCTTCCGCGCTCGGCCGCGATTTCACCTCCGACTTCGGAGTGGGCTACACCGAAAGTGAGCTGCGCTCTGGAAAAGCGGAATATAATTTCGGCTCAACGAAGTGGCCGCCGCGGCCCGCAGGCCAGGAGGGACCGCTGGCTTCGATTTCGGCGACCACGGGAACGGACTGGGCCACCTACACGCAGGATGCTCCCGGCATGAGCGCGTTTGCTCTGGAGGATGGCGCCGTCTACCACACCTACTCCACGTATTCTCGCGGATTGGACGGACTCTGGGGACTCTACCAATGGCTGGATCGGGCACCCCGGGGCCGCAACGAAACGGACATCTGGATTCGCCGCCGCGACGAGTACGGCCCCAGTCCGTCGAGTACTGGCTCGTGTT
>JADMIO011472302.1_pt1 | contig 12263 bp, 9 predicted proteins | sample 8958161 | NCBI WGS metagenome assembly JADMIO01 (sample SAMN16585339, study PRJNA669376) | soil metagenome | isolation source: Crop rotation soil | place: USA: Cullars Rotation, Alabama | collected 2011 | reverse complement strand
CGCGCCCGCCGGGCCGGGCGGGCCCAGCGCGCCGCCAGAGCCGGCCGCGGCCGCGCGGGCGCCGGCCGCGGCTCAAGCACCGGCCGCCGCGCAAGCGCCCGCCGCACCCACGACCGGGGCCAACCCGCCGACGCCCACCAAGCTGACGGTCGCCGAGGTCGGCTTCGTGAGCGACGCGAGCACCTACTTCGCGCTCGAGCGCGGCTACTTCGCCGAGCAGGGACTCGAGGTGGAGCTAGTGCGCATCGATCCGCAGCCGTTGTTCGCGATGGTCGCGTCCGGCCAGATGGACATGGGCATGGCGAGCGTCTCCACCTCGTTCTACAACGGGCTCGCCCGCGGGCTGGGCGTGCGACTCGTGGCGGAGGCGGCGCGCGGCACGCCGGAGTTCTCCAGCTCGGGCCTGGTCATCCGCCGCGACCTGATCGAGAAGGGCCGCGTGCGCGACTTCTCCGACCTGAAGGGGCTGACCGTCGCGCTGGCCGGCCCGGGCGGGCTGACCACGCTCTACCTCGGCAAGGCCCTGGAGCGCGGCGGCCTGACGAAGGATGACGTCAACCTGGTGACGATCTCCTACCCCGACATGCACGCCGCTTTCGTCAACGGCGCCATCGACGCGGCGATCCAGACCGAGCCGCTCGCCTCCGTCGGCCAGCGCCAGGGCATCACTACCAAGTGGCGCACCTCGGGCCAGCTCACCGGCGAGCTACCGAGCCTCGTCCTGATGTACGGCCCGACGATGCTCGGCGACCGGCGGCCCGCGGGCGAGCGCTTCATGGTCGCCTACGGCCGTGGCGTCCGCGACTACTACGACGCCTTCATCAGCGGGCACGCCGACCGCGCGGCCGCGGTGGAGCTGGTCACGCGCCACAGCTCGGTCACCGACCCGGCGCTCTACGACATCATGGACTTCGCGACGATCAATCCCGATCTGCGCGTCGACGTGGCCGGCATCACCTCCGAGCAGGAGTGGTTCTGGAATCAGGGGCTCTTGCCCGAGCTGCGCGCGCCGGTCGACGTGGCCGCCGCCACGGACAACAGTTTCGTCGACTACGCGCTGCGCATCCTCGGCCCGTACCAGCAGTGAAAGTCACTTTCGACCAAGCCGTGGCCGCTGGTCCTCGGCGGGGAGCCCGCTGCCGTTGCTGGGTCACTGGAGCCGCGTGCGGCGTGGTCGAGCGGCGGGGAGGCATCCCGCTGCCAGTGACTGCCACGGCGGATCATCCCGGAATGCGTGGCAGGCTTTGGCAGCGTATGGCAGCCTATGAGACTTGTCCGGCTCGTCGCTAGGGATTTCGCGGCCTGTCACCTTGAGCGCGATACGCGGTAGCAGCGCTCGCGCGAGCGCCAGCGGACAGGAGTCGCCGCCATGCGTCTGAAGATCGCCTTCATGCGGAACCCGCGCCTGGAGCCGCTCCTCGACGGCACCGTTCAGTCCGACGGCTTGGAGCTGGACTGGCACCTGGGCGATCCGGGAGCCCTCTTCTCGGCGCACATGCGCGAGAACGCCTTCGACGTCTTCGAGTTCTCGATCTCCAACTACCTGATCCTGCGCGCCAAGCCCGAGTGGGCGCACCTGCAGTGGACCGCCATCCCGATCTTCCTGGCCAAGCCGCTGTTCATCTTCCGTAACTTCCACGTCAACACGAACGCGGGGATCACGAGCCTGGCCGACCTGCGCGGCAAGCGCCTCGGCCTGCCCGACTACGGGATGACCGCCGCGGTCTGGGTGCGGATCATCCTGCGGGCGCTGTACGGCATCCAGTCCACTGAGCTGACCTGGTACAACGGCCGCTGGGCCTCTGGCCGCCACACGCGCATCCTGGGCATCGAGGAGACGCCGCCGCCCGGCGTGACGATCGAGAACCTCGACGAGCACGACGGCAAGGAGCTCGATCGCATGCTCCACCGTGGCGAGGTGGACGCCGCGATCGGCGACAACCAGATCATGCCGATCACCGAGGGGCCGACTGTCCGCAAGCTGTTCACGCCCGAGACCCTGCCCAGCGTCTCCGCCGCCCTGTACCGCGAGGCCGGCGTGACGCCCGTGAACCACGTGCTGATGATGCAGCAGCGGCTGCTGGCCGAGCGCCCGGATCTGGCGAGCGTGCTGTACGACGCGTTCGAGCGCGCCAAGCTGGAGACCTACGCCCGCGCGCAGCGCGCCGCGCTTGGCTACTGGCTCTTCCCCGAGGCGCAGGTGCACCAGCAGACCGCCAGCTTCAGCGCCGACCCGTACCCCTCGGGCCTGGCCGCCAACCGGACGATGCTGACGATGGTCGCCGAGCAGCTCAAGATCGACGGCTTCATCCCCGCGCTGCCCGACCTCGACGCCCTCTTCGCCGAGTCGACCCGCCCCACATAGCTTTCGGACGCTGGAATCCCTGGTCGCCCCCCGTTTGAGAGCGCCGCCGAGGGCTTGCCCAGCCCGGTGCGAGGCGCCACAACCGCCGAAGTTTTGAGGCGCTGCTACCGCCGCGATCCGACCTGGTGACGACATGCCCGTCGGTCAGGCCAACGCCGATTGGCGAAACGTCGGTCCCGACAGTAGTATCCCAGCAGTAGTATTTGTCACCGTCGGCGCAAGTGAGGCGCGCCTTCTGGCAGAGGACGGCACGAGCAGCGTGCCGGGAGCGAGGCAGGGGGGATTTCTCGATGAACAAGAAGATGCAGGTAGCGCAGATCAGCAAGCCCGGCGGCGACTGGGAATTGGTGGAGCGTGACATTCCCGAGCCGGAGCCGGGGCAGGTGCGCATCAAAGTAGAGGCGTGCGGCATCTGCCACAGCGATGTATTCGTCAAGGACGGAACCTGGCCCGGGCTGCAGTTCCCCCGAGTACCGGGGCATGAGCTCGTTGGGCGCGTCGACGTCGTCGGCAGTGGCGTCACGGAATGGCAGCCGGGGCAGCGCGTTGGCGTGGGTTGGCACGGTGGACATGATTTCGTGTGCGACCGCTGCCGACGCGGCGATTTCGCCATGTGCGTCAATCGCAAAATCACCGGCTTCGACTTCGACGGCGGATATGCGGAGTACCTGGTCGCACCAGAAGCCGCGGTGGCAGCGATTCCGGAGCAGTTGTCGGCGGAGGAAGCGGCGCCGCTCCTGTGCGCGGGCGTCACCGTCTACAACGCGCTCCGCAACTCGGGTGCGCGCAGCGGCGACCTGGTGGCGGTGCTCGGGATCGGCGGACTGGGCCATCTCGGCGTACAGTACGCCCGGCTGATGGGCTTCGAGACCGTGGCCGTCGGCCGCGGACAGGATAAGGAGCCGCTAGCGAGACAATTGGGGGCGCACCACTACGTGGATACGAGCGCGGGCGATGCGGCGGCGGCGCTGCAAAAGCTTGGCGGCGCGCGCGTAATCCTGGCGACGGCGCCGGACGCCAAGTCGATCTCCGCCCTGGTGGATGGACTATCGGTGAACGGCAATCTCGTCGTGCCCGCCGCGCCGAACGAGCCCCTGGCTATTTCCGCTGTCGCCTTGCTTCTGCACCGGCGTACCGTGACTGGATGGTACTCGGGCCACGCCCGCGATTCACAGGACACCCTGGAATTCAGTGCGCTGGCCGGCGTGCGCCCGATGATCGAGAAATTCCCGCTGAGCCGCGTGGCGGAAGGCTACGAACGGATGCACAGCGGGAAAGTGCGCTTCCGTGCCGTCCTGACCATGAACGAGTGAATGGCTATCGCCAGTACTCCCCTGGCGTCCGCGGCTGCACTATGGCTGGTACTCGCCCAGCGTCTGTAGCGCCGCGTCGACGAGGCGCAGGTCCACCAGCGCGTCGACGTCGACGGCCGCCTGCTGCTGGCCAGCCGCCAGATAGTACGCCTGCTGCGCCTTGATGTTCTCGACGTTCACCGTCCCATTCGGGTGCAGGCCGACCATGACCATCTTGTCGTAGAGCGCCGGGTTGGTGACGCCCGTGCGCTCCATCAGGATCGGGACCACCTCGGCGCGGGCCGGAGCGTCGTTGCGCGTGAAGGCGTCGTTGTAGAGCCGCACGCCGCGCAGGTAGGCGCTGACGAAGCGGCGCCCCGTGTCGGCGTTCTGTGCGAACTCGGGCGAGAAGGTCAGCACCTGTGCCTGCAGGCCGGGGCTGTACTGATCGGTCGTCTGGTAGAGGCTGCCGTAGCCGCGCTCCACGATCTCCGTCAGCGTCGGCTCGGCGTTGCCGGTCGCGTCGATGCTGCGGTTCGCCAGCGCGGCGATCGCGTCGGGCTGCGGCATCACCACCAGATCCATGTCCGCGAGCGTGAGGTCGGCCTGCTTCAGGAGCTGGACCAGCGCGTACTCGGGCGAGAAGCCCGTGGTCGAGAGCGACAGCGACAGCCCGCGCAGGTCGGCCGTGCCGCGGAAGCGGCCGCTATCCACCAGATCCTTGCGCACCACCACGCCGCCCGTGCCGTGCCCCAGCAGCGCCGAGCCGCTGTCGGCCACGATGACGAGGTTGACGCCGCGCGCCACGGCGTTGAGCAGCCCCGCGCTGATCGAGAACTGTGCCGCCTCCAGGCGGTTCTGGCTCAGCGGCGCCACCAGCTCGTTGCTGTTCCGCGCGGGGAAGGGCTCGATCGTGATGCCCTGCTCGCGGAACCAGCCCTTCGCCTCGGCGAGCAGCACGCCGGCGTGGCCGTTCGTGGATGGGCTGAGCGCCCCGACCCGCACGGTCACCGGCGCGGGCGGGGCCACGGCGGCCGGCGCGGCGGTGGGCGGCGCGCTGGTGGGGACGCGAGCGGGCGAGGCGGCCGGTGCCGCGGCCGGCGGCGGGGCTGCCGGGGCAGCCGGCGCGCTACAGGCAGCGAGCGCGAGCAGCGCCGCGACTGCAACGGTGGCGAGCCGGGCCCGCGCGCGGCGGGCGCAGGACAGCATACGCGAACGCGTCACAGCTCCTCCCCGTACCGCCGGCCCGCCCGACCGCCGACGGGGTATCACGTGCCCGGCGGGGAATCCTCGCGAAACTCGCCGAGGACCTCGACCGACCGCCGCGCGTAGCTCGAATCGACGATCTCCTCCAGCTTCAGCGGCTCCGCCAGCTCGACCGGCGCGTTGGCGAAGATGAACTGCTGGATCGCCATGATACTGTCGGTGTACAGGCCGCCGTTGGGGTCCGCGTAGGCGGGGCGCGTGCGGACGATCGTGGCGGCGGGCACCTTGGTGTACTGCTCCATGATCGCCAGGTTCTCGGGGCGCACCCGTCCCTCGCCGTACAGGTCGCGCACGCCCCGGAGGTAGCCCACCGCGAAGTCGACCACCGCGTCGGGGTTGGCACGGGCGAAGGCGCCGTTCACGGCGAGCCCGTTGGATTGCACGCCGCCGAGATGGTCGTCGCTGAGGCTGATGGCGATGCCGCGCTCCAGCGCCAGGCTGAGGAACGGCTCCGAGAGCGCCGAGGCGTCAATGCCGCCCTGCGCGAGCGCCTGCGGGATGTCCGCGAAGTTCAGCCCCTGCACCAGCTCCACGTCGTTCAGCGTCAGGCCGCCCTTGGCCAGGGCCAGGCTCAGCATGTACTGCGTGCTGCCGGTGGACGTGCCGTTCTGCGCGAGCCGCCGCCCGCGCAGGTCGGCGATGCCGCGCACGGCGCCGCTGTCCCACAGCTCCTTGCGCAGCACCAGCGGCAGCAGTGCCAGCGTGCCGGGCTTCGTCGCCGAGACGGGCAGGATCACCCGCAGGTCGATGCCCCGCGCGCGGGCGTTGAAGAAGGCGGCGTCGAAGCCGATGCCCGCGAGCTGCATCTGGCCCGCGCCGAGCTGGGCCGTGGGACTGCCCGCGCCCGGCTCCAGCTCGACCTGCAAGCCGCGCTCGCGGTAGTAGCCCTTCTCGTAGGCGACGTACAGCGGCGCGTAGGCGAGCGAGGGGATGTACCCGACGTGGATCTCTAGCGGCTCGCGTGCGGACGCGGGCGCCGCCGCGGCAGGCGCGCTCGGGGCGGGCGCCGTGGCGCCGGGGCCGCTCGTCGGGGCGTCGCTCGTGCTGGGCGCGCCGCTAGCGGCCGGCTGGCTCGCGGCGGGCCTGGAGGACGCCGGCGCGCAGGCCACCGCGCAGAGCAGCCACAGCAGCAATCCCGCCAGGCCCCAGCGCGCGCCGCGGCCACTCCCCGGCGATCCTCGGGCAGGCATCGACTCCCCCGTCAAGCGCGGCCGGCCGGCGCGATCGGCCAGCTCGGTACGGCGTGCAGGCGCGGCGCCGCGAGCGCGCGGGCTTAGCGGCCGGCGTGTGCAGCAGCCGGGATCAGCACCTCGCGGCAGGGCACGGGGATGCTCGCGTTGCGCGCCGCGTCGCGGATCACGCCCTTCGGGTCGCCGCCGTTTTGTACCGTGGCGATGCCCGCCAGGTAGATGCGGCGGAGGATGCTCACGCCGCCGTCGCTGACCGGCATCAGGCGCTCTTTCTCGCGCGCGACGATCGCGCCCATGCTGCAGACGATCGTGGCGTCCTCGGTCGGCACCGTCGAGGGCACATCGTAGCCGAGCGTCGGCTTGGGCGAGTCCTTGTACTCCTTGTACGGCTCGGCCACCACGGGCATCCAGCTCCCGGTGTAGGTCTGGCGGAAGCGGCCGGGGTTGCTGGCCGGCTTGAAGGTTACGCGGATCATCAGCGTGTGGGTGTCGTCGATCGGCACGCTCCAGCGCGCGGACTGGATCTGCCCCTGGGCGATGATCCGCTCGTCGAACTGCGCGTTCCAGCCCGCCGAAGTGGCGGCATCGGCGTCGGGGCTCTCCAGCAGGCGATTGGACGCCGACGAGACGCTGATCCCCGGCATCAACAGATGATGCTCGCGGTAGTTGAGCAGGTCTTCCCGCGCGGCGGGGCGATACGACTTGTAGACGACGCCCCACTCGCTCTCCTCGAACTCCGAGTCGGGCTCGGCGTTCAGGTCCGCCCACAGGTCGCCGTGCAGAAAGCTGACGTGGACGGGGTCCATCCCGTTCTCGACGCCCTGCAGCCAGTTGCACTCGGGCACGCCGGCCACCCAGGCATAGCGCTCGCCCTCGTCGACGAGGAAGTCGAAGCGCGGCAGCAGGGGAGCGGGCTGGGGCCCGAGGTAGGTGAAGATCAGCCCGCCCAGCTCCTGCACCGGATAGGCCGGGTGCTGCACGGTCTCCTTGAAGCGGCTGGCGCGCGGCTCGCCCGGCGTGTCGAGGACGCGGCCCTCGGTGTCATAGCACCAGCCGTGGTAGCGGCAGCGCAGCCCGTCGTGGCCGACGGTACCGAAGCAGAGATTGGCCTGGCGGTGGGAGCACAGCGCCGCGAGCACGCCGGGTCGGCCGTCCCAGTCGCGGTAGAGGACGAGGTCCTCGCCGAGCAGCCGCACGAACGTCGGCTTGCGCTGCAAGTCCTCGGAGATGCCGACCGGCCACCAGTAGCGCCGCAGCAGTGCGCCCATCGGCGTGCCCGGCCCCACGCGGGTCAGCGCCTCGTTCTCCGCCGCCGTCGTCATCTCTTACCCCCGCATCACGGTGAATACCTCGCCGTCGTGACCGGCGACGGGAGGGAGTGTTTGCAGTCGCAAACATTTCCTCCCGCTCGTTTATGATCGGGCGCCCGCTGGCTCCTTGGGCCGGTTCGGCGCGTACTCCGGGCGGATGACGATCAGGCGATTGGCCTCCTCGTCGCGCATCGTGCCCTTCGGATCGCGGCCGGCCTGAACCGCCGCGATCTCGCGCAGGTACATCTGGCGCAGCGCGATCACGCCGCCGTCCGCCTCGGTCATCAGCGTCTCGTTCTCGCGGTCGGTGTTCGGCCCCATGCTGTCGAGCATGGTGGCGTCCTCACGACCGATATCGTGATCGAAGGTGTAGCCCAGCTCGGGGACCCCCTGGCCGTCCCAGGACAGGTACTCGCCGTAGGGCTCCACGATCACCGGGTGCCGTGGCGTGCGGTCGTAGGCGACGTCCTTCTGCATCGGCAGGTAGTGGGCGCGGATGTGCATCGTGCGCGTCGAGTCGATCGGCACTGACCAGCGCGCCCCGCAGATCGGCAGCGCACCCGTATCGCCGCCGGCCATCTGATTCACGTCGCCCGAGACGGCGATGCCCGGCATCATCAGCCACTGCTCGCGGTAGTTGTAGGTGGCATCCGTCTCGCCGGGACGATAGGCCTTGTAGATCAGGCCCCAGGCGTTCTCCTCGAACTCCATCTTCTCTGGCAGCGGGCTGGCCTCGGTCCACACATCGCCGTGCAGGAAGCTGACGTGGAGCGGGTCGATGCCGTTCTCCACGCCCTGCACCCAGTTGCAATTGTTGAAGGCCTGGATGCGGCACATCTTCGTGCCCTCGGCAGCGAGGAAGTGGAAACGCGGCAGCAGCGGCGCGGGCGCCGGCCCGAGGTAGGCGAAGATCAGTCCGCCCAGCTCCTGCACCGGATAGGCTGGCTGCTGGATGGTGTCCTTCAGGGTGCTGCCCGGCGGCTCGCCCGGCATCTCGCGGACGTGGCCCTCGTGGTCGTAGAGCCAGCCGTGGTAGCGGCAGCGCAGCCCCGAGCGGCCGACCATGCCGAGGCACAGGTTCGCGCGGCGGTGCGCGCACTTGGCGGCGAGCAGGCCGAGCTGGCCGCCGCGGTCGCGGTAGAGCACGAGATCCTCGGCCAGCAGGCGGATAAAGGTCGGCTTGTCCTGCAAGTGCTCCGTGAAGCCGACGGGCCACCAGTAGCGCCGCAGCAGCTCGCCCATCGGCGTGCCGCGCTCGACCTGCCCCAGGATCGCGTTCTCTTCCCTCGTGATCTGCGCGCCCGCCATCGTCTGTGCCCCTTCCCGCGCCCGCGGCGCCATCCCTCTGGGCCACGTTGGGCGTATACTAGCGGCCGCCCGCCGGGCGGGCAAGGCGCGAAGCGGGCGAGCCAGAGGGCCACGCGACGGTGCGGAGCTCCGAGCGGGATGACGGAATCTCGCAGCCGGCTTGTGGACGCCAGGTCCTCAATACACGTTTAGGGGTCCGCTCAGGGCAGCAATTGGCCGGGCGCGTCGCGCGCGGTGCCGATCGCGCGGAGGATCTCGGCGACCTTGTCGGGGAGGGCGGCGACCAGCGCGGCCAGGTCGGCCGGCGAGGCGTTGGATGCGGGGGGCGTGGCGAGGGCATCGGCGGTCTCGGCGGCGCGGCGTCCGGCCTGCGCTACCACGGCCTCCGGCTGCGCGTGCGGCGCGGCGCCGCCCAGCGACCGCAGCAGCTCACTCGTGGCGCCCAGCCGTCGGCCGAGCTGCACGCGAACCTCGGCCTCGGTCAGCCTCAACCGGTCCAGGAGGGTGGGCAGGAAGGCCACACGGTTGCCCGCGTCGTCTACGTAGACGAGCTGCCCGCGCTCGTCGCTCAGCGCGCGGCCCCGCGACATCTCGCGCAGGATGTACACCGCGCCGTGCTCGCCCAGCCCCGCCGACCAGTCGATGCCCTGATCGTCGGCCGGCACGACCGCCAGAGACGGATGCTGCCAGACCGGTAAGAGGATGCTAGCCACCATCCCCAGCAGCAGCGTTGCCAGCAGAATGCCCAGCGCGCTCAAGCCCGACCGTCCCATGCCCACCACATATCGCCGGCTCGGAATGGTCCGATTATGGCATTGAACGCTGGCGAAGCACAACTGGACAAAGCGAACGTCTAGTCACAATTTCGACATGATTCGGTTAAGATGTGGCGGCGGTGGCCGAGAAGCTAGTCCGCGGCCGCCACGTCGCGCTCGACCACCAGATACGTGTCGCCGCCGAGGAGATAGCGGCCGGGATTCTCGGGGTCGGTGTTGCAGCGGGCGGGCGGCAGGGCGATCGTGTATTGGCCGTCATCGTCGGGCGCGAGGGGCACGGCCTTGCCCGCCATGTCCACCAGCTCGGCGTCGGCGCCGCTGGCGGACAGGCGCGCCTTCACCGGGTAGGGCGCCGCGTTCCAGACCACGGTGGTGCGGCTGCCGTCGGCGCGGTCGACCGCCACCCACTCCGCCTCCTTGCCGGGCGTGTAGCGCGCCACCTTCGCGCCGGCCAGGTAGCGCACCGTCGTCTGGTAGGCGGCGAAGGCCGGGCGCAGCGAGCCGTCCTCGCGCACCAGAGCCGACCGCTCGATCGCATCGACGTCGCCGTTGAACGCCGCGCCGGGGGCGTCCTGCGCCTTGTACAGCGCGATCCGCTCCACGCCGCCGGCTAGCGCCAGGCTGAACGCCTGCGGCACGTAGGCCGCCTGGTCGGCCAGCGTGCAGCGCATCTCGGTCGGGCGGTCGTAGCCGGTGCCCTGGTTCGTCGGATCGTCCCAGGGGATCAGGTTGGTCTCGTTGATCCAGATTGGCTTGTCCAGCCCGCGCGCCCGCAGCGCCGCGCGGTAGAGGCGCGGCACCTCGTAGAGCGAGTGGGGACTAGTGTAGAGGTGCAGCGTGGCCACGTCGAAGTAGCCGTCGTGGTCGGGCGCGGTGGGGTCGGCGGCGATCAGGTCGAGCAGCCGCTCGAAGTACTGCGGGCGGCCGGCGCGCTTGTCCACCCAGTAGGTCAGCCCCGCCAGATGGAGGCGCGCCCGCGGGTTGCCGGCCTTGATCGCGGGGTAGGCGACGCGCAAGAGCTGATAGTAGTCTTCCACGCTACCGGCCCAGGCATAGTAGGAGGCGTTCGGGTCGCCGGGCTGGATGTCCGGCTCGTTCCAGATGATCCAGTCGTCGATGCGCCCGGCGTAGTCGCGCGCCAGCCGCTCGGCGAAGCGGCCGAAGTAGTTGTCGGGGTGGTCCCAGGGCAGGTCGAGGTTGCGCGGCACCGAGCGCGGGCCGTCGGCGGGATTCGCCGCCGCCCAGGTCGGCGTGCTGATGATCAGCCCGACCGGCTCGTAGCCTTGCGCGCGCTCGCGGTCGATCACGTCGCGCGGCAGGAAGAACGGGTTCAGCGCCGCGCCCGGCGACGCCTGCAGCCCGCTCCACCAGAAGACGAGCCGCTCGAAGTGGGCGCCGAGCGACCGCGCGAGGTCGCGGTCGGCGATGCGGAAGGCCTCGACGAGCCCGAAGCGGCGGTCGCCCGGCCCGGCGGTGTCGAGCGCGGGCGGCGGGGCATCGACCGGCGCTTTTGGCGGCCCCGGCAGCGGCAGCCGCTCGGGCAACCGCGGCCAGCCCATCACCACCGCCGCGGCCGCGAGCGCCAGCACGAGCAGCGGGACTGCCGCTTTCACCGCTCGCCCCACGGCGTCGACGGCGCGCCAGTCGAGCGCCAGCAGCAGCAGCGCCGCCGCGAGCAGCGCCCAGCCCCACGCTCCGACCCAGCCGAGCAGACCGGCCAGCAGCGTCAGCGGCGCGGGCAGCCGACCGCCGCTCGCGTCGACGTAGAGCGGCAGGCTATGCTCGCTCACCTGGCGTCCGCTGGACATCTCGCGCAGCGGGTAGGCCACCGGCAGCGTGGGCCCGTCGCGCAGGCCCAGCCCCTCGGGCCAGAGCGGGGCGCTCAGATCGACGCCCAGGTCGTTCTCGGGCACGCGGTCGAGTGGCGGGCGCGACACCTGGCTCGCCGCAAAGAGGACGTACACCGCGCCGAGGAGAAACGCGACCAGGAGCAGGCGCCGCAGCATGGTTCACCGCTTACGTTGTGGGAGCGTGCGAGATTATAGCGGCAGGATCGGCTGCCCCTCGCCCAATTGCGCGCCTTCGCGACGCGGTCCGGCCACGCGCGGGCCGCATGGTACAGTAGGGCCACAGGGCAGTCTCGCACCCGGGAGCACACGGTGGCAGAGACAGTAGACGTATACGAAGCGCAACTCGATTTTTGGGAACTGCTGCAGCGCGCCGAGCAGGGCGAGCAGATCGTTCTCGTCCGCAACGGCCGCCCCTTGGCAGTGCTTTCGCCGTGCGCGGCGGCCAATAGCGAGCGCGCGCCGGGCAGCGACGGCGCTGCCGACCAGCCGTCCAACGGTGCCGTTCCGCCGCGCCGCCGGCGCATACCGGGGATAGATAAGGGGCGGATCTGGATCGCGCCCGACTTTGATGCGCCCCTACCAGAATTCGAAGAGTGGGAAGAGCGCAGCATCTTTCCCGATCTGCCTGACGCCAAATAGTGGGTGTTCTTCTCGATACACACACCTTCCTCTGGTGAAACCAGAACGACCCTCGGCTATCGCGGGCTGCTCGTCGTGCAGAGCCAGCTCGAAGGGCTGCCGCTGGTGACGGCCGACGCGGCGCTCACGGGGTACGGCGTGGCGGTCGTCTGGTAGGCGGCACACCGCCTGCGTAATTCAGCAACGGCGGCTACCGACACGCTAGCATTAGGGCTTTCCAGCACAGTGGGATCCGAAGCTTGGAATTCACGTGACTTGAAGTCGCGG
>JADMIO011116514.1_pt1 | contig 12264 bp, 9 predicted proteins | sample 8958161 | NCBI WGS metagenome assembly JADMIO01 (sample SAMN16585339, study PRJNA669376) | soil metagenome | isolation source: Crop rotation soil | place: USA: Cullars Rotation, Alabama | collected 2011 | reverse complement strand
GCGCAGCGCCGCCGCCGCGGCCGGTGTTCGCCGAACCGCGGTCGATCGAGCAACGGCTGTCGGCCATCGAAGCGCGTCTTTCTGCCCTCGAGGCATCGGGTTCGCCGGCGCCGGCGCCCGTGACGGCGCCAGCCCCGGCGCCGCGTGCCGAGCCGCGCATCGAGATTCCCGCTGCCGCGCCTGCGCCGTCGATCTCGACGGTCCCTGTGAGCAGCGCGCCATCCGGCTTTGTGCGCACGCCCGAAGGCACGCTCGAGCCGGTGAGGGCGGCGGCAGCACCGCCCCTGCCGCCGCGCCCCGAACCCGTGAGCAAGCCTGTCTTTATGCCGCCGCCACCGGCGCCGGCAAAGCCAAACGCGCTTTGGGCCTGGTTCACCGGCGGCAATGCGCTGACCCGGATCGGCGTCGTCGCGCTCTTCTTCGGCGTCGGCTTCCTGCTCAAATACCTCGCGGAAATCGTCGTCATCCCCATCGAGCTGAAGCTCGCCGGTGTCGCGGTCGTCGGCGCAGTGCTCATCGTGCTCGGTGCACGCCTTGCGGGCACGCGTCCGGGCTACGCCCTCTCGCTCGAAGGCGCGGGCGCCGGTGTGCTGTACCTCACGACGTTCGCGGCGCTGCGCCTGTACGACGTACTGCCGCCAACCGTTGCTTTCGTGCTGCTGGTCGCGATCGCGGCGCTCACGATATGGCTCGCCGTGCGCGGCGATTCCCAGGCGCTTGCCGGGCTCGCCATCGCGGGCGGCTTTCTCGCGCCGTTCCTGGTGGCCACTTCCCCTGGGCAACCTGCGCTGCTGTTCGGTTACTTCCTCGTGCTCAACGCCGCGATCCTCGTGCTCGCGTACGTTCGCGCATGGCGCGCGCTCAACGTGCTCGGCTTCGTGTTCACGTTCGTGCTCGGCGTGTTCTGGGGCGATCGCTACTACCGCCCCGAATATTTCGCGGTGGTCGAGCCGTTCCTCGTTGCGTTCTTCGTGTTCTACGTCGCGATCGCGGTGCTCTACGCGCGGCAGGAGTCGTTCGCGGTGAAGGCGCCAGTCGACGCGGTGCTCGTGTTCGGCGTTCCGCTGGTGGGCTTGTCGCTGCAGGCGGCGATGGTGCGCAACACGGAATACGGTGTCGCGTGGAGCGCGCTCGCCATGGCCGCCGTGTATGCGGGGCTGTGGCTCGCGTTGCACCGTCGTCCGCAATCCGGCTTGGTGCTGCTCGCGCGCGCGTTCTTCGTGCTCGCGGTGATTCTCGCCACCGTCGCGATTCCGTTCGCCGCCGACCCGCGATGGACGTCGGCGTGGTGGGCGCTCGAGTCGGCCGCCGTGTTCTGGATCGGCTGCCGGCAGCGACAACCCTTCGCGCGTGCCTTCGCGCTCCTGTTGCAGCTCGCCGCCGGCCTCGCCTTCGTCTACGGCGGATTCGAAAGCGGCGGCCGGTTGTTCCTCAATGCCTCGTTCATGGGGAGCGTGCTCATCGCCATTGCGGCACTCGCGACCGCGTGCATTGGCGATCGCAATCGCGCCGTCGTGTCCGCCCAGGAACGCGCGCTGGTCCCCGTGCTGATGGTGTGGGGCATGGCGTGGTGGTACGTCGCGGGCGCGCTCGAGATCACGCGCGCCTTGCCGGAAGCGAGCGAAGGCAACGCGGTGCTTGCTTACGCCGTGGGCAGCGTCGTCGCCGCGCTCTTGTTGCGGCACGTCCTGCGCTGGCCGCGCCTTGCGTGGTTCGGCGCCGGCCTGCTGCCGATCATGGCGATCGTCGCGATCGAGGACTGGCACGTCTCGCGCACCACGCTCATGGCCTACGGCATCCTGGTGTGGCCGCTCGCGTGGGCCGCGCACTGGTGGGTCTTGCATGTCGCGGACGGGCTGCGCCGCGACGAGGCGGAATCGGAAACCGTCGTCGCTGCGGCGTTGCGTTTCGCGCATGCCGCATCCGCCATCGCGCTCGTCGCGTGGGCCTCGTGGGAAGGCAGCGAGTGGGTGGGCCGGCCGTTCCCCGCGGGCACCGTATGGGTCGCGTGCGCCGCGGCGTGGCCGGCGATCATCTACCTCGCCTGCACGCGCTGGATGCGCACGGCCAGCTCGTGGCCGTTTGCCGACTATCGCGACGCGTACGTGACGAGCGCCGGCACCACGGTGGCGGCGCTGCTCGCGGTGTGGTTCCTGATCGTCAACGTGATCTCGCCAGGAAGCGCGACACCGCTTCCCTACGTTCCGATCCTCAACCCGCTCGACGTCACGCTCATTGCCGCGCTCGCCGTGTTGTTCGCGTGGGCGCGCGCGACGCTTCGCGCGACCGATCGCGATCTGTATTTCTGGTTCGGCGTCGCGCTGTTCCTGCTCGTCAACGCGATCGTGTTCCGCGCGGTGCACCAGTGGCTCGACGTGCCGTGGCGACTCGGCTCGCTGGTCGCCTCGAAGCCGCTGCAAGCGACGCTGACGCTGACCTGGACCGCCACTGCGCTGCCGCTGATGCTGCTCGCGACGCGGCGCGCGATCCGGCCACTGTGGATGATCGGTGCGGCGCTGCTCGCGGTCGTCGTGATCAAGCTGTTCGTGCTGGACCTGTCGTCGCTGACCGGATTGCCGCGCGTCGTTGCGTTCCTGGGCGTGGGCGCGTTGCTGCTGCTGATCGGCTATCTTGCGCCGCTGCCGCCGTCGCACGACGACGCGGCAGCGCGACGCAAGTAGGAGGCACGATGTCCGATGCCCGCGATGCGTTGCTCGAATGGCTCGAGGCGGGATCGCTCCCGGCCGCCAACGTCCGCGAGGCATCGCGTGTTGCCGGCGTCACGCCCACACCGGCGCAGTGGCGCACCTTCGTCGAGAACCTGTGCTTCGGCTTGGGTGCGGTGCTCGTCGCTGCCGCTGCGTGCTATTTCGTCGCCGCGAACTGGCACGCGCTCGGGCGGTTCGCGAAGTTCGCGCTGGTGGAGGCGGCCATCGTCGTCGCGCTGGCGATCGTGTGGTGGCGCGGCCTCGACTCGGTCGGCGGCCGCGCCGGGCTCGTCGCCGTATCCTTACTGACCGGCGTCCTGCTCGCGCTCGTCGGCCAGGTTTACCAGACCGGCGCGGACACGTTCGAGCTGTTCCTCGCGTGGGCGTTGTGCATCCTGCCGTGGGTGGCCGTCGGCCGCGAGCCCGCGTTGCCGATCCTCTGGCTCGCATTGGTCGACATCGCCATCGCCTTCTATTTCCGCACGAACGTGGCGCGTGGCTTCGGCGAGCTCGATCTCCTGTTCGCGCCGCGCCACGCGCTGTGGTGGATCCTCGCCGTGGACGCGCTTGCGCTCATCGTGTGGGAGGCGGCGGCCGCGATACGCGGCGGCTGGCTCGCGGTTCGCTGGCCGCCGCGTGTGCTGGCAACGGTGGTCGGCGCGGGAGTCACGTGGATGTTCGCCTGGGACATCGTCGATTTCGGTCACGAGGGCCGCGTTTCCGGGGCCGTTGCATACGTGCTGTTCGCTGCCGCGATGTTCTACGCGTACCGCGTGCATCGCCGCGATCTGTTCATGCTCGCAGGACTGGTGACCTCGGCCGTGGTGATCGTCGCCTTCGCGTGCGGACGCTGGCTGTTCGCACACGACGCCGCGGGCGCATTTCTCCTGACCGCGATCGTCGTCATCGCGTGCGCCGCCGCAGGCAGCTACTGGCTGCGCGCGGTCGGCGCCGAAGCGAGGAGCGAGTCATGACCGCGCGCAGCGAGCTGTGGCAGCGCATTCGAGCCGCCGGCCTCGTCACCGGGGACATGCCCGCGCCAACCGCCGACGCAGGTCCGTGGTATGTGAAGGCGATGATCGCGGTCGCGGCATGGATCGCCTCGCTGCTCCTCCTCGTGTTCTTCGGCATCCTGTTCCACCAGCTGTTCGAATCGCGGCCGGCGATGGTGGTGTTCGGGCTCGTCGTGTGCGGCGGCTGCGCGGTCGTGATGCACCTCGCGCGCAACAGCATGTTCGTGTCGCAGGTCGCGGTGGCCATGAGCCTCGCCGGGCAGGCGCTGATCGGCTTCGGCGTGCTCGACCAGCACTGGCGAAGCCCGCTCGCATGGGGCGTGTTCGCCGCAATCGAGGCGGTACTGGTCGTCGCTGCGCCCAATGTCGTCCATCGCGTGCTGACGACGATCGTCGCCGCATGGTCGTTGCGCGTGATGCTGACCTACGGTCACCTCGGTCCGTTCTTCCTCGCGTTGTCCGCCGCAGCGTTCGTGATCGCGGATCGCATGACGCTGCGCAGCCGCTGGGCGGGTTGGGTGCCGGTCAGCGCGGCGCTCGCGCTCACCGCGCTGTTCACGATTCCCGCGGCCATCGGCGAGATCTTCTGGTGGCCGTTGCGCAATACGCTCGTCACGGAACGCGCCATCTGGTGGATCGCTGCGATCGCGCTGGCCGTCGTCCTGCTCGCCAGTGTCGCGTCGATCCTGCGCGAGCAAGACGTGCCCGCGACCTCGCGCATGGGAGTGGTCGCCCTCGCCGCCGCGGCTGCGGTTGCACTGACGGGCTACGCGGTGCCCGGCATCGTCGTTGCAATCATCGTGCTGATCACGGCGTTCGCGCACGGACGCCGCGCCTTGTGCGGGCTTGCCATCGTCGGCATGATCGCGGCACTTTCGCACTACTACTTCTCGCTCGAGCTCACGCTGCTGCAGAAGTCCGCGGCGCTGCTCGCCACCGGCGTCGTCCTGTTGGTGGCCGGACTCGCGCTGCGCACCGGCGTGGTCGCGGAGGTCCGCCATGCGTAGAGCGGTCGCGGTGATTGCAGGCGTGATCGTGCTGGCGGTCGTCAACTGGAACATCGCGGCGCGCGAGCGCCTGGTGAGCGAGGGCCGCGTCGTCCTGCTCGCGCTCGCGCCGGTCGATCCGCGGTCGCTCATGCAGGGCGATTACATGGCGTTGCGCTTTGCCGTCGGCGCGCAGGCGCTGGATGCAGCGCGGACGACCGGACATGCCGACGGTCGCATGGTCGTCGCTGTCGCGCAAGACGGTGTGGCGACGTTCCGCCGCATCGACGACGGCGGCGCGCTCGCCGCCGACGAGGCGCGCATCCGCTATCGCGTGCGTGATCGCGATGCGCGGATCGCGACCAACGCGTTCTTCTTCGAGGAAGGCCGCGCGGCCGATTATGCGCAGGCGCGCTTCGGCGAGCTGCGCGTGGCGGACGACGGCGAGGCGATCCTCACCGGACTGCGCGACGCGCAGCGGAAGCCGCTGGGCCGCTAGCCAAACGCGGCGCGCACGAGCGCCGGCAGCATCACGCCCGCCGGCCCGCGCAGGACGTCGTGTGCGATCGCCGATAGCGGCGTCGGCTCCGGATTCACTTCGACGACGCGCGCGCCCGCCCGGCGTGCACGCTGCGGCAGCTCGGCGGCCGGGTAAACCTCTCCCGAGGTGCCGGCAACGATGAACACGTCGCACTCGTGCGCCGCTTTCTCGGCCGCGATTTGCGCGTCGGCAGGGAGCAGCTCGTAGAACCACACGACGTCGGGCCGCAGGAACGCGTTGCACTTGCTGCATCGGGGCGGCTCGCTGCTCGCTGGCTCGCTCCATTCACCTGCGATCGCGCCGCACGCGGAGCATTTCACGCGCGCGATGTTGCCGTGCAGCTCGACCAAGTTGCGGCTCCCGGCGCGAGCGTGCAGGCCATCGACGTTCTGCGTGGCCAGCAGGAAATGGGGAACGCGCCGCTCGAGCTCGGCCAGCGCGTGATGCGCAGGATTCGGTTCGACCTCCGCGAGCTTCGCACGACGCTCGGCGTACCAATCCCATACCAGCTTGGGATTGCGCCTGAAAGCCGCGGGTGTGGCGAGCTCGTGCGGGTCGTACTTTGCCCAGAGCCCGGTCTGCGCATCGCGGAATGTGGGCACGCCGGATTCGGCAGAGACGCCGGCGCCGGTCAGCACGGCAACCAAGCGCGCTTCGCGCAGGGCCTGCGCGAGCGAGGTCGAAATGACGGTCATGAGCGCGATGCTAAACTCGAATGCATGTCGGGCAACACTTTCGGCACGCTCTTCTCCTTCACCTCGTTCGGCGAATCGCACGGACCGGCGATCGGCTGCGTGGTCGACGGCTGCCCCCCGGGCATGGCGCTGACGGAAGCGGACATCCAGCAGGAGCTCGATCGCCGCCGTCCCGGCACGTCGCGCCACGTCACGCAGCGCCGCGAGCCCGATACCGTCGAGATCCTTTCCGGCGTGTTCGAGGGACGCACCACCGGCACGCCGATCGCGCTCCTCATTCGCAACGTCGATTCGCGCAGCAAGGACTACGCGAACATCGCCGACACGTTTCGTCCCGGGCACGCCGATTACACCTATTGGCAGAAATACGGCATCCGCGATTACCGCGGAGGAGGGCGCCAGTCGGCGCGCGAGACAGCCGTTCGTGTCGCTGCCGGCGCGATCGCGCGCAAGTGGCTGCACGAGCGCTACGGCGTGACGATTCGCGGCCACTTGACGCAGCTCGGCCCCAACGTCATCCCGTTCGAGAGCTTCGAGCACGTCGACGCCAATCCCTTCTTCATCGCCAACGCGACGATCGTCGCGGAGCTCGAGGCGTTCATGGACGCCCTGCGCAAATCCGGCGATTCCGTCGGCGCGCGCATCGAGGTGATCGCCAGCGGCGTTCCGGTCGGATGGGGAGAGCCGATCTACGGCAAGCTCGATGCCGACCTCGCCTCGGCGATGATGGGCATCAATGCCGTGAAGGGTGTGGAGATCGGCGCCGGATTCGCCGCGGTTGCGCAACGCGGCACCGAGCATTCCGACGAGATGTCGCCCCAGGGCTTCCTGTCCAATCACGCCGGCGGCATCCTCGGCGGAATCTCCACCGGCCAGGACGTCGTCGTGCGCATCGCGGTCAAGCCGACCTCCTCGATACGCCTCGATCGCCACTCGATTGACAAGCAGGGCAATCCGGTGATCGTGAACACGCATGGCCGCCACGACCCGTGCGTCGGCATTCGCGCGACGCCGATCGCCGAAGCGATGATGGCCATCGTGCTCATGGATCACGCGTTGCGCCATCGCGCGCAGAACGCCGACGTGGTGGTCGCCACACCGCGCATTGCGGCGCAGGCACCGCCGGAGATCGCCGCGAAATACGCGCGCGGCGCGGCGGTGGACGACCCCGATCCCGACGAAGCCTAGCTAGCTGCGGACCTTGTCCACCGTGGCGTCGGCGCCGCCGTGCGCGAACGTCACCGCGATGCGATCGCCCGCAGCGAGCGCATCGGCATCCGCGACGATTTCGCCGCTTTGCTTGGCGACGATCGCGTAGCCGCGGGTCAACACCGCTTCCGGATTGAGGTGTGCGAGGTTCTGCGCGAGCGCCGACAGTTTCTCGGCGGCGCGCGACAACCGCTCGCGACCGAGCCGGCGAAAACCGTCTCGTGCGCGCGCAAGCTCCTTGCTCCGCGTTGTCGCACCCGCTTGCATGCATCGTGCGAGCCGCCGTGCGAGCTCGCCGGCGCGAGCGCCTTGCTGCTTGATGCGCGCCGCGGGATGCACCAGCCGGCGCATCGCGTGATCGAGCCGCTGCTCGCGCGATCCTTGCGCGTGCGCGATCGCTCGGCGGTGCCGCCGCATGAGCACGTCCAGGCGATGACGCAGCTCCTGGCGGTCGGGGACGACGAGCGTGGCCGCTGCGGTCGGCGTCGGCGCACGCACGTCGGCAACGAAATCGCAGATCGTGAAGTCGGTCTCGTGACCGACGCCGGAAATGACCGGCAGCTTCGAGTCGAACACCGCGCGCGCGACCGGTTCCTCGTTGAACGCCCACAAGTCTTCGATGGAGCCGCCGCCGCGGGCAACGATCAGCACGTCGACTTCGCCGCGGGCATTGGCGATGCGGATCGCGCGCGCGATGTCGCCGGCCGCCTCGCTGCCTTGCACGCTCGCGGGATAGAGCACGATGCGCAGCGCGGGCCAGCGCCGCGACAGCGTGGTGAGCACGTCGCGCAAGGCGGCCGCGCGCGGGCTCGTCACGATGCCAACGGCGCGCGGAAACCTCGGCAGCGCGCGCTTGCGCGACGCGGCGAACCAGCCGTCCGCCTCCAGCTTGGCCTTCAACCGCGCGAAGCGCTCGTACAGTGCCCCCATGCCCGCCTGGCGCACACTGTCGACCGTGAGCTGGAATTCGCCCTTGGCGTCGTAGATGGTCGGCGTCGCGCGCACTTCCACGCGCAGGCCGTCGCGCAACGGGAAGTCGACATGCTGGGCGCGCAGCCGGAACAGGACGCAGCGCACCTGCGCCTGCGCGTCCTTCAGGTTGAAGTAGCAGTGTTCCGAAGCGGCGCGGTTGAAGCCCGAGATCTCGCCGGAGATCCAGGCGAGGCCCAGCTGCCGCTCGAGCAGCAGCCGCGCTTGCGACACGAGCACGGAGACGGGAATGACCGGCGGCTGCGGCCGCGCCGGACGGCGGTCATCCGGGGGCGGGCTCGCGCGTTCTTGAAAGAGGTCGCCGGTCATCGGAAGTAAGGAATCGCTTCGCTTCGACAACGCAGATGCAGCATGAACGTTGTCCAGGACACGTTTGTCACCGCGTCGTCATTTGTCTGACATCGCGTTGTCACACGATGGCGCAATTTTTACTAATCGTGCGCAAGGAAACGTTGGCTAACATATTGATTTTTGGATAAGATTTGTCGGCGAAATTTTGCCCAAATCAAGGATTTTCCCCACCCGCGGGTGACTTAGCGAACGAATTTACAAGATATGCACACAACTATCCACAGGATTTGTGGAAAACCCGGCGCAGGCGGTCCGGTGGCCCCCTCCGAATCCGTTGCCAGGCGCGGCTTTCGGGGGGTCGCATGGCTTCCCTATGAACGCCGGCAATGACGCTAGGCCCGGGCTTCGCTAGAATGAGCCCAGGACTCGATTGTTCATGAACAAACCGCAAATGGATGCTGCATCGCCGCAAGTCATGGAGCGGGAAGCCGCCCCGGCGCCGGCTCGACCTGCACCGCCGGCGCGTGCGGCCGCGGAAAATGCGCCGGCGCCGAACTTCCTGCGCACGGTCATCGCCGAGGACAACCGCACCGGCAAGTATGGCGGGCGCGTGGTCACGCGCTTCCCGCCCGAGCCCAACGGCTATCTGCACTACGGGCACGCGAAGTCGATCATCCTCAACTTCGGGCTCGCCGGGGAGAACAACGGCACCTGCCATCTTCGCTACGACGACACCAACCCGCTCAAGGAGGAGGTCGAGTTCGAGGATGCGATCGCCGATTCCGTGCGCTGGCTCGGCTTCGATTGGGGCGGCCATCGGTATCACGCGTCGGACTACTACGACGAGCTCTACCGCTTCGCGGAGTGGTTCATCGAGCAAGGCCTCGCGTACGTCGACAGCCAAAGCGCGGAGGAGATGCGCGCCACGCGTGGCACGCTGACCGAGCCGGGCCTCGACAGCCCGTACCGCAGCCGCAGCGTCGCTGAGAATCTCGATCTCTTCCGCCGCATGCGCGCGGGCGAGTTTGCCGACGGCGCGCACGTGCTGCGCCTGAAGATCGACATGGCGAGCCCCAACGTCAACATGCGCGATCCGGCCATCTACCGCATACGCCACGCGTCGCACCATCGCACCGGCGACAAGTGGTGCATCTATCCGCTGTACGACTACACGCATTGCATCAGCGACGCGCTCGAGCGCATCACGCACTCGATCTGCACGCTCGAATTCCAGGATCACCGGCCGCTGTACGACTGGGTGATCGAGAAGCTGGCCGAAGGCGGCATGCTCGAGCGGCCCTTGCCGCGGCAATACGAGTTCGCGCGCCTCAACCTCACCTACGTGGTGCTGTCGAAGCGCAAGCTGATCGAACTCGTCGACAAGGGGTTCGTCGACGGCTGGGACGATCCGCGCATGCCCACGCTCGTCGGCGCACGCCGCCGCGGCTTGACGGCCGAGGGCTTCCGCCTCCTCGCCGAGCGGACGGGTGTGTCGAAGACCGATTCCTGGATCGACATGAGCGTGCTCGAGGATTGCATGCGCGACGATCTCAACGCGCGCGCCGAGCGGCGCATTGCGGTGCTCGATCCGGTCAAGCTCATCATCGACAACTATCCGGCCGGCCAGGTCGAGGACACCGAGGCGCCCAATCACCCGCACAAGCCGGAGCTCGGCAAGCGCAAGCTGCCGCTCTCGCGCGAGCTGTGGATCGAGCGCGACGATTACAACGAAGCTCCACCCAAGGGCTACTTCCGCCTCACGCCGGGTGCCGAAGTGCGCCTGCGCTACGGCTACATCGTCAAGTGCGTCGGCGCCGACAAGGACGCGCAAGGCAACGTGACGGCGGTGCATTGCACGTACGACCCCGATACGCGCAGCGGCACGCCAGGCGCCGACGCGCGCAAGGTCAAAGGCAACATCCACTGGCTGTTGGCGGCGCATGCCGTGCCCGCCGAGGTGCGCATCTACGACCGGCTGTTCAAGGTGCCGTTTCCCGGCGCCCGCAACCCGTGGGGCAATCGCGGCGGCGGCAGCGAAGAGCCGGCGCCCGCGCATCACACGGTGGTTGCCGGCGACGACGACGACGGCGGCGAGGAGGTCGAGCGCAACTATCTCGACGATCTCAATCCGGACAGCAAGCGCGTGCTGCGTGCGTTCGTCGAAGCGGGGCTCGCCGCAGCGCCGCGCGAGGCGCGCTTCCAGTTCGAGCGGCACGGCTACTTCGTGGCCGACTTAGCTGACCACTCCGCGGACGCGCCGGTGTTCAACCGGGCGGTGACGCTCAAGGATTCGTGGGCTAAATAACGCCCCGCGGCGACGAATCGCGGTTGCCCGCGACGCCGCCAGCCCCCATATCCTTGAAACATTGCGCAAGGGCGCTTGCGCTAAGATGGCGCCCGCTTTCGTCCGCAGGAATCCCTTCCATGAAACGCATCTTCCTATTCCTCGCGACCAACATCGCGGTGCTGATCGTGCTGTCGGTCGTCATCCGGATCTTCGGCATCGACCGCATGGCGGGGTCCAGCACGTACGGGCTGCTGGTGATGGCGGCCGTGATCGGCGTCGGCGGTTCGTTCATCTCGCTCCTCATGTCGAAGCAGATCGCCAAGTGGTCGACCGGCGCGCAGGTGATCGACCAGCCGCGCAACGACGCCGAGGCGTGGCTCGTCTCGACCGTGCAGCGCCTTGCGCAGGGCGCGGGCATCGGCATGCCCGAGGTTGCCATCTATGAGGGCGACGCCAACGCGTTCGCGACCGGTGCGTTCAAGAATTCCGCACTCGTCGCGGTATCCACCGGCCTGCTGCAGAACATGAACAAGGAAGAGGTCGAGGCCGTGCTCGGCCACGAGGTCGCGCACGTCGCCAACGGCGACATGGTGACGCTCACGCTGATCCAGGGCGTGCTCAACACCTTCGTGATCTTCTTCTCGCGCATCGTCGCGAGCCTGCTGTCGGGAAACCGTGACCGCAATGGCGGTGGCGCGGCCTACTTCCTGGTGGTGATGGTGCTGCAGATCGTGTTCGGCCTGCTCGCGTCGATGATCGTCGCCTGGTTCTCGCGCTACCGCGAATTCCGGGCCGACGCCGGGTCGGCACAGTTCCTGGGCTCGCCCACGCCCATGGTCAACGCGCTGCGCCGCTTGGGCGGCGTGCCCCCCGGCGTGCTGCCGGAGACCATGAAGGCGTTCGGCATCGTCGATCCGTCGAAGTGGATGGCGCTGTTCGCGTCGCATCCGCCGATCGAGGCGCGTATCGCGGCGCTGCAAGATCGCCGTTAACGGAGCCCGCATGCGCTACAAGATCGAATACGAGGACGACAAGGGCATCTGGCACGACGTCTACGGCGAGGACGGCAAGCTGCTGGTCTTCGACGACGAGGACAAGGCGCGCGCCGAGCTCGCCAGGCGCTATCCCATCCTGTTCCAGATGGAGAAATACGCTGGCGGCAAGCGCACGCGCGTGATCCGCATCCTCGAGGACGAGGACGACTGGCCGAAACGCAAGTAACGCCGGTAACATGGCGGCCCGGAAACGCGTGGCGAGGGCCGTCACCATGATCGACTTCTACTCCGCGGCCTCGAGCAACGGCCAGCGCGCGGCCATCATGCTCGAAGAGTGCGGCTTGCCGTATACGCTGCACAAGCTGGACCTCACGGCAGGCGACCAGCGCAAGCCGGAGTTCCTCGCGATCAATCCTGCCGGCGCGATTCCCGCGATCGTCGACCACGACGGGCCGCACGGCAAGCCGATCGCGCTCGCGCAATCGGCGGCCATCCTGTTCTATCTCGCGCAGAAGTGCCGCCGCTTCCTGCCCGACGACCCGGCGCAGC
>JADMIO011006456.1_pt1 | contig 12264 bp, 7 predicted proteins | sample 8958161 | NCBI WGS metagenome assembly JADMIO01 (sample SAMN16585339, study PRJNA669376) | soil metagenome | isolation source: Crop rotation soil | place: USA: Cullars Rotation, Alabama | collected 2011 | reverse complement strand
ATGCCGCCTCCATCCGAGGCGCCGGATCCGCCGCTCTCGCACGTCGCCTCGGGCGCCCGCGCGTAGGCCGCGAGCGCGCGTCCGCACGGGGACCCGGCGGGCGCCCCGGTCGCGTCCACGAAATCGACGGGCGCGTCGCACGCGGTCGTCGTCACGTAGACGTCGCCGCTCGACGCGAGCCAGCAGCGCACCTTCTCGCAGACGCCCGGGTCGGGGCCGTCGATCACGTCGATCGCGAGGCCCTTCTCGAGGCAGTCCTGCTCCGCCACGTAACGCCGCGCGCCGAACGTGTGGAACACGCGGCTGCTGCAGGCCCCGATCGCGCCCGCCAATGCGAGCGCCAGCGCGACCGCGCGCGCGACGTGCCGCGCGGCCACGTCAGGTCGGCGCCGACGACTTGATCTGCAGCTCGGCGAGCTGCGCGGCGTCGACGACGACCGGCGCGCCCGTCATCTGATCGGTGCCCTGGTTCGTCTTCGGGAACGGGATCACGTCGCGCAGGTTCGGCGCGCCCGTGAGCAGCATCGAGAGGCGGTCCATGCCGAGCGCGATCCCGCCGTGCGGCGGCGCACCCGAGCGGAGCGCGTCGAGCAGGAAGCCGAACTTCTCGCGCGCCTCCTCGGGTCCGATGCCCATCACCTTGAAGACGCGCTCCTGCACCTCGGGATCGTGCAGGCGGATCGATCCGCCGCCGATCTCGAACCCGTTCAGCACGAGGTCGTAGCGGTAGCACTCGACGCGGCCGGGGTCGGTCTCGAGCAGCGGGATGTGCGCGTCGACGGGCCGCGTGAACGCATGATGCGCGGCCACCCACGCGCCCGGCGCGTCGCCCGGCTCGAAGAGCGGCGGGTTCGTCACCCAGCAGAGCTTCCACTTCCCGCCGTGGCCGTACTCCGGGATGAGCTGCATGCGCTTGGCGACGTCGACGCGCAGCTTCGCCATCACGGTGTGCACGATGTCCGCCGGCCCGAACTGGAAGCAGAGGACGTCGCCAGGCTTCGCGCCGCACGCGGCGTTGATGCGCTCGCGCAGCTCGTTCGTGATCGACTTCGACAGCGGCGACTGCGTCCACGATCCGTCGTCGGCGACCTTCGCGCGCGCGAGCCCGCGGAAACCCTTCACGTCGCGCAGGCCCTTCTCGAGCTCCTCGAGCTGCGGCCGCGAGAGGTTCGCGCTCGCGGGGATGACGAGCGCCTTGACGATCTTGCCGTGGTGCCCGCCGCGTTCGCTCGCCACCTCGTTCGCCAGCTCGACCCACAGCGGCACGCCGCCGCCGTTCTGCTCGACGACGAGGTCGGTGAGCTCGACGTGCTCGAGGCCGAAGCGCAGGTCGGGCTTGTCGTTGCCGTACTTGCGCATCGACTCGTCGAACGGGATCCGCGGGAAATGCCCTTCCGGATAGAGGTCCTCGAGCTCGAGGCCGAGCGCGGCGTGGAAGACCTCGAAGACGAGGCCCTCGACGATGCCGAAGACGTCGTCCTGGTTCACGAAGGAGAGCTCGATGTCGATCTGCGTGAACTCGGGCTGGCGATCGACGCGCTGGTCCTCGTCGCGGAAGCATTTGACGATCTGGAAGTAGCGATCGAAGCCCGCGACCATGAACAGCTGCTTGTAGAGCTGCGGGCTCTCGGCGAGCGCGTAGAACTTCCCGGGCGCGACGCGCGAGGGGACGAGGAAGTTGCGCGCGCCGCCGGGCGTGTAGCGAACGAGGTACGGCGTCTCGAGCTCGAGGCAGCCCTGGTCGGAGAGGTAGTTGCGCGTCGCGCGGTTCATCTCGTGGCGCATGCGCAGCGCGCGGACGAGCGGTGCGCGGCGGAGGTCGATGTAGCGGTACTGAAGGCGCACCTCCTCGCGCGTGTCGGAGTCGTCGGTGATCTCGAACGGCGGCGTCTCGGCCTTGTTGAAGACGGCCGCTTCGATCACGAGCAGCTCGATCTCGCCGGTCGGGAGCTTCGGGTTCTTGTTCGTGCCGCGCGAGAGGACGACGCCGCGCACGCCGATGACCCACTCGTTGCGGACGTGCTCGGCGAGGTGGTGCGCGTCGCGAAGGACCGCGTCGTCGAGGTCGGAAGGCGCGCCGCCGCGGGCGGACCAGGCGTCGGCCTTGGCGTAGGCGGGGTCGAACACGACCTGCGTGATGCCGTCGCGGTCGCGGAGGTCGATGAAGACGCAGCCGCCGTGGTCGCGCCGGTGGGCGACCCAGCCGAACAGCGTGACCTCCTTGCCGATGTCGGCGGCGCGCAGCTCGCCGCAGCGGTGGGTGCGCTTGAGCTCGTCGATGAAGCGGGACACGTAGCGACCTCCAGGTGGGGTTGGACGATAGCAGACCCCAACACCCCCCAACCCCCCTCTTCCCGAGGGGGAAGAGGGGGGCTCGGACTCGCGTAGGAGCGCCGCTCGGACCGCGCGCAGCCTCGCTCGGACCGGCGCGCGAGCCCTGCTCGGACCCGCGCGCAAGCCCGATCGCGCTGCAGGAAGTTGCCTCGTTTCAACGGGATCTGGCACTTCGAGCGCGATGGGAACGCCGCCCGGAGCGTCGCCGAGCGCGGACGTCGAGCCCGGCGCGAAGTGGCTCGAGCGCGTGCTCGGCGTCGTGGCGTGCGCGCTTCCGTTCGGGCTTGCGCTGGCGCGCACGGCGTCGAGCGGGCAGTGGCGCGACGACGTGTCGGCCGTTCGCGACGTGGGGCTCGTGGCCGTCGGCCTCGGCGGTGGCGTGTCGACGGTCGTCACGCAGGCGCTCGGGCTCTTGCCGCTCGGGTCGCTCGCGTTCCGGGCGGCGTTCGGGTCGGCGCTCGCGCTCGCGCTGGCGGCGCGGCTGCTCTACGGGCTCACGTTGCGGCTGCTGGCGGCGACGTCGCCGTGGGCGCCGGCGTTGCGCGCGGTGCTCGCGGCGATCGCGACGCTGACGGCGGCGCTCTCGCCGACCTGGCAACGAGAGGCGACGGTCGGCGGCGGCGCGATGATCGCGGTCGTGCTCGCGCTCGGCACGCTCGCGGCCGCGCTGCGGGTCGCGCCGGTCGGAGCGCCGATCAGGACGGGGACGCCGGCGCGCGCGTGGATCGCGCTCGGCGCGCTCGTGGGCGCCGCGTTCGCGGAGAGCCCGCCGACTGCGCTCGCCCTCGTCGCGGCGCTCACGGCCTTCTTCGCCGCGGGCCGGCTGTCCGTCCCCTGGCTCCGCATCGTACCGGGCGCGATCGCGTGGCGCTCGCCGCAGCGGCGCGTCGTGGCCGCGTCGATCGCGGCGGCTGCGGCGACGGCGGTCCTCCTCGCGGCGCCGCTCCTCTTGCGGCCGCTCGCACCGCGCGCGTGGGTCGACGTCGGGCGCGCGCTGTCGAGCTCGTCGCTCGCCGCACTCGACGTCGCGGGGCCGCGCACGACCGCGCTGGCGGCGTGGATCGGCGAGGTCGGCGTGGTGTCGCTCGCGATCGCGGCGTTCGGGCTCGTGATGAGCGTGCTGGCGGGGCGCACGCGCTCGCTCGGCCTGGCGCTCGGCGTGCTCGTCGCGTTCGATTCCTTGCTGCCGGCGCGCGTGGCCGGCGTGCTCGCCGCGGATCCGCTGACGGCGCTGCGCTCGCTGGCGGTCGCGGCGATCGGCGTCGCGTCGGCCGCGGGCGTGCACCGCTTCGTGGCCGCGCTGCTGCGCGCGCGCGTGCCGATGGCGCGGAGCGGGGCCGTGCTGGTGGTCGTCTTTCACCTGACGCTCGTCGCGCTCGCGTCCGAGGAGGCGAGCTTCTCGGCGGATCGCAGCCAGCAGGTCGGCGCCGAGGAGTGGGCCGACGCCGCGCTCGGCGCGATCGAGCCGTCGTCGGCGGTGCTCGTGCGCTCGCCCTCGATCGCGTGGCGGCTGTGGGCCGCGCGCATCACGCGCGGCGAGCGGCCCGACGTGGTCGTGGTGCCCATCCCGCTCTTGTCGCGGGGGCGCGTCGCGTCGAGCCTCGTCGCGGCCGACAGGAGCCTGGAGCCGCTCCTGCGCGACTTCGCGCTCAGCGGCGCGCCCAGCGAGTTCGCGCTCTCGAAGGTCGCCGACGCGCGGCCGCTGCACGTGGAGCTCGATCGCGCGTGGTCGCGACGCCTCGTGACGCACCTCGCGATCCGCGGCCCGTGGCTGCAATACGCGGCGCAGCCGCTCGGTCCGTCGGATCGCCGCATGGCGCTCGGCACGGCGGTCCCCCTGCAGCGGCTGCTGCGCACGCTCTCCGAGAGCTCGGTGCCCGATGCGTCGACCGGGGCCGTCGTCGCCGCGACCCTACGCGGTCACGCCGCCGTGCTCGACGTGCTCGGCGAGGCCGACGCCGCGCAGGCGTACCTCGATCGCATCGGCCCGCTGCTCCCGAAAGACCCGCTCGGCGGACGCCTCGCGCTGAGCTCGGCCATCGCCGACGCCGCGCACCTCGTCGCTTCCCGTGAAGGCGCGCGCGTGACGAAGGCCTTCTGACCGGGGGTTACTTCGGCGTGCCGTCGAAGATCCACGACACGAGCCGCGCGCGCTCGAAGTGCGTCGGCTGCGCGCACGTGCCCTCCTTCACCTTCGACTGATCGCCGTTCAGCTCGGTCAGGTTCGGCGTCGCGTCGTCGGCGAACCAGCACGGGTTCGGGTTGCCGTGGCTGTCGTTCTTGTGGCCGCTCGGCGGGAACTTCCCGGGCTGCGCCTCGTTCTTGTTCGCGCCTCCCAGCATGAAGAAGTTCGGCGGCAGGACGTTGTCCTGGAGCGACTCGCAGCCCGGCGGGAGATTGTCGGGGTGAACGCCGCACCAGACGACGAACTTCTTCTTCGTGACCGCGTCGAAGTCCATGTGCGTGCGCCAGTCCGGGTTGCCCTCCGGATCGGGCTTGGTGCCCTTCGGCGGGAAGTCGCCGCCGAGGCCGTTCGCGAGATCCCACTCGGGCCACGTGGTGTCGGTGTTGAACTCCGAGAGGTCCTGTCCCGTCGGCGCCTTGAAGCCGGGGAAGTGGCAGCCACCGCAGAAGTCCTCGACGAACTTCTGCGCGAAGTTGCCCCACGTCGCCGGGTTCTCGTCGGGCTGACCGCAGCCGGCCGCGCACTTCGACTGGTAGCAAGAGAGCAGGTCGCCGGTCGCCGTGTTGGCGTTCGCGCCCGAGACCTCGAGGCAATACGGCGTGCTGAAGCCGGTCTGGAACTCCGTGGCGGCATCCGCGTTGAAGCGGCAGTCGAAGAAGGTGTTGTAGCCGCCGACGCAATCGCCGTCGCACGCCGTGAGCTCCGCGCAGCATTGCTGGCGCACGCACGCGAGGCACGCGTCGTCGTTCGGATCGGAGTTGCACGTGATGGGCTCGTTCGAGCCGCCGCCGCCGTCGTACTTCGGGGGCTCGAGGCCGCCCGCGCCGGCCGTCGCCGCGGCCGCGCCGCCGTAGCCGCCGGTGCCGCCGACGCCGGTGCCGCCCGCGCCGGTCGCCCCGCCGTAGCCGCCCGTGCCGGTCGCGCCGCCCGTGCCCGCAGCTGCGCTCGTGGTCGTGGCGCCGGAGCTCGTCCCCGACGTGGCGCCGACCGCGGACGTGCTCTGCCCCGATCCTTCCTTGACCGTGCAGCCGACCCCGATCGCTCCCAGCGCGACCAACGAAACACCGAACAGCCTGTACGCGTTCGCCATGGCCAAGCACCTCGCGCGAAAAGCCTTCAGAAACCGTACCCGACGCGGACCGACGCTCGCAACCCGCGGCGTGACCCCATCTCGTACGTTCCTCGCGTCCGCGAGCTCCCCTCGAGAGGCTCGAGAGGGCGGGCGGGCGCTCAGCGCGGCGGGCGCGGGGTTTTCGTCGCGATCGCGTCGGTGCCGCCCGCGGGCACGTTCAGTGACGTGGATGCGGGGACGCCGCGGATCTGCAGCACGTACGTGTAGAGGGCCGGGACGATCGGCGCCGGACCGCTCGCGGCGAGCGCGCCCGCGGGGTCGGCCTCCAGCGGAAGCTGCCGCGAGAAGCCGGTCCGCTCGATCTTGATGGACCCGCGCGCGTCGCGCGGCGCGATCGGGCGGCGCACGTCGTCGCTCAGCCAGAGCCGGATCCCGCCGTCGCGCCGCACGACGATCTCGACGTGGACGTCGCCCACCATCGTGACGACGCCCGCGTGGCGCGGCTCGTGATCGGCGTGCGGCTTGGCTCCGGGAGGCGGGGGCGGTCCCCACTTCGCGGCGGGCGGCGGGAGCGGCGGCGGCTTGTAACCGCGCGGCACGCCGGTGCCGGCGAGCACGGGCACGACCTCCGTGACGAGCACGAGCGGCACGAAGATGAGGAGCCCCGCCGCGACGCTCGCGACCGTGCCGACCGCCCCGCCGAACACGAGCGTCGACGAGCTGTGCCGCAGCCGCCGCCAGAAGCGCACGTTCGCGCGGAACACGATCCCGTCGAGCGACGTGCCGCGCCCGCCGCGGAAGAACAGCAGCAGGAACCCGGCGATCGGATAGACGTGCACGATCTCCGCGAGGCCGAACACGGCGATGAAGTTCGCGAAGATGAACGCCAGGATCAGCGTGGTGACGCGGTTGAACGCGCCGAACAGCATGAGGAGGCCGAAGACCATCTCGCCGAGCGCCGTCGTGAACGACCACGCCTCGCGCGTCAGCGCCGGGAAGAGCGCCTGCGGCCCCGCAACGATGTCCGGGTGCTGATCGCCGACGCCGATGAACAGCTCGGCCAGGAAGATCTTGTTGATGAGCCCGAGCAGGAAGAACCCGATGCCGAGGCTCAGCCGCATGCCGAGGAGCTGTCGCCCCGTCACGCCCGCGCCCCGCGCACGAGGCGCGAACAGGTAGAAGAACGCGCTCGCCAGCACGGGGATCGCGTCGATCGCCGCGATCCCGTACGCGACGCACAGGTACACGAACACCGCGAGCATCACGACGCCGAGCGCGCGCCAGAAGATCCCCGAGAGCACCCACACCGCGAGCACGCACGAGGCGATGCGCAGCGCGAGCCCGAGCTGGTCGTCGCCGACCGGGAAGCTCGGCATCACGAGCCAGCCCTGGTACGCGCCGAGGCCGAGCACGAACGCCGGGATGCGCCCGAAGACGAAGGTCGCGACGCGCAGCCCGACCGGCATGAAGCGCCCCTCGAGCTCGCCGTCGAGCGCGAACCGCGCGAACCACCGGAAGGCGCGCGCGACGATGTTCCGCCGCGCCTCGCGCTCCTTGCCGGCGGCCGTGACCGGCGTCAGCGAGTCGACGATGCCCGGCGCGAACAGGTACCAGAGCACCACGACGCCGAAGACCGCGATCGTCGCGCCGATCGAGAAGAGCAGCACCTCACCGCTCATCTGCTGGAAGTAGAGGCGGTTGATCGGGAAGCGCGGCGCGTTCGGCACCCAGCGCTCGTGCGCGGCCGCGAGCGCCGGCAGGAGGCCGATCGCTCCGAGGGCGAGCGCCGCGGCCCGGTCAGCGGATCGCATGCTGCGCCATCCCCCGCAGGACCTCGCCCTCGATGTCGTGCACCATCGAGGGGTCGAGCCCGAAGCGCTCGAGCGAGTCGATGAGGAAGTTGTGCTCGCGCCCGTCCATCGCGCCGTCGCGCCACGCCATCGCGTAGAGCACGCGGTAGAACGCGAGCAGGTCCTGCTGCGCGAGGTGCTTGCGGAGGAGCGGTCCGTCGACGCCGAGGTCGCGCGCGAGCTCGACGGCGATGCGCGCGTCCGCGGCCGCGGGTTCGGTCACGCCGTGCTGCACGCGGAGCACGTCGTGCAAGAGCTGGCGCTCGGAGGGCGCGATGACGCCGTCGGCGCCCGCGAGCCGTACGAGCCAGTTGAGCACGAGGTCGCTCCGCATCGCGCCGCACGTGCTCACGACGAGCTGCTCCATGTACGTGCGGTCGGCCTCGAGGGGGCGGCCGTTCGGGACCTCGACGGGGATCGACTGGCGCAAGAGGACGACGTTCGCGTCGGTGCCGAGCACCTCGAAGTCGACCGACCAGTAGACGAGCAGGCGGTGCGCCTCCTCGGAGAAGAGCCGCGAGAGGTCGTCGCCCACGACGCCGGTGCGCAGCGCGTACGCGGGCATCTGCACGAACGCGGCGTAGCAATCCGCCTGGCCGACGACGGGCGCGAGCACGAGCGTGTTCGCGTAGAGGCGGCGCGCGCGGTGATCAAACAGCGTGCACGCGAGCGTGGCGCGCACGACGATCGGTCGATTGCGCCGCGGCTCGACGCGCGCCCAGACGCGCAGGCCCTCGCCCGGCGCGACGCTCTCCGGCGTGACGCGGAACTCGCCGCGCCGCACGAACACCAGCGAGCGCGCCGCGCGGAAGACGGACGCCGCGAGGAGCACGGCGAGCACCACCAGGATGGCCATGACGGCCAGCGGCAGGAAGAACAGGGTCACGCGAGGGCCCATCCTACCCGGCTCGGCGCGCCGTCCGAGGAGGCGGCGTGCGGCCCGCGACGCGATGTGAGAAGCTGGGCGCCCCCGGGGCGGGGAAGATCTCCGGGGTCGGTGCGTATCAGGCTGGTACTACGCAGTCATTCGGAGCTCGGCGACGGCGCGGCGGCCGCGGCGAGCTTCGCGAGAGGGTGAAGGGTCAGGGCTTATGACGAGGACGACGGGTCGGGCGGCGGGCAAGGTGGGTTCGGTCTTCTGCGGCTTCCTGGGCGCGATCGCGCTCGCGGCGGTCGCCGGCTGCAACATGGGCGGCGGCGGCTCGGGCACGATCACGCGCTACGAGGGCCAGGAGGTCGAGGTCACCGGCGCCATCACGATCCCGACGCCGCTCCCGGCGCGCAAGGCGGCCGACACGAGCGCGGAGTCCGTGCAGACGCTCCAGGCCGGGCAGTCCGTGAGCCGCAAGGCCGAGTTCGGCAACTTCACGCTCGTCACGTGGAGCGGACCCGACGGCAAGCAGCAGGAGGGCTGGATCGAGACGTCCTCCGCGTCGAACGCGCAGAAGCCCTCGCAGGTGGCGCCGAAGCCGCCGGCGCTGCCCGTGCAGCCGCAGAACTGTCCTTCGGGCTCGGCGTGGAACGGGAGCGCGTGCGCGCCGGTGCCCGCCCCGGTCCCGACGCCTGCGCCGACGCCCGCGCCCGCGCAGAAGTGCACTCCGGGCAACGGGTGGGACGGCACCGCGTGCGCGCCCGCGCCGGCCGGCAAGCCCAACTGCGCGAACGGCTTCTCGTGGGATGGATCGCAATGCGCGCCCGCCCCGGCAGCGACCGGTGGCTGGGGTGGCCCCGGCCCCGCGCCGACCGCGGCTCAGCCGGCGTGTCCGGGCGGCTCGGCGTGGAACGGCACCGCTTGCCAGCCGCAGTGCACCGGAAACACCGCGTGGAATGGCAAGGAGTGCGCGCCCAAGCCCGCGCCGACCGCCGGCGGCTGGGGCGGTCCCGGCCCCGCGCCCACCGGCGCGCCGCCCCCGCCGAAGCCCGGGTTCAAGCCGCCGAAGATCAAGTAGCCTACGGCTCGCCCGGCAAACGGGCGCCAGCCTCGGGGAACGATCGCATGAAGATTCGGCGGCAGCAGCGCGGGCTCTATCTCATCGTCGCGGCGACCGTCGCGACTGCTGCCGTCGCCGCGTGCAAGACCGGCGGCGACGCGGGCGGCGACGCACCTCCCGCCACCGGCGGGCCCGTCGCGCAGGCCACCGACGTGACCCGCTACGGCACCGCGGAGGTCGCCGACACCGGCACCTTCACGATGAGGCAGGCCGTGCGCGCGCGGAAGGGGGCCGACTTCAACTCGGAGGGCGTCGAGATCCTCCAGCCCGGCTCCACCGTGAACCGCGTCGTTCGCTACGGCGCGTTCACGCTCGTCTCGTGGAACGTGCAGGGCGGGGTGAAGCAAGGGTGGGTCGAGACGGCCGCTGCGGTGCGGCCCGTCTTCTTCGACGCGGGCACGGTGGGCGTTCCGATCGGCACGCCCATCGGGACGCCGACGACCACGGTCCCGCCGGTCGTGCCCACGGTGCCGCCGACGGTCCCGCCGGTGCCCACCGTGACCACGCCGAAGCCGCAGCCGACGGTGCCGCCGACCCCGCAGCCCACGACGGGCCCCAAGCCGCAGCCCACGCCGACGACGCCGACGACGAAGCCGCCCGGCTTCAAGCCGCCGAAGCTGAAGTAGGCCGCGCGGGCGGTCGAGGCGCGCGCCCCTCGTTCGTGCGCAGCGCCTTCACGCGCCGTTCGAACTCGCGCCGCGCGTCCTCGTCGATGGCCTCGCCGCCGAAGCGCGCGCGGAGGTAGATGCCCGTCAGCTCGAGGATCTCGCCCCCGAGCGGATGCTCGGCCCGCGTCAGCGTCTCGGCGTGGCGGAGCGGCGGCGTCGCGGGCGCGCGCGGAACGCCCTGAGCGCCCATCGCGGCCTCGAGCGTCTCGTAGAGCGCGATCGCGAGCACCGCGCTCGGCGATCGCCCCTCGGCGCCGCGCTCGTGCTCCGCCCCGCGCCGCGCGCGCCGCCGCGCCCAGAGGAACGCGCCCGCCGCGACCGCGATCACGATCCCGCCCACCATCACCATCCGCCGCCGCGGCCAGGGCCCACCCGTCGACGCGCCCGTGCCGCGCCGGTAGCGCGCCGAAAGCGACTGGAACAGCCCCACCTGCTGCTGGAGGTCGTAGCCCACGACGTGCCGCTCCCAGCGCTGGCTCGTCGCCTCGAGCACGTCGCGCATGTAGGCCCAGAAGCCGACGAGCTCGCTCTTCGGCGCCGCGTCCGCGGGCGGCGTCGGATCCCACGTCACCCAGCCGCGCTCGTCGACGTACACCTCGACCCACGAATGCGCGTCGCCCTGGCGCACCGCATAGAACCGCCCGAAGCGGTTGTACGTGCCGCCGATGAAGCCGGTCACGTTGCGCGTCGGCACGCCCTGCGTGCGCAGGAGGATCGCCATCGCGGTCGAGTAGAACTCGCAGTGCCCGCGCTTCGACTCGAACAGGAAGTGATCGAGCGGCGACGGCGAGCGCCCCGACGGCGAAGCGAGGTCGTACTTGTAGTCGCCGACGAGGTGGCTCTGGATCGCGCGCGCCTTCTCCGTCGGCGTCGTCGCCGAGCGCGTCCAGTCGGCCGCGAGCTGCGCGATGCGCGCGGGCATGTTCGGCGGCACGGCGAGGTAGCGCCCTCGGTCGGCGGGCGAGAGGCGCGTGAACGTCGGCACGTTCTTCGTCGAGAGGAAGACCTCGTACTTCAGACCGCGGTCGTCCATCGGCGAGTAGCGGAGCTCGCCCTCGGGGCCGCGCAGCGGCGGCGGCACCGCCTCGACGCCGACGGAGGCGCGCGTGCGGAAGCGCAGGCCCGTCGCGTGCGGCGGCAGGAAGACGACCGGCGGATCGATGGGCTCGAGATCGATGCGCATCACCGAGTCCGTCGCGGGATCGGGGAAGTGCTCGATCGCGATGAGGCCGCCGTCGCTGTCGGTCGTGCGCTTGATGGTCTCGGTCTGCGACCACGCGCGGCCGTCGTACGCGTCGAGCGCCGTGCCGCGCAGGTGCAGCGCGAGGCGCTGCGGCGGGTCCTTCAGGCCCGGCATCTCGACGCGCATCGCGAGCGTCGGGTCGCTGCGGAGGACGCCGACCTCGCCGAGATCGACGCGCCCCGAGAAGCCGACCATGCGCCCTGTGTGACCGCGGTTCAGCAAGAGGAGCGAGAGCCCGACGCGCGGGAAGAGCACGAACAAGAGGCCCGTGAAGGCGAAGATCGGCACCGACAGGAGGCACGTGATCGCGAGGAACGACTTCCCCACGACGCGGCGCGACCGGAGGATTCGCGGCACGTCGACGGGCAGGCCGGTGCGATCGCGCGCGCCCTGGCGGTAGTTGCCCTCGACCTCGCGGCGCAGGTGGCTCAGCACGAGCGCGCCCGGCGCCACGACGAGCACGCCGAGGAAGCACAGGCCGTAACCGAGCCCGCCGCCGAGGACCGTGCCCGCGATGAGGTGCAGGAGCGCGAGCACGATGACCTGCTGGTCGTGCGCGGCGCCCTTGCGCGTGGCGAGGCGGATGACCTGCAGCGCGGCGGCGAACTCGACGAGCACGTCGAGGAGGTTCGTGCCGACGACGATGCGCGTGCCCTCGAGGACGATGAGGCCGATGACCGACACCTTCTCGAGGTGTCGCAGGGCCGGGAGGCGCTGCCACGAGTCGCGCGCCAAGAGCGCGAGCGCGAGGCCGACGAGGATGGTGCCGCTCACCCAGCGGCTGAATTGCCCGCTCGCGATGAGCGCGACGATGCCGAGCGCCGCGAGCGCGTCGGTCATCACGCGGTGGACGAAGCCGAACCTCACGAGCGCCTCCGCGATCGGGCGCCGTTGCCGCTCGGCGGGCCCACCGCGCTCGGG
>JADMIO011227378.1_pt1 | contig 12265 bp, 11 predicted proteins | sample 8958161 | NCBI WGS metagenome assembly JADMIO01 (sample SAMN16585339, study PRJNA669376) | soil metagenome | isolation source: Crop rotation soil | place: USA: Cullars Rotation, Alabama | collected 2011 | reverse complement strand
GGGGGTGATGCCGGCGGTGCCGGCGGGGACGGTGTACTACCTGGGGAAGCTGCCGGCCTCGATGACCACGCCGGCGAAGCCCGCGGCCAAGCCGGCGAGCTGGCTGGACCTGTCGGCCGCGGCGGATGATGCCCGGCGGGCGGTAGAGGCGGAGGCCCTGACGCAGCAGGCGGCGGAGAGGGCGAAGGAGCTGAGCCCGGAGGTGAGCGTCTGGAACGATGAAGGGTTCCGGCAGCGGCGGCTGGGGCAGCTCCTGGGGAAGCTGGATGCGGACCGGGTGGGGAGGCGGTGAGGGCGGCGGGGTTGGGAAAGGGGCGCGCTGGCCGCGGAGAAGGGGTTGACAACGGGCTGTGGCTCGTGGGAGGATTAGGAAGGGCCAGAAGGGATCGACGGGGGTACGGAGAGCGACCATGGGGCAGCGCGTGAGGGCGGCGGTTCTGGGGGCGGTGGTTGTGGCGGCGGCGCTGGGGGCGATGCCCGGATGCCTGATCAATAGCCACTCGAGCACATCGATCAGCGGGCGGTACATCAGTGATAGCTCGCTGGACCGCGTCGAGGTCGGGAAGACCAAGCAGGACTTCGTGAAGGCGACGCTGGGCGAGCCGACATGCCGCTCGACGCTGGATGATGGCAGCGAAGTGTGGAGGTGGGATTACAAGAAGACCACTTCGGGCAACGGCACCGTGTTCCTGCTCTTCTCGGGCGACAACCATAATGAGAAGCAGGGGTCCACGTATGTGATGTTCAAGGATGGGGTGGTGTCGGAGAAGTGGCGGGATTAGGGCGGGAGGCGGCTTGGCGCCTGTCTGGGCACGCTATGCTTGCCGAGTCCAGGTCGATGGATTGTGCAACAATCAGGCCCATGGCAGATGGCACCCACGATGAGATCTGCTCGAATGGTCGGAGGCCCGAGGGCCTTTTCTCTCGTCGAGTTGCTCGTTGTGATCGCCATCATCTCGGTCCTGATCGCCCTGCTTCTGCCTGCTCTTTCCGGGGTCTCGGCGATGGCCCGGCGGACCAAGTGCTTGACGCAGGTTCAGCAGGTCGGCGAGACTTTTCTGATGTACTCGTCGAACAATAAGGATGTGTTCCCGGTCATGCCGGTGCCACCCGGCGATCCGGTCATTCCCTCCCAGGCGCGGTACGGCGGGGTCGCGGGCCTGTTCAGCCTGCACCAGGTCGGCGACGGCGTAAGCACGGGATTCGGCGGATCGTCGCTTGGAGGAGCGACCTATTCCGATGGTACGAGCGAGCCGCTCATGGCTTCGTACCTGTCCACGCTCGAGGTGCTCACCTGTCCTTGCGACCGTGAGGATAGGTTCTACGGCATCCCCGGCACATCCAACTGGGATCCTGTGTTTGCAACCGCTCTGCCCAAGCGTCCGCGCCGGCCGGGCAAGGCTGAAGACGTCATCGGTTACAACATCAGCTACTTCTTTTTGAGCGGATTGACCGTGCACAAGGGTGATTTTATCTGGGGCGATGAAACCAACGGGCCCGACGTCGGTGACCTGGCGTGGTACGGCGGGCCGAATGTCCCGCCGGGGGGCGCCACCCCCAACTCGATCGCGGCGGGCTCTCAGGGATCAGGCTTTTACGCTCCCGGCGACAACCACGGGGCGGAGGGCGGGAACTTCGTCGGCACCGATGGGAGCGCCGCGTTCATGCGCGGGCGGCACGACGTCCCGCGGCGGCCGAGGCAGACGGTGCTGGTGATGGACTAAGGGGGCCCGTCAGGCGGGCTGCCTCCCTGGGTTGTCCGCGCGCTGATGGGCGATGAACTGTGCGCTCGAGCCCGGGGCTTGGTTCAGCGCGGAGCGTCAGGATTCGCCGGGGCCCTTGCCGCCGTCGCCGGCGATTGATGCCCTCATGCTCGTGTCGGCCTGGACGTTTCGCATCTTGTAGTAGTCCATGATGCCCAGGTTGCCGCTGCGGAAGGCCTCGGCCATGGCGCGGGGGACCTCGGCCTCGGCCAGGACGACCAGGGCCTTGTTCTTCTGGATCTCGGCCTTGTGCTCCTGCTCCTGGGCGACGGCCATGGCCCGGCGCTTCTCGGCCTCGGCCTGGAAGCGGCGCTTGTCGGCCTCGGCCTGGTCGGCCTGGAGCTTGGCCCCGATGTTCTCCCCGACATCGACATCGGCGATGTCGATCGAGAGGATCTCGAAGGCGGTGCCGGCATCCAGGCCCTTGGCCATCACGGTCTTGGAGATGTTGTCGGGATTGGCGAGCACGGCCTTGTGGCTGATCGCCGAGCCGATGGTGGTGACGATGCCCTCACCGACACGGGCGATGATTGTTTCTTCCGTCGCGCCGCCGACGAGCCGCGGGATGTTGGTGCGGACCGTGACGCGGGCCTTGGCGCGGAGCTGGATGCCGTCCTGGGCGACGGCGTCGATGGTTGGCCGCGGGCCGCCCTGGCTGGGGCAGTCGATGACCTTGGGGTTCACGCTGGTCTGGACGGCGTCCAGGATGTCGCGGCCGGCCAGGTCGATGGCGGTGGCGACGCCCCAGGGCAGGTCGATCTTGGCGCCGCGGGCGGCGATCATGGCGCTGATGACGTTGGGGACGCGGCCGCCGGCGAGGTAGTGGGTCTCCAGGGCGTTGGTCGGGATCTCCATGCCGGCCTTGACAGCACGGATGCGGGAAAGCACGACGGTGCGGATGTCCACGTTCCGCAGGCGCATGCCGACCAGCTCGAGCAGGCCGACGTGGGCGTTGGAAAGCATCGCCTGGATCCAGATCTTCAGGAACTGGCCGACGACGAAGGCCATCACCACCAGGAAGAGGATGCCGACGATGATGACGACCAGCAGGATGTTGCCTGACATGGGACCTCCGGGGAGCGGCGCAGTATATGGGAGGCGACGGTGGGGAGTGGGACTGAGTGCTGAGGGCTGGAAGGAAGCCGGGGAAACGCTTGCCCGACGCCGAATGCCCAATGCCGAATGCCGAATCCCGGCATTGGGCATTGGTTCTCACACGGTCGGGCGCACCTTGATCTGGTTGGCCTCGACGATGGTGACCTTGACCTTGGTGCCGGCGGGAATGAAGCCGGTTTCGGAGAGAGCGTCGTAGCGCTCGCCATCGATCTGGACGACGCCGACGGGGCGCAGGTCGGACAGGACCTTGCCCTGAGCGCCCACGAGGCTCATGAGCCGCTCTCGCTCCTTGAGGGCGGCGAGGCGCTGGGCCTCGACCTCTTCGGGCGGGATCTCCCCGAGCATCTTGCGGCCGATGGGTGTGCTGGGCCAGATCTTGAGGGCGAAGCCGAAGGCGGTCGGGCCGAGGACCAGGATCAAGGCGATGCCGATGATGCCCCAGGTGGTGCTGTACTTGAAGAGGCAGTAGAGGCCGCCCAGGGCACAGCCGAGTGAGACGAAGGCGATGAGGCCGCCGGAAGGGACGAAGACCTCGACCACCACCAGGAGGAGGGAGACGGCCAAGAGGCCCAGGCCCCAGAGAAGAAGCTGCTCGCCGGTCACGCCGCGGCGCCTCCGGGGCCCGGAGGCGGCGGTGCGGGGGGCTGGTCGAGCGATGGACTGGTGGACGGGTCGTCAATCGCTTCGACGGCGATGCGGAAGTCCGAGACACTGATGACCCGGACGCGGGCGCCGGGGGGGATGTAGCCGATGTCGGCGACGACGTCGATGATGCGCCCGCCCCCCTCACCGCCGGCCCCCCCACCACCGCCCAGCTCGATCCGCCCGGCGGGGCGGAGCGGCGTGAGGGCGGTGCCGGTCATGCCTTTGCGGACGGGGCGGGAGAGGTCGCCCATGGCCGCGAGCATCTCGTCGCGGGGCTGGCTGTCGTCGAACTCGGGGCTCTTGAGGACCAGGCGGCTCAGGACGGGGAGGGAGCCGAAGTGGCGGGAGACGAAGTACATGAGCGTGCCGGAGGTGGCGACGGCCAGGGCGAGGGTGACGGCGCCGTAGAGCATGTCGCTCTTCTGGGCGGGCGTGTCGGGGAAGAGGCCGCCGGGTGGGACGAATGTGCCGATGAGGCCGCCGAAGAGGAGCAGGAGGCCGAGGATCCCGAAGATGCCGAAGCCCGGGAGGACGAAGATCTCCAGGGCGATGAGCAGGATCCCGCTGACGATCGCGGCGATATCCCACCAGCTGGCCAGGTTGATGAGCATCGGCGGGGCCAGGAGGGCGACCAGGGCCAGGGCGGAGATCGCGCCCGGAAGCACGAGGCCGGGATGGGTCATCTCGATGAAGAGGGCCAGGAGGAACACAACGATGAGGACGCCGCGGACGGGCATCATGGTCAGGAAGGCGACGAGACCCTCGGACCAGGTGGGGTCGAGGCGGAGGAGGTGGCGGGCGCCGAAGAAGGCTTTGAGCTCCTCGTCGGTATTGATCGTCGTAGCCGCGGCCAGGCCATAGCTCTTGAGCTGATCGGGCTTCAGGATAAATAGGCCTTTGCCATCGCTGACGTGCTCTTTGAGTTCCCAGTGGCCTCGGTCGGCGGAGGTCAGGACGGGGCGCCCGGAAGGTAGGTCCTGCTCAGGCGTGCGCCCATCGCGGGCGACTCCGTGCAGGCCCGGCGCGGCCGGGGTGAATCGATCGGGCGCGCTGGGCGGCAGCGGTTGAGGCTCGCCCGGAGGGGCTGGGACGAGATGGCCGCCATTGGGGCGCGGTCCCGGGACCGTTTCCGGCGGCGCGGGAGAGCTTTTTTGAGAAGATGAGGCGGGTTGGCTTTCCGTCGGGCTGAGCGGCGGAGCCGCGACCAGGGTGGGCGTGGTGTCGCTGGGCTCCTCCCCAAAGATCGTGCGGTACTCGGAGCGGGTGATGAAGAGCTGCTGGCCGGTGTCCTTGTTCTGGACGCGCCAGAGCTCGACACCGAGCGACGCGAAACCTTGAACAAGCATCTCGTCGTAGTGGTTCCGGCGTGCCGAATCGACGAGTTCGGCGATGATGGGGCTCAGGAGCTTCTGCCGCTCGGTCTCGGGGATCGGGATGAGATGGCCGGTCGGGTCGATATGGATCGGCGCCGCATCGCCCAGGGAAGCGGGGTCGGCCACGACGATCTCGCGACAGGCGAGCGCGATGAATGCACCGCCGGAATAGGCTTCGTGGTTCACCCAGGCCACTGTGTTCTTAATCGGGCAGCCCTTAATGTCGTTACAAATGCCGAGAACCGCGGGGACTTGGCCACCGGGGGTGTTGAGCTCGAAGACGATCGCGTCGGCCCCGGCCCTTTGGGCCAGTTCGATGCGGCGGTGGACGCTCCAGTAGGTATTCTGGTCGATCTGCTCTTTGATCGTGATAACGGCGACGTTGCTGGCCTGACGGGAGGCCGGGACGGTCGGGGCCGCAGCGGGCGCGGGGGTTTGGGCTCGGGCTGGGGCGGTAGCCACCAGGAGCCAGGCGGCCGCGAGGGCGGCCAGGAGTGCCGGCCAGGCTTGGCGGAGCCGGGGGAAGCGCGGATTGGCGCGGGGCGTCGTATCCACGGTCAAGTATAGATGGTTCGGGGTCTGGCCCCGGGTGTTGCAGCGGGTGTGAAGGGCGGGCCGGTGCGGCCGCGGCTAATGGGTGCTCTGCTCGACAGCGGCCCGGATCTGGTCGCCGGCGCAGTCGATGTGGACGGTGAAGAAGCCGGGCTTATCGCCGGGGCGGGCGGGTTCGTGGCGGCGGACGAGCGGCCAGATGATGGCGCGGTCGGTTTGCGGGAGCGGGAGGGACTCGATCTGGTCGGGGCGGTACCAGTCCAGGCGGCCCTCGCGGATGTCGTGGGGTTCTACCCAAACGGGGCCGAGGACGCGGTAGTAGAAGAGGAGCCAGTGGCCGCGGTTACCGGGATGGCCGGGCCCGCCTCCCCCGCTCCCCCCGCCCCCAGCAGCCCCACCGTTGTTGAAGGCGGCCTCGGAGATGAGGCCCATGAGATGGAGGCGGTCGATGGGGATGTCGAGGCCGGCTTCTTCTTGGATCTCGCGCTGGGCGCACTGAGCAGGGGACTCGCCGGTCGCCATGTCGAGCTTGCCGCCGATCGGGGAGCACAGGCCCTTGTTGGGTTCCTTGAGGCGGCGGAGCAGGAGAATCCGGCCATCCTTATCGCGAAGGTCGCAAAGGCAGGCGAGCTTGTACGGGAGCGCGGGAGCGGCTGCTGTGAGGGGAACGGCTGGTGCGGGGGGGGCGGGGTCGGGCATCCCTAAGGGTAGAAGGGGAGGGATGTGGGGAGCGCGGAGGATCGGCAGCGGCGGCTTCGGAGGGCCGCGGCACGACTGCACCGCCGCTGCAAAATCGTGAGCGCTCAGCGCTGCCTTGCTTGACAGCTTCGCCCAATTCCAATATATGTGGCGTTCGCGTGTGTGGCCTTTTGCCCCGGGGGGTCAGCCCGGAACACCTTCTCCGAAAGTGACTGCAATGAAAAGCGGGATGCGTTGCTTTGTGGGCTTGGCCCTCGTGGCCGCGGCGGCGCTATGGACCGGCGAGGCCCGCGCCCAGACCCCGCCCAACGACGAGTGCGCGAGCCCCGCGCCGATCGCCGGGCCCGGCGGGTTCAACCTGGACGACCTGCTGACCGCCACGCAGACCACCACGCCGCCGCCCATCCCCGGGACCACCAAAGATGTGTGGTTCTGCTGGACGGCGACCTGGACCGGCACCGCCAAGCTCGACGTGAGCGGCGCGCTGCTCTACGGCCAGGTCTTCGCCGGCTGCGGCTGCCCGAACTCCGCCAGCACGATGCTCGCGTTCACCTCTCCCGGCCTGCCGCCGGCGGTGTTCCAGGTCGAGTGCAACCAGCGGTACATGATCCGCCTGGGGGCCGAGCAGTACCCCTTCCCGGCCCAGAACCCGGTCCGCGCGCTCACGCTCTCCAAGGTCAGCGGGCAGGACTGCCCGCCGCCCCAGGCCGGCACCTGCGGCGACTGCTGCGGCGGCAAGCCGACCTTCAGCGACCCGATCTACCAGACCAACTTCACCGGCCAGGTCGCGGTGATGAACCAGAACTACCTGGGCCTGTTCGGCTCGGGCGGGCAGATCATCACGATCTTCAACCTCGCGGCGACACCCGCGCCGACGCCCGGCCTCCCCTGGGACCCGGTGACCGGCCCGCCCAGCACCGCCTTCCGGTATTCCAAGCCCAACTGGGACTTCCAGACACTGGGCTCGGTCTTCCCGCTGACGCTCGACAGCACCGGCAACATTTACACCGCGTACTGCGCCGCCACCAACGCCCCCTCCCCCAGCAACCTGCCGGGGAGCACCAGCGGCTCGATCTTCAAGATCCCCGTCGGCACCGGCATGCCGCAGGTCTTCTGCAACCTGCCCGACAACCTGGCCCCCGCGGTGGGCAACTGCGCCGGCGGCGGCCTGGTCCCCTGCACGACGCCCAACCCCTGCCCACCGGGCATCGGCGATGTCTGCTCGGACTGCGCCAACAGCCAGTTCTTCGCCAGCCACTTCGCGGACGGGCGGATCTACCGGGTCAACTCCGCGGGCGTGCCGGTCGAGGCGTACGACCACGCGACGGATGCGGTCCAGCCGCCGACGCGCGAGGTCGGCAACTCGTACATGCGGTACGTGCCCCGCGGCGAGCGGGTCTGGGCCGTCAAGGTCCACCAGGGCCGCGTCTTCTACAGCACCTGGGGCCAGGACCTGGGGTGCAGCGGCAGCCTGAACACAATCGGCATCGGCTCGCAGCCCAACCGGATCTGGTCGATCGGCCTGACGGCCACGGGCGCGTTCCTGCCCGGCTCGCGGCGGATGGAGCTCCAGGTCTCGGCCTACCCGCCCGCGAGCACCACCAACGGCCCGATCAACCCGCAGCAGTCCTGCCCGATCTCGGACATCAGCTTCGGCCCGACGTGCCGCATGCTCCTGGCCGAGCGGGCCATGGGTGACAACGGCGTCGCCCTGGGCGCCCACGACGCACGGGCCCTGGAGTACGCCTACAACGGCACCGCGTGGGTCCCGGTCAACGCCCGCGGCGGGTTCGGCCTGGAGATCGGCCAGCAGCCGGTGGGCCTGCCCAACACCAACTCGGCCGGCGGCTGCGACTACGACTTTGCCACCGGCGCGCTGCCCCTCGGGCGCGAGTGGATCACGGGCGATTACCTGTACAACCCGCCGCTGATCTACGGCATCACGGGCCTGGACCCGGCCGCGCCGGCGCTGGCGACGGCGATCCACATCGATAACGAGGACTCGTTCGGCTTCGACAAGACCAAGATCTGCGATGTCGAGGTCAACTGCCCGGGCCAGTGCGGCACCCTCAACGACGAGCACATCCTGTGCAGCACGACGCTGCCGGGGAACTACACCTACAGCTTCACGATCACCAACAACACCCTTGTGCCGGTGCGGTACCTGCTTTTCCCCAGCCCGAACATGACGCCGCACGTGGTCACGCTGGCCACGCCGCTGTTGCCGACCCAGACCTCGCCCGTGATCACGGTCAACATCAACGGGCCGGTCACCAGCCCCTTCTGCTTCGATGTGACGATGGCGGATGAGGAGGTGCACGAGTGCTGCCGCCTGCACCACTGCCTGGTGCTGCCCAACTGCAACTGCCTCCAGATCCCGCAGATCTCGGCCGAGTGCGTGCCGGGCCACCCGGGGCAGTACACGCTGACGTTCACGGTCCAGAACCTGAGCTGGTATGTGATCGACGAGCTGTACCTCTTCCCGCCGATCGGCTCGGGCGCGGCGTTCAACCCGGACTACTTCTCCTTCACGCCGACGCCGCCGACGGGGATCGCCGGGCCGTTCGTGACGACGATCACCGGCGGGATCCCCGGGCCCTTCTGCTTCCGGATCAGCGTGCACCACGACGGTGAGGAGTGCTGCTCGGAGGTCGAGTGCGTGACGCTGCCGGGCCCGTGCCCGGACCGCCCGCTGCCGTGCACGGCCGGGGGCCTCTGCTACTTCGACTGCGACGGGAGCGGGTTCCTCAACATCAACGATTTCATGTGCTTCTTGAACCACTACGCGGCCGGCGATGCGTGCGCCAACTGCGACGGCTCGACGATCCCGCCGGTGCTGAACATCAACGACTTCATCTGCTTCCAGAACGGGTTTGCGACCGGCTGCCCGTGAGGACGAAGTGACGAAGTGACGAAGAGATCAGACGGGCCCCCTGCGGGAGCGGGGGGCCCTTTTCTGTTGGGGCTCTAAGAGAAGAGGAACGCGGAGAACACAGAGGGCGCGGAGGAACGCGGAGGTAGACGGAGGAGTGGAGTTGTCGAAGCGTGAGCCGGGGCGTCCTCGCCCCGGTGGGGAGCGGCAGCGCTGCGATCGCTACCCGCGCCCGTGTGTACGATGATTGTGCCCCGCGTCTGCCCCGAGTGCGGCTATGACCTTTCCGGCCACAATGCGGCGGAGGTTGTGACCTGCCCGGAGTGCGGGGCCGCGGTGCTGCCGGGAAGGCCGCCGCCGCGGCCGCTAGGGCCGCTGCTCCGGTGGGCGTGCCTGCCGGGCAGCGTGGCTCTGCTGCTGGCGGTCGCGATGGGGATCCTCGCCCCCGGCGGGCTCTCGGGCGGGCCGCTGCGATCGGCGGCGCAGCTGCTGGCCGTGGCCGGATGTGTGGCGCCGGTCGCCATCGCGGTGTGGGCGTGGCTGTGGCGCGAGCCGCGGCTGCCCGCACGCCGCGCGGCCGCGCTGCTGGCCGCCGGGTGCACGATCAGCCTGGTCTCGACGATGGGGATCCTGCTGGCGCTCCTGGTCCTTCTGGCCGTGATCTTGGGTAGCATGGGGGCGTGAGCGGCAGGCGGCGAGCGCGGCGTTGGTGGATGTGGGTGTGGGTCGCGGTGTCGCTGCTGCTTGGGGCGGCCTGGCCCGCGACCCGGTTCGGGATCGCGGGACTGGTCGTGCCGGCGTTCGGCGCCGACTGGTCGGTCGCCGCCGCGAGGGGCGGATTGGCGTTCAACCGTGTGGATGCCCTCTACGGTGGATCGAGCGCCCCGAGGCTGGCCGGTCCCTGGTACCGCGCGATTCCGGCCAAGGACCGCCGGTGGCCGTGGATACCCCTCCCACGATGGGAGCGGGACACGGATAGGAGCGGCCGCACGCTGGATGTTGTCCGGGTGCCGATCTGGATGTTATTGATCCCGTCCCTCGGCATGGCGGCTAGGCTCTGGCGCGCGAGCCGCGCCCCCGAGGTCGGCCGCTGCCCCTCGTGCCGCTACGACCTGAGCGGCAACGCGAGCGGCGCGTGCCCGGAGTGCGGTGCGGCGGCGGTCCGATCGTGAACCTGTAGCATGGAGCGGTATGGCCCGAGATTGCCCCACATGCGGTTACGACCTCACCGGTCTGCCGCTCCGCGACCTGCAGTGCCCCGAGTGCGGGATCATCTGCCCGACCGAGCAGCAGCCCCAAGTCCGCGCGCGTCAGTGGCTGCCCTGGGCCATCGTGCCCACCGCGGGCGCGGCCGTCCTCAACCTGACAATTCTCACATTCGAGAGCAGGGAGTCCTTCCACGCAGAAATGGATCCGTCGCTCCTCGTCCAAGCGTGCCTGCTCCTGCTCGCCATGGTCCTGGGCCCACCGATCGCCCTCGCCCGCGCCCACGCTACCGGCCGCGTCAGCAGAAGCACCGTGGCGGGGGTGCTCCTGGGCGGCTGGGGGCTGAACCTGGCGCTCCTCGCGGCGATGTACGGGCTGGGGGAACTGATCGTCGCGGTGCGCGGCCTCTAGCTCCGGGCAGGGCGTGGCCGCGGCAGTCCGGGGGGGTGGCGGGGACGGGACAGGGCCGGGTCTCGCCCGGCTCTCGCGGAGCGTTCGGGGCCGCGCGGCGGTGCAGTGCGGTACGCGGAACGGGCCGCGCGGTACCGGGAGACTTCCGCGCGGCATCGCGAGGGCTCCAAGCGGGATCGGGATGGCGCTGCGCGGTATGGGGAGGCCGGCGTGCAGTATCGGGAGAGCGCTGCGCGGTATCGGGAAGCCGCCGCGCGGTATCAAAAATGGTTTTTGAGGGCACCGATCAGCGGCCGCACCGGGGCTGGGGGGAGGCCGGGCCGCCGGGAAGGGCCGCACGCACGATTTTTTCGGGCTAGGGGCCGCGCGTTGCTTAAGCCGGGTCCGGGAACCGCCGAAACCCTTGGCGGATGGATGAGCGGAGAGCCGCCGGCCGCGGGCCGGCGGTGGAAGCAGGGATGACCGGGGCCGCGCTGGCGCTTGGCCAACAGCCAATAGCCAAAGGCCAACAGCCAACAGCCAAAGGCCAACAGCCGCTCCCATCCCCCACCCGCTCGAAAGGACCCCCATGCCCGTCATCCCCAGCCGCATCCAGGACCAGCTCGACTTCTTCGACCAGCACGCGCCTGTGTGGGCGGCCAACGCCGCGGCCCTCGGGCTCACGCCCGCGCAGACCGCCGCGTTCACCACGGCCGCGGCCGCCGCGCGGACGCAGTACACCGCGCAGCTCGCGGCGCTCGAGGCCGCCCGCATCGCGACCGTCACCATGCAGGCCCAGGTCCACACCGCGCGGGCCCAGGCCGCGGACCTGATCCGGACCATCAAGGCTTTCGCCGAGAACTCGGCCAAGCCCGCGGCGGTCTACAACCTGGCCCAGATCCCCCAGCCGCAGCAGGGCTCGCCCCTGCCCCCGCCCGGGCAGCCGACGGGCATCACCGCGACGCTCCTGACCGATGGCGCGATCCGGCTGGGCTGGAAGGCCCACAACCCCGCGGGCTCGACGGGCACCCTGTACAACATCCGCCGCAAGGTCGAGGGGGAGACCGCGTTCACGTTTGTGGGCGTGGTCGGGACGCGGACGTTCACCGATGCGACCCTCCCGCCCGGGCCGGCCAGCGTGCAGTACGTGATCTACGGCCAGCGCGGGACTACGGTGGGGCAGCCGTCGTCGCCGTTCACGGTGCTCTTCGGGTCGAGCGCCGGCGGGCTGACGATCGAGTCCCAGTTCGAGGGGCCGACCAGGCTCGCGGCGTAGGAGGGTTCACCACAGAGACACAGAGGGCACAGAGAGAAGATCTTGAATGTGGAAGAGCGGGCTCCGTGGGGGCCCGCTCTTTCGTTTTTGGCCTTGATTCCCCTCTGCGCTCTCCGCGTCCTCTGCGTTCAAGAAGGCTTTTTGAACGCAGAGGACGCGGAGGACGCGGAGAGAAGAAGAGAAGAGGAGGAAGACAGAGCGGATCAAGAGCGTGTTGAAAGGCGGGCTTGGAGAGGCCTGCTCCTGATCATTGGTTCTGTCTTTCCCCCCTCTGCGCTCTCCGCGTCCTCTGCGTTCAAGAAGGCTTTTTGAACGCAGGGGACGCGGAGGACGCGGAGAGGAGGAGAGGAGAAGAGGACGGAATGAGGAGTGG
>JADMIO010690554.1_pt1 | contig 12269 bp, 11 predicted proteins | sample 8958161 | NCBI WGS metagenome assembly JADMIO01 (sample SAMN16585339, study PRJNA669376) | soil metagenome | isolation source: Crop rotation soil | place: USA: Cullars Rotation, Alabama | collected 2011 | reverse complement strand
GACGGCGATCTCGAACGCGCGCGCCAGCCGATAATGCTGCAGCCCGTCGTCCGACAGCACGACGTCGACGCGCGTATGCTCGAGCAGCGCTTCGACGCACGCGACTCGGTCCGGCCCGGCCACGACGGGGCAACGTGTGCGCCGAGCGAGCAGGACCGGCTCGTCTCCAACCTCCTCGGGATCGCTGTCGGCGGACACGACGCGCGGCCACTCCGTGCCTTTGCCGCGATAGCCGCGCGTCACGATGCCGACCTTGCGCCCGCGCTGCTTGAGCTGGTCGGCCAACCAGATGACGAACGGCGTCTTGCCGGTGCCGCCGACGCTGACGTTGCCAACAACAATAACGGGAACGGGCGCCTCGACTATGGGGCGCCAGCCGCGCTGATACGCCGTGCGCCGCAGTCGCGCGAGGCCGCGGTAGACGGCCGCGACGGGCAACAACGCGTAGCGCATGGGGCTCTTGCCGTACCAGATGTCATTCAAGAGCTCCGCGGTCGAGGCCATGAGGTCAGACGGTGAATTGCATCTTGTACAACGACGCGTAGTAACCACCGCGAGCCAAGAGCTCGGCGTGCGTTCCGGTCTCGACGATGGAGCCGCCGCGCATCGCGACGATGAGATCGGCATGCTCGACGGTCGACAGCCGATGCGCGACGACGAGTGTCGTGCGGCCGCGCATGAGCCCAGCCAGCGCCGCCTGCACTTTTCGCTCGGACTCGGTGTCGAGCGCCGAGGTAGCCTCGTCGAGCAGCAGAACGGGCGCGTCCTTGAGCAGCGCGCGCGCGATCGCGATCCGCTGCCTCTGACCGCCCGACAGCAGCGAGCCGCGCTCGCCGACTCTAGTATCGAGACCTTGCGGCAACGCCGCTGCGAACTCCGTGACGTACGCGGCATCGCCAGCACGCTCGATGTCCGCGCGCGAAAGCTTCGAGAGCGCGCCGTATGCAATGTTGTTCGCGATCGTGTCATCGAACAGCACGACGTCCTGACTGACGAGCGCAATCTGCCGCCGCAAATCACGCAGCGAGTACTCGCGAATGTCGTGCCCGTCGAGCAGGACGGCGCCTTGATCCGGGTCGTAGAACCTCGGCAGCAAGCTGACGAGAGTCGTCTTGCCGCTCCCCGACTGGCCGACCAGCGCGACGGTCTTGCCGGCCACGACGTCGAGGCTCACGTCGCGCAGCGCAGGTTCTTTTCCCAACTCGTAGCGGAACGAGATGTTTCGATATGAAACGTCGCCGTGCGCGCGGGCAAGCGGCAAAGTCCCGGTATCGGGCTCCCGCGGTTCATCGAGGATCTCGAACACGCCGGCCGCGGCCGTGATCGCGCGCTGCACGATGGAGTTGATGTTGACGAGCCGCTTCAGCGGTGTCAGCAGCATGCCCATCGCCGTCACGAACCCGAGGAAAGCGGCAGGGTCCATGTCGCCGAACGAAAGATACATGACGGCCGCGAGGCCGAGCGCGATGGCGTATTGAGTCAGCGCGTCGCCGACGGTGTGCACGGCCACGATGCGAACGTTGAAACGAAAGTTGCGTGTGTTGACGTCCTGGAACTGCTGCCGCTCGTGGTCTTGGCCCTCGAAGACCTTGACGACGCGATGGCCATGCAGCGACTGCTCCGTGAGCCGCGTGACGTCGCCCATCGAAGCCTGGATGCGGGCGCTGTAGCGGCGAAACGCGCGGCTCATCAGCGCCACGACGAACACCACGACGGGGCCGAGCACGGCGACGGTCAACGTCAAGCGCGGGCTGTACCAGATCATGACGACGAGCAGCGTCAGCACCGCGAGCGAGTCGCGCAGCATGATCACGACTGCGTTCGAGATAGCTTCCGCGACCATCTCGGTGTTGTACGTCAGCCGCGAGATCAACACGCCGGACGATCCTTGGTCGAAGAAGCGTGCCGGCAACGTGAGATAGTGGGCGAATACCTCGGCACGCAGATCGCGGATCACGGACCGGCCGACCCACGCGAGGCCGTAGACCGTCAGAACATCCATCACGCCGCGAATCGGAAATCCGAGCGCAATCAGTACCGGGTAGCGCCAGGCTTTCTCTGCACCGCCCACCGCATCCTGCAATTGCTTGATGAAGTCGCCGAGAAGAAGCGGCACGGCGGTGCCCACAACGGCGTAAAGCGCAGCCGGCACGACCGCAGCCACGACGATCCACCAGTACGGGCGGAGGTAGCGAAGCAGGCGCCGATAAGTCTCGGCGGCCTTGATCTCGACCGCCGGCATCGCGGCAGCTACACCTGGTGCCGATTGAGAGGCCGCCACGATGTCACTGCGCTTGCGCTTCGGGCGGCGTGACGGTGGCGATGTTGAGCTTGACGAAGCCGAGCTGGCCGGCGACGTCCATCGCCGTGACCACGGATTGGTGCGTAGCCGCTGCGTCGGCGCGGATGAAAACCGGCAAGTCGCGCCTCTCGCCTGTGAGCCGCTCGATTGCGGCACGCAGCGTCCGGCGCTCGTTGTTGACGAGCTCGCGGCCGTTGACGAGATATGAGCCGGCTTGCGTGATCATGATCTCGAGCTTGTCGCTCGGCGCGGCCGCGGCGACCTCGACGGCGGCTTGAGGGAGCTGCAAGCTGATCTTCGTCTCGCGCATGAACGTGGTCGAGACCATGAGGAACAGCACGAGCACGAGCAGCACGTCGACGAGCGAGATTACGTTGATCTCAGGCTCTTCTCTTGAACGGTTTTGCAGCTTCATCGGCCACTCCAAACACCCCCGTCCGCTGCTGGTGCAGCAACGCTTCGATGAAGCGCATCGACTCCTTCTCGATTCGCACGACCAAACCTTCGATGCGGCCGCGCAGATAGCGGTAAGCGATCAACGAAGGAATCGCGACCGTCAGACCGGCGGCCGTGGCCACCAACGCTTCCGAGATGCCGCCGGCGAGGACAGCCGGGTTCGGGACGCCGTCCGCGGTGATGGCCGTGAACGAACGAATCATGCCCGACACCGTCCCGAGCAACCCGAGCAGCGGTGAGATCGCGGCGATCGTGCCTAGTGTGCCCAAGTAGCGCTCGAGCTCGTGCACCACATGGCGCCCCGTGTCTTCGATGACCTCTTTGAGGACGTCGCGAGCCGCATGCCTGTACGCGAGCCCGGCGGCGAGCACCTGCCCGAACGGCGACCCCTGATGCACTTCCTGAATTTGCTTCACGTCGATCTGGTCGCGCTGCATCAGCTCCATGACGTGATTCGCGACGCTAACGGGCATCACCCGCTTTTCTTGCAGGGTCCAGAGCCGTTCGAGAACGATGGCCACCGCGATGACGGAGCACGCGATGATCGGCCACATGAGCCAACCGCCGGCCTGGACGATCTCGAGCATTAGGCGCTTAAGCCCCCGCTAAAAGTTGCCGCGAACTATAACGCGCTGAGTTCTGATTCACCATGAAAATCTCGGTGCGTGCCAATAACGGTGACGGACGTCACGCTGGGTCGAGATAGCAACGCCAGCGGGGCTGAAATCGACCGTAACAGCGCCCGAGTCGCCGGTAAACGCCAACACTGCGCCGCCATGTTCCCAGCGCTCGCGGACCTCGGCTCGCGGGAAGCCCCAGCGGTTCGCGTAAGCGGCCGAGACGATCGCAAACCTTGCACCGACGGCGGCAACGAACGGCGGCGAAGACGACGTCGCACTACCGTGGTGCGGCACGACGACGACGTCGGCCGCGAGTGGCGCGCCGAGCAATGCCAGCTCACCTCTTTGCTCGATGTCGCCCGTTATGAGCATTGCAGTCGCCCCCGCCTCGACCTTCAGCACGCACGAGCTGTCGTTACCGCGCGCAGCGAAGTCGGCGCGCGGATGCAGGATCTCGAATCGCACGCCGTCCCAACTCCAAGTGTCTCCCGCGACGCACGGTCTACCCGGCAAAGTGGCGACGTCGGGTCCTTGCAAGACATCGACGTTCGGAAAAGCCGCGATGACGGCCGGCGCGCCGCCTGCATGGTCGTTATCGGAGTGACTCACGACGAGCCGGTCGAGCGCGCGGCGCCCGCCGGCGCGGAGCGCCGGAAGCACGATGTCCTCGCCGCTGTCGAACCCCGACGGCGCGGTCGGCCCGGCATCGAACAGCAGCCGATGGGCGTGCGTCTCGATGATGACCGCGAGCCCATGGCCGACGTCGAGCACGACGGCGCGTACCGTGCCGGGCCGCGGCAACTCGAGCGCCGGCCACCACACGGGCAACAGCGCCAACCACGCGCAGCGACGGCCCGGCAAGCCGGCGGCGCCGACCGCGAACGCGACGCCAAGCGCGCCGATGGCGAGCGCGGACTTCGACTGCAGCGGCCAACCGACCGACGCACCGCGCAGCTCGGCGACCGCGTGCAGCGCGCGCACCGTGCTGCCGGCCAGCGACGCCACGGCATGGACGATGGGCACCACCCATCCTGCCAGCGCATCGATCGAGAGCCCGAGCGTCGCGAGAACGGACAGCGGCACAAGGCACGTATTGAAGAATGGAATCGCGACGAGATTGACGAATGGGCCGACGAGCGAGATCTCGCCAAAGTACCAGGCCGTCAACGGCAGAAGCGCCAGGCCGATCCACCACTGCAAGCGCGTGAACTCGAGCGCGGCGTGCATGCAGCGCCGCGACAACGTCGCCGGCGCGCTTGCGGGTGGGCGCGGCGCGGCGAGCGCCAGCAGGATCGCCACGGCGACGAACGACAACCAGAACGACGCCGCAAGCGGCGCGAATGGATCGCAGACGAGCACGATCACGAGCGTGGCCGAGAGGATTTGTGCAGCGCCGATGCGTCTCCGGCAAGCCAGCGCCGCGAGCGCGACGGCAATCATGACGAGCGAGCGCTGCGCAGGAATCGCGAATCCTGTCAACGCAGCGTAGTACACCGTCGCGAGCAGGCTCGCGCTCGCCGCGACCTCGAGATCGTAGCTCGCGAGGGGCACGGGCAGCCGCAGCCACGTCCACCGTACGAGCGCGAACACGACGATGCCGAGCAGCGCAACGTGCATGCCCGACACGGCCACGAGATGGCTCGTGCCGGTGCGGCGAAAGTCCGCCCAGTGCTGCTCCGTGAAGCGAAACCGCTCGCCGAGCGCGAGCGCCGTCAACAAGGCCGCGCCATCCGCGTCGGACGCCGCGGCGCCGATGCGCTCGGCGAGCACGCCGCGGAAACGGCGCCAGCGCGTCTCGATACCGCCGTCGCCGTCGTCGCCGTCGCGAACGGCACCGGCGCGCACGTAGCCCGTCGCGCCGTAGTTGTTGACGAGCAACCACTGCTCGTAGTCGAAGCCGCCCGGATTGTGCAGGCCGCGCGGCGGCCGCAGGCGCGCCGTGAGGGCGAGAGCGTCGCCCGGTCCCACGCCGACCGGCGCGTCGTACCAAGTCAGCCGCACATGGGGAGGAACTCCGGGCGGCCTCGGCGCCGCGACGTCGAAGCCGAACGTGATTTGTCCCTGGGAGTCGGTCGGGAAACCCGCCACAGTTCCCGTGAGCTCGAAGTCGGATCCGAGCGCGGCCACCGGCAAACGCTCGGCCAACCGCCCGCCGGCGCACCAGCAGGTCCATACGGCGGCAACCGCCGCTACGAGCAGCGGTCGCAGCAGCGCGTAGCGCAGCGCGAGCAGCGCCATGAGCAGGAGCGGCACAGCCCAGCCGGTGTCCGGCAACTCCGGCAGCTCGTGAGCTGCGACCGTGCCGGCCAAGCAGGCGGCCGCGATCCAAACGAGCGGCGCCGGCGCGAGCGTGCGCGCAAAACTGGCTAGGCGGGCCTCAATACGCCGTCCTTGAGCTCGAGCACGCGATCCATGCGCGCCGCTAGATCCGGATCGTGAGTGACGACGACCAAGCTCGTGCCGAGCGCCGCGTTGAGCTCGAGCAGCAGCTCGAACACGCGCAGGCCCGTCGGCCGATCGAGGTTGCCGGTGGGCTCGTCGGCCAGCACGGCGGCGGGCCGCGTCACGAGCGCGCGCGCAACGGCTGTTCGTTGCCGCTCGCCGCCCGAGAGCTGGCTCGGCCGATGCTCGAGCCGTTCGCCCAAACCCACGCGCTCGAGCAGCCCGCGCGCTTCGGCGGCCGCTTGTGCCGGCGCGGCTCCGCGCACGAGCAACGGCATCGCGACGTTCTCGAGCGCCGTGAACTCCGGCAACAGATGATGAAATTGGTAAACGAAACCGAGCGCGCGATTGCGCAACCGGCCGCGGTCCGCGTCGCGCAGCGCGCTCATCGACTCGCCTGCCACGCGCACCTCGCCCGACGTCGGCTGGTCGAGGCCGCCGATGAGCTGCAGCAGCGTCGTCTTGCCGGAGCCTGACGTGCCGATGATCGCGACGCGGTCGCCCTTCGCGACGCTGAGCTCTACGCCGCGCAGCACTTCGACGTTGCGGCCGACGTCACTGAACGTCTTGATGAGTGCGTGCGCTTCTAGAACGGGGGCGCTATTCATAGCGCAACGCTTCGGCGGGTGGCTGGCGCGCGGCGGCCAGTGCCGGATAGAACGTCGCGGCAATGGCAAGTGCGAGCGCCAAGCCGCCAATTTGCAACACCTCGAGCGGCCGCACTTGCGCGGGTAGCGTGTCGAGGTAATAGACCTCCGCCGATAGGAGGTCGACGCCGAACAGCCACTGCAGAAAATCGACGATGTTGCCGATCTGCCAGCAGAAGAGCAGCGCGAGCAAGACGCCGAGCCCCGTGCCGATGACACCGATCAGCGTGCCCTGGCTCGCGAACATCGTCATGACGCTTCCTTGCGTCGTGCCGACGCTGCGCAGGATCGCGATATCGCCGCGCTTGTCGCGCACGACCATCATCAGCGTCGATACGATATTGAACGCCGCCACCGCGACGACGAGCGACAGGATCACGAACAGCATCGTCTTCTGCAGCTGGATCGAACGGAAGAAGGTGTAGTGAACACGCGTCCAGTCATCTAAGGAGTAGTTTGGAGCGAAGCCTTCGGCTACGAGCTGGCGCGCTGCGGCCATTACGATGTCGCGCGCATTGTACCGGCCCGGAATCTTGAGCCGCAGGCCGGTCGCTTCGCCTTCGGTGCGAAATAGCGTCGCGGCGTCTTCGAAGCTCACGAAGACGAGCCCGCGATCGTATTCGTACATTCCGGCATCGAAGATGCCGGAGACGGTGAAGCCGCGCCTGCGCGGCAGAAAGCCCGCGAGCGTGACACGCCCTTCCGCGAGCACGAGCATGATGTCGTCGCCGACGCCGACACCGAGCAGCTTCGCGAGCTGCGCTCCGATCACGACGTTGTAGCTTCCTGCCTCGAGCGAGCCGAGGTCACCATCCGTGATGACGGTCTCGATCGTCGACACCGAGGACTCGAGGCTCGGCTCGACGCCGCGGACGGAGACGCCCGCAATCGCTTCGCCGGCGGCATCGTCCCCGCGCGCTGCATTTGTAAGCTTAACCGCCATGGCCAAGCCTTCGACGTAAGGCGCGGCGGCTTCGATGTCGTCGCGCTCGAGCACGCGCTCGCGCACTGCGCGCCAGTCTTCGAGCGGCCCTTCGTAGCCAATGATTGAACCGTCGGAGACCATGCCCAGGATCCGCTGTTGCAGCTCGTTCTCGAAACCATTCATGACGGACAGCACGATGATCAATAGCGCGACTGCGAGCGCGATGCCGACCATCGAAACTGCCGAGATGAACGAGATAAAGCTGTGCGCACTCTTGGTGCGCAGATAGCGCAACGCGATCGACAGCTCGTAGGGTTGGCGCATGCGGCTAGTCGTAGCGCAGCGCGATTGCGGGTGCGACGGCCGCCGCACGCCGCGCGGGATACAGCGTTGCCAAGATCGCGAGAGTAAATGCCGCGACCGGCACGGCGATGACGTCGAACAGCTGCACTTCCGACGGCAGCTCCGTCACGTAGTAAACGTCGCCCGGCATGATCTTGAAGCCGAATGTCTGCTCTAGCCACGGCACGACGACGCCGATGTTGTAGGCGAGCAAGAGGCCCAAGCCCACGCCGAACAGCGCTCCGACGAGGCCGATGACGGCGCCCTGCACGATGAAGACGCGCGCGACGCGGCCCGCGTCCATGCCGTAGGTCCGCAAGATCGCGATGTCTTTCTGTTTGTCGATGACGACCATCATCAGCGACGCGACGATGTTGAACGCCGCGACGCCGACGATCATCAGCAAGATGACCGACATGATGAGCTTCTCGATGCTCATCGCAGTGAAGAGATTGCGGTACTCCTCCGTCCAGTCGGAGTAATGCCACTCCGGCTCGAGCGAGGCACGTTCCGCGGCAGCAAACTCGCGCACGCGAAATGGATCGTTGAACCGCAGCGCGACTCCCTCGGCCGCGCCGTTCAAACCCTTCAGCTCGCTGGCGTCAGCGATATGCACGAGCGCGAGAGAGGTATCGTGATCGGGCACTCCGGCATCGATGACTCCGGACACCGTGAACCCTTGCATCCGCGGCTCGACGCGGCCGTTCACGACGAGCGGAACGACGATGCGTACCGGATCGCCCGTTTCGACGCCGAGACCCAAGGCCAGCACTCGGCCGAGCAGAATGCGGCGCTCGCCCGGCACCAAGCTTGCGAGCGCACTGGGATCGATGACGGCACCCAAGTCGGAGGCCGCCGCTTCTTCGGCCGGCAGGATGCCGCGCACGATGGCCGGCCTGAACCCCTGCGCGCCGGTGCTGAGCATGCCCTCGAGGCGCACGTACGGCGTGACGGCCGCGACGCCGGGCGCGTTCGCGAAGCGCCGCTCGAGCTCGTGCCAGTCGGCGATGCCGCCCGGCTTCGTCACGGTGGCGTGGGCGCTCAACGCGAGGAGCCGCGTCCGCGTCTCCGCCTCGAGGCCGTTCAACACCGACAGAATGACGATCAGCGCCATGACGCCGAGCATCAACCCGAGCAGCGAGGCTGCCGTGCGGAACGACACGAGCGCGCGCCAACGCCGCGAGCGCAAGTAGCGCAGGCCGATGAAACACTCGAGTGGTTGGAACATCCAGCAGGAATTAAACCATAACGCCCGACCCGTCATGCCGCGCGGTGCCGGTGTTACGGTGTCGGGTCGCGCCAGCAGGTCATGCTATTCCCGAGTAACTATGCGCGAACCGAAACCGTAACACCGGCACCTCGTAAAGTGTGACCGCGGCCACAAAAGGGTGCCTGCGAATTTGAGGGCGTTTTTCGCAGTGCTATATTCCGCGGCAATCCAGGGAGGATTTCGTCATGGCCAAGCTAGTTCCTACGACGTTGGCGCTGCTCGTGCTCGCGGCGACCGGCGCGCACGCCGACACGTTGCTGCTCGACGGCATCGACCAGGACAAGCCCTCGGCGGAGTCTCGGCCGAAACCCGGCATGTCGATGACGGCTGTCGAGTCGTCGTACGGGGCGCCCGCACAGCGGCACGGCGCCGTCGGCGGCGGCAACGCGCAGCAGCCGCCGATCACGCGCTGGGACTACCCCGCGTTCTCGGTCTACTTCGAGAACGACCGCGTCGTGCACGCTGTCGCGAAGCACCAGTAAACCGCCGAACCGGCTTCTCGTTTCTTCGACCATGACGTAAGGTGTTCCCCTCTCCGGGGGGAATACCATGTCGTCACGTCCGTTCGCGCGAACCTTCGCCGTCGCCACGTCCACCGTCCTGCTCGCCGCAGGAGCCGCCGCGCAACCACCCTCGGGCGGGTTCGGCGGCCCGCGTCCCGAGCCCGAGATCGAAGGTATCCCGCGCGTGCCGACGGCCGTGACGCTGCCGTCGCTGTCCTCGCCGGTCACAGGCCCCGGCCCCGCGTTCGATTCAGCGCCGTCGTTGGCCGCCGGGCTCGATCTCAAACACTTCCGCTACGAGACGACGGAGTACTTCGTAGCGGGAACGGCCGCGGGTAAGCCCTACACGACGCGCGTCGTCGTTCGCCAACCATCCGACGCCCGCCGCTTCAGCGGCCTCGTCTTCGCCGAGTCCATGCATGTCAGCGGCGCGGCGCACATGTTCGAGTTCACGTCCGGGTACTTGATGGACGCGGGCCACGCGGCCGTCGAGATCGTGACGACGTCGCCGCAGCAGTTCGTTGCGTTCAACGCCGCGCGCTACGGCAGCCTCAAGGTCGAGAACGGCCAGCAGAACGAAATCATCGCTCAGGTCGGCGCGTTGATGCGCAGCTCGAAGAGCCCGATCGCCGGTCCCGTCCGGAAGTTAGTCATGGGCGGTACGTCGATGAGCGCCGGCACGCTCATCAACTATCTACCGGCGCACATGGTGTTCCGCACGCCGGAGATGACGCGCATCTTCGACGGCTTCATGCCGACGTCGAACGGCTCGACGATACGCGAGATCGACGTGCCGTTGATCCAGATGCCGACGATGCACGAAGTGTCGACGAACGTGACACGCCGCCAGGACGGCGACGACCCCGGCAAGCAATATCGGCTCTACGAGTTTGCGGCAATCGGCCACGTCGATTCGCGTGACAACGTGCGCTTGCTGCCGAATCCGTGCACGAAACCGCTGTCGACGTTCCTGACGCAAGCATACTTCTCCGTGAGCCTGCATCACCTGCTGCAGTGGGTAGACAAAGGCGTCGTACCGCCGCGCGCACAGCGTATCTTGCTCGACCGCGACGAGAGCAACGACGGCTCGTCGATGGCGCTCGACGCGCACGGCAATCCGCTCGGCGGCATTCGCAGCCCGTACGTCGACGTGCCGACCGCGAAATACGCGCCCGTCAACACGGCGGCCGAGCCGGTCATAGCGAATCCGAGCGAGTACGTGCGCGCGAACGGTTTGCAAGGCGCACAGACCATGTGCCGCTTGAGCGCCTACCAGGAGCCGTTCTCACCAGCGCAGCTGCGCGAGCTCTATGGCAATAAGCGCGAGTATCTGCGCAAATTCGAGGCGCGTTTGAACGAGCTCGAGCGCGAAGGCTGGTCGCTGCCGGTCTATCACGCCACGATCATGGCCGACGTCTCGAAGACCGACTTCTAGCCTCACCGCTCGGGACGAAGCGCCGCGAGTTGCTCGAGCACTGCGCGCTTCTTCTCGGGCGAGTGGCCTTCGTAGTACCGCTCGACGAGGGCCTCGACCACGCCGATCTTGAGGTCTGCCGCTGCGGCGGGCAACGCGCTTTGCACGCGATCGAACGCCAACACCACTCGGAAATAGTGCTCGAGCTCCGGCTCCGGTACTTGCGCGTCGCGCTCGAGCTTCGCTCGCACACGGCCATAGAACCGGCCCGCGTAGCTCGCGGCGAGATTGGCCGCGATCCCCGCCTCGCGCCCTTCACCCGCGTCGATTATGTCCGCCAGGCGCTCCAACCCGTCTTCGAGGCGTGCCAATCCGTCGGCCGAGGCCCAAGCCCCTTCGGCAGCGGCCATCGAGGCCCGCGCCGCGACTAACTCGCGCGACTCGCTCATGCGGTTACTGTAATGAATCCTAAGACCGGCTCGTATTACGGCATGAATAGCCCACTTAGGACGGGTGAATGACGGAGGTGGCGGCCTTTGCCGAGCTCTATGCAGCCCACTACAGGCAAGTGCGTGGACTTTGTCGGCAATTACTCGGCACCACCGAGCGCGCGGAAGATGCCGCGCAGGAATCGTTCGTGCGCGCCTATCGCGCGCTGGCGAGCCGCGACCCGGCTCAACCTTTCATAGCTTGGATCATGCGCATCGCCCGGAATCACTGTCTCGATCTTTTGCGCCGCCGCAGCCGCGAGCGGGCGATCTTCGGCGATGAAGAAGTCGAGACGGTAGCGGCCGAGGCGCCCGGCGCCGATGGGCTCGGCAAAGCGCTGACCGCCGAGCGCGCTGCGGAAGTCAACGCAGCCGTCGCGAAGCTGCCCGAGCGCTACCGCGTGCCGCTCGCGCTCGCTTACTTCGGCGACCAGGATTACGACGAGATCGCCTCGTCGCTCGGGATAACCCGCAACCATGTCGGCGTGTTGCTATGCCGCGCGAAGCAGATGCTGCGCCAAGAGCTCGCCGACACTAACGATCAAGCGACGCTGCGAGTAGTCGGCGGACGCGATCTTGAGAAAGGGACCACCCCATGACTTGTCCATCCGCAGTCACCCATTCGATGTACGCGGACGGCGCACTTTCGACGCGCGACGCGCTGCTGCTCGAACGCCATGCGGCGACTTGCGCCGCCTGCCGTGCGCGCATCGAGGCGCTGCGCGGCGAAAGCGAGCTGTTGCGCGCGGCTCTGCAACACGCCGAGGACTTGGAGCCGATTCCGCGCTTCGTGCCGCCGCCGCGAGCGCGCGACTTCGTCGTGCTCATTGCGAGCGTCGTGCTCATCGGCGGCTTCAGCC
>JADMIO010792878.1_pt1 | contig 12270 bp, 6 predicted proteins | sample 8958161 | NCBI WGS metagenome assembly JADMIO01 (sample SAMN16585339, study PRJNA669376) | soil metagenome | isolation source: Crop rotation soil | place: USA: Cullars Rotation, Alabama | collected 2011 | reverse complement strand
CTTTCCCAGTGGCTGGATAGTAAAACTTTTTATTTTCAATAGGATGGTTCGGTTCTGGGTCAGGTTTTGAGTCGATGTGCCGCAGCCAGTGTGTCAGAGGGATACAAGGAGGAAATCGGACCAATCGTGATTGCCAGAAATGCCAAAATTGCCAAAGATCGCCGGAACTGAAACCCAATCGTGAGCAACTTTCAATTTGGATTTTTTGGCAATTACGGCGATTTTGGCATTTCAGAGGGTCCGATGACCCGATTTCATTCCACCTCCGGCGGCTTGCCGCCATGATGATGGTCATCCCCGGAGTGATCATCGGACCCCGAGCCGGACGAGCTGCCGCCGTCGGACGAGCCTGATCCTGATCCGGAATGATCTCCGCCATCCGAGCCGCTGCCGGAATGTCCGCCTCCTTCCGAGCCGGAGGAGTCACCGCCGCCGTGGCGGTCGCCGCCGTTGTGGCGATCGTGGTCAGAGGCCAGCAGGTGCTTCATGGGATCGTCATCGTCCGTGCTCGACGTCTTCTCATCGCGCCGCCCCGGACGATCGAGCTGCGGGCGCATGTCGCGCGTCGGACGCGGGACCTCCGGTCCGGTCTCCATCCCGACGCGGCTGGAGAACCCGGCGGTGACCATCACCGACTGTCCGAGCCCGGAAAGGGCTTCCAGCTCTACCACGCCCTCGTCCACGTCCACCTCGGTGAAGCCGCGGCGGTCCACCTCGATCTCGAATTTCGTTCCGCGCACCGAGATCACGGCGCTGGGCGTGCCGATCTGGAAGGCCGGCGCTCCGCCCAGGCGCTTCTGTATGCTGGTGCGCACGCGCCCGATCATCATCTGGAAATATTTCCAGCCGCTGGTTTCAGGCTGCTTCAGCACCAGCCTGGTGTGCGGACGCACCAGCACGTCGCTGCCGTCGCCCAGCTTCAGCAGCAGGCGGCCATCGTCGGTGCTTACGGTCGTCTCCGCGGGCAGTAGCTCGCCGCGCGCCGGGACGCTGAGGGCCTGCGACGGAAGCTGTATGCTGACCTTGCCTTTGAAGTCGGATATGGTCGCGCCGGCATAGGGCGCGTTCGCGGCCGGCGTTTCCTGGGCTGCGGCGCAGGCGCACAACAGCGCCGCGCCGATGATGGAATGGAAAATCCTGTTCTTCATGGTGTCACCTCGGATACTTCGCAGGCCCCTCGCGGCAACGTGAAGGAAAACGAGGTGCCTGTGGTTTCATCGCTGCTTACCTGGACCCGTCCGCCGTGCTGCTGCGAGATGCGGCGGACAAAACTCAACCCCAGCCCCCATCCGGGAATCGACTCGCTGCGGGCCGGGCGATAAAAACGTTCGAACAACTGCTCCAGCTCCTGCTGCGGGATTACCGGGCCGGAGTTCCGCACTTCAAAATGAACCTCATCGCCGGAAGAGCTGACCCTTACCCGCACCCCCGCTCCTTCCGCGCCGTACTTGATGGCATTGCTCACCAGGTTGAGCAGCGCGCCGGAGATCAGCGTTTCATCGCAGAGCAGGTATTCGTCTTTGCAATCGAGCTCCACCTCGACCGGCACCTTGGCTGAAGCCGCCAGGGGCTGCACTACCTTCTGCACGTGAGCGACCATTTTGCCCACATTCGTCCGCGCCAGGCGTAACGGACGTGCTCCGGCGTCCAGCCGCAGGACTTCCAGGTAGGTGTTGATCATTGCCACCAGCCGGTTGGTCTCGCGAAAGATGGTGGCCGGCGCCTCGCCGGTGGCGGGCGAGTTAGGATAGCGCATCAGCAGCTCGGAGAAGCCCTGGATCGAGATCAGCGGCGTGCGCAGCTCATGCGTGACAAAGCTCAAGGCCTCCGAGCGCGCCTGGTCCCGCTGCCGCCGCGCCGTAATGTCTTCGGCGATCAGCAGGACCGCGCCGGCTTCGGCAAACGAAGTCCAGGGCAGGCGCACCGCGCGCAGCAGCCACAGCTCTTCTCCCAGCGGCACCTCGATCTCTGACCAGCGGGCGGCCTCCGGCGGAAGCTCCGCCAGCTCGCGCCAGCCTCCGGCCAGCCCGGCCACCTCGGAGAGAGTTCCCAGCGCGGTCTCCTGTCGCCGGCTGAAGTTTTCCCACGTGGTGTTGCTGAATTTAAGAGCGCCGTCCGCGTCGTAGACCGCCAGCCCTTCGCGCATGGTCTCCAGCAGCGTGCGGTTGAAGCTGTAGAGGGAAGAGAGCTCCGCTTGCAGCTCTTTGAGCGCGGCCAGCTTCCAGTACAGGCCGTCTTGAGCCGTTTTGCGGGCGTGAGCGAAGCGGGAGCCCGCAGGCGAAATCCCGAAGGAACTCATCTCATCGGCGGCCGCGGCCGGTTTCAACTCGCCGTAATGTGGAGCAATGGCCTGGCGCAACTGCTGCAGCCGCGAGCTCACCTCGCGGTCGACCATGAAGAGGTTTTCCAGCTGCGCGATGGGCGCGGCGAGCACGCCGGCCACCAGCAGCGGTCCATAGGAGAGCAGGCGATGCAGCTCGGCAAACAGGAAGAACGCAGCTGCGTATCCTCCGGCCAGCATGCCGGCAAGCAGCAGGAGCCCGCGCAGCCCCGGATAGCGCACCACCACGCCGAGCGCCGCCATGCTCATCAGCAGTACCAGCAGGAACTGCCCCAGTCCGCCGATCTGGCGCAGAGCGCGGCCGCCGAGCAGCATGTCCGCGACGTTGGCATTGATCTCGACCCCCGGCATGGGAAGCTGGTTGCTCACCGGGGTAATCAGGCGGTCGCTCACGTCGATGGCGCCGAAGCCGATCAGCACCACCTTTCCCGCAAGCTGGGGAGCGCCTTTGCCGGCAAGAAGATCGCCCGCCGAGACAACTTCAAACGGCGGTCCAGGCTCGCCGGGAGAAAATTGCGGCCGATAGTCGATCAGAAGCGGCGGACGCGCCGTGATGCGCTCCACTCCCGGACCTTGCGCGCCGGGGCTCGCGGCTTGCTGCAACGATGGTTGCGCCAGGCCGGCCAGCCTGAAGGCGAAGGCCGCGCGCAGCCCGTCGGCGCTCGGTTCATCGAGCGGAATGCTGCGGCATACGCCGTCGAAGTCGATCACCGCCTGCGCGTGGCCCACTCCTTTTGCCGCCTGGGCAAAGCGGGGCAGAGGATCGATCCACAGGCTTCCACCCGGCGAGGTGGATATCTTGGCCACCAGCACCACGTTGGGCGCGGATTGTATGGAGCGCGCCAGCGCCGCGTCGTTTGGCTCGTCTTCGCTTTCCGGCAAAAGCACGTCCAGGCCGATTGCCCTGGGCTGCTCCCGGCCCACCGCGTCGATCAGCTTTGCCAGCTCGGCCCGCGGCCACGGCCATCGCCCATGCTGCGCCAGCGTGGCGTCGTCGATCAGCACCAGCGCCACCAGTTGCGACGTGGGCAGCGGCCGCCGCAGACGAAAGAAGAAATCGTTGAGCTTCTGGCTCAGCGTGGAAACAGGAAAGCTCCAGCTCACAAGGAAGACTAGCGCCAGCAGCACCACGGTCAGCCGCAGCCGGCGGCCAGGGGTGATGGGACGTACGTTCTTCGGGTTGGAGAAGAGCTTCATGGGTCCATTAGGAAATGCAACACAATTTCCCTCTAAATTGAATCGTCATCCCGACGGCCGTGTAGCGAGCGAGCGCTTTCTCAAGCGCGCGAGTAGGCCGGAGGGACCTTGTGTTCATCCATAAAGCGCAAGGTCCTTCGGGCCTGTTCGCGCGCTGGAGCAAACGCGCGCTCACAAAACGGCCCTCAGGATGACGTACTTTTCGATATTCAACCTGATTCTTCACCCCACCACCAGGTCGATCCCCAGCCGCCGCGCTTTCTGGTAAAGCGTCTTCCGCTCGATGCCCAATGCCCGCGCGGCCTTGGATTTATTTCCCGCGTGCTCCTGCAGCACGCGCAAGATGTGCTGCCGTTCCATCTCTTCCAGCGTCGTAGGCGGCGTCTTGTCGGGAACGCCGTTGGCGCGGACCATCTGGCGCTCGCGCTCCACGTCGGCCACGCCGATCTCGCCCGAGGCGCAGAAGATGGCCAGCCTCTCCACCAGGTTTTCCAGCTCGCGCACGTTGCCCGGCCAGGGATAGACCGTGAGCAGCTTCACCGCGGCCTCGGTGATGGTTACGTTGCGCTTGCTGCGGCGGTTGGCGCGCTTCAGGAAGTGCTGCACCAGCAGCGGAATGTCTTCGCGGCGCTCCTCCAGGCCGGGCAGGTTGATCACCACCACGCTCAGTCGATAGTAAAGGTCTTCGCGGAAGCGACCGTCGCTCATCAGCTTGCTCAGGTCGCGATTGCTGGCCGCCAGGATGCGCACGTTGATGGGCGTGTACTTGTGCGAGCCCACGCGGCGGATCTGCTGCTCCTGCACCGCGCGCAGCAGGTTTACCTGGAAGCCCGGCCTGGTCTCGGAGATCTCGTCCAGAAAGAGCGTGCCGCCGTGCGCCGCCTCGAACAGCCCGGGACGGCTGCTGTCCGCGCCGGTGTAAGCGCCTTTTTCATGGCCGAAAAGCTCGCTCTCCAGGATGTTCTCCGGCAACGCGCCGCAGTTCACCGGAACGAAGGGCATGCGGGCGCGCGCGCTGTGATCGTGCAAGGCCCGCGCCACCAGCTCCTTTCCGGTGCCGCTGGCGCCCAGGATCAGCACGCTGGCTTCGGTCGGGGCCACGCGGGCAATGGCGCGGTACACCTCCAGCATCTTGGGCGTGCGCCCGATGATCGCCGTTTCCGGCCCTTCGTCCGGGCGTGCCGCGGACTCCTTCGCGCCGCGATGGCTGGCCTGCACCTTGCGCACCAGCGCCAGCAGATCGTCGATCAGCAGGGGCTTGCCCAGGTATTCAATCGCGCCCGAGCCCAGCGATTGGGCCACGGTCTCCATGCTGGTGTGGGCGGTCATGATCACGCAGGCGCATTGCGGCTGCAGCACCTTGATCAGGTCCAGGACGTTCAGCCCGTTGGCCGTTCCCAGGTAGAGGTCGAGCAGGGCCATCTGCACCGGCTCCTGCCGCAGGACGGCCTCTGCCGTGGCGATGCTGTTGGCCGTAAGGCACTCATATCCCTCCGCCGCCAGAACGGAGCTGAGCAGGCTCCGCGTGGAGTCGTCGTCATCTACCACCAGGACCTTGAAATTGCGGTTTTTCTCGCTGACTGCCATCTGCGCCTCTCTAAAATTTGTAGCCCAGCGTGACCGTCACGGCGTTGGCCCGGAACGCGCCGGTAGGCTGGATCAGGTGGAAGTAGGAATAATCGGCGGCCAGATCCCACCGGCTGAAAACGAAGTCGTTGCGCAAAAGCACCTCGCCGGCGGGCGAGTAGCCGGCAAAATCCTCCAGCAGCTCACCGCCGCCGTAACCCAGGTATTCCCCACGATAATGCCTGCCCAGCCGCATGCGGAAGCCGGCCGCGCCCAGGTGGCTGCGATACTGGTTCGGGCTGAAATAGCCGTGGATCAGGTCCTTGGTGAAGTGGATATGGCGGAAGGCGTAGCCTCCGCCGATGGCGTACTGGTTGTCATGCCAGGGAAACCAGCGCAGCCCTTCGGCCCATTCGCGCTCGCCGTGATTGCCGTCAGAGTAGTGCGCGATGTTGAAGCTGCCGCTCAGCGAGAGGTTCCGCGCGCGATAATCCACGCGGGCGTGCCAGCCTTCCGCCAGCAGGTCGAAGGCCGTGGAATCGAAGGTCGGCGCCACCGGATAACGCGAGAACCCGCCGGAGAGCAGCAGGCCCTTTCGCGGATACAGCTCCAGGTCGCCGCCGTAGAGCGGTTGGCTGTTCGAGTCCGCAAAGCGCACCGCGCCCACGCTGCTGCGGACTCCGATGTACCGGTTCAGCTTGTAGCGGCCTTCGGCCACGCCGGAGAGCAATGTCTCGACGGCGGTGCCCGCCTTCCACAGCGAGGTCTCTTCCATGCGCACGCGGCCGGTCAGCTTGCCGCTAAATTGATAGCCGATCGACTGCGCGGAGTAGAGCGAGCGGTTCCCTGAGGTATCGGCAAAGAACGATTCCGTGTTCTGCACGCGATGGAGCCGGGCCGGCTGCGCTTCACGCCCAGCCGTCTCCGCCAGGTAGTCGCTGTATTGCTGCAGCTCCAGGCTGGTAGGATGTTGCGCCACCGCCTGCTGCACCTGCTGCCGCGCCGCCTCTCGTTTTCCTTCGAGGATCAGGTTGTGCACCAGGCCGAGCGCCGCGGCTTCGTCGGCGGGATCCGCGGCGAGCAGCTCGTTATAGAGCCGGTCGGATTCATTGTAGTTTTCGCGATAGCCATAGACCTGCGCCAGCGCCAGCTTGGCGTTCCGGCTCGAAGGATTTTCGAGCAACAGGCCGTTGAGCAGGCCAAGGGCCTGGCGGTCGCGCTTCTGCTCCACGTAGATGCGCGCCAGCTGGATCTTCAGGCTTTCATCGCCGGGAAAGCGGGCGAGGCCCTCCTGGATCAGCGTCAGGGCTTTGCGCTCGTCGTGCTGATTCAAAGCGTCCTGGCTTTGGGCCACGATGCTCAAAACTTCCTGGCCCGGAGCCGTTGCCGGCAGCAGACACACCAGGGCCATTGCGACGAAGGTGGCGAGGCGTCTCATGAGCACACACGTGTGCACTGATTTCTCCCCTTAGGAAGGCAATTGCCGGAACCAACCACCTTTTTCAATAGGATAGGGCTGAACTATACACTTCTTTACCCCACAGCGTTGTATCCAAACGAACCGCGTGGGTGTATCAGATTTCAACACATTTTGGAGGTTTGTACAATCCAGAGCTGCTGGACGAAGGTATTAAGACTTATAAATTTTGCTTATCGGGAGAACGGGCCATCGGATCATCGGGCCATCGGGGACCAAACTTCACGCAGATTTTCGCAGATGAACCGATGAACCGATGATCCGATCTACCGATTTACGAGCGGTTCCCCAGCACTTCCGAGACCTTCTCGCACATGGCGGCGGGGCCTTCGACCTTGCTGATGAACATATCCGCGGTATCGGCGTCGGGAGGAATCTCGTTCACGCCGGAGATGATCACGACGGGCAGAGAAGGGAAGCGGGTTTTCACCTTGCGGGCGAGCTCCGTCCCGGTGCCTCCGGGCATCAGCTGGTCGGAGAGCACAAGGTCGATGCGAGAGGAGTCGAGCACCTCGAGGGCCTGATTGGCGGATGAAGCGGTCAATACCCTGTAGCCCGCCTTTTCCAGCACCAGCTTTCTCAGGATCAACGAGTTCGGCTCATCATCCACGCACAAAATGACAGATTCAGTATGATCCAATGGCTTCCTGTATCCGCGGCCTTTCCGTTGCGGCGACGCCGACTCCCGGCAGGAACACCGAAAAACACGTGGTGTTCTGTCCGTTGAACCGCAGGCTGCGGAACCGGATCGCCCCATCGTATTTCTGCACGATGCCCCGGCTGATCCATAGCCCCAGGCCCGTCCCTTTCGTCTCTTTCGTGGTGAAAAACGGCTCAAAAAGCCGCTTTGCGTCCGCCGCTTTTATGCCGGAACCAGTATCGCATATCGTGACGCGTATGCCGCTGCGCTTATGGGTCCGCGGATGGGAATCCCTCACGCGCACTCGCAGGCGGCCGCCTTCCGGCATGGCCTGGATGGCATTTCCCACCAGGTTGAGGAAGACCTGCTTCAACTCAGCGGGGAAGCCGATGATCTGGGCGGTGGAAGCGTAGCGCTTGTCCAGGGCGATGCCGCTCAGGCGCAGCCGGCGCGACTGCAGGTCCAGCACGTCGTCGAGGATATTGGCCACCGAGATCGAGACCGCCTTCTGCGACTCGCGATAGAAGCTGAGCGTCTGCCGCGTGATGTGGGCCACGCGCAGCAGCTCTTCTTCCGCCAGGCGGGCCAGGTAGCGGGCGTCGTCATCGAGCGATTTGTGGTCGCGCAGCAGGTAAAAGGCGTTGTTGATGGCCTCCAGCGGATTGTTGATCTCATGCGCGATGATGCCGGCCACGCGGCCCATGGCGGCGAGGCGCTCGGTCTTGCGCAGGGCTTCCTGCGCCAGCAGCTGCGCGGTGATGTCGCGATTGATCTCCAGCAGCACCGCGCCCGCGCCGTCGCCTTCCGGCTTCAGCACCTGCCGGCTGGCCACGATGATCTCCCGCTTGTCGCGGGTGTACTGCGTCAGGTTTCCCTCCCAGCGGCCTGACTTCTTCAGCTCGGCCTCGATCTCCGTCACTGGAATGGGGTACGCGGTCTGCAGCAGCTCGTGCACGTTCTTGCCGATGGCCTCTTCGCGCGTCCAGCCGTACAGCATCTCCGCGCCGTTGTTCCAGTATTGCAGCGTGCCGCCCAGGTCGAAGACCATGACCGCCTCGGAGGCCAGGTCCAGCAGCTCGGCGCGCTCGCGCAGCATGTTTTCCGCGGCGATCTGCCGGCTGATGTCGGTGCTGGTCCCGAACCAGCGCGCCACCTTGCCGCGAGAGTCATGGATGGGCACGGCGCGCGAGAGGAACCAGCGATACTCGCCGTCGTTCCCGCGGATAGGGCAGGTATCTTCCCACTCTTCGCCGGTGATCCACGAGCGCTCGACGCCGGCGATGACCCGCTCCACGTGCGCGGGATGGTGCACCTTGCGCCAGCCCTGGCCCTGGACCTCTTCGAGCGTAGTGCCGGTGTAGTCGAACCAGCGCTGGTTGTACCAGAACACCGAGCCGTCGGGATGGGCCATCCAGGCAAGCTGGGGAATGGAGTTGGCCAGCATGCGGAACTGGCTCTCGCTCTCGCGCAGCTCTTCCGTGCGCTCGAAGACGCGCTGCTCCAGGTTGCGGTTCAGGTGCTCAAGCTCCTGCGTCTTGCGGTGCAGCTCGGCAAAGACGCTCACCTTGGCCCGCAGCACCTCCGGGACTACGGGAACGGAGATGTAGTCGACGGCCCCGCGCTCGTAGCCTTTCAGGCGGTCCATGTCCGTGAGGTGGACCGCCGATATAAAGATGATGGCCGTTTTCTGGAAGCGCGGATGCTGCCGGATGATCTCGGCCATCTCAAAGCCATCCATCTCCGGCATGCTGACGTCCATCAGCACCACGGCCACCTCGTGCTTCAGCAGGACCTCCAGCGCTTCCCGCCCGGAGCCCGCCTTGATCAGGTTTTCACCCAACTCGGCAAGAATCGCTTCATAGCTGAGCAGCTTGGCGGGCTGATCGTCGACCATCAGAATGTTAACTTTTTCGTTAGCAGTCATTGTTCCTATCCGCATCTTTCAACCGCCCGGATCAAATTGCCAAAATAGCCGAAATTGCCAAAGAATCCAAATTGAATCCCAAACCGGCTCAGCAATTTTGCATTTCTTGCATTCATGTGTTCCCAATCACCCAAACCGCCGGATTTGCCAAACAACCAATTTGGATTTTTTGGCAATTTCGGCGATTCTGGTAATTCCTCCTACCGGTGCAGCCACATGCGCAGCGCGGAAAGCAGCTGCTCGGTATTGACCGGTTTGGCCAGATACTCTGAAGCGCCGGCTTCCAGGCATTTTTCGCGGTCGCCCTTCATCGCCTTCGCGGTGAGGGCGATGATGGGCAGGCGGCGGAACGATGGATTCTGCCGGATCACTTGCATGGTTTCGTATCCATCCATTTCCGGCATCATGATATCCATCAGCACAATGGCGAGATCGGGAGTCGATTCCAGCGTGGCGATGGCCTCGCGCCCGGTGCCCGCGGTCAATACGGACATGCCGCGGCGCTCCAGGACGCTCGAAAGCGCGAAGATGTTGCGCACGTCGTCATCCACCACCAGCACCTTGCGGCCGACCAGCGCTTCGTCGGAGCGGTGCAGCCGCTCCAGCATCTTCTGCTTGTTTTCCGGCAGCTCCGCCACCACGCGATGGAGGAAGAGGGCGGTCTCGTCGAGCAGCCGCTCCGGCGATTCCACGTCCTTGACCACCACGCTGCGGGCCAGCGTATGCAGCCGGGCGTCTTCTTCCGGCGAAAGCTCCTTGCCGGTGAAGACCACCACCGGCAGATCGGTCATGGCGGATTCCGAGCCCAGCCGTTCCAGGACCTCGAAGCCGCTCATATCGGGCAGGCGCAGGTCGAGCACCGCGCAGTCGAACTTTCCGTCGTGCAGCAGTTCGAGCGCCTCGGAGCCGGTAGCAGCCACGTCGACGTCGATATCGTCATACCCGAGCAGTTCCCGGATGCTGAGCTGCTCGGCCGGATTGTCTTCCACCACCAGCAGGCGCTTGCGCCGGGGCTTGGTGTACTCCTTGATGCGGTTCAGGGCTTCGTCCAGGCCCTGCGGCGACGTCGGCTTGGTGACGAAGGAGAAGGCGCCGCGCGAGAGGCCGTGGTGCCAATCTTCGTCCATGGTGAGCATCTGTACTGGGATGTGGCGCGTGTTGGGGTCCTGCTTCAGGTGGTTCAAGACGGTCCAACCCAGCATGTCCGGCAGGAAGACGTCCAGCGAGATGGCCGTAGGATGGAATTCCTTGGCCAGCGACAGCGCCTCCGCGCCGCGCATGGCCACGATCACCTTGAAGCCCTTATCATGCGAGAGATCGCACAGCACCCGGGCATAGTGCGGATCGTCCTCCACCACCAGCAGGAGGGCGTCGCCCGGCTGCAGGTTGTTGCGATCGTCTTCGATGCGCTCCACCGGATGCTCCACCAGCGCCGTAGGCAGCGTCTTGACGATGGTGGAAGCCGAGGTTCCGCGCTCCGTCAGCTGCAGGCTCGCGGTCACCGGGCCGACGTAGGTCTGCGGCAGGTACAGCGTGAACGTGCTGCCCTGGCCGGGCGCGCTGCGCAACTGGATCTCTCCTCCAAGCAGGCTCGCCAGCTCGCGGCTGATGGCGAGGCCCAGTCCGGTTCCGCCGTACTTGCGGCTGGTGCCGGCATCCGCCTGCTGGAAGGCCTCGAAGATGATGCGTTGCTTGTCCGCCGGGATACCGATGCCGGTATCGCTGACCTCGAAGGCGATGACCGAGGCCGCGCCGCCCAGCAGCGGATGGCCTTCGCTCCAGCCGGTCTCGGCCTTGGAAACCGAGAGCCTCACGCCTCCATGCTCGGTGAACTTGAAGGCGTTCGAGAGCAGGTTCTTGAGCACCTGCTGCAGGCGCTTGGAGTCCGTTACCAGGCTGCGCGAGAGGTTCGCGTCCGTGTGGACTTCGAAGCTGAGCCGCTTGTTTTCCGCCTCGTGCCGGAACGGCCGCGCCACCATCTCCAGCAGGTTGTTGAAGAAGAGCTCTTCGGCCTCGACCGAGACCGTGCCGGACTCGATCTTCGACAGGTCGAGAATGTCCGAGATCAGGTTGAGCAGGTCGGTGCCGGCGCCGTGGATGGTGCGGGCGAATTCCACCTGCTTGGTGGTCAGGTTGCCGTCCGGATTTTCAGAGAGCTGCTGGCCCAGCACCAGGATGCTGTTCAGCGGCGTGCGCAGCTCGTGCGACATGTTGGCCAGGAATTCCGATTTGTACTTCGAGGTAAGCGCCAGCTCCTTGGCCTTTTCTTCCAGGGCGCGGCGCGCCTGCTCGATTTCCTGGTTCTTCCGCTCCACTTCCACGTTCTGCTCGGCGAGCTGCTGCGCCTTGAGGGCCAGCTGTTCGTTGGTCTGCTGCAGCTCTTTCTGCTGCGTCTGCAGCTCGGCGGCGAGCTGCTGCGACTGCTTGAGCAGGCCCTCCGTCTGCATGGTGGCCTCAATCGAGTTCAGCACGATTCCGATGCTGGCCGTGAGCTGCTCCAGGAAGGCCAGGTGCGAGGCCGTAAACAGGCTGAGCGAGGCCAGCTCGATCACGGCTTTCACGCGGTCTTCAAACAGCACCGGCAGCACGATCACGCTGCGCGGCACCGCCTCGAACAGCCCGGAACGGATGGGAATGGTCTGCTGCGGCAGGTCGGTGATCAGCAGTCGGCGCTTCTCTGACGCGCATTGCCCCACCAGCCCTTCGCCGATCGTGAGCCGCTCGAGATGGCCGTCCGGGGTGTTGGCGAAGGCCGAGAGCAGCACCATCTGGCCGGAATCCTCGCCCTCCATCTGGTAGATGACGCCCTGCTGCGCGTTGACCAGCGGCGCCAATTCTGACAGCAGCATGCGTCCCACGGTAGCCAGGTCGCGCTGGCCCTGAAGCATGCCGGTGAACCGCGCCAGGTTGGTCTTGAGCCAGTCCTGCTCGGTGTTGCGCTCCGTCGTGAGGCGGAGATTGTTGATCATGGTGTTGATGTTGTCTTTGAGTTCGGCCACCTCGCCCGAGGCTTCCACCTGGATCGAGCGGGTAAGGTCGCCCTTGGTCACGGCGGTCGCCACTTCGGCGATGGCGCGCACCTGGTTCGTCAGGTTATCGGCCAGCAGGTTCACGTTGCCGGTGAG
>JADMIO010001439.1_pt1 | contig 12270 bp, 10 predicted proteins | sample 8958161 | NCBI WGS metagenome assembly JADMIO01 (sample SAMN16585339, study PRJNA669376) | soil metagenome | isolation source: Crop rotation soil | place: USA: Cullars Rotation, Alabama | collected 2011 | reverse complement strand
GCCGCGACTTCAAGTCACGTGAATTCCAAGCTTCGGATCCCACTGTGCTGGAAAGTCTACCCATTCGAGAAGCCCGAGCCGGAAACCCCACCGCCACCACCTCAGCCGCCGACTACCATCCAACTGCTTCCTTCAGAGAAACTGGCGTACAGCATCAAAGAAGCGGCCGCGGCGCTCAGCATCGCCAGAACGACGCTCTGGCGGGCCATCAAGGACAAGAAACTCGCGGTCACGAAGCTTGGAAATCGGACGCTCATCCCCGCAGAGGCGCTGCGAGCCTGGATCGCCTCGACGCCGCTAAAGAAATAGCCCCACCATCCGCTTGCGGCGCGCGCCTCAGAGTGGCTCTATTCGCTGCGGGCGAGGCAGCGCGTGGCTGACGAAGAGAAAATCGGCAAAAACTGGTCCGACGACGAGCTCGACGCGATCGTCGCCGACTATTTCACCATGCTCACCGCCGAGCTCTCTGCTCAGCCCTACATCAAGTCGCATCACAGCGCGGCCCTGATGGCCGAGATCGGCCGTACCCACCGCTCCGTCGAGTTCAAGCACCAGAACATCTCCGCCGTCATGGAAGAGCTTGGGCTGCCTTGGATTCACGGCTACAAGCCCAAGCGCAATTATCAGAATGCCATCTTCGACGCGATCGACCGCTATCTAACCCGCACGAACTGGCTGGCTCAGCCGCTACTGGAGCAGAGGCCAGTCATCGTCGAAGCCGCGAGTATCAACGCAGACATCTTTGTGCCCGCGCCGGCGCTTGCCGAGCGGGAGGATCGTCCGCCGCGCCTTGAGCGACTGGTCCGCAAGTTCGACCCCGTCGAACGCGACGCACGAAATCGTACCCTAGGAAAGGCTGGCGAGAGGTTTGTGCTGGATGTCGAACGCGATCGCTTACAACGAGCCAACCGGGACGATCTCTCCGGAAAGGTTCGTTGGATTTCCGACGAGCAGGGCGATGGCGCCGGTTACGACATCCTCACCTTCACCCTGCAGGGCGAAGAACGTTTGATCGAGGTCAAGACCACGAACGGCGCGGCCAAGACGCCGTTCTTTCTGTCGCGTACCGAGCACGAAGTGTCAGAGCAGCGTGTTGATGCGTGGCGGCTATACAGGGTCCATCTATTTGCTCAGTCACCACGCATCTTCACAATCGACCCGCCCTTGGCCCAGGCGGTTCATCTTCGCGCCGAAGCTTGGCGCGCATCATTCACATGAAGTTTGGACCTTCAATGAATGGTCGTGTCGGTGAATTCATCCGCAGAGACAGCTAGGTCGGCGACGTGAATGACCATGAACGCTTCAACTAAGCCGAGCGCTTCCTTGCGACTGATGGGCAGTTTGTCCGCGAGGATAGTGTTCAAGTAGCCCTCAGCGTTCCAAAGCCGGCGCACGCTTTCTTCGTCGGCCGGCTCCATGCGCGCCAACACCCTCTCAAAACGGGTGTTGGCGCACTCCAAAAATTCACCGCGATCGTCTTCGCTCAGTGGCAAAGCCGTGATCATAGCTTCGGTCATCTGACTTCTCTTTGAGATTGGCTCCTTTCTCATCGGCCTAATCGGGAGCCATTCCGACGCCGGGTTCTTGGTTCGGGCGACTGAGTTAAAGCGCCGGGCGCCACCCTTATGCTCGCAAGCGCAAATGGCATCTGGGTAGCGGCGTGACGTTATCAAGGCGGAGGTTAGCTTGTTGGACCAAACAGGTAGGTCTGGGACGAGAGTCTAAATCGGAATAAGGGAACGGGGCGAATCGTCCTTTCCTATACCGCGGTGTCCAACGCCGGTTGCGAGTAGTGAAACTATGACGGATTGGTCGCTCGGCGGCTGGACGGGAAGCGTCAACGGCTGGGTGCGCCGTGAAGTGCGTACTCATCTGCGCGAAAATGCCGTGGCGCGTCGCGCGCGATATTCTTTGCCTTTGCGTGGGCTTCGGGCGTTCCTCAGAACGCGCTCGCTTGGTTTCTATGTCTTGGTCTATCTCGCGTTGGCGTTGAGCGTCACGGCGCTTGAATATGCGGTCGAACGTGGTGTGATCGCGCTGCCGCCAATCGTAATCCGTTGGGGTGAACGCCTCGATTTGGCGTCGCTTGGGGACATCGCTGGAACGCTCATCTCCGCTCAGGTCGGCGCTCTGGGCGTCATCTCCTTGGCAATTGGATTAGTGACCATCATTGCTCAGCGCGACGATGCGCGTACGGACGTTCAAGTCTACTACCATGAATCCCTCGCCTTTGAGGCGTTCTCAAGCAGCATCGCGTTACTCGCTATCTTAAGCGTGCAGGTAATCTGGCCGCTGCACATAGCGCTCTATGGCCTGGGAGAAGGTCAAGCGGCGTACGTGTCCAAAGCGCCCTTGGTAGCAGTGCACCTCGTATGGCTCTCGATCAATCTGTGCGCGCTCTTCCATTTCGTCGTGACAACATTCCAGTTTGTCCAGCAGAGCGCTCGCGAGCGCATGCGAGAGCGCTACATCGCAAATCAAGTGTTGCGCCGAGAAATGACGACGCGGCTCCGCCCGCAGCTCTATCGCACAGCCGGCAAGGGGATGGCTCTAGGTGTGGATTCCGGCGAGAAAAGGAAGGGTAAGCCGTTCGTCAGCTTCGGACAGGAGTTCGGCGCGCCGGAAGAGGTGGAAATCGAAGCGACTTTCGCGCGGCCAATGATGCTAGTCGACGTGCGAATGCTTTGGGTTCGATGGGTTACGAGGCGATGGGCGGCACGCTGTGGCCACGCGCAGGCAGACAAACCCGCCAAGTCGGGATTGGCCGCAATGGGCCCGCTTTTGTCGTTTCCGCTGAACCTGGATGTCGGCGTTCACGGTCGCACGCCTTGGTGCATTCGGCGCGGAGGCGTGCCGCTGACACCACTGGAGCGGTTTATCCTTCGACGAGCCTTCCGATTTGTGAGGAAGTCAGATGCAACCTGATCTTCCAACGCCCGAGCAGATGCTCGAAGAGCTGGCCGACCGTGTCGCCACGCACATCGACCGGCTCGCACCCGTTGCATTCGACGTCGCATTTGATGAACTGATCCGCCAACACAGTTTTTTGCTCTCCGTAAACGCCGCGCGCACGCCAGACGGCACGCCTTTCAATTTCGCCGAAGTGCCGGGGGTAGCTTGGTCCGCGCCGCACAAGGAATGGATGCACCAGTATAGCCGGCTGTTCGAACGGGCCGCTGGCCGCATTCCAGATGATCGCTCGTTCTTCGCCAAACTCACGCGCGCTCCGATCCGTCTGCTACCTGAGCAGGAAGAGCCGCCGTTCTCACGCGCGGTGCTTGAGGAAATCATCGATCTGGGTCCGCTGCTTGTGCATCGCCTCGAAGGTTGGGTGAGCAGACGGACGGTTGTTGAGACCAAGTCCGACGAAAGCGCCGTACAGCGCCAGGCGCTCGCTGGCGCTGACAGCCGCGCTTACAAGGAAGTGGTCGTCGACATAGTTGGCGCGTGGGAGCACCTGCTGCAGTTCGGTATTGGTCTGCGCGCGGAACGACGCAAGGCCGGGCAGACTGACGCCGAGCGTTGGGATCTCTATCGCGAGGAATGGCCGCTGCTTTGGCGCCACCTCTGCGATACCGCGCACATGCTGGCCGCTGCGGTTTGGAACGAGGACGAAATCGGCGCGCGGCATTATCGCGATATGCTGGTGCGTTGGCTCAAGACGCTCGGGCGCGACGACTATGATCTCTATTTACTCAATCGCCGGCTCGTCTTTCCGTCCATTTTCGAGAAAACCTGGGATGAGGCCGTCGCCAGTTTGAAGCCGCTGCTCCCCCGCGCGCAGGACAGCCTCAGCCCATCTTACCTGGCCGGATCGATCCTTCGCTGCGCGCACGACGATGTCGTGTTGCTCACCGGTGCGTTGCTCCTCGATTGGACCATGAACGAGAAACAGCTCTCCGACATCGGCGCCAGAACCGGCTCGGCGCTGCTACGGCGCGAACTCGTTGATCCCGACGAGCATGACGATCGTCCCGCGCTTCACTCGTTCCGCTCGATCTTCATGGATGTGCTTCGTCTCGATCTTGCGGGCGAGCGTTTTGAGAAGGGCAATTACGGCGAAGGCCTCGATTCGCTTGTTTTTCACATGGACAACATGACCGAACGTCGGGTCGTGTCGGGCCGTATCTACACCCCGTCGACACACCATGAACGCGACGACGTCTCTTTCGCGCAACTGGCAATTCTTATGGCGGCGCTCCCGGAAGAGGGCGACGACGGCTTGGTTGAACGTGTTGGCGAACTCGCGGCCAATGAGGCCGCATTGCCTTCCGGCGACCGTTCCTTGCGTGGCTTGGTTTGGGTGCTGGAGCGCTTCGCCAAATCGCTCGAAACGCCGTGGCCGCAATTGCAGCGGGGTCTGGCCGGCTTGAAGCCAGATGCGGATTTCGCCGCGCTGTCAGCGCGCTTGAGCTCGATCGTCGATGAGGCGCGCGCGGTGATCGAGACGCATCGCACCGAGCGCATCACCGGCCGGCCGGTTGATCCTGCAAAGCTGGAGCAGCTGCGGGCTGCCATAGAGGAGGCAGTGCTCGAAGAGCCTGCTCAAGTGCCGATCTTCCGCGACTTCAAGACGGTCAAGGGCGGTCAAACCTGTGCTGCGGACGAGTTCAGCGTCATCTGGGGAAATGTCTCGAAGGCTTCTTTGTTGGAGCCACCGATGGAAAACGAGAGCTCGAACTTCGGCGAGACCCTAGCGAAGGCAGTCGCCAATTCCGCAGGCGAGCGAGCGTGGAATTCGTTCGTCAAACGCCCCCGCGAGGACATCAACATCACGGCCCGCGTTGAGGATTCGGCGTTCTGGCTGGAGATCGCCAAACTTACACCGCGAATCTCCGAGCAGCCAGCTCTGGTCGTGTCCCGGGCCGCCGAAGGGCGAACAGTCCGGCGCTTGCTCTATCCGCGCGAAGGCGTGACTTCGATGCTGCGCGTTGAGCAGAAGCAGCGCGAAGGAAGGCGCGGCGACTATATCGCCACGGTCGAAGGCGTGGACGTGTTTGGCGGCAATTTTACCCAAGGGGTGTGTTGGCTCTTCTCAGGCAGAGCGCTGCGCACGGTGCGCTATGCGAGCCTGGACGCCGCTGGTCATCACGTGACGCTCGCCTATGAACCGGAGAACGATGTGAAGGGTGCTCTGCGCGCCAAGTTCGAGCAGAGCACGGAATGGTCTGACGATCCGATCTTCGAGATACGGTCTGCTGATCCCGCTGACGAGGATACAGAATGAGGAAGTCTATTGTGCTCCAGCGCTGTTCCTTCGCGATGATAATGCTTGGCGCACTTGGATGGTCGGGCGTTGCGTTGGCCGATCCGTGCGAGGGTCAATTGCCGTCGCGCGCGGGTGCGGAGTTTTCCGGCGTCGTCCGCTATGTCGGCGACGGCGACGGGCTCTGCATTGGAGCGGCGGGTTCGGCTGCAAGCACCTGGATCGAAGTGCGCCTGGCAGACCTCAACGCCCCGGAGCTAAAAGAACGCGAATGGCCCGCGGCCAAGGCGCTGTTGGAACGCATCTCACTCGGGCGCGGCGTACAATGTGTTGCCACCCGCGGGCGAAACGCCCGCGTCCGCTCCTACGATCGGGTTATCGCAATTTGCCGTATTGGCGGCCGCAGCCTCGGCGACCTGTTGCGCGACGCAGGGGGCGCTGAGGGCGGAAACTAGCCCTTGACCGGGCAAAAATGCCCCCTAGATTATCTACCGGGCGTATTTGCCCGGTGGAGGCGAAGATGCGCGCAGATTTTCAGGACTACGAGCCCGGCAGGTTTGGGATGGGCGCTGACGAGGCTTTTGCTCGTGAGCTTTGGGCCTTCCTCAATGAGGAGGCGCAGGTCACGGCGATGAAGCTTGCTAGTGATCTTGGCCATCCCGCGGTTGTCGGTGTTGCGGACGCGCTGGTGGCTCGTTTCGGCGACAAGCTGGAGGACGACCGCCGCCGCCAACTGGTCGGCCACATGGCGCGTCAGATCATGGAGCGCGAGAATTATGAACTGGATCAGGCCGACGTGAAGGTGACGGCCTACCCGTTCACCAAGGCCACGCGTTACAAGCGCAAGGGCGGCCTCATGTGGTTTGTGTTCCGCGCCAGCGGCGACGTGCGCGAACTCTGCATCACCGAAGATCGCGGAGAGATCGTCAACGCACCGGCGCCGAAATCTGGCAAGAAGTGGAATTTCTGGACCACGATCACTACGACGATGCAGGCGGCGATCGGGCTCGGCGTTTCGGACAGTGCGAAAGTGCGCGCGGCAATCAAGCGTGACGGCTATTGCCTGCGCGCGAAACCTCGCGTTCTGCGCAAGGCCTAACCGCGCGGGTTCGACGTAACCCTTCTGGCTAGGCGCGCGGATGCACTATCATGGCGGAGGTGAGGGGATGAAACCCCTTGATACGCCTGTCCAAGCGGTCTCCGACAACGCTGATCGTACTGCTTGCAGGCAATAAGCCATCAGGCAGCGGGGTCGCGGCGAACGGGTTGACGATGAGCGTCACGCCCTCGTGCCACGTTTCTTCCGGTGTCGCCTCGTGGCCGACGCGATAGCGAAACCCGTGCAGAGTGTCTTTTCCCTCGAAGAAAGCGTGTCCCGAACGATCGGCGATGAAATTCTCAGCGACGTAAGAGGGGTCGGCCATGCGCCAAAATTTTGAGACAGAAAACGCGTTGCAATAGGCCACGGCGCTGATCTCGGCCGCACCTTCGCGTGCAAAAAACGGCGTAACAGGCGGACGCGGCTCCATTGGGAACAGGGCGGGCAGCAGCGAGTCTTCTATGTAGAACGACGAACCGGGTTCGTAGAATGGCGCGATCATCAGCACCAACGGCTTGCCGGCGACGTGCTCATGCTTGTGGTAGTCGTGGCGCAATTTCCTCATCAGCACCGCCAGGAGTCGGTGGGGAAACTCAGTGCTCGCTTTGTCATGGATTTCGGCGACGGTGAGTTCGGGCATGCGCGCCACGGAAACGTCAGCATCTGTCCCGTCCGACGGATTTACGGTGACGGCTTCGATTGCAATCGCGTCCGCTCCGCGCCGGGCTATGAAGTCGGGACACGCGCAGGCACGGTCGATCGCCAATCCGGCCGCCTCAAGATACGCAAAGCAGGCAATCTCAAAGAGCCGCCCGTGGAAACCGTGCCCCTGGAAAATCCCGCGCGAAGTTTCCGTTCGGATCGCCCATGCGGCCGTAGAGGTCGTTGATGAGTCGACGCGCGGTCGCGTGCATGGGCGAGCCATCAAGATCGCGAAACTGCGGATGTAGCCGCTCTGGCGCAATGACGCGGTCGAACAGATCTTTGCGCAAGACCATGATCAGGCGTCCTCACCGTCGCGCTCTGTGCGCTCGACCCAGGTCGCCAGCCCTACGTGCGCCACGCCGAAGTCTGCGCGCAAATCAGCGACAAACTTGTCATACGCGTCCCGGTCGTCGCGGATGACGCGCACGCAGGTCTTGTTGATCGAGGCGGCACGCCAAACCTTCTCGCCTTGCTCTTCCCCAAGCATCATTTCGGCCAACGCTCCGATGCCGAAAGTGACCGCTCCCAGCCGAAGGAAATTGGCGTAGGCGATCTGAAGCGGTGACTCGGGCAGCTCCGGCGTGTGCGCAAACGCCAACGGGAATGCCGCCGCGTCCTTCGAAATGACCGCATACGTCTCCTCAACCGCGTCCGCAGCATGGAAAAGTTCAGCATGCGACAGTTCTGGCGAGACGGCGCCGGCGCTAGTCAACAGGAATTCGGCGTGCTCGCACATAGTCGCAGTCACGCGGCCGAGTTCGGCGGTTTCGTCATCGACCGCTTTGCGCATGGTGATGGAAAAAGTCTCGATCTTCTCCGGTGCGATCTCGATCCGGGATTTATCGAGGCCCGATGTCGCCAGCATGCGGAAGTAATTTTTCCAGGCGGTGACGTCGAAGCTCTTCGTCGTGATCGCATCGGGAATGCTGGCGACATCGACGCGGCCTTCCCCATGCAAGTCGATGGTGAAAAATGCGGTGCGAATTTTTGCGCGCAAACGCCCGCCGGCGATCTCCGGAGGCGCCATGAAGACATCGGCGGCAAACACGGCCGGCGCCGAGCCTGAACCGTCGAACACGCGTAGCAGGGCCTTGTCCATCGGTTGTGGATCAGTCGTGAGCGTGGCCCTCGCGCCGTCGGGCAGGGGATCGATTGGCAGGACGATGCCGAAGCGAATCTCGCTATGGGAGATGCCGCTGGCTTCGAGCGTGCGCGGTTCGAGAAAAGCCTCGATCAATTCGTTCGGCGTCGCGCTTAGCGTGGCGTTCATCTGATAACGGCCGGGCGTAAAGCCACTCTCGGTGAGTTCGGTCTGTTTGGCGTCCATGTAGGTGCGCATGCTGGGGCCGATCGCGCGCTCGATCGCTGCTCGCAGTGCAGCGCCAGCGGGCTCAATTCGCTCACCGACATCGATATTGAAAGTCAACTCGATACGATGCAGCGCCTTCGTGCCCGTCTGCGCCTTACGCAGGGTTTTGAGAACGCGTTCCAAGAACGCGCCGCGGAAGTGCACCAGGTGAAGATGAGAAAGACTGAGATCGTCATTGACGACGATCACGGCGATGAAGGCCGGTTTCGGTTCTTTCGCCAATCGTTCGGCGACCGACAAGGCCATCGGGATACGCTTGCTGGAATCGACCCACATCGTCTTCGTCTGCACGTGGCACGAGAGGCCCGTTTGGCGCTTATCGAAGCTGTCGCCGGCCTCTGGCGGCGTCTCGACAATGAAATCCCAGCCACTGCGGTCCCGGGTTGAGGGATTGCAGGTGAGGCCGGCATCCGTGCACAGGCGGGTGAACTCCGCCTCGCCTTTCGCGCCGAGCTGGTCATTGGTCAGCGGCTTGGACTTTTGCGGTTTGGACGTGGATGAGTCGGGCATTAGGGTGCTCGTTGCCGTGGTCTGCCTATTTATGTATCCGCGGCGGCGGAATCGCCGCCCGGTTTGGCTAATAAATAGGGTCTTCCCGTGATGGATGCAGGCCTGCGTCGTTACCTCGTCTACCCACTCGATTTCGACATGCGGGCGACGACGCTCACCACGGAAATCCAGGAAACCTGGGAGCCACAAGTCAAAGAGCTATGGACAGAAAATCGCGCCAACACGATCGCTGGCCTCAAGGTGGAGCTGGGCGAAGGTAGCATCGAGATGAAGGTCAAGAACTTCGCCGACCTGGGCGGAATTCCGTTCTCGATCGTTTCATATCACAACGTGCTGTTTCATCAGGCGCGTTACGCGTTTTACCATGGCTTCTATTTTCCGGCGCTGACGGCGGCGTGCGCGCTGGGCGAGCGAATGCTCAACCATCTGGTTCTGGATTTGCGGGAAGAGTTCCGAGCGACGCCGGAGTATCAGGGGGTGTATCGCAAGAAGTCCTTCAACGATTGGGGAAAGGCGATCGATGTCCTGACCGCGTGGAATGTCTTTCAGGCCGATAGCGTGGCGAGAGAGTTCGCGGCTCTGGCGGCGCTGCGCAACAAGTCGCTACACTTCAACGAAGAGACGTATTCGTCTTTGCGCGACGACGCACTTCAAGCGCTGAAGCACTTGGCCGAGATTATCCGCGTGCAATTCGGCTTTGCCTCCGGTCAGCGCTGGATGCTGCCGGGCACGGCGGGGCAGTTCTTCATACGAAAGGAAAGCGAAAACGACCCGTTTCTCAGGCGCTACTACCTGCCTCAATGCCCCCTGGTGGGCCCGCTCTTCGCGATCAACTTTGCGCCTGATGGCGTATTGTTCTTCGACCGCGCAAACTACGAGGGCGAAGGCGTGTCGGATGGAGAGTTCGCCGCGCGGTTCAATGGACGAGATCCAAAAGACGTTGTGCCGACAAGCCTGCCTGCGGCGGACGATATCGTGGTGTGGAAGCGCGCCAGAGGCTGACGTAGGGCGCGAGTGTAGTCTCTACTCAAAGCTCTCGTCTTCGCGCCGCGCGCCGCGCTCGCCTTCGGCAACCCAAATGTCGAATTCGGCCAACAGTGCCGGCGCCGCCGCACGAATGGCCCCGTTCGCATGTTGGGCAAGTTGTTCAATGAGTGGGCGCCGCTTAACCAGACCGGCGAGATTGGACCAATGCATGGTCCAGAAACGGCGCATCAACGAGCGCGCCAGTTCCGCATCGGCCTGCGGCATCGCCAGCAGCGCCACTGCAAGCTCCGACCAGGCAGGGGCGCCGCCTTTATCGATGACGGCGCGTCCCAGCTGCGCGGCGATCGCGGCGCGGCGCTTCGGCGCTTGGCTGACCCAAGCCATGAACACGTCGGTCGGCACCTGATCGATCGGCGCCTCGCGCCGGTAATCATCGCCGGACTGATAGGCGGTCAGCCAACTGTCTAGCCGGGAACTGTGGCGGGGCGGGTCCTTATCGAGCAATTCGTCGAGCACCACGCGGGGATGATGGCGAATGACGACCTTCATCACGCCTTCCCAGTTTTTGCGATCAGCCTTGCGATCATCGACCAGGGTGTCGACCTTCTTGCAGACTTTGCGCGCGAGGTCCTCGTCGCCGACCTTGAGGCACGCGGCGGTCAGAATGCCCAGATGATGATCGCGCATCGTGTCGGGGTCAGACGCTTGATGCAGCGCTACGACGATCTCACGCGCATACGCGAGCAACTCTGAGGCGTGAGCTTCCCCTTCGCCCGCGAAGCGCATCGCGAGCACATCGATTACCGCCTCATGCCCATCAGCACCGGTTGCGTCGAGCGCGCGTAACAGCGCCACCAGATCGGACGGTAGCGTATTTTCCATCACCCGGCCCAGCATCAGGTTCTTGAAGGTCCAACGCGGCACCGCGGGTAGGTCGACAAGGCGCTTCAGGCGGCCCAGTCCACGCGCGTCGACGGCCACCACGGCAGTTAGGTGCACCATGTAGGGGGCATAGAGCTCATCGCCCTCGATTTCGTCGAGCCAAGCGTGTGCAGTCTCTATGTCGTCTTGCGAGGCCGCATAAACAAAGCCGCCAATCACGTTGATCTCGCGAGCGTCGGTTGGGCTTGAGGCAAAGATCTCCTTGAGCAAAACCCATCGTGCGCCCTGATCGGATGCCGGTTGGTACAGGCCTGCGCCGAATGCTCTGGCGTAACCCTTCTTGGCGGCGGTGGCCTGGGTCACAAACTCGCGCACGCGCGTCTCGTCGAGCGCGGCGATCTCGGAGCCCAGCTCCTTCGCGATCTCGGCCGGACGATCGTACGGTTTGCGGTCGTCGTCGCCGTCGGCGCCCGAGGGGTCCACTTCACGCCAATATTCGCTCAGCACATAGGCGGCGAAGCGGTCTTCAAGCGTCGTGGGGCGGAGGGCCTGCTCGAGTGCCTCGAGCTTCTCCACAATCTCGGTTGGCATCTCGCTCCGGTGATTGGCGAGCGCTTCGCGCACGCTGCGCCAGCCCTCCGGCCAAAACCGAACCGCCCGGATGCGCTTCGCGGCCAGGACAATCATGCCGGTGAAACCCGCGCGACCGAGCGGTTCAATTGAGTGCGCCAGGTGTTGCAGCGCGGCGTCGGCAAGCGGGTCGCGGCTCTCAGTCAGACGAACGACGCGCTCGACCGCGCCAGCGTACCACGCGGCGACGTCGTCGTGATTGGCTGGCTCCCAACCATACGTGCGGTTGCGGGCGCCGAACGAGAAGAGCGCGCTTGAGGTCCATGAATCGGCTGTCAGCATCGAATCGAGGGCGTGGAGAGCGATGGCGCGCACGCGCGCGGACGGATCGTTGAACATGGCGTCGAGACGCTCAAGCCGAAGCGATGGCGGCGCAAGAGTGCCGGAGAGATGGAGCTGGTAGAGCTCGTTCACTTCGTCGGAAGTGGGATTGGTGTTTTCGTTGGGACGCTCCCGCGCCGTCATGACGACCAGCTGGCCGAGCGCGCGAGCGAAGTGTTCGGGCTCATAGGCAAGCGAGCGCAGAAAGCGCGCGTAACGATAATGTTCAGGATGCGCGCGCGACAGCACGGCTTCCCCGCTCTTGTCGGCCATTGAGCGTTCCAAGCTAGTGAGCGCAACGCCCGGAGATGCGGGCGCGAGTTCAATGAAGGCGTCGAGGTCATTGCCGGTCAAGGCGCAAGGATCGCCGAGCGGCGCGCCTTCCGCCATGAGCTTCTCGGCCATCTCCACGGCGTCGGCCACGTCGTGCAAATGGCCGAGGCGTTTGCAAAAACTGGCGAAGAGGCGAGGGCGCCCCTCAAGGGACTTCAGCAACGTGGCGGGGGGTACGCGCGCGAAGCCGCGGCGTGCGAGTTTGGCCGCCAATGCGTGCGGCAGCAC
>JADMIO011575664.1_pt1 | contig 12272 bp, 5 predicted proteins | sample 8958161 | NCBI WGS metagenome assembly JADMIO01 (sample SAMN16585339, study PRJNA669376) | soil metagenome | isolation source: Crop rotation soil | place: USA: Cullars Rotation, Alabama | collected 2011 | reverse complement strand
CTTCGCGAGATCGCGGGCCGCACACAGGCCCGCCAGGCCAGCGCCTGCGACGAGCACGGAGACCCCTGTGAGGTCGCTAGCCAACGGATTCGAGCGTCATCGCTACCGCTGCTCCACGCGATAGCCCTTCGACTTGAGCAGGGCGAGCAGGCCGTCCGGCCCCACGACATGCGCGGCGCCGACGACGATGAAGGCGGGTTTCGGGCGGGAGAAGAGCCCTTCTAGCGTGGGCAGCCACGTGCGGTTGCGATCGACGAGCAGCCGCTTATACATCTCGGGCTCGTCCTTGAGATCCTTCAGCGCGAGGCGCTCAATCGTCGGTACGTCGCCGCTCTTCCAGGCGTTGGCGAGCTCCTTCACGCTTGCCGTGCTCGTCTCGAGCTCGTCGAGCGTCTCGGCGAGCAGACGATCCTGCAGCGGCATCGACATCTGGTCGAACTGCGCGATCTGGAACTCCATGGTTTCGAGGCCCTGGACCTTCATCCCGCTCGCCGCGGCCAGATCGTAGAAATGCTTGTCGAGGCCGAGGTCGGCGTCAAAGCCCGCTTTCTGCCACTCCAGGCCCTCGAGCGTCAGCGATAACAGCCACGGCTTGAACAGCTTCATCGGCGCGAGCGGCAGGCCGAGCTCCGCGAACTTCTTCTCGACGGCTGCCATCGTCGCCGGCGAGAGCACGCCGTCGAGCGTCTGCCCCGCAGGGAGCATCCCGCGCATCAAGAGTTGCATCTGAGACTGTGCCGCGAGGGCCTCGCCCAGATCCATTTCTTCGACCAGCAGGTCTGACGCCTTGAAGGCGTCGTCGAATGCGGGAGCGAGAGGGTAGTAGTCGGGCGTCAGCAGGTGCACCGATCCCGCCAGGTAAACGGCGCGGCCGGATGGGTTGCTGACCTTCCAAAGGAAGCTCTGCGCGGAGGCGCGCGCCGGAAGGCACACGAGTGCCACGAGTGCCGCGGCAGCCGCCACACGTTGACGAATCCGGTTGGGTAGGCGGGAGCTCATTCAGCGAGCGCCGGAAGGAGTCGCGGCCGGCCGCTTGCGCATGAACGCTTCAACGTCGTCGATGGTCCGGGGAACGGACGCGGAGAGCCGGCGAAGACCGCTCGCCTCGAGGACGAACGAATCTTCCACGCGGATGCCGATGTTCTCGTACTTCCTCACGGCCGGCTGAACCTTCTCGATGAAGGCGAGATTCTCGGGTGTGCGTGGCAAGCCATCGAGCGCGCTCTGGCGGATATAGAGACCGGGTTCGATCACGAAGGTCATGCCCGGCCGCAGCGGCTCGTTCCGGTCGCCCACGTCGTGGACATCAATGCCGATGTAGTGGGTGGCGCCGTGCGTGTACCACGTGCGGTACTGGTCGCCGGACGCGTCGGTAATGAGTCCAAGCTTCAGCAGCCCCGCTTTGAAGACCTCGACCGTCTTGGCATGAATCGCAGCGATCGAGCTGCCTTCCTTCGCGACCTTTGCGGCTTCGTCCTGCGCTTCAAGCACGAGCGAGTAAATCGCCCTCTGCTCCGGCGTAAACGTGCCGCTGATGGGATACGTGCGGGTGATGTCGGGCGACATGTAGTCGAAGTTGCACGCCGCGTCGACGAGCAGCAGATCGCCCGCCTGCATCTGCCGCGACGCCTCTGGATAGTGAAGGATCGTCGCGTTCGGCCCGCTGCCGACGATCGACGGGTACGCCCACGACACCGCCCCGCGGGCGCGGTGAACTGCCTCGATCGCGGCTTTGACTTCGTACTCGTAGACACCCGGGCGAGCGACGCGCATGCCGGCGAGGTGAGCCTCCGACGAGATGTCCGCCGCCTTCGTGAGGAGCTTCAGCTCATACGGGGTCTTGACGAGCCGCAGATCCGTGAGGAGCTTCGTCGCGTTGACGGTTTGAAATCCGACGTACCGCTCGCGAAGGCGCCGGGCCAGCTCCTGTGTTTTCGTCGGCGGATCGTCCACGCTCGTCGGCTCGATCGGCATGGCGACGCGCGCGCGGCCTGCATCGAGCGCCTCGAAGAACTTCGCCGCTTCCTTCGCATCGATCGGCCCGTAGGGCCGGCGGCTGAGCATCGCCGCCAGAAACGGCTCGAACTGCGACGTCGACAACACCGTGCGAATTCCAGTGGCTGCCGACGCGGCATCGTGGCTGAGCACGCGCCCTGTCCAGTGCTCCTGGACGAGATCCTGATCCTTCACGAAAAGAATCTCGCGGCGCGTACCGTTGCCGGGCATCAGAACGAGCGAGGTCTCTTCCTGAGCAAGGCCGGTGAGGTAGTAGAGGTTGCTGTCCTGCCGGTACTCGTAGTCCACGTCCAGGGAATAGACGCGCGAGGGCGCGCTCACCATGACGAGCATGGTGTCCGGTCCGAGCCGCTCCATCGCGCGCGCGCGGCGGGCCATGGTGTCGTCGCTCAGTTCGCTCGCGTGCACCGCGACCGACAACGCGACAGCGGTCGCGGCCATTGCCGACAGGTACCTGGTCCGCATCAACACTTATGTTCCCCTCGCAATCTACCACGCGAGGGCGATCGCGGGTTGCTGAATTGGTACTCCGGGCGCCACAATTGAGCAGCTGCATGCAACGCTTCCTCGAAGGCAGACGCCGGGTCTGCCCGTCGCTGCTCATCCTGGTTGCGCTCGCTCTGACGCCGCGTTTCGCCTGGGCGCAGCGTGCAGCCTCTCCGCGATCCGAGACCGCGGGAGGCGCCATCACGGGCACCGTCACCACTCAAGGCAACATCCCCCTCGGCGGCGCCATCCTCACGTTGACGACGGCCCAAAACCAGATGGAGCCGCTCACTACGAGCTCTGACGGCGACGGAAGATTCAGGTTCGACGGGCTGAAGCCCGGCGCTTACGCAGTGGTCGCGACCCTTCAGGGATTCGAACGACTGTCCGTCAGTGCTGTGCTTACGGCGGGGCAGACGGCCAACGTCGCTCTGGACTTGAAGATCGCCGTGATGACCGATCGCGTCGACGTTGTCGCGCCGACCGCCGTCGTTCCGAGCGCGGGCACGCTGACCGCCGCCGAAGGGTTATCGCGACGCGAGATCGAAGAGATCACGGGCGGCAGCGGCATCCAGTCGGCCCTGCGGCTGCTCGCGAGCGTCATCGAAGTGCCGGGCGGCCTGTCGATCAAGGGTGGACGGCCCAGCCAGGCGACGACGCAGCTGGGTCCGGTCGCGTTTTTCGATCCCGCCACCGGACTTTCCCCGATCGTTCTGCCAGACGATGCCATCGATTCGGTGACGGTGCTGCCGAATCCCTATGCGGTGGAGTACGGGCGTTTTTCGTCGGGCCTCGTGCTGATCCAGACCCGGCGGGCGACGGACACGTGGAAGACGCGCATCAACAACCTCGACCCGTCGTTTCGCACCCGCCGCGGCGAACCCTTCACCATCGTCGGCATCGCAGGCTTGTCGCCGCGGTTCGAGACGGGCGGACCGCTGATCAAGGATCGCGTGTACCTTCAGCAGGCGGCGCAGTATCGGTATCGCAGCAGCGATGTGGCCAGCCGGCCGGAGGACGAGCTCCGCACCTCGCACCGATTCAGCTCGTTTACGCGAGTGGATGCGAGCCTGTCGGCGCGTCACTCGCTCGTGGGGGCGGTCGGATGGTTTCCCGCGAGTGCCAAGCAGGCGAACCTGGGCACGTTTACGCCGCCGCCGGCCAGCGTCAATACCCGCGGTTCGGTCGGCACCGCGTCGGTCTCGGAGCGTTCGCTCTGGAGCGATTCGCTCTTCACGGAGACGACCGTCGAGGTCCACAACTACGAAACGACGGTGATGCCGCGCGGCCTGGCGCCCATGGAGCTGCTGCCCGAAACGACGGTCGGCAACTTCTTCAACCGCCAGTACCGTGCGACCAGTACCGTGCAGATCATCGAAGCCCTTTCGGGCACGCACCGTGGCTCGAGCGGTCTGCACATGTACAAGGCCGGTGTGGACGTGCTCCACAGCGGCTTCAACGGCACCAGCGCGAGCAAAACCGTGTTCGTCCGGCGGACGGACGGGACGCTGGCGCGGCGGCTCGATTTTCCAACAGCGACCACCGAACAGTCGCTCGTCAGCACGGACCTCGCGGTCTTTGCCCAGGACCGCCTGCAGCCGACCGACCGCTGGTACATCGAGGCGGGTGGCCGTCTCGATCGCGACGGCGCCATCGGCCGGGTCAATTTCACGCCGCGCATCGGATCCGCGGTCCTTTTGAATGAGTCGGGCAGTTCGGTCATCCGCAGTGGTTACGGCCTTTTCTTCGAGCGCACCCCGTCGGCGGCCGGCACCTTCAGCGAATACGAGAGCCCTGTTGACACCCGTTATGCGGCCGACGGCGTGACGCCGCTCGGTCCGCCGGTGCCCTTTTCTCGATTGATCTCGCCGGACCTGCGAACGTCGCGCAGCCTCACGTGGGATCTCACCTTCGATCAGCGATTCAATACCCGCTGGGCGTTTCATGTGGGGGTCATCGACCGGCGCGGCTCACACGAATTGCTCGTCGAACCCGTGCAAACGGTCAGTGGCGCGGCGCTGCGGCTCCAGAGCAACGGGACGTCGCTTTATCGCGAAGTGGAGATCGGCGGACACTACACCGGAGGGAATGGCGTCGACCTGAATGTCTCCTACGTCCGATCCCGTGCCCGCGCCGATCTCAACTCGTTCACCACGTTCTTCGACAACATCCTCGATCCGATCGTGGGACAGAATGGATACGGTCCGGCGAGGGCCGACGTCCCGCACCGCCTGGTCGCCCGGGGGCGCGCGCTGCCCCTACGGAATTGGCTGGTTCTGGGAACGCTCGACTGGAGGACCGGTCTGCCATACTCTTTGGTGAATGAATACCTGGACTTCGTGGGTCCCAGGAACGATCATCGGTTCCCCAATTACCTCAACGTGGACCTCGGGATCGAACATCGCTTCACCATCTTCAAGTACCGCCCCTGGATCGGCGTCCGCGCGGACAACGCCTTCAGCGCGTTTCTGCCGTCGGACGTCCAGGCCAATGTTTCTTCGCCATTTCTCGGGTCGCTCTACAACACCGAGTACCGCCAGTTTCGCATCCAGGTCCGCTTCGAACCGTAGGACCGTCGCCCTGACCTCGCGTTGAGCCATCAGCCCAGATCGCGCGTAGCGTTCCTCGTCCTTGCGGCGCTTGGTGTCGTTTATGGCGACATCGGCACCAGCGTGCTGTACGCGCTGCGGGAGTGCTTTTCCGGAACGCACGCCATTCCCGTCACGACGGAGAACGTCCTCGGCGTCCTTTCGCTTATCGTCTGGTCGCTCATCATCACCGTCTCCATCAAGTACCTGCTGTTCGTCATGCGGGCGGATAACGGTGGAGAAGGCGGCATCCTCGCCCTCGTCGCGCTGGTGCGATCGCGGGGCGGCAAGATCGTCCACCCGACGCTCGTGATGATTGGCCTCTTCGGCGCCGCGCTGCTCTATGGCGATGGGATGATCACCCCGGCGATCTCGGTGCTGAGCGCGGTCGAAGGCCTTGGCGTCGCCACGCAGGTCTTCGAACCGTTCGTCGTGCCGATCACGGTGGTGATTCTCATCGGCCTCTTCGTCGTGCAGAGCCGCGGCACGGGGGGGATCGGTGCGGTCTTCGGGCCGATCATGATCGTGTGGTTCCTGGCGTTGATCGCGATGGGGCTGCCGAAGATCGTCGCGAACCCGATCGTGCTCACCGCGGTCAATCCGATCCACGGCCTGGTGCTGCTTCGAGACGAGGGCGTGGCGTCGCTCGGCACCCTCGGCGCCGTGTTCCTGTCAGTGACCGGCGCTGAAGCGCTGTATGCGGACATGGGCCATTTCGGCCGCCGGCCGATTCGCATCGCCTGGTTCTCGCTCGTCCTGCCGGCGCTCGTCGTGAACTACATGGGGCAGGGCGCGCTTCTCCTGATGAACGAGGCCGCTCGGGAGCATCCGTTCTTCTACCTGGCGCCAGGGTGGGCGCTGTATCCGCTGGTCGTGCTCTCGACGATCGCGACCGTCATCGCGTCGCAGGCGGTCATCTCCGGTGCGTTTTCGCTGACGCAGCAGGCCATTCAGCTCGGCTACTCTCCACGGTTCGATATTCACCACACGTCGGCCCACGAGAAGGGCCAGGTCTACATCCCGGAGGTGAACTGGCTGCTGATGCTCGCGACCGTAGGGCTCGTCTTCGGGTTCCAGACCTCCACGAACCTGGCCGCCGCCTACGGCATGGCGGTGACCACGACGATGGTGATCACGACGATGCTGGCGTTTTTCGTGGCGCGCGAGCGGTGGGGCTGGGGATTTGCGCAGGCCGCGCTGATCTCAGGCGCGTTCATGGTGATCGACTTCGCGTTTTTTGGCGCGAACATCATCAAGATTCAGCATGGCGGCTGGTTCCCGCTGGCGGTCGCCGGCTTTATCTACGCGGTGATGACGACGTGGTCCACCGGCCGCCAACTCGTCGTTCGCCGTCTGGCCGATTCAGAAGTGCCGCTGACGCAGTTCTTCAAGAGCGTTGCGGACCGGCCGCCGTATCGCGTGCCGGGCACGGGTGTGTTCATGACCGCGCGGCCCGAAGGTGCGCCGCCCATCCTCGTGCACCACCTGACGCACAACAAAGTGCTCCACGAGCAGGTCGTGTTGCTGACCGTGTCGATCATGGATGTACCGACGGTTGACCCCTCGTCGGCGATCACGGTCGATCGCATGGCCAACGGCTTCTGCCGTGTGGTCGCACGCTTTGGATTCATGGAGCAGCCGGACGTTCCCACCGCGCTCGAGCGCGCGCGCTCGCTGGGCCTCGACTGGAAGCTGGAGGACACGACCTATTACCTTGCCCACCTGACGCTGTTCACGCATGGTGTGAAGGGGCTCGGCATGATGGCGTGGCGCGACAAGCTGTTTGTCTTCCTGTCCCGCAACGCCCGCCGCGCGACGAACTTCTTCCAGATCCCGCCGGACAGAGTCGTGGAGATTGGGATCCAGCTCGAGATCTGAAAAGACTTGGAGACTTGGAGATCTGGAGATCTGGAGATTTGGCGATCTGGTGATGTGAAGGCCTGAAAGACCGTCGTGATCTCTGGACTCGTGTCACCCATCCAGGTATTTCTTCAAATCAAGTCTCCAAGTCTCCAAGTCTCCAAGTCTCCAAATCTCGAAATCTCCAAGTCTCCAAGTCTCCAACTCTCGAAGTCACCAAGTCTCAAGGTTCGATCTACAATCCCCCCGTCGGTAGCGAGCGCTGCCGTAGTCCGAGTGTCCGGCACGGCGTCCGGAGGGGGTGTGGTTGATGGTGAAGATCGTCATGTCCGTGTCGGCGGCGGCCCGTCTGGCCGCAGTCGAGCGATTCCTCGACAGTTATCCCCCCTCAACTGAAATCCTGATTGCCGGCGCGTCTCGCGGATCGGCTGACGATCTCGTCCGTGCCATCGCCAGACATCGGGGCGCGTCGTTCGGGCTCACGCGCTTCAGTGTCACGGAACTCGCCGCCAGGTCCGCCGCATCCACGATGGCCCGCGAAGCACGCGCTCCCGCTTCTCAAGCCGCCGTGGAAGCGATGGCCGCGCGTGTTGTCTTCGAAGCCTCGGCAGCGAATGAGCTCTCGTACTTCGACCCCGTCGCCAGGATGCCGGGCTTCCCGCGCGCCCTGGCGCGAACCCTCTACGAGCTGAGGCTCGCGGGCGTGACGTCCGGACATTGGCAGGTGCGCGCGGACGCGTTTCCCGAGGCGTCGGCGGCCGCCGATCTGGGACGCTTGCTCGCTCGGATGGAAGCGCAGTTGACGACTGCGTCGGTCGCCGACCGTGCGGCTCTCTTTCACGCGGCCACCGAAGCCTGGCGGCGCGGCGAGGCGCCGTGGGTCGGGATGCCAGTTGTCCTGCTGGATCCGGCAATCGACACCAAGACCGAGCAGGAGTTCGTCGCCGCGCTGCTCGATCGCGCGCCGGCAGTGCTGGCGACGGTCCCCGACGGCGATTCGCGCACGCTTGCCGCGCTCGCCGGTGGGCCGGTGGACGTCATTCGGGATCCGGCGCCGGTCGACAGCGACCTGGCGCACCTTCGCCGCTACGTGTTCACATCGGATCGTCCGTCGCTGCGTGCCAGAGCCGGCGACGTGTGTTTATTTTCGGCGCCGGGCGAGGGACGCGAAGCCGTCGAGATCGTCAGGCGCGCGCTCGACGAAGCCTCGCGGGGCGTGCCGTTTGACGAGATGGCGATCTTTCTTCGCGCGCCCGCCCAGTATCTCGGTCTGGTCGAACATGCGTGTGCGCGGGCGAAGATTCCGGTCTATTTCGACAAGGGGACGAGACGCCCCGATCCGGCTGGCCGCGCCTTCGTGGCGCTCCTCTCGTGCGCCGTTGAAGGGCTGTCGGCCAAGCGGTTCGACGAGTACCTGTCGCTCGGTCAGGTTCCGCGGCTCGAGCGTGACGCTATAGGCCCGGGCGATGCCCGCGCGATTCCTTTCGCGGCGATCGGGTCTCGCGACGAGCTCCTCGCCGATCGAAACGACGCGCCGGACCCCGACGATCCGGAGACCGCCGTGCCCGATCCTCCTCTCGCTGACTCCGACGACGATGCGATCGTTGCGGGGACGCTGCGGTCGCCGTGGAAATGGGAGGAGTTGATCGTCGAGTCGGCGGTGGTTGGCGGCAGGACCCGGCAGGACGGGGAACGCCGGTGGCAGCGCCGCCTGGACGGCCTCGCCGCGGACTACCGGCTGAGGCTCGACGAGCTTCGCCGCGACGAGCCCGACTCTCCGCGGATCGCGCGATACGAACGCGACCTCCGAGACCTCTCGCACCTGCGTGCCTTCGCGCTGCCGATCGTGCGGCAGCTGGCATCCTGGCCCGAACGGTCCGCCTGGCGCGACTGGCTGGCGAAGATGTCCAGCCTCGCCGAACGCGCGCTGTCACGTCCGACGCGTGTGCTTCAGACACTCGCGGATCTGGCGCCGATGGGCGACATCGGGGAAGTGTCGCTCGAAGAGGTGCGCGACGCGCTTCACGAACGCCTCGTCACGCTTGACTGGGATCCGCCCCTGCGGCGGTATGGCCGGCTCTTCGTCGGTACACCGCACCAGGCGCGCGGACGGTCATTCCGTGTCGTCTTCGTGCCTGGTCTTGCCGAGCGGGTCGTGCCGCAGCGTCCCAGGGAGGATCCGCTGCTGCTCGACGAAGGGAGACGGTCAATCGATCGGGGACTCGTTCGTCAGGAAGATCGAGGCAATGCCGAACGACTCCTCCTCAAGATCGCCATCGGCGCCGCGAGCGAGCGCTTGTACCTGTCGTATCCGCGGATGGACGTCGCGGAAACGCGAGCCCGCGTGCCGTCCTTCTATGCGCTCGATGTCATGCGCGCGATCACGGGGCGCGTCCCCGATCATCGCGTGCTCGCGCAACAGGCCGCCGAGGAAGCCGGCGCCAGCCTCGCCTGGCCTGCGCCGCGGGATCCGTCGAATGCGATCGACGATCTCGAGCATGACCTTTCGGTACTCAGAATCCTGCTGGACACGAAGGATCCGGCCGCAGCGAAAGGCCGGGCTCAATATCTGCTCGAGCTGAACGAGACGCTCAGGCGATCGGTGCGCAGCCGCTTTGCGAGAGCGCGTCCGGCCTGGTCAGTCTCGGATGGGTTGACGCGGGTGGCGCCCACGACATCGGCGGCGCTCGGACACCATCGACTCGGCCGCCGCGCATATTCGCTGTCAGCGCTTCAGCGTTTCTCAACATGTCCGTATCAGTTTCTGCTTTCCACGATTCACCGGCTGGAACCGTGGGATGAGCCCGAACCGCTGGTGCGAATGGATCCGCTCACGCGCGGCAGCCTGTTCCACAAGGTGCAGGCGGAGTTCTACCGTGCCCTCGATGCGAAGGCCGCGCTGCCGGTGACCGCCGCGACGGTCGGCGCCGCCATTCGGACGCTGGATCAAGTGCTCGAGAGAGTCGCGGGCGAATACGAGGAAACGCTTGCCCCGGCCATTGAGCGTGTCTGGCACGACGAGGTCGGAGAGATTCGGCGCGACCTGGGCATCTGGGTGCGGCGCTTGGCAAGCGAGACGACCTGGGTGCCGGCATTCTTCGAGTTCAGCTTCGGGCTGAACGATGCGGGACGCGATCCGCGCAGCTTGCCTGACGCCGTCACCGTCGACGGCCGCTTCATCCTTCGGGGATCGGTCGATCTGATCGAGCACGACAGAAGCCGCGACGTCTACCGCATCACCGATCACAAGACGGGCAAGAACCGCTCGAATCCGGATTTGATCGTCGGCGGCGGCGCCGTCCTTCAGCCAGTGCTTTACGGGGCCGCGATCGAGCAGGGCACGGGGAAGAAGGTCGTCGAGGGACGCCTCTTCTACTGCACCACGGCCGGCGGGTTTGGGGTCCACGCGATTCCGCTCGACGACTACCAGAGGCGCCAGGGGCTTCAGGTGCTGGAAATCGTCGACCGCGCCGTCGAGCGGGGATTTCTGGTCGCCGCGCCCAACGACGGCGCATGCCGGTGGTGCGACTTTCGCGCGGTGTGCGGACCTCACGAGGAAGAGCGCGTCGGAATAAAGAAGCGCGATCGGCTGGCCGATCTCGAGGCCCTGAGGTCCATGCGATGACGATCCTGAAGTTTCCCGGACCAGCGGTTCCGCCTGACGATGACGGCGATGCTGCTGCTCGCCGCGCCATCGCGACCGATCTCGACTCAACGCTCGTCGTGGAAGCTGCGGCTGGCACGGGAAAGACGACGGAGCTCGTCAACCGGATCCTGAGCGTCCTCGCCAGGGGGCGGGCCTCGATGACTGAAGTCGTGGCTGTCACCTTTACGGAGAAGGCCGCGGGCGAGCTCAAGCTGCGTCTGCGCGAACGCCTTGAACTCGATCGCGCCCGCGAAGACGCCAGCGATGAGGTGAAGCGGCGGCTGGATGTTGCGCTCGAGACACTCGAGGAAGCGCACGTCAACACGATTCACGGTTTCTGCGCAGAGCTTTTACGCGAGCGTCCTGTCGAGGCTCGCGTCGATCCGCTGTTCGCCGTGCTCACAGAGCCGGAAGCCGAGCGCCTCTACAACCGTGCGTTCGCCGGCTGGCTTCAGGAAGCCCTGCGGAATCCCCCTGAAGGCGTGCGTCGAGCCCTTCGCCGCAGCAGTGGGCCGTCGTGGGGCGGCGATGCGAGTGACGGTCCAGTTGACCGGCTCCGCGGGGCAGGCCGCACGCTGGCCGAGGGTCGCGACTTTCCAGCACCGTGGGGAAGGCCTCCATTCGACCGTGCGGCGGAAATCGATCGGCTCGTCGACGCCCTCCATCGTCTTGCGGAGCTCTCGGCATCGCCGTTTTCGACGCGCGACAACCTGTTTTTCGATCTCGACGGCGTTCGTCGTCTGAGCGCCCAGATAGCGCTCGAACAGGAATCCGGCCACCGCGACCTGGATGGTTGGGAAGCCCGGCTTGTCGATCTGGTCCGCGAGCGCGGCTTCTCGAGAACGCGAAAGGGGAGCGGCTACAAGTACGGAAAGCTCGGGACCGGCTCGGGAGCGCGTGACGTTGGCAGGAGCGAGGTGCTTTCCGCCCGCGACCAGCTTCTTGCGGACCTTCAGCTGTTTCGTCGTGACGCGGATGCCGACCTGGCGGCGGCGCTCCACGAACAGATGGCCGGCGCGACCTCCCGCTACCAGGAGCTCAAGCGTGCCGCAGGCGCGCTCGATTTCACCGATCTTCTCTCGAGCGCCCGCGATCTCATCAGGAGCAACGCCGAAGTACGCCTGCACTTGCAGCGGAAGTTCGCGCGAATCTTCGTTGACGAATTTCAGGACACCGATCCGGTGCAGGCCGACATCCTGCTGCTCCTCGCCGCAGACGATCCGGCGGAAACGGACGCCAGCCGCGTTCGCCTCACGCCGGGCAAGCTCTTCATCGTCGGAGATCCGAAGCAGGCGATCTATCGCTTCCGCGGTACTGACGTAGGCACGTACTGGCGTGTGGCCGGTCAGATCGCGACGAGCGGCGGCAGGATCCTGCAGCTGACGACAAGCTATCGCAGCGTGCCCGCAGTCCAGCGTTTTGTGAACGCGGCATTTGAGCACGCAATGGTCAAGGACGATTTCTCGGTGCAGGCCGGCTATGTGCCGCTCGCTCGTCATCGATCGGATCACGACGGACAGCCGGCGGTTGTGGCGCTTCCGGTTCCTGCGCCATACGGGAACCGTGGCCCGCTGAAGCCCGCTGGGAAAGCGATCGAGAAGTCCCTCCCTGACGTCGTCGCCGCGTACATTGAGTGGCTGGTCGACCCGAAGAACGGCTGGCAGGTCGTCGAGTCG
>JADMIO011283492.1_pt1 | contig 12273 bp, 13 predicted proteins | sample 8958161 | NCBI WGS metagenome assembly JADMIO01 (sample SAMN16585339, study PRJNA669376) | soil metagenome | isolation source: Crop rotation soil | place: USA: Cullars Rotation, Alabama | collected 2011 | reverse complement strand
CCGCCGCGTCCGCGGCCGGACGTCACGGACGGCGGTTTGCCCACGCGTCCGCGCACACGCCCCGACATTTCATCGCCGACGCCACCTCCCGTGCTGCCGCCTCCGCCGCCGCCGACAGTGTTGCCGCCGCCGATCGAACCTCCACCCGTGTTGCCTCCACCGCCGCCGCCGCCGCCGGTTGTCGTCAACCCGCCGCCACCGCCGCCGGACGATACGCAGCCGCAAGCGCGCGACGCCGGCGACGACACGCACCCCAACGATCCGCGCGCGCGCCAGTAGCGGTTGCCTTCGCGCGCGCGGCGGCTAGAACGCGCCCCACACCCAAGGGAGAAGGGCGCATGCGGCTTTCCGACAAGATCACGGCGGTTGTGACGGGCGGCGCGTCCGGCCTCGGCGCCGCAACGGCAAAGGCGCTGCGCGCGCAAGGCGTGAAAGTCGCGCTGTTCGACCGCGACGAAACCCGCGGCCGCGCCATGGCCGAGGAACTTAGCGCCACGTTCTGCAAGTGCGACGTCACCAGCGACGACAGCGTGAGCGAAGCTTTCGCCGCGTCCCGCAAAGCGCTGGGCCAAGAACGCGTGCTGGTGAACTGCGCCGGCGTCGGCAGCGCCGTGAAAACGGCGGGCCGTTCGCGCGAGACCGGTGAGATCAAGCACTTCCCCTTGGAAGTGTTCAACATGACGATCCAAATCAACCTGGTCGGCACGTTTCGTTGCGTCGCGAAATCCGCGGCAGGGATGCTGACCCTTGAGCCGCTGCCCGTCGCCGAAGGCGGCGAACGCGGGGCGATGGTGATGACCGCGTCGGTTGCAGCCGAAGACGGCCAGATCGGCCAAGCGGCTTACTCGGCGTCGAAGGGCGGCGTTGTCGGCATGACGCTGCCGATCGCGCGCGATCTTTCCGCCGAAGGCATTCGCGTGAACACGATCCTGCCCGGAACCTTCGAAACGCCGCTCATGCTTGCCGCCTCGGAGAAGGTGCGCGAGGGCCTCGCCGCGAGCGTTCCGTTCCCGAAGCGCTTGGGCAATCCCGACGAATACGCCTCTCTCGCGCTCGAGATGATTCGCAATCCGTACTTCAACGGAGAAGACGTGCGGCTCGACGGCGGCATCCGCATGGGGCTCAAATAGCATTGTAGAAGTGCGAATCGCCGCAGGGGGCCCGCGAAACGGCTTGAAATAAGGGTTTTCGCAACACTCTGGCCGCTATCTGCCGAAAATCCGCTAAAAACTGCACTTTTTGCGTTGCGACTCTTTCGCCGCCGTGCGAGGGGATTCGTGCGTAAGCGCGAAAACCCGCGTGAAATGCGGTTTTTTGCATGGTGAGCGCGTTTTCCAGCAACGCTCCTTCAAGAATTGGATGGCATTCCAGACCTTGTCGACGGTGAGAAAAGACAAACAGTCCAATGTCTTACCGGCGGTTCGTTGAGTTTAACGCACGACAACCTTTGGAGAGGGAAAACCATGGCTAAGAAAGCGAAGAAGAGATCGGCGAAGAAAGCGGCGGCTCCGGCGCGTAAGCCGGCGAAGGTCACCGCGACGGCCGGCAAGACGGTCACCGCCAGCGCCTTGCTGCAGTCGGTCGCCGACCACACCGGTATGAAGAAGTCGGAGGCGAAGGAATTCGTCGAGAGCTACCTCGACGTTGTGAAGGCCTACGTGATGAAGGGCGCCAAGGTGAAGATTGGCGACGTCGGCATGATCATGATCCGTCACCGCAAGGCCCGTATGGGGCGCAACCCGCAAACGGGTGAGCCGGTGAAGATCAAGGCGTCGAAGAAGCTCGCTTTCCGCCAATCGGCGATGATGAAGGCGACCGTGATGGGCGGCCGCTAACAGCGGCGGCTCGCGTTCACGACGCGGAACTATGACCCTACCGGGTTGTCGAGACGGCCGGCGCACTTGAGGGGCGCCGGCCGTTTTTCGTTTTGGCCGCCGTTGGCCCGGAGCAGACATTGCCAAGCCACTTTTTCCGAGGGGATGATTGAGAATGCGTCGCGCATTTGTTCTGCTGGCTGCCGTTCTAGCGAGCTGCTCAATGATGTACGGGCGCGACGCCGGAGTTCGTCCGACGTACATGGATTTGGAATGGGCGCAGGCAGACGGAATGGCCCAGCTTGTGGGCGGTGATCCCATTGTACACTGCCGTCGTTTTGAAGCGATGCGATGCGAGCGAACGTCCGAACCAGAGACGTTCCGCTGCTCTTACCGGGAATGGGCCGAGCACCGACCCTGGCCTCGCAAGCTCGCAACAATTCGGCATGTCGGCCAGAACTGGACGTGGGTGGAAGGCGACCGCCCAACGTGCAGCATTACTGTTATGGAGTGAGTGCCCCTTAAGTCTGCTCCCGGCGAGAAGCCGACGCTGCAGTGAAGCCGCCGAGACTTCATGGACCGCTTGGAACTCTCCGCCCTCCCGCTCAGTCATTCCCCCGATAGGCTCCAAGGCAAATTCGGGCAACGACGCCGCCAGCAACTGAGCGGAGGCGTCTGTGGCTCGAGCCGTACGCAGCAAATCCAACGGCCATAAGACCAATGGCCATTCCGTGCGAAAAATCGCCTTGGCGCTGCAGGGCGGGGGATCGCACGGCGCTTTCACGTGGGGCGTGCTCGACCGGCTGCTCGAAGACGAGAGTTTGGAAATCATCGGCGTCACCGGCACGAGCGCCGGCGCCATGAACGCCGTCTGTCTGGTCGATGGGCTGGCGCAAGGCGGCCCGCAGGAAGCGCGCCGCCGGCTGCGAAGCTTCTGGGAAACCGTTGGAGAGATGCCGGGCCTCGGCAGTCTGCTGCACGGCCTGTCCGGCGATACGATGGCGCATATGCGCATCGAGCAGACGCTGCCGTACCAAACGCTCGACGCCATGCGACGGAATTTCATACCGGAACAGATCAATCCCACGCACATCAACCCGCTGCGCGACGCGCTGAGCCAGCTGATCGACTTCGAGCGGCTGCGTCACACGAACATCGTCGTCCAGGTCTGCGCCACCAATATCAAAACGGCGATTCGGCGTGTGTTTTCAAACGAGGACATCTGTGTCGACGCGACTTTGGCGTCGGCAACGCTGCCGGACCTGTTTCCGCCAGTGGAGATCGACGGCGAGCCGTACTGGGACGGCGGTTTCTCGGGCAACCCGGCGATGGCGGGATTGATCCGGCGGTTGCCGAAATGCGATCTGATTATCGTCCGGATCGACCCCATCATTCGCAACGAAATGCCGAGGACCGCGCGCGACATCCACGACCGGGTGACCGAACTCTCGTTCAACACGACGTTCTGGCTCGAACTCTCCGCCATCGCCGTGATCCTCTCGTTGGTGGAGGAGGGCGAACTCGATCGCGAGCGTTTCGGCCGCATCCTGTTTCATGCGATTGAGGCAAGCGAGTCGCTTGAGAAAATTCCACCCTCGACCAAGCTGAACAACGCACCCGCGTTTCTCAAATACTTGTTCGACCTCGGCCGCAGCACGGCGGAGGAATGGATCGCCGAGCGCAGCGGCGACGTTGGGCGGCGCTCCACCATCGACCTGACAAGACTGCTCCCAACGCACCCCAGCTTCGGAAGCGTCCCGACCAGAGCCTCGCGCGCCGGCGCCAAACGACACGCCACGCAGCGCTCTCGGCATTGAGACACGGCGCTAGCGGTGCAGCGCCCAGCCTGCGAGAGCTGCGAGGAGGACGACAAGAAGCGCGTTCGTTTTGTGTCGTGTGAGCAGGATAGTAGATGCCAACGTGATGAGCGCGGCCACTGGGTCGAAGCTCGTCCACACCGGCGCAAGCAAGCGCGTACCCCACGGCGCCATCCACGTCGTGTTTTCGTGAAACAGCACGCGGATCGAAAACCACAACGACAGGCACGCGATGATCCCAAGCACAGCCGCCGTCACGCCACGCAGCGCGGCGGAGGCGAAGCGGTTGCGGCGAATCTGTTCGGCGTAGGGCGCGCCGGCGAAGATCCACACGTAGGACGGTGCGAAGGTGCACCACGTCGCGAGCGCTGCGCTTGCTGCGGCGAGGCCGAGACCGCCTTCGCGCCAGCCGGCGAGGAAGCCGACGAACTGATTGACGAGAATGAGCGGGCCGGGCGTCGTTTCCGCAAGGCCGAGGCCGTCGATCATTTGTCCGGGCGTGAGCCAGCCATGCACGTCGACGGCCTGCTGCTGCAGATACGCCAGCAGCGCGTAGGCGCCGCCGAACGTGACGACAGCGAGTTGGCTGAACAGAAGGCTCACTTGCGTGAGCACGTTCGTCGGGCCGAATGCGACGAACGTTAGTGCAACGGGGGCGAGCCAAGCCGCAGTCCACGCAACTGCGCTCATGAAGGCGCCGCGCGCCGATGGCGCCGCTTCTGCAGCAGCAGGCGCTGGCGTCAGCGCCGCGTTTCGTTCAGCGATCGCACCAAACACCGCTGCCGCGAGGATCACGAGCGGGAAGGGCAGGGCGAAAACGTAAAGCGCGATCAGTGCGGTGATGGCGACGAACACGTCCGCGCTGGACTTCAGCGCGCGCCGTCCAATGCGGATCAGCGCATCGATGATGAACCCGAGCACCGCCGCTTTCACGCCGTAGAACAGCGCGGCGATCGCCGGCGTGTGCCCCTGCGCGGCGTAGAGCCACGCCAGCGCGAACATCACCGCCGCGCCCGGCAGCACGAACAGCGCGCCCGCAATCACGCCGCCGCGCACGCCGTGCAACAGCCAGCCGACATACGTCGCCAACTGCTGCGCCTCGGGCCCCGGCAGCAGCATGCAATAGTTCAGCGCGCTGAGATAACGCGGCTCGTCGATCCACTTCTTCTCCTCGACGAAAATGCGATGCATCAACGCGATCTGCCCCGCCGGCCCGCCGAAGCCGAGGCAGCCGACCTTGAAGCTCGTGGCGGTGAGTTCACCGAGGGTCGGCTTGCTCATCGCGGTTTTGGCGGGCTTAGAGAGGGAGACGCTCATGCTCAGTATTTCGGACGATGCGACGTAACCCAACCGCGCGCGTGTTCCAACGGCTTGCCAATGTGAGGCGCCGCCATCGCTTGCACCTTCGCCACGCTCGGCAAGGATTGCATGCGCGCCCGCCACTCGCGGATGCGTGGCGTTTTGGCGAGCATGTCCGGACCTTCGGGCGTCAGCGACAGGGTCGTTAAGCTCGGCAGCATGAAGAAATCCGCCAAAGTCGGCTTGTCGCCGACCAGGAAGCCGTCGCCCTCTTTGAGTTCTCGCTCCATGACCTCAAGCGCCGTGGCGATGCGTGGCAACGCAGCAGCGACAACTCTTTCATCCGGCGCGATTCCGAGTGCGGGGTAGATGATGCGCTCGTGGCCGAGATGGAAAGCGATGTAGGGGTAGAAGTAGCTCGACAGCGCGCTCATCCATTGCCGCATCTTCGCGCGTGGACGAACGCCGGCCGGCCTGAGCGGCGGCCCGTCGAAACTCTCATCGACATATTCGGCGATGGCCGACGTTTCATAGACGCGAAAGCCGTCATGCTCGAGGATCGGCACGCGGTTGAAGGGATGCAGCGCGAGGTGACTTGGCGTTCCCATCTCACCTGCGAGATCGTGGAATTGGAACGCCACGCCTTTCTCGCACAACACCAGCCGCACGATGTTGACGAACGTGCTGACCTGAAAGCCGTAAACGATCACGGACATTTCTCTGCTCCCAGGTGGAAACGGAGCCCGGCGCCACGCGCGAAAGCGCGCTCGTAGATGATCGCGGCGCTCGCAACGTCCTGAATGGCCGTGCCCGTGGAGTCGAAGACGACAATCTCATCCTGCCGTTCGCGCCCGGGCTTAACGCCTGTGACGATGTCGGCGAGTTCGCCGTGCACGTCGGCTGCCTGCATGACGCCGGCTTTGATCGCCTGGTGCAGATCGCCCATCACGGCGCATTGCGCCGCGACGTCGGCCACGACCTTCGCCTTTGCCATCAAGCTCGGCGCAATTTCGCTTTTCTCCGAGTTGTCGGCGCCGACGGCGGCGATGAACGCGCCGGGCTTGACGTGATCCTCGCTGAGTAAGGGCGTGCGAGACGTCGTGCACGTCACAACAATATCGCTCGCACGCGTGGCGGCTTGGAGATCGGTCGCCGTTTCGAAAGGAACGATCGCGCTGGCGTCGCGTGCGAAGCGCTCCGCCCGCGCGCGATCGACGTCGAACGCGAAACCGCGTTTGAGCCTGCGCACTGCCGCCAGCGCCTCGAGTTGCGGACGCGCCTGGTCGCCGCAGCCGACGACGGCCACGGTCGCCGCATCCTCACGCGCGAGATGTTTTGCGGCGAGCGCCGTCGCCGCGGCCGTGCGGCGAAGCGTGATCTCGATCGAGTCCATGATCGCCAACACCGCGCCGTCGTCGGCGTTCGACAGCACGATCACGCCCTGGATGGTCGGCAGCCCACGCTCCGGATTGCCAGGAAAATTGCCGTTGAGCTTCAGCGCGGCGTAATTGTGCGCGCCCCTTAACAGCGCGCCTTTGGCATGAAACGCGCCGGCGACCCCGTGAATGTGCATCGGCGGCGGCGATTCCGCGCGACCGTTCGCGCTGGCGCGAAACGCCGTTTCCACCGCTTCGAGATAATCCGCGGGTGTCATCAGCGCGGCGATGTCCGCGCGCGAGAGCAGCAGCGCGCTCATGCCGCGTCCGGACGCCACGCGTGCCGCTCGCCGCGCGCCGAGGTCGCCCATGCATAGAGCGCGTCATAAACGATCAGCCCTTGCGCCAACAGCGCGTGGTCATCGTCATAATTGCGCGCAAGCCCGAGCGAAATCGCGTGCAATCCCGCCGATTCCGGCGCGAGCGCATGATGATCGGTGTCGGCCCCGCGCACGATCGGCGCAATCACCGCCAGGCCGGGATCGTCCAGTTTGAAGCGCTTCAACAGCGTGTCGAAGCTGCAGAGTTCGCCTTCATGCGAGATCGGCGCGCCCGGAATATCGAACGCCACCGCGCCTTCGCGCTCGGCCGTGCTAAACACGTCCTCCGTCGGCACGTAAAGAATGCGCGCATCGGCGTCGATGAAGCGCAGAATGGCCCAAGGGCAGGCGATGCGGTCGATTTTCGGCCGCGCGCGCGTAACCCAACGCGTTGGCCGCCGGTCGCCAAAGAACGAATTCAGGACATCTTGGATATGTGGCTTCGTCATGTGCGCTCCTTCCCATACGGGATCGGAGCGGGACTTGGACGAAAACCGTCTGACCGGGCGCCCGCGATGAAGCCCGATGCGCGCGTCTTCGCACAACACGCGCGCGCGGGCAAGTCAGCTTCTCTAAACGGCGAGAACTTCGCGCGCCTTGCGCAGCACGCCGATGGCGGTTTGTACGTCGCGTTCCTCGAAGTGGACGGCGACGACGGCGGCGGCCGCAAGAAAACGCTTCGTCAAATCCTCGTAGTGCCTGCGGCCTTTCTTGGTGATGCGCGCGAGCTGGGAGCGTTTGTGCTTCGGGTTTTCGACGAACTCGACCAAGCCCTGTTTCTCCAGATTGTTCGCGACGGCCTGACAATACTGGCGCGACACCGGGCGCTGACGCGCCATCTCCGGCACCGTGTGCGGCCCTTCCAGCGCCAGCGTTTTCAGAAGGCCGTAATCGCCTCCCGCCTCCGCGAATCCCGCAATCGCGGCGGTCGCCGCCTCGATGCGGAAGTAAAGCTCGATACACGCGATCGAGAGATCGAGCGCCGATTGGGCCGTCGCCTTCTTGCTTTTCACTTGACAATCCGCCTGTCATAATTGACAGCTAAGCTGTCATTATGGGAGGCGTCCGATGCGCGCGTCAATGGCGGCTGAGCGGGGGTGCCGGCACGGCCGCAGCCTTTCGAGCTCGCACTTCGGAGATCCGCGCGGCGCGAAGGGGATGGCGGCGCTTCTCGCGATGGCGCTCAAGAACGGCAGACAAAACAAGGCGGCGATCGACGCGCTCGATCTGAAACCCGGCGACAGCGTGATCGAAATCGGCTGCGGCCCCGGCATGGGCGTGCGCGCCGCAACGGCTAAGGTGGGCCGCAAGGGTTTCGTCGCCGGCGTCGATCAATCCTGCTGCGCCGCGCACTTCGCAGCGCACACGACGCACGACCACATCCTGCGCGGAAACGTTTCGATCCTCTGCGCGCCCGCCGCCGATCTTCCTTTCCGCGATCTGATGTTCGACAAGGCGTTCACGGTGAACAGCTTCCAGTTCTGGCCCGATCCCGCGCGGGCTTTGCGCGAAATCGCACGCGTTCTGGCGCCGCGCGGCCGGCTGGTGATCACGCAGCGCGCGTCCCGCGAGGACGAGCCAACCGCCTTCGCTGGCGCGGCGCAAGGCATGGAGCGCATCGCGCAAGCGACAGCGCTCCTGAAAGCGCAAGGCTGGCGTATCCTCGATGAACGGTGCGCGTCCGATGGCGAGCGCTTGCTCGCGATCACCGTGGTGGGAGAAAAGCCGGACTAAGCGCCGCGCGTCAGTTCAACAAACACGTCTTCGAGGTCGGCTTCTTCGATGGAGAGGTCTTTGATGGCGACGCCGGCGCGGCGGACGCGGTCGAGCAATTCTTCCACGGAATGCTCGCTCGTGCGGTAGGTCACGGCGAGCGCGCCGGTGGGCCGCATGCCAATCACGACGTCCTCAAACCCCGTGATCGGTGCGCCGAGCGGCGATTGCGGCGTCACCACCAAAGTCTTCTGATCGAGTCGCCCGATCAGCTTGTGCGTCGGCTCGCAGGCGATGACCTTGCCGTGATTGATGATGGCGATGGTGTCGCAGAGTTCCTGCGCTTCTTCGAGATAGTGCGTCGTCAGCACGATGGTGACACCCTTCGCATGCAGCGCCCGCACGTGCTCCCACAATTGGCGGCGGAGATCGACATCGACGCCAGCCGTCGGTTCGTCGAGCACCAGCACCGGCGGGGAGTGCACCATCGCTTTCGCCACGAGCAATCGCCGCTTCATGCCGCCCGACAGCGTGCGCGCGTACGCATCGCGCTTGTCCCACAACCCAACCGCTTTCAGAATCTCTTCCGTGCGCCGCTCACCTCTGTCGACACCGTAGTAACCCGCCTGAATCTCCAGCGTCTCCGACGGCGAGAAAAACGGGTCCATGTTGATTTCTTGCGGCACGATGCCGATCGCGCCGCGCGCGTTCATAGGATCGGCGTCGATGTCGTGGCCCCAGATCTTCGCCGAGCCGCTCGACTTCTTCACCAGCCCGCCGAGGATGTTGATGAAGGTCGACTTGCCCGCGCCGTTCGGGCCAAGCAGCCCGAAGAACGAACCGCGCGGAATGGCGAGATCGACGCTCTGCAACGCATGCTTCGGCTCGGCCTTCTTGCCTTGGCCGCGATAGGTCTTGTCGAGGCCCACGGCCTCGATGGCGAATTCCGGCAGGTTCGGTGCGAGCATTGCAGGTGTCAGGTTTCAGGTGTCAGGAGGGACGTTCGTTCCAAGCGATTGCATGGAGCGAAGATGCGCTTTAGGTACGGCTTGCCCTCACGAGCTACAAGACCACCCTTCGAATCTGACACCCGACACCTGACACCTGACACCTGCATGGCCAAGCTTCCCGACAATCCGCGCACCGATCAGATGACGCCGGGTGACCCCGACGCTCTGCCGGCGCCGGAAGTGATCACGGTGACGTCGACGCGCGTCAAATGCGATGGCGGCGGCGGGCCGCTCGGGCATCCGGTGGTCTATTACGACATGGGCGAAGACGATTTCGTCGAGTGCCTCTATTGCGACCGCCGCTTCGTGCTGTCGCCGGACGCGAAGGGCGGGCACTGACGTCGGGCGCACAGCAATTCACAAATTTTGTTGAGGTCCGAAAACGGCGCGCGCGTGGACGCGAGCGCGCCCTTATATAGACGCCAAGCCAAAGCGAGGGCGCGCCATGACCGATCGTAGCCAGCAAGCAGCCAATTTCCATTCTCTGCATCGGGACTTTCTCATTCTCCCTAACGCGTGGGATGCAGCCTCCGCGCGCCTCGTGCAGGACGCCGGCGCCAAGGCGATCGCTACATCGAGCGCGGCGGTGGCGTGGAGCCACGGTTACGCCGACGGACACTATTTCCCGGTCGCGAAGTTGGTGACGGCGATCGAGGAAATCGCGCGCGTCGTGAGTGTGCCGATCACGTGCGATGCGGAAGGGGGCTATTCGGACGATCCAGCCGAAGCGAAAGCCAACATCGCCAAGCTCATCGACGCCGGCGCTGTAGGTGTGAACTTGGAAGACGGCACGAAGGCACACGAACTACATCTGAAAAAGATTGGCGTCGCGCGCGAAGCAGGCGCGAAGGCCGGCATCGAGCTCTTCATCAACGCGCGCACGGATGTGTACTTGAAGAAACTCGTCGCGCCGGAAGCCGCGCTCGAAGAAACCATCCGCCGCGGCCGCGCGATTCTGGAAGCCGGCGCCAGCGGCTTGTTCGTCCCGGGATTGACTGACCCAGCCACGATCCGCGCGATCGCGCAGGGCGTCGATCTGCCGCTCAACATTATGGGTACGCCTGGCGCGCCGAAAGCGTCGGAGCTGAAAGCGCTCGGCGCGCGCCGCTTGAGCGCCGCGACGCGCGTCTTCAACACCGCCTTCGCCGCGGCGCGCAAGGTCACCGAGGACTTCCTCGCCAACGGCGACGCCGAAGCCTTCGCCCCCGCCGGCGCGCCGCCGCCATGGAACGATATGTTCAAGGGCTGACCGGGCGCGCGCGAACGCCTATGTTCGCGCCATGGCAAAAGCAGAATCGCCCCGCCTCTTCCTCGTCGACGGCTCCGGCTACATTTTCCGCGCTTATCACGCGCTGCCGCCGCTGACGCGCGCCTCCGACGGCATGCCGGTCGGCGCTATCGCCGGCTTCTGCAACATGTTGTGGAAGTTCATGCAGGACATGAAGGCGAGCGAGGCGCCGACGCATCTCGCCGTCATCTTCGACAAGTCCGAGGACACGTTCCGCAACAAGCTCTATCCGGAGTACAAGGCCAATCGCGCGCCTGCACCGGAAGATCTCATTCCGCAATTCCCGCTGATCCGCGACGCCGTGCGGGCATTCAACGTCGCTTGCATCGAGATGGATGGCTACGAGGCGGACGACATCATCGCGACGTACGCGCGCCAAGCCGCGAAAGCGGGCGCGGTGGTGAAAATCATCTCGTCCGACAAGGACCTGATGCAGCTGATCGAAGACGGCAGAATCGAACTCTACGATCCGATGAAGAACAAGCCACTCGGCCCCGAAGCGGTGATGGAGAAGTTCGGCGTCACGCCCGACAAAGTGATCGACGTGCAGGCGCTGATCGGCGACAGCGTCGACAACGTTCCGGGCGCGCCTGGTATCGGCCCGAAGACCGCCGCCGAACTCATCGGCATGTTTGGCACGCTGGAAGCAATCCTCGAACGCGCCGGCGAGATCAAGCAGCCGAAGCGGCGCGAGACGCTGCAAAACAACAAGGAGCAGATCCTGCTCTCGAAGCAGCTCGTCACCCTTTGCGACACGGTCGAACTCGAACACGCGTGGCAAAGCTTCACGATGCGCGAGCCGGAGCCGTCGACGCTGCTGCAATTCGTGGATGCGATGGAGTTTCGCTCGCTGGCGCGGCGCGTGCGCGAGACGTTCGCTAAAGAGAAGGGCGAGGCGATCGTCGCTTCCTATGCGCCGGGGACTGAACAAACCGCGGCGTCCCCACCGCCCGGCGCAAGTGAACCGGAAGCTGAAGCGCCATTCAACGCCGCGAACTACGTTTGCATCCGCGACATCGCCGAGCTGACGCGCTGGATCGGCCGCGCACGCGACGCCGGCGCCGTGGCGCTCGATGTCGAAGCCGACAAGCTCGACGCCACGCGGGCGGAAATCATCGGCATCTCCCTCGCTATCGGCCCGAGTGAAGCCTGCTACATCCCGCTCGCGCACGGCCGCGCCAACGCGCGCGCGGGCGATCTCTTTGCGTCGGAAGAAAAGCCGCTGTCGCTGCCGCCCGACGCCGGCAAGCAGATCGACCGCGCCGAAGCGCTCGCGGCTTTGAAAGCGCTGTTCGAAGACCCGGGCGTGGTGAAGATCAGCCACAACATCAAGTTCGATCTCGCCGTGCTCGCGCGCGCCGGCGTTGCGTTGGCGCCGATCGACGATCCGATGCTGATGTCGTACGCAGTCGGCGGCGGGCTCTACGATCACGACCGCGAGTCACTCGCCGAACGTTTGCTCGGCCACAAGCCGCTGACGCTCTCCGATGTCGCCGGCAAGGGCAAAGCGGCCGTCGCGTTCTTTCCAGCACAGTGGGATCCGAAGCTTGGAATTCACGTGACTTGAAGTCGCGGC
>JADMIO010941476.1_pt1 | contig 12273 bp, 12 predicted proteins | sample 8958161 | NCBI WGS metagenome assembly JADMIO01 (sample SAMN16585339, study PRJNA669376) | soil metagenome | isolation source: Crop rotation soil | place: USA: Cullars Rotation, Alabama | collected 2011 | reverse complement strand
CCGCCACAGCGTATTGTCTCCCAGACCCTTGGCACGGATGAAATCCTGTTGGCTCTCTGTGAGCCACACCGCCTGGTGGCGTTAAGCGTGCTGGTCGACGACCCGCAGTTCAGCAATGTGACGGAGCAGGCGCAACACATCCCGGGGCGGGTGAATGCCAGTGCCGAGCAACTCCTACGCTTGCAGCCTGATCTGATTTTCGTGGCGAGTTACAGCAAAGCCGAGTTGCTGACGCTCCTCAGCGCGGCGCGGGCACCGGTGTTTCGTTTCGGAGACTTCGATCATATTGCGGACATCGAGCGCAACATTCGTACCATCGGCTATCTCATCGGCGCCGACGAGCCCGCTGAGGCCCTGGTCCAGCATATGGAGGACGCCATGGCCAGGGTGCGCGTTCGCCTGCCACTCGACGCACCGACGGTGCGTGTGATGCTCTACGACCAGGCGGGTGCTACGGCGGGAGCGCATACGATGTTCGATGACATGGTGCAGGCGGTCGGCGCGACCAATGTCGCGGCGGCTCATGGCATCACGGGTTTTCGGAACATCAGTCGTGAACAACTGATCCAGTGGAATCCGGAGGTCATCATCACCAGCGCCGGGCGCCATGCGCTGGAGGAGGCGCGTCGCCAACTGTTACGCGATCCCGCCGTGGCGGTCACCACGGCAGGGAAACACCGCCGTATTATTGTGATGCCGCACCATCTTTTCTTGACCGTGACGCATCATATTACTGAGGGCATCGAGCAACTGGCCCGCGAGCTCTATGCGCCCGCATCATGAACCTGAGCCCTATGCCTCCTGAAGTCATGCCACCGCCGCGCCACAGCACGATCGGGGTGTTCAGTGTCCTGCTGATCGTGATGATCCTGGCGCTCCTCACGGGCATAAGCCTGGGCAGCGTCAATGTGGCGCCGGTGACAGTCGCCAGGGTGCTCGCGGCGCAGGTGTTGCCGCAGGGGTGGGTCGATGGGCACGGGGTCAGCGAAGCCGATTACGTGGTGGTGTGGCTCATTCGCACCCCACGCGTGCTCGTCGCTGCCCTGGTTGGTGCCAGCCTGGCCCTCGCCGGGGCCCAGATGCAAGGGCTCTTTCACAACCCGTTAGCGTCGCCTGACCTGGTCGGCACGAGTGCTGGCGGGGCTTTTGGCGCTGTGCTGGCGATGGCCTGCGGTTTGGCCGCACGCTCGCTGTGGTATCTGCCACTGCTGGCGTTTCTCAGTGCCATGGGCGCCCTGGGGGCCGTCTATGCCATCGCCACCCAGCACGGACGCACGCCTGTGGCCACCCTTTTGCTGGCGGGCGTGGCCCTGAGTGCCTTGATCGGCGCCGCCACTTCTCTGGTGATTTCGTTGCAATTTGTGCAATATCAGGTGGCGCAGGAGATCGTCTTCTGGTTGATGGGCGGCCTCGATAGCCGCACCTGGAGCCACGTCGAGATGGTGGCGCCGTGCGCGGTGCTCGGCATGCTCATGGCCTGTGCCGTGATGCGTGACCTGGATGTGCTGTTGCTGGGTGAGGAGGCAGCGGCCTCGCTGGGGGTGCATGTCGAGCACGTCAAGCGTCTGGTGTTAACGAGCGCAGCGCTCCTCACCGGGGCGTCCGTAGCCGTCAGCGGCGTGATCGGGTTTGTCGGTCTCGTGGTGCCGCACATCGTCCGCCTGATGATCGGTCCGGCGCATCGGCGTTTGCTACCGGCGAGTGCCCTGGCAGGCGCGGCGTTTGTGATCCTGGCCGATGTCCTCGCCCGCATGGTGATGCGTCCGGAAGAACTCCGTCTCGGGATGATCACCGCGGCCTTCGGCGCGCCGTTTTTCATCTACCTGATACTGACACGCCAGCGCGAGGCGGCGGCGTGGTAACGGACAGCACCCTATGACTGCGCTTGTCCTCGACAATGCCGGGGTCGCCATCGGTGGACACTGGCTCGTACGCGGTGTGACCGTGGCCTTACGAGTCGGGGAGGTGACGGCACTGCTTGGTCCGAATGGTTCTGGCAAGACGACGCTATTACGCTTGCTGGCAGGCTTGCTGGCCCCCACTGAAGGCCAGGTGACCCTGGACGGCCACGCTCTGCACGCCTTGGCACGGCGTGCGCTGGCGCAACGTATCGCGTTTGTTCCGCAAGACACGCACATGCGCGTGGCCTTCACCGTCCGCGAGGTCGTGGCTATGGGCCGGCATCCGCACCTGCGACGGTTCGAGCGTTTGCACCACCATGATCATGCGCTGGTGGATGAGGCGCTGCGTCGCGCCGATGTGGCGCATCTCGCCGCGCGTCCGGTCCTGGAGTTATCCGGTGGCGAACGCCAGCGTGTCCTCATTGCCCGCAGCCTGGCGACGCAAGCCGACGTCCTGTTGCTCGACGAGCCCACCGCCAATCTGGACATTGCGCACGCCCTGGATGTCTTGGACCTGTGTCAGCAGCTTGCCCAGGAAGGCAAGACGATTGGCCTTGCCATCCATGACATCAACGCTGCGGCGCGCTATGCGACCTCTCTCGTCCTGCTCAGCGCTGGGCGCCTGGTCATGCATGGAGAGCCCGACATGGTCTTACAAGCCGCGCAACTGCACCGCGTGTTTGATGTGTACACTGACCGCACCTACGCTGCCGATGGCACGCCCGTGTTGGTGTTTTATCGCGATAGACACGGAGAGAGACAGCGAGGATAATAGATACAGCAAGGGGTGGTGTGCGTAAGCGACGCTAACCCCATGGGTACGTCCTTGATGATAACGTCCCAGCAGACTAGGCCACGACCTCAACCGCTGCGGTAGGCGCGGAGCGACTCCAGGAGACTCCATGACGTTGCAGGACGCCCAGGCCCTCACCAGTCCCTTTATCCGGTGTCGAGACGGTCGCATTGGCACTATTAGTCGCATTCGTGCGGGCTATGGCCCAACGGACGCCCGCCAGGATGCTGTCGGCGTGCAGGTGCGTGGAGAACCAATGCTGCGCTGGATTCCGGTCCAGAACCTCAGGCGGGGGACGGACGGTGTGTGCCAGGAAATCGCAGACGAGCACCCATAACGCTGGAGAAAAATAGACGGTCATGAGGCAGGACAGAGAGCCGTAGGCGGGGAGGCGCGGCTGCTTCCCGTGTCGGTGCCACCCACACGTGACCATTCAGGAAGAGGAGGGTTGCCACGATGTCGATCGCCCCGTATGGGTATGTGTATGGCCGAGCGATTTTCTCACAGGCCGAGATCCAGCAACTGCACGCGAGTCTCACAGCGACGACCAACCGCCTCGCCCGCGGCTTTCTCACCCCATATGCGGCCAGTTTGCCGGACCTGCCCCTGGAGGACCGCTTGGAACGTGTCGCGCAACAGGACCGAGCCTATGCCTATGCGTTACTCCACGGGATCTTTGCCGATGCCCAGCACGACCCCCGCATCGCCGGGCTGGCGGCCCATCCGCGCTTGATGGAGCATGTACAGCGGCTCGTGGCGCCGCGCACTGTGATTGGGCACGTCACCCGAGTGCGGGTGACGATTCCGGCGTTTCCACTGAAACGCAGTCCCTGGCACCAGGATGTCACCGACCATAGAGGGCCGGATGGCAGGTACAGCCCTGTGGAACTGGCCTGCTGGATACCGCTGGTCGATGCCACGCCTGAGAACGGCGCACTGGAGGCGATCCCTGGCACCTACGAGGCTCCGTATCCTCACCAGCACAGTGATGACGGGCAGGTCTTCATTGCCCCGGAACGCCTCCCGGAGACTCCGCGCCAGACCCTCCCCTGCCCTGCGGGCGATGTGCTCTTTTTGGACCGATTTTTGCCACATCGCACGCTCCCCAATCAGACGACACGGATACGCTGGGCCCTGGTGATGTGGGTGAAATGTCGCGCGTAAGGGGCACTTTTTTGTAGACAACATGACACCTGCTGAGGAGAAGTTATGGCAAAGGTAACGACGGGCACGGGTGATACGGGCTATACGGGGTTACTGGGGGCAGAGCGTGTGCCAAAGTATGACCCACGCCCTGAGACGTTTGGCACGGTAGATGAAGCGACCTCAGCGCTGGGACTGGCCCGCGCCGCGACCACCAATCAGAAGGCCAAAGAGATTCTCTATCAGCTTCAGCAAGAGCTGTATTTACTGATGGGTGAACTGGCGACGCCTCCTGAGCAGTACGAAAAAATGGGGCTGCGCATGACGCACGAGCATGTCCAGCGTCTGGAGCAAATTGAGGAGGAACTGAAACGCGAGGTGGAGATCCCCAATAAGTTTATCATCCCCGGGGATACCCTGGATGGCGCCGCGCTTGATCTGGCACGCACGGTGATTCGCCGTGCGGAGCGCATGGCGGTCAAGCTGCTACACGATGGGATCATCCACAATGGGGAAGTGATACGCTATCTCAACCGCCTCTCTGACCTGGTCTTTATCCTGGCGCGCTATCTTGAAGTGCAATCGTCATTGGCCACGCGCCCTGGCCAGCGGCACTAGCCGCCGCCCCGGCCTTGTCGCGGTGCCTTGGCCGCCCGCGGCTGGCCTGGAAGAGTAAAATGCTCGCGTCAGACTGCGAGTTTGCGCAGGTTGGACATGCTGAGGGTCTGCCGCCGTACCAAGGGCGCGATGCCTACGGCGCGGCCCCGACTCTCGGCGTAGAAACTTTGTTCGTTGGGTTGTGAGGGGTTGTGAAATTGGTATAGGGAGAGGAAGGGTGAGCGATGGGATTTGAACCCACGACCACTGGAGCCACAATCCAGTGCTCTGCCAACTGAGCTACGCCCACCACAAAAACATCGCAGGCAATAACTATACAGGGAAGTGATGGGTCCAGTCAACCAGGGGACGGACATGCCACGAGGAATTATGCAAAGAGGACATTCGTGAAGGAGACAATGCCACCTGCCGGATCATGGGCATAGTCATAGTGCAACAGTGTCCCCTGGCCGCCGGCACCATCCACAGCCTTCAACGCGGCATAAATACAATTGAGTCCGCAGACGCGCCGCTGATTCTGATCGCGCAGGACAGACTGGTAAAAGCTCGTCGCATCGCCGCTGAGGACATGCTGGAGGTCTTCGCGGTCACGTCCCTCCACCTGGCGTACCACCCCATCGTTGATCTCAAAAGGATCGCCAAAGCGTCGACCTACATGGGCCAGGTCTGCCCCGGCAATCACACTCACCCGCTCTGGCGCAGCGTCTACGATATCGCGACAGACCTCCAGAAACGTCTCCACCGCCTGGCTCGGCACCAGCGGCGAGAGTTCCAGAGGAGCACCAAAGGAGGCACACAGGATCGGCACAATCCGTACCGCAGAACCATACAGGTACGATAACATCACGGCCTGAAACTCGATCGAATGCTCCGTCCGATGCACCATTTCATAGGCATAAGGATCCCAGGTACAGACGGCTTCCAACTGACGCACGAGGTCTTGATCGGTTTCGAGGACGCCAAAAGGCGTGGCAAAATGTTTTTTTGTGAGTAAAAACGGTACCGGAGGCGAGGCGTGGGCCACCCCAAAGATGAACACGGTGGTCGGTTGCCCTTGCTGGTAAAAATGCCAGTAGCCATGGGCATACGCATGACCGCCACGGTGAAAATCAATATGGGGGGTGATGAGGCAGCGTGCCGGTGGAGCCTGACGCCGCGACGCGCCACTCCAGGTGCCCGGTCCGCCATCGCGCACAAAGAACGCGTCAAGAAAGGTGCGAAGCTGGGTGGGATGGGCCGGATACGATTTGTCCGCCAGATACGCTGGCCGCACCGCTGCCCTGGTGAACTCGTTTATCAGACGCTGGCGCAGCGCCGTAAAACGTGCCGTCTGCAAGAAACCGTTGTCATCAAGATAGGTAAGAATGCGGTGAATATCGTCGGCGAGCAAAACATGCCCGCCAAATTGCTTGGCAAAGGCGTATTGAATGTCGGTAATATCGTTCTTGCCATCGAGCTGGCAGGCAATAAAAAAAGCCGGGGGCGTGAGCATGAGCTGGTGTTCGACCACACCGTCAGGGTCGCGCAGACAGATATACTGCTGCCCTTGTTGCTCCACGGGAAACGCATCGACGTAGCGGAGTGCAGGAAGTGCCATAATGAACAAACATACCTGAAACGCTGTAGCGCGTCAACGCTCTGTTGGATGCGGCACACGCGGCGTGCTTTCCTGCAGGGCCAGAAAGGTGTACTGATAGGCCATGAGCTGGGCGGTCTGCTGGAGATGCTCTCCCAGCACCGCGAACGCTTCCGGTGGACCGTGCCCCAGACCGGACTCGACCAGCACCCCGGTCACCGCCCGGGTCGCTTCCTGAACGCTGATGAGCGACTCCAGATGCCAGGCCAGGCCGCAGCACATGGTGCCGAGCACGGTGAGTAACAGGCCGGTGATATAGAGGTTGCGATGCCCCATCAAACTGCTGAGCCAGCCCATGGCTGGCATCGGGACCGTCCGGGCGATCTGGAAGCCGGTCATGACCCAATGAATGGTGCTGACATGACCACTGAGCGCATGCATGATGTTGGGCAGAGCCACCGCCACGGCAAACATGCTAAAAGCCATGGTCACCTGGCCCAGGAGAATGGTCAGGGCGAGCATCCAGCGGGACGCGTGCGGCGCTTGTGGGCGCGCGTCAGACGAGGCAGCGTGCCTGCAGGGATGCTACCTGGCTGCCTTTCCCCTTGCAATCTCAGGAGCGCCATGTTACGAACAGTACAGAGGCGGCGAATCATCGGGGCAGGATACCCATCCTATGAGGCGTGGCATACGTACAAGGACCATCGTCAGTATTGCCTTGTTGCTCGTCTTTTTGCAACCTGCCTATGCCAACGGGGAGCACGTGCATGTGGGGGGGCTTTTTCTCGTGCTCCTGGGTGGGGTGGTATTTGTGGGCAGCTTCGTGGTTGTCTTCTATTATCTGTTGCGTTCTACCCCTGAGGAGGGATCTGAGGAACAGGACAGCGATGAGTAGCCCATGGGGGTGCATGGGCGCTCAGAGACCCTGAGGTGCAGCATATCATCATGACTCACAAAGGAGAGTAGGTACATGGCAGCAAAAGCCAGGCGGCGCTTGCCGCTGGTTGGACTGATGCGACGCGCCGTGGGGCGTCCGTATTTGCTGATGGCTGCGATCGTCCTGGTGTTGGGCGCAATCTGGTTTACCCGCCTGGCTTTGCAGGAGTTTCTCCTGATCGACCGTCTGGTCAATGTCTACACCAACGATGCCCAGGTGAAGATGGATGCCTATCCCATCAAGGCCGGGGTCACTGCGGAGGTGTTGGAAGTCCTGGTCAAGGAGGGAGATCGGGTGCAGAAGGAGCAACTCCTGGTCCGGCTGGTGCCGGACGACCTGCAAGCGGAAGTGCGTCGTGCTGAAGCGGTGGCCGAAGGCATCCAGCAGCAGCTTGACGAGTTGCGTCTCGAACTGCCGCTTGCCTTCCAACAGGCGCGCAACGAGGTGGCCAAGGCACAAGCCGCCCTGGAGACGAAAGAAACCGCCTCTCGCCGCGCCGCGGTGCTCTTCGAGGTGCAGCGTGACCGCACGGACAAGATGCTGCGTGAGCATGAGGCCAGTCTGGAAGCCGTCCGGGCCAATCTGCGTGAACAAGAAACCGCGATGCGTGATGCCGAGGCGACCATGCAGCGTACCCGCAGCCTGGCGGCGGAGGGCATTGTGTCGCAGGATCGCCTGGAGGCTTCCCACACCGCCTACGAGCGGGCGCGGGCGCGCCTGGCGGCAGCCCAGGAACAGGTGCGCCAGGCGCAGGAGCACTACCCGGCGGGCGATTCGCCGCAAATGATTCGGGTGCACGAACAGGATCAGCAGCGTCAGCAGGCGGAAGTCAAGGAGCAGCGGGCGGCGCTCGCGGCGGCGCGCACCAGCTTGCAGATGGTGGAACTGCGCGAGCAGCGTGTCAAGGTGTTGGAAGCGCGCTATAAAGAGGCCCAGGCGCAGGTCGAAACGGCACAGCTCAAACTCGCCAAAACCCTCATTCGGAGCCCGGTCGATGGCGTCGTCGGGCAGCGCAATGTCGAACCGGGGAGCCTGGTGCGGGGCGATGCCGCCAATCCGCCGCTGCTGCTGATTCATGACCCTGGAACGCGCTGGATCGAAGCCAATGTGTGGGAGTCGGACATCAGCCGGGTGCGCGTGGGGCGTCCTGTGGAGATCTGGGTTGACGCCTTCCGCACGAGTACGCTGGGGCGCGGCAAGCCGTTCGCTGGCCGGGTGGTGCGGATCAATCCGACGACCTCGTCAGAAATTTCCGGCTTACCCCCTGAACGCTTTTTTACGCGGCGTGAGCAAAAAGTTCCGGTGAAAATTTCTCTCGACAGTCCCGACCCCGGCTGGCGGGCCGGCATGCTCGCCGAAGTGCTGATCCTGGTGGACGATGGAGCCGCGGCGCAGGACAAGCGAGCGCAATAGGATACTGCCGTGGCGCGTCTCGTGGCTCTTCTGACCGGTCTCCTGGGGGTGTATCAGCACCTCCGCCTCTTCATCGGGCGTGATGTCTGGCGTGCCGACGTGGTCGCTACGTCACGCCTGACCGCGGTGGGCGTCTACTTGCTGCGCATTATCCTGATTGTCGTGCGCGGTTTTTTTCTTGAGCATCACTGTTTACTACGCGCTTCGGCCCTGACCTACAATACCCTCCTGTCGCTGGTGCCCATGCTGGCGTTTATGCTGGCCTTTCTCAAAGGGCTGGGGGTGGGCAACCTGCTCGAACCGCTCCTCCTCAGTTTGCTGGCGGTCGGCTCAGAGGACACGGTGCAGGCGGTGCTCGGCTATGCCAGTAAGATTGAAGTGAGCACCCTCGGCGGTATTGGCCTGGGGACCCTGGTCTTGACGACAGTCCTGCAGGTGGGCAATGTCGAACGCTCCCTGAATGAAATCTGGGGCGTGCGTACCGAGCGGCCCATCCTGCGCAAAATTGCCGATTATGCGAGCGTCCTGGTGCTTGGCCCGGTCGCCTTGCTGCTGGCCACGAGCATTAATACACGGCTGCATAGCTCCGTGTTCCTGGGTCCCTGGCCGAACCTGCCGGTCATCAGCCATGCCGTCACTTCTTTCTCCAACATGGTCTCGACTATCCTGCCCTATGTCGCCCTCTGGCTGGTGTTCGCCTTCTTTTATTCGTTTCTCCCGAACACCCGGGTGCGGGCTCTCCCTGCCCTCATTGGCGGGGTGGTGGGCGGGACGCTCTGGCAAATCTCGCAGTGGGTGCACATCCAGTTTCAGGTTGGGATGGCCAATGCCAATGCCATCTATGGCGCGCTGGCGCAACTGCCGGTGCTCATGCTGTGGCTGTATGTGAGTTGGGTGACGGCCCTGGTGGGCGCGGAAGTGGCGTATGCCTGCCAGCACGTCACCACCTATGTGCCGGCACGACTGGCCCACGGCGCCAGCGTGTATATGCGGGAATGGCTGGCCCACACCCTCTACTTTGCCTTGATACGCGCCTTTACCGAGGGCAGTGGTGCCTGGTCAGCCGCCGCCTTTGCGCAGCAACATCACCTGTCGCGGCATCTTCTGGAGGATATCTTGGTGCCGTTGCGGGATGCCGGTTTGCTCCTGGAGACCGCGGCCTCCCCAGACCACTACGTGCCCGGGCGTGACCCTGCCAGCATCACCCCCTGGCATATCCTGCGGGCGCTACGGCATCATGGGGAGCAGACCCTGGCTGGCCTCATTGTCCTGCACGATCCGCTCACCGCGCGTCTGATGACCCAGGTGGAGGAAGCGCAGCAGCAGGTGGCGGACACCTGCACTATCCCCCAATGGCTCGCCGGTAAAGCGCCGGCGCAGCCGCGAGAGAAGGAGTAAGGCATGAAACTGGCAGTCGTGGCTGCCGTAGGCAGCTATACCCCCACCGATCTGGAGCACAAAAAGCGCAGTCTGCGTACGGTGCTCCGTCCTGACACGGCCCTGGAGATGTTCGTCGCCGAGAGCGGTGTGCCGTATGTCGAATCGAGTCTGGAATTGTATCTGTCGGAAGTCGCGGTGGCACGCAAGGTGGTCGAAGTGGCCGGCCTGGGCTACGATGCCGTGGTGGGCACCGCGTTCCTGGACAATGGGTTGGACGCGGCCCGTGAGCTGGTGGATATTCCCGTTGTTGGTCCCGCCAAAACCACCATGTATATGGCGGCGACCCTGGCCAGCAAGTTCGGCGTCATCACCGCGGCTGGTGACTTGCCCAGACATATCTGGGCCCTCGCCAAACTCCTCGGGGTGGTGGATCGGGTGGTGGGTATTCCCACCCTCAAATGTACGGTGGCCGATTTTCTGCACGATGAGGCCAATGCCCTGGCCATGCTGATCGCCACGGGCCGGCGCCTCGTCGAAGACCAGGGCGCCGAAGCCCTGGTGCTCGGCTGTGGTGCCACCACCGGGTTAGCTCCACGCATGGCGCGCGAACTGGGCATTCCAGTGCTCGATCCGGGTCTGACCGCCGTGAAATACGCCGAGATGCTGGTAGATCTCGGCCTCAGTCACAGTAAGCGGGCCTATCCTTTTAATTCACGGGTGATGCAGTTACTGACCAATCTGTAGCGTTGACGCAGCGGAGCAGGGTACGCCTCTTAAGGCAGCAATCGGGAGAGGCATCGTGAGCATCAAGACACGCGCTACCATAGCAGATCTCTCCAAAGTGGAGGGCAAGGCGGAACTCGTCAATGGGGAGATCATACGTATGCCGCCAACGGAGGACGAGCCGAGTGCAGCAGGCTTTGAGATTGCGACCAATCTCAAAGCTTACGCACAGCGTCTTGGCACAGGGCGAGCCTACCCGGATGGCACTGGTTTCCACGTAAACCTGCCCCATCGTGAATCCTTCAGCCCGGATGCATCCTACTATATTGGACCTCGGACAGGCATGCGATTGCTTGAAGGTGCTCCTATATTTGCGGTCGAAGTTCGCAGCGAGAACGACTACGGCCCGGCAGCCGAGCGGGCCATGGCTGCCAAGCGTGCCGACTACTTCGCCTGTGGCACCCTGGTCGTGTGGGATGTGGACTTGCTCAGTACAGATGTCATCAGATCTTCCCAGGCGAGCGATCCAGAACCTCCGGTCATCTTCCGGTGCGGCGATATCGCCGACGCCGAACCGGCTGTCCCGGAATGGCGTCTGGCTGTCAATGATCTTTTTGCGTCATAACGGGGGCCAGGAGGCAGTGCGACTGTCCCCTTTCTGCAACAACTCCTCGGATGCCGCCCCAGAAGGCGTGCTCCCACTCAGGCACCGCTCTGGCTCGTCGCGGTGGCCGTTATGTGCAGCGCCAGGTCTCTGGCGGCACGCAGGTCTATTTTGCCGGTCCCGAGCAGGGGGAGTGCTTCGACCACGTACATATGCTCACGCTTGGGAATCCAGAGCCTGGGCAGATCCGTCTGACAGAGTTGCTCCCAGAGGACATCTGGCGGAAACTCTGAAGGCGTATACAGGACAACGAGGCGCTCCCCGCGCTGTTCGTCTGGGATGGCCGTGACCACACAGGGAGCCTCACCGAGAAGCTGGTAGATGGCTTCCTCGACGCGACCGTGCGGCACCATCTCGCCACCGATTTTGCTGAAACGCGACAGGCGATCGGTGATCTGAATGAACCCATCGGCATCAATCCTGGCAATATCACCGGTCACATACCAGCCGTCCCGCAACACGGCTGCCGTCTGCTCGGGTTGGCCAAGATAGCCCAGCATGCGATTGGGCCCGTGCACGAGCAGGAGCCCTTCCGCGCCAGCCGGTAGCGGCGCACCGGTGTCACGATCGATAATTTTGGCCCCGATCCCTGGCAACGGATGTCCCACTGTCCCAGGCTTGAGGCCGATCTGCCGGTAGGCTCCGTCCTCAACGTCGGGCACATTGACTGAGACCACCGGGGCCATTTCCGTACAGCCGTAGCCTTCCAGGAGGTCGAGACCATACTTGTCCTTAAAAGCTTGCGCCAGCGCTGGACGCAGTTTTTCCGCCCCGGCGATGGCATAGCGCAGTGAGGCAAACTCTGCAGCCGAGCACCGGCGCAGGTACGCGGCATAGAACGTGGGGGTGCTAATCAGGAGCGTCGCCTGATGTTTCTGAACCATGGCCCCGATCGTTTGCGCATCGAGGGGATTGGGATGATACGCCACGCTGAAGCCGGCGATCAGGGGCAACCACAGGGTGCCGGTGAAGCCGAAAGAATGGAATAGAGGCAGCACGCCCATGATACAGTCGGCCTGGGTGAGGGCAAAGACTTGCTGGATCGCCTCGATATTTGAGAGCACATTGTGATGCGACAGCATGACGCCCTTGGGGATACCGGTGCTGCCACTGGAAAAAATGACT
>JADMIO010854529.1_pt1 | contig 12273 bp, 14 predicted proteins | sample 8958161 | NCBI WGS metagenome assembly JADMIO01 (sample SAMN16585339, study PRJNA669376) | soil metagenome | isolation source: Crop rotation soil | place: USA: Cullars Rotation, Alabama | collected 2011 | reverse complement strand
TTCAGAGGGAGACTCAAAACCGTATCGCGAACTCGGAGCCAAAGTCGTGGAAATTGCCGACCTGGCGGATTTTCCAAAAATGGCGGCAGGTCTCGCCAAGGCCCTGTTCCACGAGACCCCGGAAACCTCAATTGCTTTCCACGCATGAGCTGGCTCGACAAATTCAAGAAAAAACGCGGTGCTGAACCTGAACCACCGGCACCAACGGAAGAGGAATTGGAGATTGAGATCAATCAACTGGGCGCCGAAATGGGTGGGGTGATTCCGCGCCTGGAAAAAGGGAACGTTGACCTTGAACTCGTGTGCGCGAAGCTCGCTGATTTGTTTCGAGACATGGATCGCGATCCCGTACCGTCGGAAACGGCCATGGCGGAGTTGCAGGGACTAAATCTCGAATCGCAGCGCCGGCTCGCAATTGCGGTGAGCTATCTGGAAGATCCGGCCACGCGGAAAGCGTTCTCTAAAATAGCAGGACTCATGATCACCTCCCAGGCCATGGGCATGCTGCAGGGGTTTGCGAAGGATCACCATCTATTGACGATTGAAATCCTCAACGAAAGCCCGCTCCGTCGAGAGGAGTTCATCCGGCATTTCATCGCACTGCTGAAGTGCAGAGTGGCCAATGAAACACCATCAGCGAGTCATGACCGCCTGGAGCGATTGGATTATCGGAAATTGCTGGCGGCGGCCGAGAAAGCCAAAACGTCCGCGTCTGAGCGCACGGCGTACCTGAAAAAACTTCAGGAGGAGCAGGAGCGCAAATTGGGCAGGCGCTCGAAATTTTAACGCTATGGCCCGGTTTCAATACAGGGAAGATTGCCATCGGAAGATCGAGGATCTATCCCGCTTCCGCTGGCACACCGGGGCCAATCCGCGCCCCATCGCGCCGGCGGAAGAGCTGCCATTCCTGTTTCGCGATGTCGGGCCCGTGGCGCTCGTCCAATTCCTGCGCCAGGGCCTCCAGCGTTTGGCAGGACCGATGACGCCTATCACCTATCTGCGGACGTCGGAGTATCGCGAGCCTTACACAGATTACGCGCGAATCGGGCGGCTGGTATTACTTCGGCCTGCTGAGGTTAGAGTGTGGCATTCGGGCTTGCCGCACATTTACATTGCCTCCGCCGCAGTGATGCCCGGCGCAGATTGCCTGGGATTTGTGCCCGGTCATATTACGTTATCCGAGGCAGATGATTTTCTCGCGGGAGCGGGCTCCGTCACCGAACTGCGCGAAAGCTTTGGCGGAAGCGAGTACGATGAGATTTGCTGTGAGTCGATCGCGCAATTGGATCAATTGAACGAAGACTGCCGGCGAGCGGAGATGGTGGCGGCACCCTTGCGCATCTTGTATCAAACTGGCACGGCGGAAGTGAAAGGCCGCCTTCGCGAACGGCTGACGAAAGCGGGTATCGATGAAACCGACCTATGCACTGCGTGGCATCATCTACCGGTTGAAAGACGAGAACGGATGAAAGAAACGTTGCCTGACTTTGAATCGGAGTTTTCTTTTCGATGATCAGCAATGACTCCATTAGCGATCGAGAGTTGCTTTTAGATCCACAAGGATCGAATGCCGCGTGGGCTGACTGTCGTTTCCTCACGTGCAGTGTTCTGCCTGTCCGGATGGCGTGCAATCTGTCATGCAAGTTTTGCTTTTCAAAATCGTCGATCAGCGCGCTCCGTCAGGACCAGGGCCATTGGACCGAACGGCAATTGCAGAGTTACTATGAAGTTGCCGTGCAAAGGGGGGCCCGCCGTCTGGTGGTGACGGGAGGAGGCGAACCACTCCTGCGTGCCGGGGCGGTGCGCGAGGCCATTCGCATTGGTCTCAGGTATTTTCAGGAAATCGCTCTATTTACCAACGGGAGTTATCTGGATCGTGAGCTCGCCCAGGCACTGTCTGACGACGGCCTATCCTACGTTTGCTTTTCGCGTCACCATTTTGATGATGGCGCGAACCGTGAATTAATGGGTAAATCCGCAATTGCGCTCGAGCAGTTTTTTTCCAGAATCGCTGGAGTGCTCAAAGTTCGCGCCACGTGTGTTTTGTGCCGTGGGTTCATCGACGATGCAAGGGACGTCGAAATGTATATCGAGCGGCTGAGCCAGCATGGCGTGCGGGAATTTACCTTCAAGCACACGTACGTGGCGTACAAAAAATCTGTCTTCGGAGATTCGTCGCACAATCGTTGGGTGGAACAAAACCAAATTCAGGATGATCCGTTTGCGGGCAGGGGAGAGGTATTGGCGCGGCTGCCGTGGGGGCCGGAGATTAAGAGAATTGGAGGAATGCAACTATGTTATTACTACGAACCGACACCGAAATGGGAATTGAATCACCGGCTATGCCGATCGATCAACTTGCTGGCCGACGGCGGGATCTATGCATCGTTGGAGGATCAGCAGAGCCGGTTGTTTCGGCTGAACAGGTGAATGAGGCGCTGGCTGGCGAAGACATCGAACAACTGCGACCGTTGTTGCCGGTTGGCTATGAAGCCGCCGCTGCCGCCTATCGGGAAGCGGCGCGAACTGTCACTGCGGAGGAATTGACCGATCACTACGGCGGCGGGCTAAAATTCTTTCATGACGAATTTGTTCCCCATGCAAAGGCGACCCTGGCGGCCCTTTCAGGGTATACGTGGGACTTCACGGACTATTGCGCTTACGCGTCGGGAAGTGATGTGGATTTCATGGCCCACATCATTAACGCGGCGGCACAGGATCGGCGGGTGGTAGCCTATCCTTCAGACTGGTTCGGTTTTAAAGTCGGAGCCAGTAACCCGGAACGAGTCGAGTTTACGCAGGACAGTCGGAACAGTCTTGCGTGTCTTTGTATCCCCTCCGTACGCAACGGACATTTGACAGCGCCAATGAACGAGTTCCTGGATTCGGCAGAGTCTTGTCTGCTCAACATCAATCTCTTTCCCACATTGCCATCCGATGAACGTCACGCGGTAGCCAAGGCGCTTGGACCAGTGCTCCCGAAGTCAATTGTATCAGTGAGCTTCAGCCGCGGGTTTTCATTAACCGCTTCACAGTTGGGCGTGGTCCTCGTCCATCCCGACCATCCGTTGCGCCGGCAATTTGAAAAGCAATGGGATTGGTTTACTTACTTTTTCAATGCTATCGCAGCCCGCGCTTTCATGTCGCTTGATCTCACAGAAATCGAGCGAGTCAACTGCAAACGGCGAGAATGGGTGCGGCAGTGGCTGGCCGAACGGAACTTGCCTGTCGTCGAAACCGGAAGCTATTACGTGAAGTCCTTTCGGGTCGAAGGCCTACCCGCAGAAAATCTATCCCCGCTCGTCCGCGACCAGTTGCTTCGCCTCTGTTTCAAACCACCTATTCATTGAGGAAAACGCTTCATCAATTCCACTGTACGTTGCCAATCGAGTTGATCTGCGTCAGCAGGTTTTAACCGGCCAATTCCCGGAATTCATTCAACAACTTTTTTCGCGCGGCCAAACCCTGGGGCACGGTTATGCATAACCCCAGCACGAACCACACGCCGAGAGTGACTTCGGCGCGAAACCACGGGTTGACTGGTGGCGATGTCCAATGAACATCGTGCCAGAAAAATCCGAAAGCGACCCAGTGAACGACCAGAATCCGCAGTGTCGCCAGGGCAACCGCCTTGGCCCAGGAACGCGTCGTCAATCCCAATTGTAATCCCACCCAGGCCATCGCCCATCCCTGGAGAAGGATCATTCCGGCTTCGCCCAACACCAGGCAAACGAGGAATCCCCGATACTCCGCGTTATGACTATTGTCTTCACCGATGTAGCCGAGCACCGTTGCCATTAACAGGTCGAGCAACAGGACAACCCCTATCGGCCAGGCAAAGTGACGCCTCATCGCCATCATTCGACCGCGCATGATATCCGCAGTACTCATGGGGGTCACCAATAGCAGTTCGAGCACTCCAGATTGGCGATCAGAGAGAAAGCGATGAATGGCCTGAGCGCCAATCCATTCCGCGAGGAGCACGTGCAGGTAAGCACCGATGCCAACGACCAAATAGAGATCTATTTCTCCCTCCGCTGCCGTCCAAAAACCAAACACCGCAGTGATCAATCCCAACAGCACGGTCCACAAAATCGATTTATCGAAACGATGTCGGTCATCAAGCCAGTAGATTGGGTTTTTGTTAATTGTTTTGACTCGATGCCGGCGACGCGCGGCGGAATCGCCCGATGTGTAATCCTTCAGCCGAGCCATCCAATCGACCTCTCCTCGGTTCATGATCCCTTGTTTCCACGCTCGCGGTAGGAGCCAGCACGCCACGAACAGGAAAGTCCAACCGACCATATGCGACAACAACAGCGAGGGCCAATACAGGTTTGCTGCGTTAGTGCCACCTAATGCGATGTAGAGCGAATACGCGGGGCTAATGAGCGCAGTGACGCCTGGGTGGGAGGTTTTTAGGACCAACCCTTCCAGCACCTGCATACCGACCGTCAGAGCATAGATTAACAATCCTGTAACCAACGTGGCCTTGCGAGATTGCTCGGTGACTGACGACACGAGGAGGCCGGCGGACAGCCCAAAAAACAACGCGTTTAGCACCGAAAGCTGGACGAAAAAGAAATCCGGCGCGGTCACACCTCCCAGCAACACCGGCAACGACAGCAGAGGAAACGCGCCGAACAAAAAATAAACGCTGCTCAGCGAACTGGCGAAGAGCTTGCCCAGGACTACATCGTACGATTGCAATTCCGTGAGAAAGAGCAGGCCCAGCGTGCCTTCGCGTTTCTCCTTGCTGAGCGAATCCGCCGTGACAAATCCCATTCCCAACGCCACCACGAAAATTGCCACGCTGAAGAATTCAAACAGATCGCGGCCATGCGACGCCGGCGTGCTCCACGGGCGCGACCTCACTACGAGGCACACTCCCGCCAGGCCCATGATCACCAGCACCGAAATCCATCGCTCACGATGCGTCCTGGGCGAGCGCGCGCCCACACGCAATTCACGCTCAACGATGGGGAGAAAACTCACGCCCTAATCCTGCGGCAAGGGGCGCAGATTTCAAGCGAGGAGACAGGTTGGGGAACTTCGGTTCTTCGCTGTTTTTGGTGGAAAGAGGATGAGAATGAAATCCCAAGCTCAAAGTTCAAAAGAAGCTCCAAAACATAAGCTTTGATTGTGATTCTCAGTCCTGGGAGGGAAAAATTAGTGAGGCGATGAAATCCCGAGTTCAAAATTCAAAGCAATGCCCGCAGGCGAGTTCGATGGTTGAGCAGGTTTTGGGAATTGGATTGAGGCAAAATGATCTGAACCAAATTCTCCGTGCGAGGGCTCCAAATTTGTCAAGCGTCGCGACGCGACGCGGAAGTTTTCTGTCTTGAACCGTGGCTTGAAAGCCACGGCTACCTCCGGGTCGTCGCTACGCGACTGCGGATTGCGGTGCGCAATTCCACCAAAACAGCGAAGAACCACATTTGTTATTCAATCAACTGCATCTTTCGGGCCGATACCCGAACGATGCAGTTGGTATGTTCAACGTAAAGCTTGTCGCTTCGAAAAAGGGGATCGCGGGTTTAATACCGCCGCCGACGGCGCATCTCGTACATCGGATGGATGAATCGGAAATCCTTGCGCGCAAACTCGAGTGGCGGATAAACAGGATTGTAACTGGTCAGCCGCACCAATTCGTTCTTTTGTCCGACGATATGGAACACCTTGAAATAGACATCGCCCGTGGCCTCGACTCGCGCGACGACGACATCGCCATTCTGAGGCTCCACATTGGGCATGAACACGACGCGATCGCCGGGTTCGAACTTCGGCATCATTGAGTCGCCCTCAATGATCAACGCGTATGCGTTGGCATCACGCGAGTCCGTGGTGACAAACTCGTCGATTTGCGACGCCAAATCCGCAAAGTTGCCGCCCTGCCCGGCGGTTGCCCAACTCACGACCGGTGCGTTGCGCGCGTCGATCTTTACGGATGTCACTGGGCGCATCAGGTTGGGCCGGAAGAAGCCGTCCTTCGACTTCGACTCTAATTCCAACTCTACTTCTTCCAGGCGGCGAAGCATTTTAGGGCCGGGTTTGTTGGTGCCGGACTCCAAGAGATAGATATAATTCCCGCTTACGTCTAACAATTGCGCCATTTCATCCTGTGTAAAGCGCAATGTAAAGCGCGCATCACGAAGTCGTTCACCAAAATTCTCACTTTTTTCTTTTTTCATTTGACTTCCTTTAGATTTAGACTAAATTCACTGCGTAATAATTAATGGAGACTACAAAAACCTAAGCGAATTGCAATAGGAAACTGAAAGTGTGGATTTACAGGGCCCAAAACGTGGCCGAAAACGGGTGAAAGGAAGGAAAATGAAGAAGAAAAAGAGCTTCGATATCGTGGATAATCTCAGCGACCGTCAACCATTGGTACCCCTCGAAGTGGCCGCGTTTCTCCTGGGAATGGAACCACGCCAGGTCGTTGAGAATGTCGAAGCCGGCAGCCTCGAATACGCCTGGGACATTGGCGCCGCACCCATCAGGCACCGAAGTGAATTACGGATTTATTGGCGCTGTCTGTTTGTCATGACTCGCGACCAGGCTCTCACCATGAGCGATGAAATGGTCTACGACGACATCATTCCGCCCACCTGGCTTTGGGTGAAGGCCGCGAATTTGCGGCGACGCTGGGCCTGTTCGCATCGGCAGTTGGCGAGACTAATCCAGGGACACGTTCTCACGGCGAATCCGAACGCAGCCTCCGGGCCCCGGAGTTCGCCGGATATTCTTCGCGAAAGCGCCATCCAATTCATGCGCTCCCGGCGCGTCTACGCTGATTTGCGGAAAGTGGCCTGAGATCGCAATTTTCCCCGCCACGTCCGCAAGCGTGACCCGGGCGGATAGGCGAATAACACGCTGACGGAGTCTTTTTCACATCAAAGCAAAGGAGTCATACAATGAAACAAAACAAGATCATTCACTGCATTATCAATTCGCGCGAGGAATTGGAGGTCATGGTGGCCGACGCCGCGCGCCTGAAGATTGATTTCACCAATCTCACCAGCGCGATGGAATTGGAGCAGGCTGAAATTCAAAAGAAATATCAACCCGCGTTGCAATCATTGGCCAAACAGATTGAGATCAAGGAATCCAACGTCGTCACGTATTGCCAGCAGGAGCGCGACGCCTTGTTCGCCTCGAAGCGCTCGCTCAAGATGATGCTCGCAACGATTGGTTTTCGCGCCACGCCGCCGCGCGTGGAGCGTGTGGATAGCAAATCCAGGTGGACGAGTATCGCCCGGCGCCTGGGGAGCGTCGACTGGGGCCGCGAGTACCTGCATACGCCCGCGCCTGAGGTGAACAAGGAACGGCTGCTCGCCGATCGCACGAAGTTGTCTACTGAAAAGCTTGCCGAGGTGGGAATCAAATTTGAGCAGGGCGAGAATTTCTTCCTGGAGCCCAATTCCAAGGTGGCGAAGGCCTCGCGCGTCAGGCAGGCGGCGTGAAGACGAAGTAATCAGTGAGCAGTCAAACAGTGATCAGTGTTTCGAATCCGGGGATGTCTTGGAGTTCAGCATTTGTTTGACGATGTTCTCGTACGAAGTGTGGGTGCGTTGACCGGGAGAGGGCGGATAGTAAGGATCATCCTGAGCCCAACTGCCGCCTTCGAGGCTTTGGAGGTCGATGAACATCCCCGCTTCGGGGTGATAAACCGCGAAGTGCCAGTCCTCCTGCGATCTAGCCATGGTCCATTTGAACCCGTGCTCCTGTACGAGTTGCTTGCCAAGTGCCAGTGGAGCGGCCTCTGCGAGGATCGCGCCGCAGCATCGTGAGCCTCCACACCCTTCGTAGTAAGCAAAGGCGATCAGGTCATGCTCGCTTTCATAAGCATTGGTCCATTGATGGAAATGCGCACGCAAGGCCGCGAACACCTCGTCTAATTTCACCTGATCAGCCGGTGTAAAGTCTCGTGTGGATGGGCGCCCCATAATTTATTCAGCCGTTGTACACGGCCAATGGATTGCATCCGTGGACGGATTGGATTACAAGTCCGGAATGTGGAAGGCCATCCAGCGAATGATCAAAACGGATTCAGAGACTCCGTCACTGGATCTTTCCAGCGAGGCCAGGCAGTCGTACTACTCCATTCTGCTCGAGATGACCGCGATCCTTTCGGAGCACGGCTGCGAGAACGATGCGCGTCTCGTCAGCGAAATCACGGCGGGCCTCATGAACGACTTGGCCTTTCGCCAGGTAGTCGTGGGAGCTGCTATTTGGGGCGGTGTTGAGTTTGATGGCGTGGCCCAATGTTCCCTCTTGACCGGGGCTCCGTTTGATTCACTCGAAGCGGACCGGGCGCATGGCAGGCTCCGGGAGTTGCTCTGCGCTTTAGAGGATCGAATCAAAGAGGACGGGATTCCCAATCCAAGAGGTGCCGAGCTGTACCTCTGGAAATGCCAGATGAAACCGCTGACACCAAAATTCGCGGAAGGCGAACGGGTGCGCGTCCGGCTCGGGAAGGGGAATCGCACGCCGCACGAAGGGACGATTCAGGCGCTGGTTTGGCACACCGAAAGACAGCGCCATTACTATCTGATTGAGGATAAGGGAAAGCCCGTGAAGAAGAGATATTTCGATGACGATTTGGAGCGGGTCTCCGAGGAATGATTGTTTTTCGCCTCCTGGATGAGTAGACCGGGCGCTCCAAGGGGAAAGGCCCGCAGCCGGTCCAAAAATACACTGGTAACATTTTCCGCTCACAGGCGTCTTCAGAGGGATATGACTTGGCGTAAACTGGTGATTTTGGGGATGTTGGCAGGGGCGACTGTGTCGCAGGCAGCGGAAACGCCCAATCCTGAGGTGCAGCGGCTGGAATTGATGTTCAAGTTCCTCGACAAAGACGGCGACGGCAACCTGACCAAGGCCGAGGCGGGCAATGCCTCGTGGTTCAGCAAACTGGATCCCAAAGGCAAAGGCTTCATCTCCACTGAGGACTTTCGCACGATGCTGGCGCTTGTGGCCAAGCGCGGCAACCTCGCAGGGCCACGGACGCTGCCGGGAAGCCCGGAATCAGCCACGGATGTGAAAGATGTTTCTCCGCGCGAAGGCCCAAAACAGGTCAAGGCTGCGGAACGAAATGTAGGCCGGCTGATGCCAGATGTCGCCTTCACGGATATTCACGGGAAGCAGGGCAAACTTTCTGATTTCAAAGGCAGCCGCGCGCTGGTCATCGCCTTCACTTCGACAAGCTGTCCCATCACCAAAAAATTGGCACCCACTCTCGCCGTCTTGGAAAAGGAATTTGCGAAGCAAGGAGTGAAATTCCTATTCGTGAATCCCACGGCCAGTGATAGCGCCGCCAGCATCACCGCGATGATCAAGGACCAGAATTTCTCGGGACGGTATGTGCACGACCGCGATTCGAGAGTAACTGCGGCGCTGGGCGCCGGGACGACTGCAGAGGTGTTTGTGTTGGATGCCGCTAGGACGCTGCTATTTCGCGGCGCAGTGGATGACCAGTACGGGCTCGGCTATTCGTTGGAAGCGCCGCGACACAATTATTTGAAGGACGCATTGACGGCGGTGCTTGCCGGGAAGCCCCCTCTTGTTGCCTCAACGGAGGCGCCGGGTTGCGCGCTGGAGGTGAAGGTCGCCACGACAAAGACCGACATCACGTATCACAATCGGGTTTCGCGGATCATCCAGAATAATTGCCTGGAGTGTCATCGCGCCGGCGGTGTCGCTCCGTTTGGCCTGGAGACGTACGACGAGGTCAAATCGCATGCGGGCATGATCCGCAAACAAGTCGAGCGCGAGGCGATGCCGCCGTGGTTTGCCGCCCCGGTTAAAGAAGCGACGCATTCAATTTGGTCGAACGATCGCTCGCTGACGGCGCAAGACAAACGGGATTTGTTGGCGTGGATTGACTCCGACAAGGCCATCGGCAATCCAGCGGAAGCGCCCCTGGCTCGCGTGTTCCCAAGCGGCTGGCAGATCGGGAAGCCGGACCTGGTGTTGCAACTGCCCCGTCCCATTGCCATCAAGGCGACCGGCGTGATGCCGTATCAATCGGTCAATGTGGAAACCACGCTCACCGAGGATAAATGGGTGAAAGGCTACGAGATTCAGCCCACCGCACGCGAAGTGGTACACCATGTCATCGTGCGCGTCCGTGAAGCGAGCAAAGGCGAGAAAAAAGGTCGCGATAATGTAGAAGAACGGGATGGCTTTTTTGCCGCGTACGTGCCGGGAAATGACGCTGCGATTTTCCCCGAGGGCTTTGCGAAAAAGCTACCCGCTGGATCGACCATCAATTTCCAAATTCATTACACTCCTGCGGGCAAAGCGACGACCGAGCAATTGAAAATCGGCTTTATTTTTGCAAAGGAACCGCCGAGACACACGATTCACGTGGCCGGCCTGGCGAACGGCTTGATCAATATTCCACCCGGCGCGCCCAATCACATGGAAACGGCGAGCGTCACGGTGCCCTTCGATACGACCTTGCTTGGTTTGATGCCGCATTTCCATTTGCGCGGCAAAGCGGCGCGCTACGAGGCGCTGTTGCCGGATGGCACGAAGAAATTGCTGCTGGACGTGCCGCGCTATGATTTCAACTGGCAGCTCAAGTATGAATTTGCCGAACCGCTGACCCTGCCGCGCGGAACCACTTTGTTGTTCAGCGCTTGGTACGACAACAGCGCCAATAATCCCGCTAACCCCGATCCGACGAAGACGATTAATTGGGGCCAGCAAACCTACGACGAAATGATGCTGGGTTACGTGGAGTATTACATCCCGGGGCAAACCACTGTGGCGAAAGCAGAGAAGCGTTAGACTCCGCGCAGCTGCGATCCAGGTCTAATTGCCTGTAATTGGCGCGGCGGTCGTGCTTTGGGCAAGCTCCTTTGATGAACTGACAATTTTGATCAAAAGCCCGCAATGATTTCGCGCGAGCAGGTCAATTTCGGATGAGCTAAAAGCGATAGACTCATGCTCGTCAGCCACAAACTCCAGCGAAAAGCGGTAACCCAACCTTTGCAATGCCTTCCTGCCGTCCGCGTGTTTCTCAATAAGATTAATCCAATACTGGATGTGCCGCGCGGTTCGCTGATTCTTCAAACGGCCCGCCATCTCGAAACGCCAGACCGAGTCCCCCATTTCGCCACGTAGCTGGAGGTGTTTCGAAAGTAGAGTTTCATCCAGTTCTTCAAACTCGACAGTGAGCCAGGATTGCATAGCGAATCAGAAGTTGTTGTTCAGCTTCCTACTCCAGGATTACTCTGGGATTGGGATTCTCCATGTCGACAAACACACGACGGAGCCGTCCTTTCTCGTCAAAGCAAAATTGGACTTGGCCAAATTTCCAGGAATTGATAACCGGGTTTTCGGGAACGCCATCGATCCAGAGGAATTCAAGCTGCCGTTCTTCATCTGGCTTTCCGAATAACAATTTGATTTGGTCTCGAGTCTTTTCCAATTGAATTTCACCAAGGCCGCCGGTGCGTTGATACTCGCTCCACCAGGTTTCAAATCTCTCGCTGCTGCTTGTCATCTTTCTTTGTCGCCTCCCTTGGTTGCAGCTACGCGACTGAGTGATTGTTTTGAATGAAGCTCGAGTAATACCTACGTATGTTAGGAATGGCGAGGCGTGAGAAAATGAAAAGCCCCGATTGAACTCCCAGAAACGCGCTCATCGGCCCAACCCAAAAATAGATAGTGCCGGTACGCGCCCAAACTACCTCTATGGTGACAAACACAACAATCACTGCCGAGAGACATAATGCGGCGTATGCGCCCAAGCTTGCGCGAGTAACTGGCACCCGCCAAAAATATCTATCCAGACAGGCGTCATGCACGCGCTGCCGTTCCCCAGCCGGTAAATGAGCCAGCTCCGGCACATCGCGAAGTGACCAATAGATTTTCATTGCACGCTCCAGCGTGTTAATACCTTTTCTATATATGGCACCTCGTACCATGTTAAGCAACGCAAACACCAAGTCGAATCTTCGAAAGATCAGTCCGATCGCGAACCCAGGCTATGGATAAATTCATTCACGTTCGATCAAGCAAGTTTCCGATTCTGCCGGGCGAAAGGGAAGAATTGTTCAACGAAGGAATGTACGGCAAAGCGCTCGCGCAATACCTGCAAGCCAACCTGAAAGACCGCGGATACACGTCCCCTTTCTTTTGTTGTGAAGACTGGGGATGGTGAGTGGAACTGAAAGACGCGCCGTTTACATTTGGCGTTTGCATATACTGCGCCTCGGAGCGAGATGGGCTTCCCGAACTGTCATGCACGGCTGGAGTCAC
>JADMIO010852446.1_pt1 | contig 12274 bp, 9 predicted proteins | sample 8958161 | NCBI WGS metagenome assembly JADMIO01 (sample SAMN16585339, study PRJNA669376) | soil metagenome | isolation source: Crop rotation soil | place: USA: Cullars Rotation, Alabama | collected 2011 | reverse complement strand
CGTGCCTGTCACCGTCAGGGGTTGTCTGATGGGGGATGCCCTGGTGCGGGCAGTCTGGCGTATCAGACAAATCTGGACCATACCTGTCACCGTCAGGGGTTGTCTGATGCGTGATGCTCTATGACAATCTGGAGGTGTCACTCTCGAAAAGGAAACGCCGGGGTCCGAAGCCACACGGTTCGGTGGGCGATCAGGCACGGCCCCGGTTTACACGCGGAGATCGTAGCCTTGGGCGCGCATTCCGTCGATGATGCGCGCGCGGATTGCCGCCACATCTTCTGCTGATAGCGTGCGATCGGGAGCGGCCACCGTCAGCCTGTACGATACACTCTTCTTGCCTTCGGGCAGCGGCGGACCGGCGTATTGCCGTACGAACTCGATCGACTGCAATTCCGGCCCGGCGAATGATACCAGCTTCGCCTGGATGTCCCCCACCAACTCGCGTTCCCCCGCGACCACAGACAGATCGAACGAACTGGATGGGAAGCGCTGCACTGGCCGATATCGCCGCTCTGCCGGACGTAACGCGCTCAGGACATCTAGATCAATGTCGAGGACGGCAGCCCGACCGTGTTGCACGTAATTCGGATGAAATTCGAACAGCCGTCCGACAACCACATCGCCCAGCATCACATCGGCGGTTCGGGCGGGATGCTCGAACGGACGCGCGGACGTAGGTGATACGCGCAACTCCGGCGCAACACACTCGGCCAGACGCTTCAACTCGAACAGCGCATCCGTCGAATCTTCCCTCGTATACATCGCCGCCCCGAAGTGCGTTACCTCGAAGGGCAGACCATCGAGACTCTTGTGAATCTCTTTGCCGATCTCAAAGAACCGGAATCGTTCGAAATACTTCGAGTTCTCCTCGACGTTCTTCCAAATTCCCGGGACGAGGCTCAGGCGCATCAAGCTCTGGTCGGCGGCGATCGGATTCTGCACCGCAATGTGGTCAGCGAGGTTCATGTGGAACTTGCGCGCGAGATCCTCGCTAAGAAACGAGTAGTTGTACACCTCGTTGAACCCCTGCGCCGCCGCCATCTCGCGAAGGTCATGGTGAAACTTGCGCTCGGCATTCACCGGAGGCACGCTGGCGGGAAACACCGGCGGTTGCGGAGTGATGGAGTCATAGCCGATCATCCGTCCGACTTCCTCCACCAGATCATCTTTGATGGAGATGTCTTTTGTCGCGCGCCAACTCGGCACCGAAACGGAAAAGACACGAGGGGAAGGTTCTTCAACGCCGAACTCGAGCGCCTCTAGAATCGCGCGCACTTGCTCGTCCGCCACGGCACGCCCCAATTTCCGATCGAGCCACGCGAGAGGTAACTCAATCGGGGGAGGCGGAGTGAACTCCACATGCTCGTCCGCGAGACCACCTGCCAGGCGGATGCCTGGAGAAACCTCGCGCAGCAGATCGATCGCCCGCACCAGTCCGCGCACGGTGTTCGCTGGATCCTGAGCCTTCTCGAATCGCATCGACGCATCGGTCCTCAGCTTCAACGCTGATGAAGTCTTGCGGACACTGGCGGCCTGGAAGTTCGCGCTTTCGAGCACGATGCGCTTCGTTCCCGGACCGATCGCGCTCTCGAGTCCTCCGATAACACCAGCGATCGCGATCGGACCCGCCGCGTCGGCAATCACTAAGTTCGATGGGCCGAGCGTATACTCTTCATCGTTCAGCGCCACGATCTTCTCGCCGGCCCTGGCGGCACGCACATAAATTGTGTCGCCGTGCAGCTTATCCGCATCGAACGCGTGCATCGGCTGCGCGAGTTCGGTCATGACGTAGTTCGTCACGTCGACGATATTGCTGATTGGATTCAAGCCAACCGATTGCAGCCTGTACTGCAGCCATAACGGCGACGGCCCGACGGCCACATTTTCGAACACGAGCGCGCTGTATCGCGGACACAAAGCGTAGTCTTCAATCTGGGCGCCGATGCTGTTCCCCTTCAGCGGCAGCCGGTCGAGCTTGGCGGGATCGATCAGCCGCTTGTGCAGAATGGCCGCAACCTCACGAGCCATGCCGTGATGGCCCCACAAATCGGGACGGTGCGTCAGCGACTTGTTATCGATTTCGATAATCGCGTCGGGTTTGCAAGGCAACGGATCGCCTGGCTTCAAATCCAGTTCGAGGATGCCCTCATGATCGCGGTTGATGCCGAGTTCATCGCCGGCGGCGAGCATGCCGTCGCTCTCGACGCCAGAGATGGTCGCTTTGCGAATCTCGCGGCCCTCAAGCATCGTTCCGCTCGGCACGTATGCGGTCACAATTCCCGGCCGGCAATTCGGTGCCCCGCATACTACGACCTTTTCGCCGAATGAGCCCGCCCGTACCGTCGCCTTTACGTTCTTACTGCCGGCGATCGGCTCGACAGCTTCAACCGACGCTGCAACCACACGCGCCAACCACGACCCTACGTGCTCCACGCCTTCGCTTTCGGCAGTCTTCATCGTAATGAGACGGCTGAGTTCCTCAGCGCCGGCGTCGAGATCTTCGACCAGTTCCTTGATCCAGTTGAACGAGAATTTCACGAGCGAATCCTTAGAATTGCGTTAAGAAACGCAGATCCCCGCTCTGCAGCCAGCGGATATCGTCTATGCCGTACCTCATCATTACCAGGCGCGTGAGCCCGAGCCCGAATGCGAACCCATTCCACGTCTCTGGATCGATGCCGCCCATGCGCAAGACGTTCGGATGCACCAAGCCGCACGGCAGCAGTTCCACCCAACCGCTCTGCTTGCACACCGCGCATCCCGATCCTCCGCAGATGAGGCACTGAATGTCCAATTCAAAGCCGGGCTCCACGAACGGGAAATACCCGGGACGCAGCCGCACGGTCACTTCGCGTCCGAACACGGCACTCAGCAGCGTCTTCATGAAATAGATCAAGTGCGCTACAGACACGTCGCGATCGATCATCATGCCTTCGAGCTGATAGAACGTGTGCTCGTGCGATGCGTCCACTTCTTCATTACGAAATACGCGCCCCGGCGCGATCATCCGTAGCGGCGGACCGAGGCGATGCATGCCGCGCACCTGCACCGGCGATGTATGCGTGCGAAGCAGCATCCCCGTGCCGAGCCAGAACGTGTCCTGCATATCGCGCGCGGGATGGTCGGGCGGTATGTTCAGCGCGTCGAAGTTGTTGTACTCCGTCTCCACCTCGGGTCCATCGAGCACCGTAAATCCCATCGATCGAAACAGCTCCTCGATCTCCGCTTGAATCTTGCTGATGGGATGAATGCTACCGGGCCGAACACCAGGCGCGGGTAGCGTCAAATCAACCCATTCCGCATCGAGCCGCCGCGCGAGTTTCTCGCTTTCAAAACGCGCCTTCTTGGCTTCCATCGCCGCTTCGAGCGACTGTTTAGCGGCGTTCAGCAGTTTGCCGACACTCGCGCGCTCCTCCGGCGTGAGCTTCGCCATGTCTTTGCTGATGAGCGCGAGCGTGCCTTTGCGCCCGAGCACTTCAACGCGGATAGCCTCCAGCCCTTCGGCCGTTTCCGCCGCTTCGATGCGCGCTAGCGTGTCGTCCTGCAATTGCGAGAGTTGTGACTCCAACATTCTGAAATAGACCTGTATCCGCAGTGCGGCTTACTTCAAAGCCCCAGGCGTGCGGAGAAATGCCCCTGAATCAGCTTGCCTGAACCTGTGCTGCCGGATTGAAGATCTCCGGTGTCTTATTCAGCTCGAGATCCAGATGGTTGATGTAGAAGATCAACAGCGGCTCCGAAAACTTGCCTTTGAATTCGTCGAAAACCCGCTGCTGCCACCCCGGCGTGAGCTTGTCCGCGGCGTCCAGATCCTTGGCGAAAAATCCGTCTTCGTGCGGGATGCCGAGAAAATCGAGCACTGCGCGGATCATATCCAAATGCGACACCAGAATGGTCTGCGCAACATCAGTAGCAAACTCATCATCGGGTGTCGCGATGCGCGCAAATAGCCGCGGCGCAGCCTTTCGAAGCGTTTCCGAGTTGAGCTTGTTCATGTGAAACCGCAGCTTCACCCGTTCGTACAACTGAAACGTCTTCAGCTTGCCAATGGACACCGAGCGGAGCATCTCAGCAAAAGCATTCTCGCCCTGCGCCACAAAGATATCGGAAACCTGCATCTTTTCGAGCGTATCATGCCTGTTTTCGACACGGCCGCGAATCTCGTCTGACGTGTGGCCTGCGTTCGTTGATTCGCGGCCACGTGGATTCGTCGCGATACAATAGAGAGTTTTGGGCCAATCAATGCAGTCATTCCGTAACTCTGCGCTCGTGGAGCGCGCATGAGCAACATCATCATTCTAGGCGCTCAGTGGGGCGATGAAGGAAAGGGGAAGATGGTCGATCTCTTCTCCGATCGCTTCGACGTCGTCGCCCGGTATCAGGGCGGTCACAACGCCGGCCACACCGTTTTCATCGGCGAGAAGAAATATATTCTGAAGCTGATCCCCAGCGGCATTCTTCGCGACGGCATCATGGCAGTGATCGGCAACGGCGTGGTCATCGATCCCGCCGCCCTGGTCGAAGAGATGGACAAGCTGGCCGCGGTCGGCATCCCCGTTGACAAGCAGCTCCGGATCAGCAATCGCGCCCATGTGATCTTTCCGTTCCACCGCCTCGCCGAGAGGATTTCTGAAGGCCGCAACGATCGTGTGCCCATCGGCACTACATCGCGCGGCATCGGCCCGTGTTACGAAGACAAGATCGGCCGCCGCGGCATCCGGATGGCGGACCTGATCGACGGACGCGACTTCGATGAGCTGTATGACAACCTCGCCGAGGATAAAGGCACCATCGCTCGCGCTTTTCATATCGACGACGGAATTGACTTCGCCGGAATCAAACGGCAGTACAGCGCCTATGCCGACCGGCTCCGGCCGCTCGTTTGCGACACGGCACAGTTCCTGAACGATGCGATGCGTGACGGGAAGAGCATTCTGTTCGAAGGCGCTCAAGGCACCATGCTCGACATTGATCACGGCACCTATCCGTTCGTGACATCGTCGAGCGCTACCGCAGGCGGAGCTTGCACCGGCACCGGTGTTCCTCCCACGAAGATCGATGGCATTGTCGGAATCTCGAAAGCGTACATCACCCGTGTAGGCGCAGGTCCGTTTCCGTCCGAGGCGCTTGGCGAGACAGGCGATCGGATTCGAATTGCGGGGAATGAGTTCGGTTCGGTTACGGGACGTCCCAGGCGCTGCGGCTGGTTCGACGTACCGCTGCTCCGCTACACCGCGATGGTGAATGGCTTCGACAGCCTGATCGTCACGAAACTCGACGTTCTGGATGAGCTCGATGAGATTCCCGTCTGTATCGGCTATGAGGTGGATGGGGCGCGGCTCGATACGATGCCCGCGACGAATCAGCAGATTGACAAGCTCAAGCCGGTGTTCCAAAACCTGCCCGGTTGGAAAGCGAGAACGGAGGGCATCTCCCGGTTCGAGGACCTTCCGCCGAAAGCGCGTGATTACCTACGTTTCCTGCAGGACAGTTCCGGCGTGGAGGTCGGCTGTATATCGACCGGCCCGGAGCGGACGCAAACGATCGTGCAGCCCGGTTCCCGGTTAGCCTCATTGCTGCCGCACCCGAAAGCTGCCAGCGCGCTAAGCCGCTAGCAAAATTACCACCCCGGCGACCGGCGATGTCGGGGTCGCTGTTCATAATCAAGTACTTACATCTGGTATGCCGATTGCTCTTCTCCGGCGTGTGGAGGAGTCCTCATGAAACGGAATCTTGCTCTTTCGGCCCTGTTATTAGTTCCCATGCTCGCTTCGGCGGACACGGTAGTTATGCGGGACGGTCGAACTTACGACGGCACATTCATTAGCGGTAACGCACGGCAGATCACGCTGGTGGATCGCTCGGGTGTCCGCCGGCAAATGCAGGTCAGCGACATCCAAGAGTTGCGATTCGGGTCGGGTTCGGTTAACAACCAGTATCGGAACGGTAGTCGCAACCGGACAGTCGACAACGGAAGCGTTTTCGGCGGCAATAACGGATCGTACAACTCAAACGCGACGAACGCGGACGAGGCGGGAATGCTGTCCCGCATTCGCGAAGACCTTCGCAGTGCGATGTACAACTCGAACTTGACGAGCGAGCAGCGGAGCACGTTGGAAGACGCCCGCCGGATTCTCGATCGTGCTTCGAACGATTTCCGCAATGGAAACACCGTGAACTACCGCGATGTGCGTTCAACGCTGATGAACGTGCGCAGTCTATTGAATAGCGATGCGTTCAACGCAGCGGACCGCGACCGGCTGCTGAGCGACTTTGATCAGCTTCGCTCCATGCGTGCCGATTACTACGACCGCGACCGCGACAATCGCTAACCATTCGCCGGGCCTTCGCGCATCGTGCCGGAGGCCCGGCGTTTCTATCTCCGGCTGACTACTATCGAACGCCACCCGACGTTTCCCGCCGCGTCTTTCGCGCGAACGGTGATCGTGTTATCTCCGACGAGCAAAGGTACGGTGGCACTCCAATTCACAGTTCCCATAGCGATTCCCGCGTTTCTCGTTGAGCTGCCCCAGTTCACCTCCGTTACGCAAACATTGTCCCGAGCCGTTCCTGTTATTCGAATAGTTGTAGCGGTCGTCGACACCACCGTTGCTGATGGAGACGTAATCGTCAACGATGGCGCAGTCGTGTCCGTGGCCGGTAGAGGAGCCGCGTAATTCAGACTGATGGTCGCAGACGCCGCTGTTCCGGTCGTCGTTGTTGCGGTCACTGTAATTACATTTGACCCCGCGAAGAGCGAAATGTTCGCCGACCACGATGTCGTCCCCGTCGCCACGCCGGATGATCCTCGTGAGTTATTCCAACGGACGACAGCAATCCCTGCTGCTGCTGACGCTGTTCCCGTCAGCGTTACCGAACGCGTACTGAAGTTCGTCGAAGGTGGCGGCGTGATTGCGATTTGCGGAACGGTCTTCGCCACGTCGAGCCGAGCGATCGTCATCACCTTCGAAACCGTAGTATGTTGCGAGTCGGTCGCAGTCACAGTGAGTACATTCGGCCCGATCAGCAGCGGGATCCAACCGGCACCCCAGTTCGGCACTCCGGTCGCTGTACCCGACGCGCCTCGATCAGTACGCCACGTCACCACCGTTTGTCCGAACCCGCCGGATACCGCGCCACTGATGCTGATGACAGACGCCGTTGTGGTCGCGGGCGGCACTGCATTCAAGGTGAGCGCGAACCCTTGTGTTGGCAAACTCGGTAGCGTGGCGGCATACAACTGCTGAATCGCCGTGATATCGTCCTGCGTCAATTTGGTCACGCGGGAATAGTACGGGTACATGACGGCGCCGGGCTGGTCGGCATGTCCTAATCCAAGAGCGTGGCCCATCTCATGGAGCACTACAGAGAAGATATCGATGTCCGCGCCTACGGCCCAGTGCTCGTCATCATCGAAGTGCAGATCGCCGGCAATCGGTTCCGGATTCGGCGGTGACGGGTAGAACGTGTGCGCCAGCACCTTGCCGGGACCATCGAACGGATACGCGTCTCCATGCTGCCCCGCAGCGAAGAGAAACGTGAGGGTGCGAGGTCCATCCACACGGTCTGCATAGGTGAACGTCAGGTTCGCCGCTCGCGACCATTCCGCCATAACATTCGCCAACACCGAAATGACCACGTCGCGGGGCTGCTTCTCTGTCAACCGGGCGTACGCATATTTCAACGACGCGGACCCGAGCCCCGGGCCATCCCACCCATCGCCATACGCAGCGATGTACTGCCCCACCGTGCCAGACGCAGTGAGCGCTCCCGCGCAACCGTGTACCGGATCCCCGTTCACAAGCTCGGGCGAAGCAGGAAAGACGTACGCGACTTCGTCCGATTCGGCTAACCGGATCAGTGACCGCAAAAACCCTTTTACCAACAGGTGACCCGGCAGAAGATCGGGGTTCTCCCGAACGGCGAGTCCCAGGCGCTGCAAAACAGCGCGCGCATCCACATCTTCAACGTCAGGATGGAATTCGACCATGTAGAACGCCCGATCGTTGCTCTTTCCCAGATAACTGCTCAGCTTTTCGCGAGCTTCCATGCGACGCGTTTGCTTCAGGAGCAGGCCGGATGTGTCCAACTCCGGCGGCGCGGCAATCAGGAATCCGGAGTCAGGAACTGCGCGCAACACCCGAGCCCCTCGTGCCTTGAGAATCTCGCGGATACCTGAAGGCGTATCCGGACCGGTCTCGATGATGAAGTGCTCCCATGCCCGATGCGGACGACGGACATCCCGATCGGTGAGCCCGGTCGATTCGCCCGGCGACACTCCGTTCTTCAACCGAAGAACACCTTGCCCACTTAGGATTCCCCCTACCAGCAACGCCAAAGTGAGACGGAATGACATGCTCCACATACCCCTCTCATCGCTTGCCGCAGAGAAATTCTGAGCCGAAATCGCACTCATCGTCTGAGTGCAAAGTCTCAAACACATGACAAGGATTGCCGGTGAGTTTGCCATCGTTCTCACCGCATGCTGCGGGCTGATATCCGCCGACACCGGCTCGCCCGCGAAAACGGCTTACACAATTTCCACACAGTGGGGCGGCGGCTCGAACGGCGATGGAGGACCCGCCTCTCAGGCCATCCTCAATCAAACCGAAGGAGTCGCGGTCGACATCAACGGCAATATATATGTTGCGGACGCTGACGATCACCGCGTCCGGCGCATCGCACCCGACGGCACGATAAGCACATTTGCGGGTACAGGCGTCCCAGGTTTTTCCGGTGACGGCGGCCCGGCCGAAAGCGCTCGGCTGAATACTCCCTACGGACTGTGTCTCGATACCCGAGGCAACCTCTACATCGCGGATCTGTCGAATGCTCGCGTTCGCCGCGTCACCGCCGATGGCAAAATCACCACGGTGGCGGGCGGCGGAGACGTTGCGATCGGCGCGACCGGTGGGCTGTCCACTGCTACACAGGTGAAGCTATCCGGACCGCGCAATGTGGCCGTCGACTCGAACGACACACTCTACATAGCCGACTTCGCCGGCCACCGCATTCTGCGGGTTTCAAACGACGGTGCGATCGCAATCGTCGCCGGCTCCGGCACAAAAGGCTTCTCTGGGGACACAGCGGCCGCCACTCTTGCGAACATCGCGTATCCCGCCGGTCTTGCCATTGATGGAAAAGGCGCTGTCTACTTCGCCGACTCCGGCAACCGGCGCGTGCGGCGCATCTATAAGGATGCGATCACAAGCGTGTTTACTACCCCAGACGTGCCCACGGGAATCGCGATCGATCATGTGGGCAATCTGTTGATTCAGGAGGGCCGCTCGGCAACAACCCGCGTCAACTCCGCCGGCCAGGCCACAAGTCTCGAAATCGGCGGCCGCGACATCTTCGTCGATATTTGGGACCGCATCTACACGACCGCAGGATTCTCAGTCATGCGGTACATGGGCGGCACGAACGCGCTGATCGCCGGCGTTGGAACGCAATACTTCGCGGGAGACGGAGGCCCGGCAGCAGGTGCGAAGTTCAATGCACCGATGGGCCTGTTTCGCGATCCCTCCGGGAATCTGTTCATCGCCGATTCGGCAAACAAGCGGATCCGTCGCATCACGCCCGACGGAATGATCGCAACTGTGGCGGGAACTTCAAAGCCGGACGCGGATTCCCTGCAGCCCACTTCAGTCGCGCTGGCAGGTCCCAGTTCCGTGGTGATGAATAGCCGCGGCGAACTGTTCATCGCCGATCCTCCCGCGAACCGGATCCGCCGCATCGGTGTCGACGGCACGATGACCACGATCGCGGGAATGGATGAGGCGGCGTACAAAGGCGATGGATGGTTTGGCATCTACGCGGCCCTGAACGGACCAAGGGCGCTGGCCATCGACAAAGAGGACAACCTGTATATCGCGGACACGGGAAACAATCGCGTCCGGAAGATGAACCCGGTCGGCACCATCTATACCGTGGCGGGGGGCGGCGAGACGGATGCTCCCGACGGCACCATGGCGTCCGAGGCGAAGTTGTCCGAACCCGCGGGCGTTGCTGTCGATGAAGCGGGCAACCTCTATATTGCCGATACCAAAAACGATCGGATACGCGTCGTCGATACTGACGGCCGCATTCGCACGTTCGCGGATGGTACCTCCGCCGGGCTGAGCCGCCCCACGGGATTGCGAGCCGCGTCGAACGGCGATCTGTTCGTCACAGATACCGGGAACAACCGCATCGTCCGAATCACCTCTACAGGAGCGGTGGAAGCAATCGCTGGTTCCGGCAAGCGAGGCCTGGCAGGCGACGACGGACCAGCATCAGAAGCCTCCCTCTCATCTCCCGCCGATCTGCTCATCGAGAGCGACGGATCGATTCTCTTCACCGACTCGGGTAACGGCCGGATTCGAAAGCTCACCCCTGAGGTGACCATAGTCCCTCCGCCCACAATCGCGAAGCTCTCAATTGTGCATGGCGCGACGTTTCAGGAAGGTCCTGTTGCCGCCGGCGAAATGATATCGATACTCGGAGTAGGCTTGGGTCCCGAACCGGGCATCAGTGCGAAGCTCACGCCAGAAGGCACCCTGCAGACCGACGTCGCGGGAACGCAGGTGCTGTTTGACGGACACCCGGCGCCTCTTTTCTACGTACACGATCAACAGGTGAATGCACAAGTTCCGTACGAGGTGTACGGGCGATTTCAGACTGAGCTGTCCGTTGTCGTGAAAGGTGCAGTTGTCGCGACAGCGACGATCCCGGTCAACTCCGCTGTCCCCGGGCTTCTCACCGCGAACAAAGGCATCGGGCAAGCGATCGCACTCAACCAGGACGGCACCGCAAATTCATTTGAGAATCCCGCGGTTCGTGGCTCCGTCCTGGTTCTCTACGGAACGGGCGACGGCGAAATGACCTCGGAATCGAAAACCGGGAAACCCGCCGTAGCGGCTCCGTTCCGCTCTCCTGTCTCGGTTCTAATCCACGGAAAGCCCGTCGATGTGCTCTACGCCGGCTCAGCCCCGAGCCTGGTTGGATTGATGCAGATCAACGTAGGCATCCCGGCTAACTTTCCACACGCCGGAATCCTGGATATTGTCGTGTCGATCGGCGGCGAGGTGACGCAGAAAGGGGTCACCGTCGTAATCCGGTGACGGTTAGGGTTCCAGACTTCGCCACATGTACCAGCTGGCGACCGAACAATAAGGGTGCCATTTCCGGGCGATGCGTTCGATATCGGCCGGCTTCGGGTCCTTGCGCATTCGGTATGCCCGCTTGACCGCATTTCTGATGCCCAGGTCGCCTGTCGGCAACACATTCGGGCGGCGGAGGTAGAACATCAGAAACATGTGGACGGTCCAGACGCCGATCCCCTTCACCCGGGTCAAGTGCTCGATGACGGCGTCGTCGGCCATGTCCGGGAATGTGCCGAAATCCAGTTCGCCGGACGCGGTCTTCTCGGCCAAGTCGCGCAAGTAGGCTGATTTTTGCTTGGAAAGCCCCAACTCCCGCATCCGCTCGGGCGTTAGGGCGAGCACCGCCGGAGGGGTCATCTGTCCGCCGCAAGCTTCCAACACCCGGCCGTAAATTGTCCCCGCCGCCTTGCCGCTGAGCTGTTGGTACACGATCGACCGCGCCAGGCCTTCAAACGTGGGCTCCCGGTATTGCATCTTGAACGCTCCTACGCGGTCTATGATTTGCGCGAGGACCGGATCGGCAGACTTCAGGTGTTCAATCGCTTTCCGCATGGAACAGGATTTCTTTCGCGTGCATCTGTCATTGTATGCGAATGGTCTGGTTAGCCCCTGTGGGGCTACTCGCGGCGGGTGTTGCAGTTACGATGGCGGTGGCGCAGGAGCCCACCCTGAAGGTTGATGTGGACCTGGTGAACATCCTGTTCACGGTGCGCGAAAAGAATGGCCCCCTGGTTGGGAACCTCAATAAAGAGGATTTCACGCTCTTTGAAGATGGCAAGGAACAGACAATCAAGCACTTCGAGCGCGAATCCGACCTGCCTCTCACCATCGGTCTCCTGATTGACGTCAGCGTCAGCCAGCAGAACCTGATCGAAATAGAGAAGAACGCCGCCGGACAGTTTTTCCAGCACGTCTTGCGGCCGAAAGATATGGCTTTTCTGATCAGCTTCGGTCCCGAGGCTGAACTCCTGCAGGACGACACAAATTCGCCAAAGCTCCTGCGTGCCGCAATGAATGATCTGAAAGTAAGCGGAGATGTCAGCGGCATCATGGGGCCGGGGCCGGTTCCGACGGCCTTTCCAGCACAGTGGGATCCGAAGCTTGGAATTCACGTGACTTGAAGTCGCGGC